>ERZ1106963.209-NODE-209-length-91634-cov-9.210059_pt1 | contig 91634 bp, 88 predicted proteins | sample MGYA00403681_ERZ1106963 | MGnify/ENA primary metagenome ERZ1106963 (study PRJEB35170, sample SAMEA104062407) | human gut metagenome | biome: human gut; feature: human-associated habitat; material: faeces | place: Denmark | collected 2012-05-03 ...
CTTGCATGTGTAAAGCATGCCGCCAGCGTTCAATCTGAGCCAGGATCAAACTCTTTAGTTCAATCACTGTTTGTTCGCTCTTCGCCGGAATTGAAAGATTTGATTTGATCTCTTCTTTCGGCTTTCGAGAAGTGCAAACTTCGTAAAATTTTTGAGTCTCCGGATCGTGAAATCCGGCGCCTCTTTCGAGACCCCTCAAGTTTCCGACGTTCACACTTATCGGTTCGTTGAATCTGATTTTTAAAGAACTTCGCTGACCTCGATCAGCGCAGAAGAAAGAGTTTATCTGAACTTTTTCTTCTTGTCAAGAACATCTCAACGATTCGTTTGAATGCATCTCAATGTTGCTTGATTTTCTGCCTCTCGTTCGAGGCAGGGAGCGAACTTTACCGACATTTAAATCTTTTGTCAAGGGCATCTTACAAGTCAGTTCATTGCGTGGCGTCACCCTTACTAGCACAGACTACTCAGAGCGCACTGCTCACAGCGTTGATCTCCCCTCATACAATCACGACAAATTTTGCAGGTTGCTCGTTTCAAGGAGTAGTCTGCGCACTATGTCAACGGTTAGACGCTGCAGGAGGAGCTCAGGTCTTATGTCGACAGAACATTCTCAGGCTCTGCCGCGGTCCGTTGTACTGCTTCGCCTGCTGCGTCGAATACTCTCTGTCACCGCCGTCGCCTGTGCTGCTGCCGGCATGATTGCTTCTGCAGATGCGCTCATTTCTGGATTCGGAGACGGCGGAGACAAGCTTTCCGTTGCTACTGACAACAGCACCGTTATTACAGGTTCCATCTCTTCGGAGCAGGGTAATCGCGGTCTTCAAGTACGTATCGAACCGCCCGAAGACGGCCTCACCGCATCTGATATCCGCGTGAGCAATTCATTCTTCCCCAGCCGAATGAATTGGAGCGCCCTTCTCTACGCAGCACCCAGCGCCTTAGGCAAAAACTTCACGGTTACGGCCGGCTCTCCTGATACGCCGCCGCATGAATTGGACGTTCTTTTCGTTCAGGTTCTGCCTAACGCGGCAGCTGTTCGCGCCAATAGTTCTTCCTTTTTAATGCGTATCTGGGGCTGGGAGCCGCTTAATGCAGCCTTTGCAGCGCTGATAGTGGCCGCTACTGCCTGTCTCCTCTATTTCGGCCTCATTTACTTTGGCTCTGCATGGCTCGCTAAACGAGGTTTCGTGCGCGTTTATCACACCCGGCAAGAAGGCGACGACACAATGCTCTATTGCATTGATCCTCAGTCCTCGCTCAATGAAGCACAGACTTATCCCGTACTTTCTGCCGCAGGAAAGTTGATGGGCACGGCTGAAGTAACCAGCCGAGGTGCTCGCTACTGCATCTTGAAGCTGACGGCCGCTCAAGCACGCACTGGCTGCCTGGTCGCACTTCCTATTGAAGCGGAAGCTGCTGACATCTAATACGAAGACAACACTCGATAACAAATCCGCCCACTGGCATCACGCTCGGATGCATAAAGCCGGACGCAAACCGGAGAGACTGCAAAAGAATAATTGGCTAAGGGGCTCGATAACGCTTGAGGCTGCGGCCCCTGCCATTGGCGAGCGAGCGTGATATGTGCGCGAAAGGGTTTCCGGTCATAGTGCTGTCCCATATCGTCAAGACACAAACGAACCTGCTCAGCCAACGCATTGAAGCGGTCCGTCTCCGCCAAGCCTGCCCACAAAATCTGCTGACGGCTGAAAACGCCCAGACCTGAAAAACGCCAGCACACCGCTGTCTGCGGCACTTTTGCCAAGGCTGTCGCGACTTTCTTTGCAGTGTCGGGTGTTGCTTCGCCGAGGAAAGCCATTGTGAGATGGAGGTTTTTTGACTGCGACCATCTTCCGCAATCTGAATATTTGCGTCGTAACCGATTGATTTCAGCCTCAAGGGCCGCTCTCGGTTCGTTCGGCAATGCTAAAGCAGCAAAAATTCGCATGGCGGCATCCCCACAAAAAACAAACGCGCCTCGAATGACAACATTCAAAGCGCGTCAGGATAATCGTCGACGAATCGATTGTGCTTAGCGTCCCTGCTTAGCGCGCCAAGCTGCCACGGCTTCAACGCTGTCAGCAACAAGCTTCGGGCCGTTGTAAATGAAACCCGTAAAGAGCTGCACGAGCTGCGCACCGGCTTCGATCTTCTCAACAGCATCTGCGCCGGTCATCACGCCGCCCGAAGCAATGATCGGAATAGCCCCCTTGACATGATCCGCAACGAGGCGAACCACTTCGGTAGAACGTTCCCGCAGAGGCGCACCCGAGAGACCGCCCGTTTCGTTGGCATGATCGAGCCCTTCTACGCCTTTGCGGCCGATCGTCGTATTCGTACAGATCACACCGTCAATGCCGTTGGCAATCAACGTATCGACGCAGCGCAGAATTTCATCGTTTTCGAGATCGGGCGCAATTTTTACGGCGATCGGCACGTGCTTGCCATTGCGAGCAGCTTTAAGCTCCTCACGCTTCTTCACGATCCCTTCAACCAAGTGATCGAGTTCTCCCTTCCCCTGAAGCTGGCGAAGATTCTTCGTGTTGGGCGAGGAGATATTGACAGCAATATAGTCTGCGGCGTCATAAACCTTGTCGAGACACTTCTCGTAATCTGAGAGCGCATTCTCAATCGGCGTGACGGCATTCTTGCCGATGTTGATGCCGAGAATGCCGCCGCGCAGACGAAATGCATCCGCCGAACGCAGGTTTTCAAGCACCTTATCGACGCCCTCGTTATTAAAGCCCATGCGGTTAACAATGCCGCCCGCCGGAATCAGACGGAAAAGACGCGGCTTAGGATTGCCAGGCTGAGCAAGCGGCGTGATCGTACCGATTTCGACGTGGCCGAAACCAAGACCGCCGAAAGCCGTAACATGCTTGCCGTCTTTATCCATGCCGGCTGCAAGACCGACGGTATTCGGAAAGCGAAGACCCATGACCTCAACGGGATCATCATCAGGCATGTGCGTGATGAGATTCGTCACGCCGAAATTGACCGCCCAATCCAGGTTCGCAAGCGTGACCGCATGTGCCGTTTCAGGGTTCATGGAGAAAAGAATGCGACGGGCAATTTTATAGAGCAACATAATCTCTGCAGTATTGAATGGTCTGCTGGAGTGATTCTCCAGCGATCGGGTCTGATTTAAAGTCCGGATATTATAGAGAAACGAGTGCTGGTATTCCTTAAGAAATAGCTCGAAAGTATAAGGAAGTCCAGTCCTGCGAACTCGGTCGTCAAAAAAACTTTTTCCCAAAGTCCTTGACAAGTCGATCATAATCATTCATAATTCAAATCTCTGCTGATTCAGCAGACCGGATTCATCGCGGGATGGAGCAGTCCGGTAGCTCGTCGGGCTCATAACCCGAAGGTCGGAGGTTCAAATCCTTCTCCCGCAACCAAATGCAACTCCCGAATCGTTTTGCGGTTCGGGAGTTTTGTTTTTGTCTACTGCATTTGTCAGTCACTCGGCCGTTCAATTAAGCTGCCGATACCCCTGCAAGTCGATTCAGCAGGTTCTGTTTTTGCCTTAATCGGCCATTTAGAATGGCGGCTTCAAGATCAACGCCGCTCATGCGGCGGTTATATTAAACAGACCCAAACTTATGACCGCACCGCTCCCCGCGGATTTTCCTATCCGCCCTGGCTTCTGGAATGTGCCCCTCTGGGGCGAAATCGGCGTCTATGTCGCCGCCGTCATCACCATCGCCCTCTGTGCTTGGGGTGTCTGTAAGAACATTGAAGTTTGGCGCCGCCGCAAGGATGAAAAGCTGCCGAGCGATCCCAGTCGCCGGGATCGCCTGCTCAAAGAGGCTGTCCTTGAAGAAAAAGTGCGCCAGACTTCTGCCGGCCGCATGCATGCGGTGCTGGTCGTCGGCTTTTTCCTTTTATTCCTCGGTACGGCTACGGCAACGTTGGACTGGGATGTTGGGCACTATGTTTTCGGCAAACAGTTCCTTCGGGGGAACGTCTATCTCGCTTACAAGCTGATTCTCGACGTTGCCGGCGCAGCTGTGCTCGTCGCTTTGGCCTTTGCAGCCTGGCGCCGCTGGGGCACCGCCAACGAACTGCCTAAGGACGGCCGTTTTGTACTGGCCTACGCATCGCTGGCCTTTATTGTGATCACGGGCTTCGTGATTGAAGCGCTGCGTCTGGCAGTACAGCAGCCGGCCTGGATGCACTTTTCTCCCGTAGGTTCTGCGCTCGCGAAAGTATTTCTAGCTATGGGTATTTCGACAGCTGCGCTAGAAACTGCACATATCTGGCTTTGGGTGATTCACGGCATTGCTGCTCTCGCCTTCATTGCTGCGGTACCGCTCACTTATTACGCCCATATCTACCGAGTGCCAACCGCTATTGCGGTGCGCAAACCCGCTCCCAACGGCGCACTTCCAAAAATTGAGAATATTGAAGAACAAGAGCACTTCGGCATTTCGTCCATCAAGGATCTCTCTTGGACTGACCGTGCGCAGCTCGACGCCTGCGTCGAATGCGGCCGCTGCAATGACGTTTGCCCCGCTGTTCGCGCAGGAACGCCGCTCAAACCTCGAACCGTCGTGCTGAAGCTGCGTGATCGTGTGCGTGCAGCCGCGGCTGGCGCCGATGACGCAAATGCTGATGACCTGGCCGGAGGCGTAGTCACTAAGGACGAACTTTTCTCCTGCACCACCTGCGGCGCCTGTGCGGCAGTCTGTCCAGCAGACATCCAAACGCCGGATTTCATCGTCGGCCTGCGCCGGCATCTTGCCCTTGAGCAAGGCGAATTCCCTGAAGGCGCTGCGGAAGCGCTGGAGAATACGGCTTCCGTAGGGAACCCCTGGGGGCTTGATCCCTATGAACGAATGGACTGGGCTCAAGGGCTTGATGTACCAGTCGCAGAGGAAGGGGAAGACTACGATATTCTTTATTGGGTCGGCTGTGCGGCAAGCTACGATCGACGTGCGCGGCGTATCGCCCGCGCAATGGTGAAGATTCTCAAGACTGCCGGCGTCAAGTTTGCCGTCATGGCTGAAGAGCGCTGCCACGCAGAATTCGCCCGCCGCTTGGGCGAAGAGTACCTCTATCAAACTGCTGCTCAGGAAAATATCGAGAACTTTTCGCGCTTTAAGTTCAAGGAACTGCTGACAGCCTGCCCTCACTGCTTTAATACGCTTAAAAATGAATATCCCGCCTTTGAAGGCGGTTCATTTGCTGTCATTGACCACTCCAGCTTCATCAGCCGGCTTTTCGCCGAAGGGAAACTGCCCCGATCGGCCATGCAGTCTGAACGTGTTGTGTGGCACGATCCCTGTTACCTTGCCCGACAAAACGGTATCGTCCGTGCTCCGCGAGAGGTGTTGGCAGCTGTTGGCTCTGCAGAATTCGATCCTGCCGAATGCGGTGCCAATACCCTTTGCTGCGGTGCCGGCGGCGGTCAGATGTGGACTGATCAGAAAACACAAAAGAAGCGTATCAATGTGATCCGGCTGGAATCCCTTCAAAATACCGCGTCTCAATGCGGGGCTTCAAAGATTGCCACCGGCTGCCCGCACTGCCTCACGATGCTCGAAAGTGCAAAACCGATGGTTAATGGCGCACAGGAGCTTCAAGTGCTCGATATTGCCGAAGTCGTTGCCGCCAAACTGCCTGACGAAGCATCCCCAACCTAACGGAATATCCATCAATCGAAAGGCCTGAAGCACCAAATGCTTCAGGCCTTTCATTTAGGGGATTAACGGAGCTTGTGAACTTATCGCCAGCAATCAGATGAATTAAAAAATTTCATAGGGCGCCACGTGTTCAAAGTCGCGTGAGAAATCACTTTCGCTTTGCACATAGGCACGCATCGTACGCATATCGTCAGCGCGCTGAGCATTATTTGGGCTATCGAGCACCACCATCACAAGACGACGCTCGCCCACATCGCTCTGCACGACCATGCAGCGGCCTGCAGCGGTCGTGAAGCCTGTCTTTTGAATGCCGATGCGCCACGAGGGATCACCGATCAGGCGATTGGTCGTCGCGAGATTGACCTGCCGGCGGCCCGTGCTGATGCGGGCCATGGAAGTGGTCGACGCATCCCGAATTTCCTGATGCTGGTAGACCGCTGCAACCAGTTTGCCCAAATCACGTGCCGTGGAGTGATTGCGGTTATCCAACCCCGTCGGATCAGCAAAAAAGGAGTTCGTCATCCCGATGGCGGCGGCGCGTTCATTCATTTTGGCGACAAACGCCTTTCGTCCGCCCGGATAGGTGCGGGCAAGAGCGGCGGCCGCACGATTGTCGCTTGACATGAGCGCGGCTTTGAGCAGCGATTCACGCGTCAGCCGCATGCCGGAAATCAGTTTTGAGTGGGCGGTTGAGCGGACATAGTCTTCGCGCGTGATACGGACTTTTTCATCCAAATCGACATCGCTCTCCGCGATAACCAGAGCCGTCATCAATTTCGTCACCGAGGCGATCGGCAGCTCCACATCGGCATTCTTGACGACAAGTTCCTCTCCCGTATCTTGGTCCATTGCATATGCAACGGAACTGCCCAACTGCAGCGGATCGTCCGTTTGGCGCAGCCCTGCAAGGGTCGCCTGAGAAGGTCCTGTACGGCGTACTACGCGGCGTGCCTTCTGTTTTGGTTTTGGCTTCTTTGCAGCTGCCTGACGCGTATTTTTAGCCGCTGTTTTAATAGAAACCTTTTTCACTGACGCCTGTTTGGGTTTGACATTCTTTGTCTGAGCTGTGCGCGCCTTCGCAGCAGTCGATCCCGCCTTTATCGGTACTAAAACCGCTTTTTTGCCGGCTGCTTCAGCAGCACAGGCACTCTCAAGAGGGAGAGCAATAAGGGACGCCCCGAGGGCGAATACGAGAGCGACTTGGCGGAAAGGGAGAAACATGGGACCGGCTTCAAGAACGGCGGACGCACAACCGCTCAGCTTTCTCCCAACAAGAAAGCAGATCAGCCAGACGTCGGAGGGAGCGGTACAGACGGGTGCACCGCTCCGTGGTGTAAACCTTAGAGAGATCTAAATATTGTCACTCATCAATCTTCCCGCGTACAGGGTATAGCGCTTAAGTTTTACAAATTTATGGAATTTTGTCTTAAGCAAACGCCAGTCCCGTTCTTGCCATTAAAGGCGGGTTATCGACTGCCAAATACGCTCCAAACGCTTAACCGACACCGGCATGGGTGTGCGCAGCTGCTGCGCAAATAAGGAAACGCGAAGCTCTTCGAGCATCCAGCGAAACTCTTCAAGATGAGAATCAGGCTGCCCTCGGCGCGCAGCAACCGCCCGTACCCAAGGGAGCGTAAGACGCTCGACATCTGCCTGCCGTGCAGCATCCCGAGCCGGATCACTTGAATAATGCTCCAGTCGATAGAGAACGGCCTTGAGGTATCTCGGGTAGTTCATCAGCTGCGACAAAGGCGCAGACAATAGAAAGTGCGGCGGAAAGAGACGCTTGAGCTGCTCAGCGACATCTGCTGAGAGTGCCTCATTTTCTATGCGTTTGAGCTTTAGTGCTGCCGGAGCAGCCTGCGCAACAATTTCAGTGAGGAGCCGCGACACTTCGCCTGCAACCAAGGAAAGTCGTCCCCGGGCATCTTCCCGCCTCGTCTGGAAGGCCTCTTCATTCATCGGAAGCGGATCGACAAGGGCAGTGGCATCCAATACACAGTCGACTACATCGTTTTCCAGATCGTCGATACTTTCGAAGTTCTTGTCGAGCCCCGGCACCACTGACGCCTGCATCTGAACGCGGCCGAGGTCACGCAGGCTGCGCTCAATAAACTTCACCTGCTCACGCAAGGTGAGACGGAAGAGCCTTCTGAGTCCTTTGCGATGTGCTTTCTGTGCTTCGAGCGGATCGTCGAATACTTCGATGCGGCAGGCCTCTCCCACATCCACCAATGCCGGATGCCCAATGAGCGTTTCACCGCGGCGTTGAATTTCCATGAGTTCGGGGAGTTCGCCGAAGGTCCAGTTTGTAACTTCGCCACCCAAATCCTTGGCAACGGCAGCATCTTGCTGCGCAACGTTGCGGAAAGTTGCTTGAGCCTCTTCGCCGAGTTCTGCACGCAGCTGAGCAAGATTGCGGCCCAGTGCGAGCTGACGGCCATGCTCATCAATCACTTTGAAGTTGAGGATGAGATGCTGGGGCAAACCTTCGGTCTTAAAGTCTGATGGCTGGCAGGGCAGCCCCGTTTCGCTGCGGACGTCAGCCGCGAGCGCATCAACAAATCCTATGCTCTGAGGCGTCCCGTTTTGGGTGCGGGTCAGAAATCCTGCCGCATAGTCCGGAAGCGGCACACAATTGCGCCGAATCTTCTGCGGAAGCGTCTTCAATAGCGCCTGAGCCTTTTCCTTCACCATTCCCGGAACGAGCCATTCAGCACGCACAGGATCGAGCTGATTGAGCGCAAAAAGCGGCACAGTCATCGTAACGCCGTCACGAGGGCTGCCCGGCTCAAATTGGTATGAGAGCGTCATATCGATCCCCGCCATTTCCATGGTTTTGGGGAACCAAGCATCTGCGGCAGCAGAGGCTTCGTGACGCATGAGCTCTTCGCGCGAAAGCCGAAGTACCTTGGGGTTCTCTTTTTCAGCCGCCTTCAGCCATACTTCAAGCGTTTTCGTGGAACAGACATCCTGCGGCAGCTCTCGATCGTAGAAAGCGAAGATCATTTCGTCGTCAACGAGCACATCCGGACGACGGGTCTTGTGCTCGAGATCTTCAATTTCCCGCACCAGCCGCTGATTGTGGTGATAAAAGCTCAGTTTGCCGTCGAATTCGCCGCCAACGAGTGCCTCGCGAATAAAGAGTTCGCGGGAAAGCTTCGGATCATGTTTGGCAAAGGATACTCGACGCTGCTGATAAACCGTGAGGCCGTAAAGCGTTCCGCGCTCCAAAGCCACGACCTCGCCGCGGCTTTTTTCCCAATGCGGCTCGCTCCAGGAGCGGCGAATGAGCGGTCCCGCCGCCGTTTCGATCCACTCGGGCTCGATGTCTGCAACGCAGCGCGCAAAGAGCTTAGACGTTTCAATGATCTGGCCCGCAAGGATCCATCGGCCGCTCTTTTTGGCACGTACCGATCCCGGCCAAATCCAAAATTTGATGCCGCGAGCTCCCGCATAGGGCGGCGCCCGACGGTCGCTTTCGACCGTCTTGCTTCCGATATTGCCGAGCAATCCTGAGAGGAGTGCACGATGCACTTCCTCATATGTAGCGGGTGCCGTATTGAGACGCCAGTCCAGATCGTCGACCAGTGCCTTCAGCTGCCCCATGACCTCACGCCATTCGCGGAGTCGACGCGGCGACAAGAACCGACGCTTGAGTTCCTGATCGTACTTGCGGTTGCTTTCTTTGGAAGCACGCGCAGCCTCAGCCCAATCCCAGAGCTTGACATAAGAAAGGAAATCAGAGCGTTCGTCAGCCAATTTTTTATGTGCTTCATCGGCGGCCTGCTGCTGCTCGGCTGGGCGTTCGCGCGGATCCTGCACCGACAGCCCCGAAGCGACAATCAAGAGTTCGCGCAGTGCACCGCGGCGAGCCCCTTCAAGGAGCATTCGGCCGAGCTTGGGATCAATAGGCAGCCTGGAGAGACTGCGGCCGACTTCCGTCAGTTCATTGTCTTCACTGATGGCTCCCAATTCCTGCAGAATTGCAAAACCATCGGCAAAGGCCTTCGGAGGCGGCGCCTGCACAAACGGGAATTCACGCACGTCACCCAAGCGCAGCGCCTTGGCGCGCAAGATAACAGCAGCGAGATTCGAGCGCATGATCTCTGGATCGGTGAATGCAGGCCGACGAGCGAAATCCTCTTCACTGTAAAGCCGAATACAGATGCCTTCCGCTACGCGGCCGCAGCGGCCCGAGCGCTGGTTGGCAGAAGCCTGACTAATGGGCTCAACGAGCAGCTGCTCGACCTTGGAGCGATAAGAATAGCGTTTGATACGCGCGTAACCGGTATCCACCACATAGCGGATGCCGGGAACGGTAACGGATGTTTCAGCAACGTTTGTGGCGAGCACAATGCGTCGCATATTCCCCGAAGGCTTGAAGATTTTGTCCTGATCGGCCGCAGAAAGACGAGCGTAGAGCGGCAGAATTTCTGCCTTGCCAATGCGCGAGCGCCGCAGCTCTTCGGCCGCAGCATTAATTTCGCGTTCGCCCGGCAGAAATACCAAAATATCCCCTCGGCCGCTCATTTCACACTCGCTTACTGCATCGTCTATCGCAGCAAGCATCGTGCGGTCATCGTCTTCATCACGGTCTTCAACCGGGCGCCACCGGATTTCCACCGGATAAGTGCGCCCGGAAATGGTGAGCACCGGCGCGGGTTTGCCGTTGACCGCAAAGTGATTGGCAAAACGCTCGGCATCAATCGTGGCTGACGTCACAATGACCTTGAGGTCGGGGCGTTTAGGCAGCAGACGCTTCAGGTAGCCAAGCAGGAAATCGATGTTGATCGAACGCTCATGAGCTTCGTCGATAATGATGGTGTCATACGCTTTAAGCAGCGGATCCCCCTGCGTCTCAGCAAGGAGAATGCCATCCGTCATCAGCTTGATGGTAGCGCCCGAAGCCGTTTGATCTGTGAATCGAACCTTGTAGCCCACCACGTCGCCCAACGGCGTTTTGAGTTCTTCAGCGATACGCTTGGCAATGGAGCTCGCAGCGATTCGGCGCGGCTGCGTATGACCGATGCGGCCGGTTTCACCTCGTCCTGCCATCAAGCAGATCTTCGGGAGCTGCGTCGTTTTACCCGACCCCGTTTCACCGCAGACGATGACGACTTGATTCTCTTTAATCGCCTTGACAACATCGGCTGCGCGTTCAGAAACCGGCAGCCCCGGCATGAGTTCAAAAGGCGGAATGGGATTACGGCGTTCTGCCCAGGAGAGTTTCGGACGAGCTGAACGCTCCGATCGTCCTCCACTGAGAGCACGCGTGTCTTGACGTCCATTTTCAGTTCGTACCTGACCGCTCTCGGGCAGATTGGGACGACGAGGCCGCAACTGACGATTTTGACGACTGTCAGCTTTTGCCGACCGTCCTGCCGCTGTTTGCAAGGGCCGATCTGCTCGCCCGGAACGATCCTCTCTATGTCCTGCATTCGCCTTCGCTGCAGATACGCTCTCAAAACGGGGATGCAGGATTTCGCGTTTGCCGTTCTGCACGGTTTTATCTGCAGATGCGGCTTTATTGGTCAGCGGCGCCTTGCTGCGTTTCCCTGCGCTTTCCCCCTGCAGCGCAGGAGACTCACGAAAAACAGCGCCGGACGCCTGAGCAGCGCCGGCAAGCACCGCTCCGAAAGCACCCTTTGGACTATAGGTACGGGGGGCTCTGACCGCCGTATTTTCTGAAACCCTCGCTGATGCTTGCTTGGCGGCTGAGGACGATGCCTGAAGGGGGGTCACCCGAGCAGCTTTAACCATTGACTGCTGGCTTTTGCTTTCCCTTGCGCTATTCGCTTCGCCCGCAGAAGCTTTATCCGACTGCTTGGCTGCAGCGCTTCCCTGCCGTTTTTCACGCCGCTCCTGAGCACGCTTGGCTTCTTCCGCAGCGCGGGCAGCTTCCTCCTTACGGCGCGTCTGTTCGAGTGCTTGATCCACATCCGCCCGAACTTTCTGAAATGCCGCCATGAGCGCGCGATTGTCCGCCATTATTTTGTCCTGTTTAACTGCAATTGAATTGAACTCAGTCGGTTCACTTTATCTGCCGCCGCTCTGCGCGGCGTCCTTAACTTTGAGAGCAAGTGAGCACGCGGCGGCATTATACGGAGGCGCCGAGATCCGTCCTGTCTCACAATCCGCGCAGATGAAGACAGATTTCTGCTTCGCAGGCTGATGATCCTTCGAGTAGACTTCTGCGCACAAGATCAGGATTGTTACGTCTGTTCGTCGTTAGCCCACGGACGATCCTCCCGCTTTCAACATCTTCGCCGCACGCCTTCGCGTTCCGCGGCAGCAATCGGAGACTTCACGATATGGCTCGCATGGTCAACTGCGTCAAGCTACATAAAGAGGCCGAGGGCCTTGACTATCCGCCTTTCCCCGGCGAACTCGGCGTGCGCATCTGGAAAAACGTGAGCAAGGAGGCTTGGGCCGACTGGACGCGTCTGCAGACGATGATGGTGAACGAATACGGTCTCAATCTCGCCGATGCTTCCGCCCGCAAGCACCTCATGACGCAGTGCGAACGCTATTTCTTCGGCGATGGCGAGGCGGTCGCAGTTCCGGGCTACAAACCCCATCCGGAAGAAGATCAGAAATAAGATCTTCTGCCCTCTTTTATTGAAGCCATGGGCTCGACTTTTTCAAAAAAGTCGAGCCCATGGCACATTTAAACTGCTGCAGCTCACCCGCGCTTAAAGGTCTTAACGCCTTCGGAAGTGCCTAAGAGCAGCACATCAGCGCCGCGAGCGGCAAAGAGACCGACAGTCACGACACCAGGCCAACTGTTGATCTCCGTCTCCAATCCCTGAGGATCTCGAATCTCAAGGCCTGCAGCATCGAGAATGCTGCAGCCGTTGTCGGTGACAAAGTCGCGAAGCTTTACGTCAGCGCCCAAAGCTTCCAAACGACGCTTAATCTCGCGCGCTGCCATTGGGATCACTTCAACGGGAAGCGGGAAACGTCCCAACACATCCACTTTTTTCGACGCATCGGCAATGCAGACGAAGCGGCGAGAAATACTCGCCACGATCTTCTCCCGGGTGAGTGCTCCGCCGCCGCCCTTAATCATTGCAAAATGGCCATCAATTTCGTCAGCACCGTCAATATAAACACCAATCGAATCAACCTCATTCATGTCGAGCACCTTAAAACCGAGCGCTTCAAGACGCTTGGTCGAACGCTCCGACGAAGAGACGCAAGCCGGAATACGATCGCGAATTTCAGGAAGCTGGTCAATCAGCTGATCAACGGTGGAGCCGGTGCCGACGCCGAGCACTGCGCCCGATTCGACATAGTCGAGCGCGGCACGTGCGACGAGGCGCTTGAGTTCACTTTGAGAGAGCGGACGGGATTGTGTCATGGGAATTTCAATGGAGTCTTCTTTGAATCACGCAGCAGAGTTCTCAAACTGACAGCGTCTGCGGCGCATTGAGTTGAATTCTAAAGGCGCCGCCCATGCGGCGCTTAAAATGAACTGCACACAATATCTCTTCGCAGAAGCTTTCTTGCGCCATGCCTGCCGACCAGTCCGAACATCTTATTTCCGACGCATTCCGCCACCTCAACGCTGCAAACAAAGAGCTGCCCGCAAAACTGCCGGCATTTTCTGAACACGGTTTGTGGGCTGCCTGGGCCGCACTGCTGCTTGTCGCGGCATTTCTCACAGGCGTTGCATGGCTTGTGATTGACTCGGATCGTGAAGCTGAAACCATTCGTTTGAAGCAGACCACCGACCTCGTGGCCCAGTCCATTGAAGCGCAGGTTCTCGGTGTATCCGAAATCCTGCAGAAGATGAGTCTGCGCCTTGTGCGCGGACAGCAAGGCGACTTTGCATCGGCTTCGCTCGACCTCGCCGCACAAACACTCTTTATTGACCGCCGCGAAGTCACAGAACTTGCGCTTGTCACCGAAAAAGGCGAAGTGCGCCGCGTATGGTCATCGTCGACAGCTCGTGCACCATCGCTTTTTGAGGGCATCAATCAGATCAATGACGCGCATCTGCTTCGTGCTGTCCGCTTGGCCAAGCGCTTTGACCGCTCGCTTTCCACGCCTTTTTATGTCGGTCCCTATTCACAGCGCATTTTTGTGAATATCGTGACGCCGTCGGCCATACCAGATACCCTTCTGATGGCCCGCATCGATCTCACGCGCCTGCTCCTGCTGGCTCAGCAGCGCTATGCAGACACGGGGTCATACCTTCTGAGCTTCGCACTCAACGGCCGCTCCATTCCGGCTCCCGTTGGCAGCCGCGGACCTTCTAAACCCCCAGTCAATCAACCCGAACTCACCGAACCCATCATCTACGCAACGGACATCACACTGCTCGACGCTGCGCCGGAAGAAGAGATGTCATTGGTCGCCAAGAGCTACGACCACGCACTCTTCGCCAACAACCGCGTGCAGTACTTTGCTGTCGGCGGCCTGGCGCTGATGCTCCTGGCAGCTATCGGCCTCGTTTTTTACTACCAACGCCAGCAGGTTCGATCGCACCGCACACTCATGGCCGAATATTCTCTTCGCCGCGCCATGTCTGAATCAGCCGTTGTCGGCCTGCGTGTCACCGACCTCAAGGGACGTATGCTCTATGTGAACGACACATTCCCTAAGATCGTGGGCTATCCGGCTAAGGAATTGATCGGGCAGAAGCCGCCCTATCCTTATTGGGCCAAAAACTATGTCGCAGAGCTTACCGAGAGGCTTCTTTCGGCCACTAACCATCCGGAAGCTGAAGAAACATTGCCCGTCGTTACACGTTTTGAAGCCGTCCGCAAGAACGGTGAGGAATTTTGGGCAGAACTGCGCATTTCCCCGCTTCTTGACGACGATGGGAAGCCCTTTGGCTCCATTGGCGCGCTCTTTGACGTGACGAACTCGGTGCTCGCACAGTCACGAGTTGAAGCCGCAAATGAACGCTTCACACTGGTCGTTGAGTCGATGGCGAGCGCTATCGCAGTGCTCGCGGAACCCAACCGCGACGTGCTTTTCTTTGCCAACCGCTCCTACCGCACACTCTTTAATGATCGACCCAACGGTGCGGCAAAACTCCTTGCCCGCCTGGAAAAGGCGCCTCCCACGGTACAAAGCGACGGCATTTTCGACGAAGAAACATCAAGGTGGTTTGATGTTCGTTCGCAGCGCATTGTTTGGACGCGCGGCGAAACCGCTGTCATGGTGATCGCAACCGACATCACCAAACGCCGTGAACTTGATCTTGCCCGAGAAGCGCAGCTGCGCCGCGCAGAGTCCACTCACCGATTGGTTACGATGGGTGAAATGGCGAGTTCACTCGCGCATGAACTCAATCAGCCGCTTGCAGCCATCGCAAACTACGCCAATGCCGCAGCGACGATGCTTGCCAACGGGACGCTTTCCAAAGAACGCGAAGCCCAGAGCTACGCCCGCATTGAAAATCAAGCGCAGCGCGCCGGCCGCATCATTCAGCGCATTCGCGGCTTCGCAAAGAAAACCGACGCCAAACTCGAACCCGTCGCCGTGGAAACGGTTATTCAGGAAACGCTCGAACTCGCCAACATTCAGGCGCGTAAGCTTGACAGTCGAATCAAACTCGTCATAGCGCCGGGGCTCCCTTTGATGATGGGGGACTCGGTCATGCTTGAGCAGCTGCTTTTAAATCTCCTGAAGAACGCTATGGAAGCGTGCGCCTCGAGCAACATCCCCATGGAGGAGAGAACCATCGAACTCCATGCCGATCCTTGGGAAAAGAATCCCGAGCGTCTCCAATTCCAGGTCGTTGATCACGGACCGGGCATTCCGGAAGAATCTCGTTCCAAACTCTTTGACGCCTTCTATTCCACAAAATCCGAAGGCATGGGCATGGGACTCAATATCTGCCGCTCCATTGCCGAACTTCACGGTGGAGAGCTGCGCATGGATCCGACGCCGGGCGGGGGTTCCACCTTCTCCTTCACTGTCCCGTTCGTCAAAGAAGCTGTCACACACGCGCCATCCATCGGTGAAAATAGCTCACAATAAGGACTAACCCGCGAAGGATCCCTAGGTATAACCGAGGATTCAAAAGGCTAAAATGGGGAATTCCTGAAGGAGGAGGAACTTCAAATCATGATGCCAAATTACGATTATTCAAAAGACCTGACCTCAGACAATAAGAACGGTCTGGTATACGTGATCGACGATGACGCCGATGTGCGCGAATCGATCAAGTGGCTGCTTGAATCGACCAACTACCGCGTTGAGGATTATGAAAGCGGTGAAACCTTCATCGCGCAGTTCAACGAGTCGGTACCTTCTGTTATTTTGTGCGACCTGCGCATGCCCGGCATGTCGGGTGCAGATGTGCAAGATCATCTGATGCGCCGCCGCATTGACGCCCCCTTCATCTTTATCACTGGTCACGGCGATGTTCCTCAGGCTGTTCAGGCCTTTAAGAAAGGTGCCATGGACTTCATTCAGAAGCCCTTCCAACAGCCTCAGCTGCAAAAGTTGGTCGATCGTGCCATGCGTACCGCCAAGGAGCTCTTTGCCCGCCGTCAGACACTCGCAGCCAACCGCGCTCTGATTGAAAAGCTCACTCCTCGCGAACAGCAAGTGCTCGAGCGCATCGTCAACGGCCGTCTCAATAAGCAGATTGCCGATGACCTTGGCATTTCGATTAAAACAGTGGAAGCACACCGTGCTTCGATTATGGATAAGACGGCCTCAGGCACCGTAGCCGATCTGATGCGCGTGGTCGTGAAGTCTGAGCTCTATCCGAAGATCAGCTCAACGCTTGCCGAAGCTGTTGCCGCCCTTCCAAGCCGCCTTGCGGAAACAGGGCTTCCTCACACGGAGGAGCATGTTGAGCATCTGCGCCGTCTCGACCATGAACTGCGCGAATCTGAGGCCGAACGTGAGCGGCGAGAAGCTGAAGCAGCTGTCACCGGCATCAACAGCTCGATGAACGGCTCTTCGAACAGCCTGCTCTAATACCCGCAGCCAGTTCGGCAAACTGCCGAACAAAGACATACCTCCTGAACGCCTGCAGCGATTCCCTCGCGGCAGGCGTTTTCCCGTTTAAAGACTACGATTAATCACAAGGTTGGAGGCGAGCGAGGCGGAGCGCAGGTGATAATGCTTTTGGCATCGATTCTGCTTATTTAAGAGAACCGGAAGTAACACGATTCCGATACATTTTTAAGGAGGTTTCCCATGACGGCACGCATCATTGACGGCAAGGCGCTCGCGCGCGAGGTGGAGGCGCAGGCTCGCGCCCGCAGCGAGGCGCTTGCCTCCCGCCCGGGAGGCCGTCGTCCCGGTCTCGCCGTCGTACTGGTGGGCGAAGACCCGGCAAGCTGCGTCTATGTCAAAAACAAAACCCGCGCCTGCGAACGTGCCGGCGTCATTTCAACCGAATACCGCCTCCCGGCCGATACAACGGAAAAGGAGCTGCTCGAACTGATTGAGAAGCTCAATAATGACCCGGCTGTAGACGGAATCCTTGTTCAGCTCCCGCTGCCCAAGCAGATCAATCCCGATGCTGTAATTCTTTCGATTTCTCCCGAAAAAGATGTTGACGGATTTCACATGCTTTCAGCCGGTGCCTTGCTTACAGGCCGCCGCGACCGCGGCTATCGTCCCTGCACGCCCGCTGGCGTAATGAAGCTTATTGAAGCCTCCGGCGTTAATCCCGAAGGGCTTGAAGCAGTGGTAATCGGCCGCTCGAATATCGTCGGAAAGCCTCAGGCCGTCATGCTGCTTGATGCGCATGCTACCGTCACCGTGGTACACAGCCGTACTACGAACCTTGCCGACATTACCCGCCGCGCAGATATTCTTGTTTGTGCAGCCGGCCGCCCCAAAATGGTGAAAGGCGACATGGTAAAGCCCGGCGCCGTTGTGATTGATGTGGGTATTCACCGTGACGAGAACGGCAAACTTTGCGGCGACGTGGATCAGGCATCCGTTGAACCGGTGGCCGGCGCACTGACGCCAGTGCCGGGCGGCGTCGGACCGATGACGATTGCCATGCTGATCGACAATACGGTGCTCGCAGCAGAACGTCACTTGGCGTGAGATTTTGTATAAAAGAACATAAATAGGGCAGAGATTGTTCTTGAATAATCTCTGCCCGAATCTTGATATTGTCTTCGAAATAACCTAAAGCAGTACCGCACACTCTCTCGGTCTTCCCATTCAGACAAGCTGTGATGGACCGAAAACTAATGCCGCCCAAATGAAAATAAAATTGGGCGCACTACCTTTTTAAGAGTATAAATATCGAATCTCAATACCTCTGTTGGGAGAAAGACCATTCAACCAGCGAAGGTCTTTTGAAGCCATTAAAACGCTTGTCTAACAGTCGACAGCTATGGAAGTCAATATTCAGCAGACATCTTTAGCTCTTTGATTTCTCAATAAGATGCTTGTTTTATTTAGAAATAAAACAAAATACCATTTCTTTTTCAATCAAGCGTCATACACCAGCTCCGCCTGAACGGCAGGCCGCTCACAGCGAGCCAGCACTGATCAGTGAGCTGCTGCAGAGATCTATCTTCTGCTCTCATGATGTGCCACAATGAGAGAACCATAACCTGATCTTAACCCTTGAACTTGTAGGCAACAGAGGATCTGACAGTACCTCATAGAAAAGGTTTGTAAGGCATTAAGTTCACCCTATGAGCGAATAAATCGCTCTTGTTGACGTATGTGTGGACCTAGAGCGTGATTATTTTTTCATCCTGCATACCCGGCGGTCCATCTGGCCATACTCACCTTCATTTGGTTTCTCCACATTTCATACCTCTGCTCATAACACATTTCTGTTCGAATGGATATGTGTTTCAGAGGACCAAGTCTGCTTATGATCGAATCGAAATCCAAAATCGCATCTTTAGAGGAAAGTAATGCATATATTCAAAAAATTCTAAATTCAATGAAACTTTTTTTGGATTGTCTGCACTTTCCTATTGCGATTATCAATGTGGAAGGACGGTACGTTTACTATAACGAAGAAAGCGCAGAAATTGACGGATGCTCTCGCGAATTTGCCTTAGGCAATCTTCTGCTGAATGTTTATAAGAAAATGCGCCCAGAAGAAAGCACTATGTTGCAATCGTTACAGACTGGTCGATGCTATTCCTCGCATGAACAAAATTACTTTAATGCGAGAGGAAAACTGCTCAACTACATGCATACAACCACTCCCCTTTTCAATCAAATTGGGCAAACGGTTGGCGCTATAGAAATTGGCTGGGATGTTTCGCAGATTACCAAACTGCAAAATCAGATTCTGCTTCTCACTAAAAAGCTGCAAAGTCGCCAAAATAAACAGATACGACCTGGTGAATCTTCTGTAAAAATCATCACAAGATCGCCTTTGATGCTTAAAATCATTGAGGATGCCCGCATGTTGGCCGCATCCAATGTACCTGTAGTTATTATGGGAGAATCCGGCACAGGCAAAGAGCTTATTGCTCAGCTCATACAGAGTGAGAGCAACCGTAAAAATAATGTTTTTGTAACACTCAACTGCGGCGCACTCACGGAAACATTAATTGATTCCAGTCTTTTTGGAACGATTAAAGGCGCTTTCACCGGCGCAGATAATTCACAAGGTTATTTGGAATTTGCTAATGGCGGCACACTGTTCCTAGATGAATTCAACTCCATGCCGCCATCCATGCAGGTCAAACTTCTTCGATTCCTGCAAAATCGAACTTTCAGTCGCGTCGGCAGCCCCAAACAGCTCACAAGCGATGTCCGAATCATTGTGGCCATGAACGAAAACCCGCTCAGATTGATTGAGAAGGGAATTTTGCGGGCAGATCTTTATTGGCGTCTATGTGTCGGGCAGATTGAGTTGCCTCCGCTGCGAGAACGCCGTGAAGACATACCGCTTTTAGTAGAGTATTTCATTGCAAAATATGCTGCGGATGTGGCGCATCACATCACCGGCGTCACACAAAATGTACTTGACCAGCTAATGGCTAAACCATGGCCAGGCAATATACGGATGCTGGAGAACACCGTTCTGCGTACGATGGTTATGCAGAAAGAAGACGGCCCAATATCAGAAGTATTTTTTGACACATCAGAGTCAGACTTGTCGCAGCTCAATGAAGACTTCCCCAAACAAATATCAGAAGAATTACCAGCCTCATTAAACATCAAGAAAGCAGATAACAACGCAACAGCAGAAGATTTAACCATCAACAAGCCATATAACGAAATGGTCGACAAGCCATATAACGAAATGGTCGATGACTTTGAAAGAAAAATACTCTCAACAGCACTGAAGAAAGCAAAAGGGAATGTTTCAGAGGCAAGCAGCCTGTTAGGCGTAAATCGCAGTACTCTCAATTATAAATTGAAAAAATTAGGCATTCCTCACGGCTTTATTTCTCGAGTTGAAGTTGAATAACAAAGCAATATCTTAAAATAAACTCCAGCGAAAGAGATGATGTTATTCCCAACATTACCTCACCTCTTCGCTGGAGAAAATTCAAATTATTAGTTAGTTTTTATGATTTAGAAAGTATGTGATATGCCGAAATTGAGGACAGTGCGGTCCAGACCAGCCTCCTCCAACGAACCATCAGCATTGGAGTAACTCAATGCACTGTAAAGAGAAGTGCGCCCAGAAAGGTTATAGGTTGCACCTATGCCGGCCACATAGCGGTTCACATCTTCTCCGGCAACCGTTTTCCCGTTCATGTACTGGACACTGGCCATGAGCCATGCTTCACCAAGCGTTTTTCCGACGCCAATCATGTACGAGTCATTTTGATTAATCATGTCCTCACTGCTCACTTCGTACCACCAGCCGCCAAACTGGGAGCCGGCGCCGTAGTTTTTCGCGTATTGAGCAGCGCCATAGAGCGTCAAAATACCGAAGTCATAAGAGATGCCGCCCGTGATGAAGTAAGCATCATCCGTCGGGTCGGAGTGCTTCTTCCATTCGCGCTCGAACATCACCTGTGCATGGAGTCCGCCGATGTCATATTGCAGTCCGAGTCCGGTGTAGCGCGTATTTTCATTCCAGTGACTGCTTTCTGTACTGGACTCTGTGTAGCCGATTTGGTTGGAATATTGAGCCGTAAACTTAAAGCCGGCAAATTCCGGTGAAACATAGGTCACAGCATTGTCTAGACGTGAGGTTTCAATCATCGTGGCCTGAATGCCTGCGTCGGTGTATCCGGCGCCGAAAGGATCTAAGGCGCAAGCCATGTCATAAGTGCCTGCAGCGCTGCCGATTGATCCCATGCGGCCGATAGCGATCGTACCGAAAGAACCGCGCAGTCCCAATACCGATTCACGCCCAAACATGCGGCCTTCAAAGGTCATTGCCCCATCGTCAACGCTGTAGCCTTGTTCGAGCTTGAAAAAGACTTCTGTGCTGCCGGTCAGTTCTTCGCTGCCCTCTAATCCGAAGGCCGGAGAGTAGTTATCGCCGGAAACGAGCTCGAAGGTATTGTCACCTCCGCGCACATTGGTCATGCGGAAACCCGTATCGACAGTACCGTAGATACGGGTTTCCGCGGCTGAACTAACTGCAGCGGAACCCAGAGCAGCCGCAGCCAGAACGGCACAGACCAAAATTTTGCGAGTGAAGATAGACTGCATGTTTGTCATCCTTGAGAGAACAGAATGAACTTCACCTCAGTTGAGGTGAAGATTCAGGATCCGCCTGCCGGCCTGCCGATTGGCAGAAGCAAGCGTGAAGGGACCGATCACCAGCGCAGCGAAGGCGAGCCCTACTGCGGCGCCGATCCAAAAGCCAAGCGCACCGAGAGAGAAAGGATCTGCAGGGAAAAGCCCTGCAAACCATGAACCCAAAGAAAGCCCAACCCCGCACAGCAGACAGCTGTGCACAAGCATGGGGATGAGCGTGATGCGGTAACCGCGAAGAACGCAGCTGCCGGAGCACTGAATAGCGTCCGCGATGTGATAAGCACTGGCTACGGTGATGAAGCTCACCGCCATTTTTTGCACCGCTTCATCAGACGAGTAGAGCGAGGCAATTTCGCTGCGAAAGATGAAGTTGATAATGGAGACTGCAACAGCTAGAAAAAGCGCCATGATCATGACGAGAAAAGCTGCGTAGCGAGCACTTTCCGGTGAACCGGCACCAAGACTTTGAGAAACTAAAACGGTGCCTGCCACCCCGACTGCAAATGGAACAACGTAATAGAGCCACACCAGGTTGGCTACGATCTGATGAGAGGCAAGAGAGACCGCACCGAAACGAGCAATAAAAATCGCCATCAGCGTGTAGGAAGTCATCTCAAAGAAAATCGACAATCCGATAGGCACGCCGATTTTGAGCTGGATGCAGATGCTCTTCATCGATGGCCTGCACCATCGTCTTGATCGCATGGCTCGGTAATAGGGATCAATACGCCAAATCAGCACATAAGCACCCAACGCAAGCCAAGAAAGCATGCAGGTTGAAAGCCCTGTACCAGCCCCGCCAAATCCCAGCTTATTCATGCAGAACCAATTCACGGGGATCTTCAAAACGACAATCCCGAGCGTCACGAACATGGATGCTGCAGGTCGCGAAACCGCGGCATTGACTGCAATGAAAGTTCGACCGCAGAGAATAGCCGGAAGTGCAAGGCCGGCGAAAAGAAGGTATTGGGAAGCGATCTCTGCGACCAAGCCGGACGTCTCGGCAACAGCCATCCACATTTTGGTCTGCAGAGTCAGTACCAAGCCGGGAACAGCGAGACCGACAGCCAAATAAAGGCATTGATGAAGTGAGTCACCGACTTCGCGAAATCGTTTAGCGCCGAATGCAAACCCGGAAATTGGCGAAACGCCCTGCAGAATGCCTGCCAATGAAATCGAAATCCACGTTGCTACAGCGATGCCAAGCGCAACCCCGGCGAGATCTTCCGCCGAAGTTTGCCCAGCCATGATCGTATCGATCGTGCCGGAGCACACGATGGCTAGGTTTGCTGCGCCTATAGGCGCAGCGAGCTTAAGGATGCTCTTAATGCCGGCACGAAGCTTCGTTCTGGTTGGCATCATCCGAAGGACTTTTATAGAAAAGGAAATAGGAAAGAATCACTAACCCGGTGAGTCCGGCCTCTGCGAGAAACATGGAGAAACCGTCAGTGCCGAACCAGCCGCTGACGATGATCAGTACATTGGCGGTGATAACGATGACCCCCGTCCATGGATGCCACCGAACGCGATAGGTGCTTTGCAGATAAGGTTCGAGACCGCTGTCGACCAAAGCACGGTATTTAAGCTGACAAGCGCAGATGACGATCCAGGCGACGCAGCCCACTTGGGCCGTACTTGCAACCAGAAAAAGAAAGAGTCTGCGGGCGTTGATAAATTGCGTGAAGATGCAGACCAGTGACAAAGCTGCGCAGAACCAAATTGCACGGCGCGGAACGCCGTTGACACTCAGTTTTTTAAAGAATGCCGGGGTCATCCCCGACTGAGCCATAGACCAGAACATGCGCGAGCAGGCGAAAATGGCGGAATTGACGGCGGAAAGAGAGGCCGAAAGAATCACCAGCTTCATGAAGTCTTCTGAACCTGGAAGTCCGATTTCGCGGAACACTTCCACAAACGGACCGCTATCGCTGCTTTTAACCCAGCCGCTCGGATTCAGAATGGCGAGCACGCTGACCGCGAGAATGTAAAAGAGGATGATGCGTATACCGATCGTCCGGATGATCTTCGGGAGCGCCTGTTCCGGGTGCGGAGCTTCACTGGCCACATTGCCGACTAATTCCGCCCCCTGAAATGAGTACACCACGATGGCCATACACTGAAAAATCGGGGCAATGCCGAATGGGAAGAGTTCCCCCTCCACCCGCAGTGTCGGCACCCATTCGGTTGTTGAGGCTTTATCGCTAATGAGCCGAAGACCGCAGGCGATAAAGAAAACGATGGCAAAGACTTTGATGCCGGCGAGCCAATATTCAAATTCACCAAATGCGCCCGCAGAGAGCATGTTGACCAATGTGAGTATGGCGAGGTATCCGCCGCAGTAAAGCCAGATCGGGATGTTCGGCCACATTTCGTGCGACACGATCCCTGCGGCGACAAGTCCTGCGGCCAGTGCAAAAACCCAACTGAGCCAATACATCCATCCGATGGTGTAGGAAATCAGAGGGCTGGGGAAAAATTTGTAGGCGTAGTACTGAAAGCTGCCTGAATGAGGAAAGGAAGTTGCAAGTTCTCCGAGACACATCATGGTCCCGAGCATTACAAGCCCTGCGGCAAAGTAAGCGAGGATGGTTCCTAGTGGACCGGCTTGCGTCAGCGGTTCAGCAATGCCGATGAAAAGTCCTGCACCGATTGTGCCGCCCAGACTAATCATGGTGACATGACGCGGCTTAACCGAAGAAGACAATTTGCCGGAAGGCTCGGGAGACTTCGAACTCATAAGTCAAAAAGGGGGCGAGCCGGTCTGCTCGAGAGCCCGCCCTCATAAGCAAGGAGGAAACTCAGGTGGACTCACCGCCTCTGCCGCATCTGCCGCAGAGGGGGTGAATCATGTTTTCAGCCTGACGGCGTCAGTTGATGAAGCGCTTTTCCACTCCGTCTGTTGTGCACGCCGCTAACAGCCCTGTGTAGTCGAGTTCGAAAGAAACCTTGTCGCCTACCTTGAGCGGCGTCTTGCAATCCTCGATGTCGATGATGGTGTGATCGGACGTCTGACCGAGCACAGTGATCGAATCGTCGCAGGGCACACAGTTTTCACTCGGCACATCCTGACGACCGAAAGCGAGGAGTGCACGCCGACGAATGCCGCGATCCACAAACGTCTTCGTCTGCAGGAATGCGTCAACACCAAGTTCGCCGATCGGTACAGTGGGTTTGGAGTTGAGTTCAATGATTTCGGCCGTCAATGTATAGAGCGGAGAGCAGACCTTTTCGACCGGCTTCTGCGAGTGGTGGTACTGGTCGAGATAGTGCACTTTGACGTATTCAATGCCGTACTCGTGGAGACCGCCGATGCGAAGATGATTGAGCCCCTCAGGCCACTTGCCCTGATCAATCAACACGTAGCTCGTGCAGTTGCCCGCAGAAAGCCGCGGAATCTTGATGCCTGCGTCAGCCTCGACCTTTCTCGCAATATCTCGGAAATCGCAGCCGTTCTTCACCGTGGGCATCACCGTGCCGTAGCAGTTGAAATTGGTGCCCAGACCATAGAGCTTGAGGTTAGGCAGCTCATTGATGAGCTTTACCGTATCAACAATGTCCTGATAGTGATCGAACATGATCCCTTCCCGGAGGTCGCCCATGTCGACCATGAGAAGAACTTCATGCGTTTTACCTTGACGAACAGCTTCTGCCGAAAGCGCCTTGATAACTGCGACTTCTGAGTTAAGCGAAATATCGGCGTAGCGGATGACGTCTTCAATTTCACTCAGCACAGGACTGCGCAGCAGGCAGGTACGACACCCGAGGGCGTCTTTGAGTTTTTTGAGATTGTAGGTGCGGGACTCAGCAATCACATCAATACCGCCCTCGAGTACGGCACGCGCAGTAGCTACGCAGCCGTTAAAGACTTTATTGACGGCCATGACTTCAATACCGTGTTCACCAAGCTCCTTCTTTTCGACGCGAGCGTTGTCGCGCAATTTAGGAAGGTCAATCGTAAGAATGGGTTTGTACATCCTGAAATCTCCAAATTACTTGTTTGCCGCATTGCGCTTCTGTGCGCGGTGATATGTCCATTCCGCCAGCGCGATAGCGAGCACCGCACCGCCAAGCAGCTTGGCCAGATAGAAGCCGTAGCCGCCCATATCGAGTTCAGCCGGCGGAATGAAGACGAGAACCACAGCAAAGAAGATCGAGCACCAACCAAGCAGAGGCAAAACGATGGGCAGGATCTTTCCGGGGATGCGGAAGGAGCGAGGCACATTCGGCTGGATCTGGCGCAGACGAATGAACGACGGGAACATCACGAGGTAAGGGATGAAGTAGCAGATCGTGGTAAGTGCGGTCAGCATCCAATAAGCCGCTGCCACAGAGGGAGAGATGAAGGTCGAGAGGCAGAGAATGCTCACGATCACGGCCTGAATAATCAGGGCAAAGGCGGGCGTTCCGTACTTCGGATGCAGTTTGGCAACGTTCTCACCCAGAATCTTGTCTTCGCGAGAAGCTTCCTGAAGCATGTAGATCGGCCCCACAAGCCAGGAGTTGACCTGACCAACTGCGCCGAAGAAGAGGCAGACGGCCATCAGCGGAAGGAGCCAAGGGGCACCCAGCGTCTCAGCACCGGACTTCATAGCCTGCATAATGCCGGCCACGATGTCTGTTTTCCCCGCAGGAACCAGCGTATTCACAGCAATCGTGCCGATCATGTAAATGCCGACGATGACAATGGCTGAAAGCGCCATCGCTCGCGGGAAGTCGCGCTGCGGATTCTTTGTGCGGCCAGCAACCATCGGAGCAACTTCAAAGCCGGCGAATGCGAACATCATTGAAGAAAGGAAGACGATCGTGTCCCACTTGGTGAAGTCCGGCATCCAGTTGGCTGCCGTCATGTAGTCCGTCGACATGGGATGACCGGAAATGAGCCAGGCACCGGCAACGAGGATCAGGATGGCGGCCGGAATAAATACACCGAGCCAGGCTGAAACCGAGTTGATGATCTTCGTCCACTGCATGCCTTTAATGTTCATGAAGGTGAGGAACCAGAAGATCACAATGGAGCTCACACCGATGAATGTCGGGTTCTCTGCCAATTCTGGCGAGATGACGTACCCGAGCGCCGTAAAGGCGAATTGCAGCATCAGGGGGAAGAAAAGCACACAGGAAAAGAGGTAGCAGACCACGATGATCCAGCCGACGCGCTTGCCCCAGGCCTCCTTTACCCAAACGAAAATGCCGCCGTCTTTCGGCCAGCCGGTAGAGAGTTCACCGCAGACCATCGCAAGCGGCAGGAATAGGCAAACTGCAGCGAGCAGCCACAGCAGCATTGCGGAGGCCCCGTAGGGCGCTACGTTGGGAATTTGACGAAGTGAGAGAATCGCAATCACATTCATGATCACGATGTCGCGAATCCCCAAGAGCGTGTTGTTTTTGTCTTCAGACATTCGATTCTCCAGTCTGAATATCTGCGATGCAGAACCTGCAGCGCAGGGGTGAGTTGAGGCGGCTGACGACTGAGCAAGAAGTCAGCCGCTTTCTTTGGGAAGATCCCAAAATGGTTAGTAGATGTCGTACGAAACCATGTCTTCGTAGGTGTCTGCGTGCCGGATGAGACGATCCTTGCCGTCCTTGTCGATCAAGACAACAGCCGTGCGGGCGCGGCAGTTGTAGACCGTCTGACTTTCAATCGAGTACGCGCCTGCATCGAGGAAGACGAAGACATCGTCGATCGTGGTGTCCTTAGGCATCAGGAACTCTTCGCCTTTGACGCCCATGTGGTAATAGTCGCCGCCGTCACAAAGCGGACCGGCGATCTTGACGTAATGATCGTGCGGTTCAGCAATGCGGCTCGCGTTGTAGATGTAGAAGAACCAGGCGTAGTGCTGAGCGTCGGCCATGACGTTGTAACCCGCGTCACAGAATTTCCAATCCACATGACACTGAACATTGCCCTCCAAGTCATAGTTCGTCTTAATCTTTTCGCACTTGATCGTGGAGAGCATTACCGCGGCTGAGGAAGGAATCTTGCGGCCGGGTTCGATGCAGATCTGCTTGTCTTCGCCCCACTTCTGCACCTCACCGATGATGGCGTCGGCAAAGTCCTTCGAATTGATGCCCGCATACATGTTGTCGTGAAGCGGGTCGCCATTTTCTTCGTCGTACTTGTAAGGCACCGGGATGCCGCCGCCCACATTAATCAAATCAAACTTAATGCCAAAGAGCTTTTCCAAACGAATGCTTTCATTGACGAGAACTGCGGTGGCCTTGGCAAACGGTTCGCTCTCGGGCACCTGATCGCCGACATGCATGTGCAGACCGCGAACCTGAACATACGGCATCTCCAGAATGCGGCGAACAGCACCTTCGGCCTGCTGCAGATCAATGCCGGACTTCGCGTGGAATGCAGTCACCAGACCAGGATGCGTGGCCGACGGGACATTGGGTTCAACGCGGACACAGACATGCGCCACTTTCTTTTGAGCACGGGAAATCTCATCGATCATGTCGAGCTCATAAAGAGAGTCAACATTGATGAGATAAAGGTCATGAGCAATGGCGTATTCCAAATCTTCACGGGTCTTCATAACCCCGTTGAATACGATATCTTCGCCTTTGAAACCGATTTCTACAGCCTTCTTGATTTCATTGAGCGAATTCGTCTCAATGCCGCAGCCTGCATCCTTAAGAATTCGCAGAATAGCCATGACAGAACAGGCCTTGGATGCATAGAAGATCTTGGTGTTCTTATGTCCTTTGAATGCCTCTTCAATTTCAGCGAGATTGCGCAGCAGCTCCTTTTCGGAATAAACATAGACCGGCGAACCATATTTCTTGGCGAGCTCTTCGACATTGACGCCTTCGAAGCAAAGCTTTCCGTTTACCTCGCTAAAGCGCCGATCCTTCGTGATAAGGTTGTAACGAAGGTGCTCAAAGATTTCGGTGGTCTTATCGCTCATGACAGCTCCTGAATGAATGAAAATGAAACCCATATGCGGGGCATTTCAAGTTCATACAACGCAGAAGTGATGCCAATTCGTAATTATTTGTTATATAAGAAATATCGCCTTATCAGAGGTGTGGTGAAAATTAATCAGTGACAAAAATTCACCATAGGCAGATGTGTGTAGTGATCAAAATTTGTCAGTTTTGTCCCATGCAAACTGCAGCCGCATCGAGACGTGATTGCTTATAAACACCCTTCTTCCGTGGGGTCTGCACATCCCGCATTGCACCGCAGGCGGCCATTGAAAGCGCTTGAACCGCGCACAGTCATGAGCCACGCCCTACAATCAGAGACTGCAGGCTGCAACAGACCTGTACCGAACACCCTACCGCCCGAAGGCTGCGCACGCTTGAAGCGCTCTTCGGGCGCATGTATTTCTTTTCATCAGCGGAGACCAGCCTCCAAGCCTCTCCGCTCTCCGTCCGGATTGACTAAAGTCCGTTCGAAGCGCCAATGTTCAACTTTCTGAAAAAAATCATGCCCACCTCCGACACGACACCTAACCCTTTGCTCTCGATCACGGATCTGATCGACTACGCTTCCGTGCGTCCCGAACATGTCGTGCCGGCCGTCAAGTCGCTTGCCGCTCAGGTTGAAGCGGCGCTTGAAAAAGCCGATGCGCCGTCCACTCCGGCGTCATGGGAAAACACGGTTGAGCCGCTCGAAAAGGCTGTGCTTGCTTTTGGAAGAGCCTGGGGGGCTGTCGGACATCTGCAGAGCGTTGTAGATACACCGGCGCTCCGCGACGCCTTCAATGAGGCGCTGCCTATCGCCACGGATCTTTTCCTCCGGCTTTCTCAGGATGAAAAGCTCTGCGACAAGTACCGAGAACTCGCCGCTTCGCCTGAGTTCGAAGAGCTTGCCCCGGTGCGCCGCCGCATTGTTGAACGGGAACTGCGAGACTTCCGCTTGTCGGGTGCTTCGCTGCCTAAAGTGCAGCGCGAACGCGTGAAAGCGATTGGACAAGAACTCTCGCAGACTTCGCAGAAATTCAGCGAAAACCTGTTGGATGCCACCAACGCCTACGAACTCCTCATTGAAGATGAAAAACGTCTTGCCGGCATTCCGGAGGAAACGCTCGCCCTCTATCGGGCGAGTGCCGAAGCTGCCGGGAAAAAGGGCTTTCGCCTGACGCTGCAGTATCCGTCCTACCTCCCTGCTATGAAGTACTGCGCTGACCGCGGCATTCGCGAAGCGCTATACCGTGCGTTCTCCACACGCGCCTCGGAATTTGACGGCGGCAAATTTGACAACACGCCGCTCATCAAGCGCATTCTCGAACTGCGTGCTGAAGAAGCGTCGTTGCTCGGCTTTAAGAATTACGGTGAATTGTCGCTTGCGACCAAGATGGCCAAGAGCCCTGCGGAAGTACTGGACTTTCTGCGCGATCTTGCCCGCCGCTCTAAACCTCGTGCTGAGGACGACGTCGCTCAGGTCGACGCCTATGCTCGAGACGAACTCGGCATCGATAAAATTGAACCGTGGGACCGCGCTTATGCTGCAGAAAAGCTTCGCGAGGCCCGCTACAGCTATTCCGACGCGGAAGTGAAGCGCTACTTCACACAGCGTGCGGTCTTCAAGGGACTTTTCGGCCTGGTCGAAAAGCTTTTTGGCATCGAAATCGAAGAAGCTCAGGCCTCCGTCTGGCATCCAGATGTCAAGTATTTTGAAGTGAAGCGCAACGGTGAAAAAATTGCCGCCTTCTATGCTGACCTCTATGCCCGAGAAGGCAAGCGCTCCGGCGCCTGGATGGACGGCGAACGTACTCGCCGAATTGAAGACGGCAAGCTCATTACTCCGATCGCTTATCTTGTCACCAACTTTGCGGCCCCGCAGGCAGGCCGTGAAGCCACGATGACGCACGACGAAGTAACGACGCTTTTCCATGAATTCGGCCATACGCTGCACCACATCCTCACCGCTCAAACCGAACCGCAAGTCTCCGGCATCAACGGCGTCGAGTGGGACGCGGTCGAACTGCCCAGCCAATTCCTCGAAAACTTCGCTTGGGAACACGAAATTGTCAAGAGCATCTCCGCTCACGTCGAAACGGGTGAACAGCTCCCCGACGAACTCTTTGACAAAATGATTGCCGCCAAAAACTATGAGGCCGGTGCATTTTGCGTGCGTCAGGTTGAATTCGCGCTCTTTGACATGCTGCTCCACTCGGCCTTCGATCCGAAGACGGATTCCGTGCAGGCACTTCTAGACTCCGTGCGCCGTGAGGTTGCCGTCGTCTTCCCGCCCGCTTGGAACCGCTTCCCGCAGAGCTTCTCGCATATTTTTGCGGGCGGCTACGGTGCGGGTTACTACAGCTACAAATGGGCGGAGGTCCTCTCGGCGGACTGCTTCAGCGCCTTTGAAGAAGAAGGCGTTCTCAACCCCGACACGGGGCGACGCTACTTGAAGGAAATTCTCGAGCGCGGCTCGAGCCGTGACGCGATCGACAATTTCGTAGCCTTCCGCGGCCGCAAGCCTGAACTCGACCCCTTGCTTCGTCTCTCGGGCATCATCGAGTCTCAAAAGCATTAAGCATGCCTCACTCCCGCCCAATTCCATTAGGAATTGGGCGAGGCATCTCGCTGCAGCGGCATCGGCCCTGCCGCCCTGCCTAGTTCGATCACGGAATGAATCCGCATTGCAGACAGCCAAAAGCCGCCGGACACTCTAAAAGGCCGGCGGCTTTTATTGAGCTGAAGCGGTATTCAGAGCGCATGATCAGCGCAACTGAAAACCGTCATTTCATACCGTTTATGGATGGAAGGCTTTCTTCACGTCAAACGGGAACGCCTGATAGCCTTCTGCACCGTGAAGAATGATTTCAACCGAAGGCTCTTTGGCAAGCCACTTGAATTCATCAATCACGGGCGACGGGAATTTCGTATAGGAGAAGGTCTTCCAATCGAATTCCGCACCAGCCGTCGCCGAGTAGACCATGATGGAATCCTTGTCGCCGTAGTACTCCGTCAATGACGTTACCGGGCTGTACCAAGCGTGGCCGCGCTCCTTGCCGTATTCCCACACTTGTTCAACCGTCATCTTCTTCTGGTCGACTTTGTAGACCACCGCTCGAGAGTACTTCATTTCTGGCAGCGCCGGCTGCTCCATACCGCGGGCATCGCCATTATCAAAGGCCGAGATATAAATCACATCTCCCTTGCTCAGCTCGCTTCTCACCTTCCAGCCCGTATGCTGCGTCCAAGTCCAGTCGAAGTCGCCTTCACACTTGGAGCCTTCACACTTGATGGGCTTGCCGTTCTTGTCGACCGGCTGCAAGAGCTTATCCTGATAAGGCGTCTTCCAACCTTCGTGCGAGCCGAGAATCCACTTCACCTTCTTATCGCGGCCGATTTTGATAATCGCTGACTGATGGCGAGAGCTGATGATGATGGAATCATCGGTTTCATCGTAGTCCACAGAGTTGATGTGCGCCCAGTTGCGTCCGGCACCGCTGCCGACGATGTCGCCAAAGTGATCGTTTTGATCCTGCTTGGCAAGTTCTTCAGCCGTCAGGGTCTTGCCCTGCTTGGCCGGGTCGATGTTCAGGCACACCGCACCCTGGTCAATCGCTTTGAGCACGTTGTCGCGGTACGGATCGAGAATTTCAAAGAGCCGGAAGTCGTCAACCACATTGCCGTCGCCATCCACCTCAAGAATCACGTCGCGCACGGTGCGCACAATCTTGTTGTCCGGGCGTTTGTATCCGTCGGAAGCTACGCGCAGCAGATAGTGGCCGTTCGATTCAATCTTTTTCGAAGCATGCGAAAAGTCGGCATACCCGGTCGGCAGACGGCGATTAAAGATCTCACGACCCATGATGTCATACTTAGCGTAGCGCTGACCGTAACCCCAGCTCATCGCGCCGTCAGCTTCCTGACGGAAGCCCATCATCGTGCCGCCGTACCAAATATTGTCAAAGGAATAAATGATTTCGGGCAGCATGTACCAGCGAATTTCGCCCGTCGTATCAATGATCGTGTTCTGCGGCGAATAGTTCCACTGCAGCGCGCCGCCCACAGGGTTATTCCAAACGGTCTTGGTACTGCGTGCGTCAAGCTGCCCGAGGTTGTTGACGAAATAGAGGCGATCCTTAAATTCCGGATCAACCTTCTTCACTTCCGGATTAAAGAAACCCGTATCGCGGGCACCGTAGCCGTCTGTTTCAACATAAGCAGGCGCTGTCCAGATTCGGTACGTTTCCTTAATGTGCTTCATCTGATCGCCTTGCCAGCGGTCATACTCCACTTCCACGGTATTACGCCAGTCCGCATAAAGCCCAAAAACCGGAATGCCGCCATAGGTCTTCGCCTGGTTGTCGCCCACTTTGTAGGCGATTTCCTGTCCGTTTTGTTTCGGGACGATGCGCACTGAAACGTTCTTCAGCACATAACCGCCGTTGTAGATGACCGCAGTGAGCGGCGCGATTTTATAAGGGTTCACGGCGACAGCACCGAGCTGACCAGGCACTTCATACGTATAGCCCGGCCCCGAAGGACCAGCACCTGCCTGAACGGCTGGAGCAGCTAGCGCAGCTGCCGCAGCCATCATCAATACGGCGGTCAGCTGATTGAGCTTCTGATGAGCTTTCTGCTTAGACATTGGATCTCTCCTTGATAGCAGTGGTTTGGATTAGTTGCTGAGGAAAAATTCTATTTTTCAAGGCTTGACCGCCGCATTGCGGCTTTCCTCAACGCCCGTTTCATCTTTCGCGTCGGGCCGATCGTTTTTCTTGCATCACGGCGTCTTGATCTCCCCCGTATCTCGCCCTACGATCCGTAGCATTCCATCCGCCGCACGAACAGCGCTTTCTCATGCACATCGACAAACTCGCCATTGAAGAACTCCGGCTTCTGGTTCTTCTCTACAAAACGCATTCACTCAAAGATTCAGCCGTTCGCCTGAATGTCAGTACGCCCACGGCCAGCCGCATGCTGGCGCGTCTGCGTGCGGCTGTGGAGGATGAACTTTTCATTCGAAGCGCTTCGGCCATGACGCCTACTCATGCCTGCCGACGGCTCTTCCCCCGCGTTGAACGCATTCTTGCGGAAATGGATGCTTTGACTCACGAACCGCAGGTCTTTCGCCCATCACACATCAAACGGATATTCCGTGTGATGCTCCACGAACAGCTCTTTCTCGCGCACTTTGCAGATGTCTTTCGCGAAGTACGGCGGCTTGCACCAGGCGTGAGCATTGTTATTGAAGCAGTGAGTGATGCGGGTCATGAAGCGCTGAAAACCGGCGAGCTCGATGCGATGATCTTTCCCATGACGGACAACGTATCTCCGGACATCAAAGCTCAGTTTTTAGCCACCTGCGACTTCGATATCCTGATGCGAAGCGACCACCCATGGCTTGCCGAAGTCAATAGAGACGGCACGCCAGACTGGTCGGCGCTTAAGCGCTACGAAAAAATCGAAACAACCATCGACAGCTTCGGTACGCGAGCGCCGGGCGGGCTCGATCATTGGATTTTCAAAGGCAAACTTCCTGAGCAGCACACGGCCCTTTGGTGTCCTTATGTTCAAGCTGCAACTGAACTGCTTTCAGAGAGTGACCTCACCATGGTGGTCTATTCCCCACTTGCGCGTGAACTCTGTCGTCGCGGCGGACTCACCGCTCTGAGTCTTGCGTCCTTAGGCTGCGGATATCCGCTGGGCTTTCTGCGGCACGGACGGCGTGATGATGATCCCGCCTTAGAATGGCTGCGCGCCGTTTTCGTCTCTTGCTTTAACCAAAAGCATTAAGGCCGCCCTTCCTGCATTGGGAAAGATGGCCCTAACCAAACTGAGTTTGAGCGGCTCAGTCTTTTAGGCGAGTGTCGCAACCATCAGCGCTTTGATGGTATGCATACGGTTGCCAGCCTGCTCAAAGACGATAGACGCCGGAGACTCAAACACTTCTTCCGTCACTTCCACGCCGTCGGCAAGTTCAGGATGCTCCGCAATCACATTGGCGCCAACCTTGGTTTCATCATTGTGATAGGCCGGCAGACAATGCATGAACTTCACTTGCGGATTCCCTGACGCAGCCATCAGGGCAGCATTGACCTGATAGGGCTTCAAAAGCGCAATACGTTCTGCCCATACCTCTGCCGGCTCACCCATCGACACCCAGATGTCGGTGTGAATGAAGTCAACGCCCGCCACGGCCTCATTGGGATCCTCTGTGATGGTAATGTGCGCGCCGGAAACGGCAGCCAGCTCTTCAGCCAGAGCGATGATTTCTGCCGAAGGCCAGTAGGCTTTCGGTGCGCCGATGCGCACGTCCATACCCATCTTGGCACCAATCATCAGCAGCGAATTGCCGGTATTGAAGCGGGCATCGCCAAGATAGGCAAAAGAAATGTCTTTCCAGGCTTTGCCGCAGGACTCCTTCATTGTCATCAGATCGCAAAGCATCTGTGTCGGATGCCATTCATCGGTCAGGCCGTTGTAGACCGGAACGCCGGCGTAGGCAGCCAGCTCTTCAACCGTTTCCTGCTTAAAGCCGCGGAACTCAATGGCATCAAAGATTTGCCCGAGCACACGAGCCGTGTCCTTGATGCTTTCCTTGTGACCGATTTGCGAAGAATGGGATTCAAAGAAAGTGGTGCCGGCGCCTTGGTCATGCGCCCCTACTTCAAAAGCACTGCGTGTGCGGGTGGAGGTCTTTTCAAAAATAAGGGCGATGTTTTTGCCTTTGAGTCGCTGCACTTCATTGCCCATGCGCTTGGCCTTTTTAAGGTCAATGGCGAGATCGACGAGATAGTCGATTTCAGCAGGCGTGTGGTGAACGAGGGAAAGAAGGCTGCGGCCGCGAAGATTCATCGGCATGAAAAGCTCCTTGGGAGTGGGTTCAAAGAACTGCGAAATAAGACTGCTGGTCGGATCATCCAAAGCATTTCATCTTGAAGGACTGCCCCTTTCCAGCAGACATTTCGCAGCTCTGCGTGGGATACGTGGATTCATTCTACGGAGAAGCGATCTTGAATCTTTAGGGCATTATCCCTATGTGAACTGACGGCTAATTAGGCTTTAACTCTTTGTTTTTATTATGTTTCCAATCGTCGACTATTGTGCAGATACCGCACGAGTGCCGGGCGAAAAACTCGAACAAGAAAAGAACGTCTTCTCTTGAAAAGTCTTTTTCCGCCGCCCGTTAGGCGATCTTCAATAGGATGGCTGGCCGAAGACAATTGGCGCAGCCGTCACAATGGAGGGTCAATCTTTTGCTGGTATTGCAATACCACGCCGCTCAGCTTCGGCAATACAGGCGTTGACCACTTCGCGAGCCCATCGCGCACCGCCGACAGCGCGAAAGAACTCTCGCTGTTCGCGCGTCACGCGCGCAACGATGCACACGGATGCGCCGCTGCTTTCTTCTGCGCCGCCCAAGCGTCGACGTGAACGCTGATCCGCAGGCTGAAGCTTTGAAGGCAGACGGCTCAATGACTTTGAACGTCCAGTCGTCGGCTTGCTCTGAGGCAGGATGACGGAAGCCGGATCGCCGGCGCTTAATTTCGGCATCACTTTGGGCTGCGTCATATCCTCTCCTTAAATCCTGTGCATTGTTTGCTTTAGGCCGCCTCTGCCAGCCGGCCGACTAGCGGGACGGACCGAGCCGCCTGTGGCAAACTAACTGCTTTAAGGCAATCCTATTCTTTCAGGCGCGCAGAGAATACCCGTGCTTTCGCGCAGAACAGCACGCCAATCTGCATGCTGCGCATTTCAAGACTCATTGATCATGTCCCGACTTCGACTGGCCTCCTGGAACGTCAACTCCCTTAAAGTGCGTCTGCCGCAGGTGCTCGACTGGCTAGAATCAGCCAAAATCGATGCATTGGTCATGCAGGAAACAAAAACGACTGACGACGTTTTTCCCCAAGCCGCATTCGCCGAAGCCGGATTCGATGTTTTCTTTTTAGGTCAGAAAACATATAACGGCGTTGCACTCTGTTCTCGCCAAACAACAGTTAAGACTTCGGATGTTGTGCTTGGTCTCCCTGGCTGGCCCGATCCGCAAAAACGTTTTATTTCGGCACTCCTTTCACCCCTAGCGGCTCCCGAACAGCCGCCGATTCGTTTTTGCGGGGGCTACTTTCCCAACGGTCAAGCGGTAGGTTCATCAAAGTATCTCTATAAGCTCGACTGGATTGCCGTGCTTGAACGTACGCTCAAAACTTATCTTGCCGATACCCCCAGACTGGTGCTCGGCGGCGACTTTAACATTGCGCCCGCCGACGCCGACGTTTGGAATCCGGAAGCTTGGCGCGGAAAGATTCTCTGCTCAGAACCGGAGCGAAAGGCACTCGAGCGCCTCTTTGCACTCGGCCTTTACGACAGCTTCAGACTCTTTACGCAGCCCGCAGAGCGCTTTTCTTGGTGGGACTATCGTCAGAGCGGTTTCGAACGCAATCACGGCCTGCGCATTGATCTGCTGCTTGTTTCCGAAGCACTCAAAGGGGCTGTTGAAAGCGCATCCATTGACGACGGCCCTCGCGGCAATCCTCAGCCTTCAGATCATGCGCCGGTTATGTTGGACCTCTCACTCTAAGTGACCTCAGTGAGCAACTAGCCGATCCCCATAAAAAACAAGACATCATGAACGCTAAGCCCAAACTCCGCATCGGCATTCCCGGAGACTATCTTCCTTTCGGCATCATCAATGAGGATTCTCCGCTGGGATTTGCCGGGCATGATGTGGATCTGGCGGCTGAGCTCTGCCGCGAAGCCGGTTTGGCACCGCTTTTCGTTCTGACAACTTGGCCCACGTTTATGACGGATCTCGCCGAAGGCCGTTTTGATATCGCAGCGGGCGGCGTATCGTGGGTTCCTGAACGCGCGCGCTTAACCGATGCGCTACCGCGCTATGCGCCCTTTGCCAAAGTTGCGCTTATTCGCCGAGACTCAATCGAACGCTTTCAAACACCCGAAGACCTGAATCAGCCCGATGTACGCGTCATCAAGAACCCCGGCGGAACCAATGAACGCTGGGTGGACGCCAATCTGACCCGGGCACAGGTAGCCACCGTGGCAGACAACGCCACCATTCCTGCCCGCATTGCCAATGAAGTGGGTGACATCATGATCACGGACTCCTTTGAGGCGCATTGGTACGCCTCCCGAGATGTGCGCCTCACGCTTGCCATGAATGGACGCCACCTGACGCCCACGGCGTGGAAGACGATGCTCGTTCGCCGCGGCGCCCGCCGCCCGGTACTTCCCGGCCGAGAACATACGGCCGCCGCTTCCGAACCGCTTGCCCCGATCCTCTTTTCTGCCTGGGGTCGCCTGGAGCGCGCCGGTGTTCTTCAGACGCTGGCTGCCAAATGGCTGGGTGCAGGCAATACTTCTGACGGAAACGCTCCACACTAAGAAAAAACCGCACAACTCGCCGAAATAACCGTCTGCCAAAGCAGACTGAGGGACTAGAAATCCTTTCAAGCTAGTCCCCCAAGCGTTTGGATTATTTGACTGCGTTCACCCTGCGCGGCTGATTGAAAATACGAACGGGCGGCACCTCATCCTTCCAGAGTGAAACTTCCACATTGCCGGTTGAAGAAACATTGCCTCGGGCAATTTTGGAGGTAATAACGTCAATGGCAATCGTATTGGCATTGCCGTGAACATCGATGCGGCCTGCCGGCGTGTTTTCCGGTTCAAACCAAGCGCCGTGCTGAATAGAAACCACGCCCGACTTGATGCGGTCACTGACCTGCAGCCCGCATAGGCATGCTCCGCGACGGCATTTCACAAGTACGACGTCGCCATTTTTCAAGCCGCGCACTTGAGCATCCGCAGGGTTCATCCAAACGGGTTCTCGTTCTTCAACCGACCCGCGTCTGGCTGTATTGACGTTGTCGAGCTGGCTGTGCATCCGATAGCGTGACTTCGGACTCACAAAAGCCAACGGATACTCTTTCGTTGCTTTAGCGGAACCTTCAATCGGTTCAAAGTAGCTGGGATGGCCTTTACAGTCGTCATAGCCGTAGCTCGCGAGCTTGGGTGAATAAATCTGGATGAGCCCCGACTCTGTACCTAGGGAGTTGGCTTTTGGATCCTCTCGGAATGTCTTAAAGGAAACAAACTCTCGGTCCTTTTCTTCCACCTCGAAAAAGAGATACCCCTTCTCCCAGAAATCTTTGAATTCCGGCATGACAATGCCTTTTCGAGCACCGTTGTTGCGGCAATCGTTGTAAAACTTTTCGATCCACTGCATTTCGGTGCGGCCCTCCGTAAAGGCTTCTTCTATCCCCAAACGCTTAGCGAGCTGCGTACCAATCCAATAGTCGCTGCGCGACTCGTATTGCGGCTTGATTACCTGCTTCATTGCAACCAGACCGTCATTGGTTTCTGCGCCGATATTGGTAATGTCATTGTGCTCAAAGGTCGTGCAGGCCGGCAGCACGATATCGGCGTGACGAGCCGTCGCAGACCATACATAGTCTGCGACGATCACGGTATCGGGCTTCTTCCACGCCCTTTCAAGGCGGAAGGTATCGGGATGATGGCAGAACGGATTGCCGCCGCCCCACATCACCAAATGAATATCCGGATAGGTGCATTTCTGACCGTCAAAATCAACGGTCGCCCCGGGACGTTCCAACACCTCCGTGATAGCGGCAACAGGAAGCAGTTTTGTAGATTTCCACGGCAAAACCGGGCGCACTGGCTTGGGCGAACCTGGAAGACCGCTCATGATGGGGCCATTAGAGACCGGCGAACCCGCGCTTGCCGACTGATAGCGAGTGCCGAAGCCGCCGCCGGGAAGACCAATTTGACCCAGTACAGCCGCGAGCGTAACAACCATCCAAGAAGTCTGTTCACCGTACTGTGCACGCTGCATGCCGTAGCCAAACATAATCATTGTGCGGTGTGCGGCCAGGTCCTGCGCAAAGGCACGGATCTTTTGCGCTGGCACACCCGTGATCTCAGCCGCCCACTCCGGCGTCTTTTTCACGCCATCCTCTTCACCCAAGAGGTATTTCTTCATCTCCTCCCAGCCGGAGCAGTATTTGGCAAGAAACGCATGATCGGCCTTACCGGTCACTTCGAGCTCATACATCATCGCAGCCATCAAGGCACAGTCGGTGCCCGGATTAGGCGCGATCCATTCAGAATTCATATAGGCAGCGGTATCCGTCACCAACGGGTTAACGGAATAGGTCTTGATGCCCTTCTTTTTAAGAGCGCGGAAATAACCAGCATGGTTGTGCAAAGGCGTAGCCGCATTGACGTCCGCTGTCACGAGCGGATTACAGGCCCAAAAAACGATACGTTCCGTGTGCTTCAAAATCACTTCGTAAGTCGTCATGCGCGGATTGGAGGTGCCGACAACATACGGCATGATCGACGCATGGGCTGCCTGACTGTATGAATTGCGTCTGCGTGAGAATCCGCCCATCAGATTGAGCAAACGATTGACGATAACCGTGGCTTGATTGAGCTTGCCAGTGGACTTCCAGCCGTAAGAGCTCCCATAGACGCCCGACGGACCATAGGTGTCATACACACGTTGAATTTCCTTAGCGGCGAGATCGAGAGCCGTCTCCCAAGAAACACGCACAAAGCGGTCTTCGCCGCGGCGTTCGCGAGAAGCCGGACCATCTTTGAGGTAGCTTTCACGAACCATCGGATAGTGAATGCGAGCCTCTGAATAAGGCAGTTCGGCAAGGCCCTCCAAAACAAAGCTCGGCGCATAGTCAAACTCAAAAGGTTTGACACGAGTAATGCGGCCGCCTTGAACGACCGTACGCATGATGCCCCAGTGCGATGCATTGATGCTCTCGCCTTCATTCAAAATGGACGCGGCCTGCTCAAAGGTGCCCGTTGTATTCAGATCAATACCGGCTGCCGGCACCGGTTCATACACCATCTTGCTCTGGAGGCCTGCCGTGAATTCTCTCGGAATCTTACGGATATCAGATGCCTGCGCCTGCGCCTTTTGAGTGGACGGGATACCGACAGCCAGCCCAGCCGCTGTTGCCGTCTTGAATAAATGACGACGAGAAATATTTGTCATATTAAGACCCTCCTTATGTTATCAAGCTCAGCAGCTCTGCTTGTCGGATAGATCTCTATCAGCATCAATTGTCTTTATTTTGTGAAATGTAAACTCATATACCACAAAATATTGTGTTTTCATGCACAGCTTCCGGCTTGTGAAATCCACTCTAATCGTGACGAATTGATATCTAAATTCGTAATTCCACTGCTTATTCTTGTATTAAATAGCGATACTTAAAATGAAGTACGAAATGAGAATCGTTTTCACATAATCCAGTCATCAATGATTCCGCTCGGTATTGGGCGATCTATTTGAGGAAAGCATCCGAAGAAATGCGTCTCGCGTCAGCACTCAATCCAACGCGTTCAGAGAACTGCGACATTTTCTTAAGAGGACTGTCCTAGCCTGCATGAGGCTTCGCAACGCTCCTTCGACGGGCACAACGCACCGATCGCGAGCATGCTCTAATAATTAAGGGCGCCGTCTACTCGTAGAATGACGGCGTCATCTTTTGAAAAATCAAAGTTCTTCAAGATAAGGAAGAGCTTTTTTGCAAAAAAGGATTCATCATGCAGCGTCGTACTATGTTGGGCGCCATCGGAGCGGTGGCACTCGCAACTGCCGCATCCTTTCCGCTGACCGCCCAAGCGGCGCTCAAAGGCGAAGGCGGCAATCCCATCCGCATCGTTGTGCCGTATCCGCCGGGAGGCCCGCTCGACGTTTCTGCCCGCGCTATTGCTGATGCGGTTTCGCCTGTACTTGGCACGGTTGTCGTGGAAAACCGCCCTGGCGCCGGCGGCAATGTCGGCATGAGCTACGTGAGTCACGCCAAGGGTGACGGCCACACGCTTGTGATGGGCGCGGTGGCGACGCTTGCCATCAATCCTTCGCTTTATAAGAAGCTGCCCTACGATCCGAAGGGCGACTTCAAGCCCGTAACGCTCGTCGCTACGGCGGCCAACGTTCTCGTTATTACGCCCGCATTCTCTGAAAAGACCGGCGTCAAATCGGTGGCTGACCTGATTGCCTACGCCAAAGCTCACCCAGGAAAACTCAACTATGCCTCCGGCGGCAATGGTTCTGCCGGGCACATGGCCGGTGAGCTACTGAAAAACAAGGCGGGCATCGATATCGTTCACATTCCGTTTGCGGGCGCATCGCCGGCGCTCCTTTCGGTCATTTCGGGACAGACCGACCTCATCTTCGACAATCTGGCGAGCGCCGCCGCGAACATTCATGCCGGCAAGCTCATCGCGCTTGCCGTCACCACGGAAGAACGCACGCCGCTGCTTGCCGACGTCCCCACAATGAAGGAAGCCGGAGTTCCCGACTTCGACATTTATACGTGGTTCGGTCTGATGGTGCCGGGCTCAACGCCCGATGACATCGTCGATGAGCTCAACGCAGCCATCGTTCCGGTTCTGCGTGACCCGGCAACCGTAAAGAAATTCCAAAGCTTTGGCGCACTGCCTGCGCCTAACACGCCAGCCGAATTTTCCGCCATGGTTGAGCGTGAGGCCGAAAAGTACAAGATGCTCGTGAAGATTTCCGGCGCTCGCGTCGACTGATGTACTCCAATACGGTGTACAGAACGATGATCTCCTCGCCGTTCTGAAAATCTTCCCGAAGAAGGAGCCTGTTGACCCATCAACCGGCTCCTTTGGCTTTTTTGTTAATTCCGCTTCTGGCTTCACCCTAAGCAGCCCAAACGACTCCCTGCTTAGGCCAGCATTTTTATAATGCGCGCGGAAACAACCACACCCCAACCGTATCGACCTGCTGTTCACGTATCCGCGCCCCTGCAATGCGGTCTGCTGCTCAGCACGAAGAAATGGTTGCAACCGCAATGATTAAAAATCAAAAAGACTTCGCCGCAGGACTTTTTTACATCGCGATCGGCTTGTTCGGCGCGACAACACTCGGCGAAAATGAAATCGGCAGCCTCTCACGCATGGGCCCGGGCTACTTCCCGCTCATCATTTCGACTGGCATCATCCTCACCGGACTGGCCATCGCGGTTAAATCGCTTCTCCTCACGCCGGCGTTGCCCTCAGAAGGCCGAATTGAGCTCGGCAGACCGTTCTCAGGCCTGCTCATTCTCGGAAGTGTTGCGCTCTATGCCGCAACACTCCTGACACTTGGCTTCGTGCTCTCCATCAGCTTGATGGTGATTGCCGCCTCCTGTGCACACCCGCTCTTTCGCCTTCGAGACGCTGTTATTTCCGCGGTAATTCTTACGACGCTTTCAGCGCTGCTTTTCGTGGGCGGACTTGGACTGATCGTGCCGATGTGGCCGACGTTCTTCTGAGAGGAGGCACTTAGACATGGATCTTCTGAACCACCTCCTTATCGGCTTTGAGAACGCCGTCACCTGGACGAACCTGCTTTACTGCTTCGTCGGCGTGACTTTGGGTACGCTTGTCGGAGTACTGCCAGGCATGGGACCTGTGGCCACCGTGGCGATGCTCCTCCCCATCACGTATGCGCTTGACCCGTCCACAGCGCTCATCATGCTCGCAGGCATCTATTACGGTGCGCAGTACGGCGGCTCTACCACCGCCATTTTGGTCAACATCCCAGGCGAAGCTTCGGCAGTCGTGACGTGTCTGGACGGCCACCGCCTGGCGCTTGCCGGCCGCGCCGGCGCTGCGCTCGGCATCGCCGCCATCGGCAGCTTCATCGCCGGATGCTTTGCCACTGTGGTGATTGCCGCCTTTGCTGAACCCCTCACGCAAGTCGCTTTCCAATTCGGCCCCCGCGAATACTTCAGCCTGATGGTTCTGGGCCTGGTCGGCGCTGTTGTGCTTGCATCCGGCTCGCTTCTGAAAGCGGTCGGCATGATCCTGATCGGCATTCTGCTCGGCTGCGTCGGCATGGATGTCAATTCCGGAGCGCTCCGCTATGTCTTCGGCATTGACGAGCTGATGGACGGCTTTGACTTCGTCGCGCTCTCGATGGGCGTCTACGGTTTTGCTGAAATCATCCGCAATCTGGATGTGCTCGGAGACCGAGAAGCCAAGCCCGTTCCTGTGGGCCGCGTACTCCCGTCCAAAAATGACCTCAAAATTTCTGCCGGCCCGATTACCCGCGGCACACTGATCGGTTCATTCCTTGGCATTCTCCCGGGCGGCGGCGCACTGCTCTCTTCTTTTGCGTCCTACACCCTTGAAAAGAAGCTTGCCGGCGAAAAGGCCAATCCGCCCTTTGGACAAGGCAACATCCGCGGCGTAGCCGGCCCCGAATCGGCAAACAATGCCGGCGCACAAACGAGCTTCATTCCGATGCTCACGCTCGGCATTCCGTCTAATGCCGTGATGGCTCTGATGATCGGCGCTCTGATGCTCCACGACATTGCTCCGGGCCCGCAGGTAATGACCAACAACCCCTCACTCTTCTGGGGACTCATCGTTTCCATGTGGATCGGCAACGTCTTCCTCGTGATTCTCAATATCCCGCTGATCGGTCTTTGGGTGAGACTTCTGCGCGTACCGTATCGGCTGCTTTATCCGGCGATCCTCGTTTTCTGCGCGATCGGCGTCTATTCGATCAACAACAATCCCTTTGATATCTGGATCACTATCGGTTTTGGCATCTTCGGCTGGGTCGTCAATAAACTGGGTTGCGAATGCGCCCCGCTGATCCTTGGTTTCATTCTGGGCCCGATGCTCGAAGAGAATATGCGGCGGGCGCTGCTGCTCTCCCGCGGTGATCTCTCGACCTTCGTGACCGGCCCGATTTCGGGCAGTCTGCTCGCCGTCTCAGCCCTTCTCCTTCTCATCGTGATACTCCCGGCCGTGCGTTCGGGACGCGAAAAGGCATTTGCTGAAGAGGATTAGCGAGTGAGCCTCTGACGAGACCGCTTCCATAAAACTTTTGCATCGTCCGGTTCGCTGTTTTACGGCGAACCGGACGTTTTTTTTCTCCTGAGCGCTTCAGAACACCTTGCCGGCAAGCACCGTCCGCAGATGCTCCGTCCAACGGCGAGCCGCCTGCCAGTCGTCCTCCGAGGCGCCAAATGACTGAGCGGACTGGTTCCACCCCGAGAAAGCGAGCAGGTCACCGGCCTCGAGCGCCGGCAAGTGAACCCCGGGAAGCGTATCGGCCGCCACCAGGTGAAGCCCCATCCTTTTGGGGTCAAGCGTCGGGAAAGCCGCCTCCCAGCCGAGCATTGGAATGAGAATGCCTGCGCCCGACGATTCACGCTCATGACCCAAAATGACCGGCAGCGCAATGCCGCCTTGAGCGTCTGCCGATGAGTCCGATGCGCTCTGCTGCGGATTGGAAGCCAGAAGAACAGCCGTTTCTTCCGCCCAAAGTGTCTTTGAACGCCGGCGATCTCGCAGCCATAAAATCGGCCAGGCCGCAAAGAGCACCCAGAAAGGCGCCGTCAGCACCGCCGCGGCGATGAGGAGTCCCCCCGCGGGCATGCCGCGAAAGGATACAGCTGCGCCAAAGACAGCCCAAAGCCACCAAACAAGCCAGTAACGGCGGCGGCGGGCCGTACAAACCGGTGTTTCGACCTGACGGTCGACCAAGTCGAGCGTCGTTTCCTTCGAAGCAGATTGAGCAGTCATGCGTTTGAATTCCGATCAAATGGCGTCGCGGTCCGCCGTACGGCCTGCTCGGCACGAGCTTTCGATTCAGCAGAAAGCACTCGGGCGCGAAGCTGTCCGCAGCCGCCGTCAACGTCTTGCGCGGCGGAATCCCGCAGCGTCGCGACAATGCCGGCTGATTTCAAACGGCGTACGAGATGGGCAGCATGTTCGCGGTCAGGGCGGCTATAGACGCTCCCATCTACAGCGTTCACAGGAATGAAATTCACCATGGCGTAATGGCCGGTCAGCAGTTCAATCAACCGATTAACCTCTTCTTCACCGTCATTTACCCCCTGAATCAGCGTCCACTGGTACTGCGTCGGGTAGCCCGTCTTCCGCGCCCAAGCTTCCGCTGCCTCGGTGAGTGCCTTCACGGTCATTTTTGCTCCGCGGGGCAAAAGCGTTCGGCGCTTCGCATCATCGGTGGTATGGAGCGAAACGGCGAGTGCCGGACGAGCAGACATTCGGTTGAGCGCCTCAAATAGCCGTTCATCCCCCACCGTCGAGATCACCAGGTCTTTATGCCCGAATCCGCCGTAGAGCGCCAGAAACTCCACTGCTCGAAGAACATTGTCAAGGTTGTGTGACGGCTCGCCCATCCCCATGAAGACCACCTTTTTGGTCTCTGGACGCAAACGCCGAGCCAACGCGGCCTGCGCCGCAATCTCCATATCAGAGAGCTGCCGCACCAGACCACCCTTGCCTGTCATGCAGAAAACGCAGCCGACGGCGCACCCCATCTGAGTGGAAACGCAAACCCCTCGACGAGGCAGCAGCACCTCTTCAATGGTCTGACCGTCGGCTAGTGTCAGCAGCAGCCGTTCACTCTCGGGATCCGCTCCGGGATGGCGAGAGCGCACCGTCAGCACAGCGTCGAGTCGGCTGCGGATGTCCGCAAGGGCCGCCATAAGCGCCGCAGGCAGCCGAGCCGCCCGGCTGCGGGCAGGCTGCTCGGCTTCAGCGCCCAGCGCATCCGGCCATGCCGCACTCGCCGAACCCAGCCAAGCGCGGCAGATGCGGCGCAGATGCGCGGGCTTCGCTCCGAGTGCACCGAGGCGCGCTTCAAAAGCGGCCAGCGACGGGTACGCCAAGGGACTGCCCGAAGAGGGGTTGGAGCTGATCGACGCATCAGTGCGTTCTGTCTGAGTCATGAAGCTGCTGCTGGATACGAATGGGAGGCCGTGAAAGAAATGGCGCGTTGCTGCGACCATTTTTTCAATGCGCGACACTATACGCAAACGACGCGTTTTATTCAGCTCGGGAGCAATTCCTCACGGCGAAATATAGCGGCAATGCCCGCCGCAATCGTTTCTTCTGTTTCAGGCGTAAAGGTCTTCCGAGGCATCGGCAAACCGAAGCAGAGCGCTTTCACCCAGCGCTGTGCGGTCACTCGCAAGCGCAGGTCAGTAATGCGGCGTACGGGTTCCGCAGGATGCGCCAGCACAGGCTCAAGCGCCTCTAACACTTCGGGGAGATTAGCGGCATCAAGGAGTTGAGCGGAAACAAAGAAAAGGAGGAGCGGCCGACGCTTTTTTACTTCTTCGGCAAGCCGCGCCGCATCAGCGGCAGCTGCTTTCAGCACCCGTCGATCCAGCGGCCGATCGGCCTCCCAGTGCTGCGGCCAAGTGAAGATCGAAAAACGCGCAGCATCTTGCGCAACGGGGAATCCTGCACGTTCGAGCCACTTCAGCAGCTGCGGAACCTCCGGTCCCCGGTCAACCTGTCTTGCGGTGATGCGCCCGCGAGGGCGAGAAAGCTTTTGCCGCTCCAGCGCTTGCGCTGAAGCATCGAGCCCAGGACCGAGCGTCGGTCCAAAGCCGGGCGGAAAAACGAGAAGTACGCCGCCCTGCAGATTTTCCGGCGTATCGGCCGTTCCCGGTACATCAATCCGTTTAGAAAACTTAGCCTTTGACCCCATTGATCCCTCAAGGCGCATACGCATTACGCTGCGCCATCGTCCAAGGACTTGACTTGATCCTTCTTTCGCACTGGCGGCAGACGGCTTGCCAATTCATCGGTGAGGCCAAGCTCTGCAATCTTGCGGGTAAGTGTATTGCGCCCGAGCCCAAGGCGCTCGGCCGCCTCAATGCGGCGTCCGCGGGTCGCGCTCATGGCCGTGCGGATGAGCGTGCGCTCAAACTCGTGCGCCAGCGTTTCCCAAACCTGCGGCTCGCCCGCTTCCAGAATACGCTCCGCCTCGGCAGCCAAAAGCGCCTTCCAGTCACCCTCCGCATCCGTCGATGAGGCGCCCGCTGAATGGGGTTTGGCACGAAGCGGCGCAGAATGCACCTGTGCGGAAGCCGCTGCCGGCGTTTCTGTCTTGAAGCCCTCTTCTACAGGATTGCCAACGGCCCCCTGCGTATTGACCGCATTGAGCGCCTCCGGATGTGCGGCCGCCGCGGCTTCCTTATGACGAATTTCGTAGGGAAGATCTTCCACACGGATTTCCTGAGCCGGCGCCATGACAAGAAGCCACCGGCAAAGGTTTTCGAGCTGACGAACATTCCCGGGGAACGGGAACGCACGGATGACATTCAATGCCTCTGGCGTCAGGGTTTTAGGCTCCACGCCGAGTTCCCGCGCACCGGCAGCGAGAAAATGCGCCGACAAGGGGGCAATGTCCTCAACTCGGTCACGCAGCGGCGGCAAGCGCAGACGGATGACGTTCAAGCGATGGTAGAGGTCCTCTCGAAACTGTCCGCTCTTGACGCGTTCTTCCAGATTCTGGTTCGTCGCCGCAATGACGCGGACATCGGCCTTAATGGGCTGGTGACCGCCTACGCGGTAAAAGTACCCGTTGGAGAGTACACGCAAAAGCCGAGTCTGCAGCTCCATCGGCATATCGCCGATTTCATCCAAAAAGAGCGTGCCGCCCTTGGCCTGCTCAAAGCGGCCCAGACGCGTGGCCACCGCGCCGGTGAACGCGCCTTTTTCGTGGCCAAACAATTCACTTTCGAGCAGTTCTCGAGGGATGGCCGCCATGTTGATCGCAATGTAAGGGGCGCGGCTGCGGCGGCTGTGCTTCCAAATGGCACGCGCAACGACCTCCTTGCCCGCTCCGGACTCTCCGGTGAGCAGCACGGTGACGTTGCTCTGCGAAAGCCGTCCGATGGCACGAAAAACTTCCTGCATGGCTGGCGCCTGACCAATCAGGTCTGGCACCGGTGCCGAGGGTTCTTCAATCGGCGAGGCTGCCGACGCCGCACCTTGTGCGGCCGCGCTTGCCTGACCGGCTGCTGCATGCAGACCGCGACGGCGGGCGTCTTCCATGGCTCGGCTGATGAGTTCAACAGCCTTCAGCACATCAAAAGGCTTGGTCAAATATTCAAACGCACCGCCCTGAAAGGCGGAAACCGCACTTTCCAGGTCAGAGAAGGCCGTCATGATAATGACCGGCAGTTCCGGCACGAGCTCCTTCACCTTCGTGAGGAGATCCACACCCGAGAGACCAGGCATACGAATGTCGGAAACCAAAACGAGGGGAAGCTCTCCGCCCACGGTCTTCGCGGCCTCGAGCGCATTCAAAGCGTCCTGACCGCGCTCAAAGGTGCGGCAGCCAATGCCGGCACGCGCAAGCGCACGGTCAAGCACCCAGCGGATTGCCCGGTCATCATCAATCACCCAAACGGGTTCGCGGCCGGCATCATGTGCGCCGCGGAGCTCCCGCAGAGGCGGCTTGCCTGTGCTGCCGCCCGCTGCCGGTTGAGTTGTGCCGTAGTCCGAGGTGCCGTAAAGGTCGTCCACCATGATTTGTTCTTCCAATGTTTGTCGTCAGCGTTTCAGAGCGTCTTTAAAAGCGATTCGCTACGCACCTTTGCCGTTCTTTGCTTCTCGGTTTTCACGCGCTTCACGGCCTTCCAGCGGCAGCAGTACCGTGAAGTCCGTCCGGCCGGGACGGCTTTCGAGCGTAATGCTTCCGCCGGCTTCCTCCACAAAGGTCTTTACCAATGCGAGTCCGAGGCCCGAGCCCTCCGCACGGCCGGTCACCAACGGGAAAAAGATGCGCTCCTTCAAGTGCTCCGGCACCCCAGGACCGTTGTCGACGACATCAATACGCAGTGCCGTACGGGTGCGGGTACCAGCGAGCATCACATCACGCGCAATGCGTGTTTTAAAAATAATGACGGCCGTCCCATGAGCTCGCCCCTCCGTCATGGCCTCTGCGGCGTTCCGCGCAAGGTTCAGAAAAACCTGCGTAAAACGGCCGCGGTCACCGAAAACGGCCGGCGCAGAAATGTCGTAATCACGCTCAATCGTGAGCCCTTGGGCAAATTCAAGGCCGATAAGGCTGCGCACATGTTCGAGCACTTCATGAATATTGACCGGGCCGGCTGCTGCCGGCGCCCGATAAGGCATGAGGAGTCGGTCAACCAGTTCCTGCAGTCTTGCCGCTTCTTCAAGGATGACGTTCGTGCATTCACGGTCTTCGTCACGCACGAGTTCGCTCTCAAGCAACTGCGCCGCACCTCGGATGCCGCCCAAGGGATTCTTGATTTCGTGCGCTAAATTGCGCAGGAGCTCGCTGTTGGCGGCACGCCCCGCTTCTGCAATCGCATCGCGCTCAGCTCGTAGCGCGTCATCAAGATCAACCACTTCCAGAAGCGCCGTGGTGCCCGACGGGGCATTCACAGGCTTAGGCGAAAGCGACGAAAAAGAGGCTCGCACCCGCACGGACGGAAGAAGCCCCCGCAGAAACTCCACCGCCGGAAGCATGAAGGATGCTGCTTCAACGGCTCCCGGGGCAGCCGCACGCCGTCGAAACCAGCCGGCCGCTTCGGGGAGGAACTCCGCTACATCTACGCCTGACAATGCTCTGCGCGTACGACCGATAAGCGTCTCCGCCGCTGCGTTGGCCGACGTAATGCGGCCTTCGTCATCGAGCAGAAACACTGCTTCGGCGAGCGCATCGAAGAGATCAAAGCTGGTGCCGACGGCATCCGTCAGGCTTTCCTTCTCAATCAATTGCAAAAACTCCTCTCAAAGCAGGCAGGCGGAGCATTGAAGCTCATCAGGTCCTATTTATGAAAAAAGGGAACAGTGCACGCACCGTTCCCTTCATTTCGACCATGGCCGTCAAACAATCGATCAGCATTGTCCGGACGGCCGGATCCCATTTTGACTGCTGCCCCGAACGGATGAGGGTTCGGAGCCGCAGAGGCTGAAAGGGATTAGTGCGAGTAGTAGAGATCGAAATCAAGCGCCGTCACGGCCATTTCAGCGCGGAGCACGTCCTTGCGCTTTTCGGCGATCCAGGCGTCGATCAGGTCGTCGGTGAAGACGCCGCCGCGGGTGAGGAACTCACGGTCACGGTCAAGACTGTCAAGCGCAACCTCGAGGTTCGGCGCAACCGTCGGGATCTTGGCGTTTTCTTCGGGCGGCAGATCGTAGAGGTTCTTGTCAGCCGCTTCGCCCGGGTGGATCTTGTTCTGAATACCATCCAAACCAGCCATCAGCAAAGCCGAGAAGCCGAGGTAAGAGTTACAGAGCGGATCAGGGAAGCGCACTTCGATACGGCGTGCCTTCGGGCTGTTGACGAACGGAATACGGATCGAAGCCGAGCGATTGCGCGACGAGTAGGCAAGCTTCACCGGCGCTTCAAAGCCCGGAACCAGACGCTTATAGGAGTTGATGCCGGGGTTCGTAATGGCGTTAAGCGCACGAGCGTGCTTGATCACGCCGCCGATGTAATAGAGCGCAAGTTCAGAGAGCCCAGCGTAGCCATTGCCCGAGAAGAGGTTCTGGCCGTCCTTCCAGATGGACTGGTGGACATGCATGCCCGAACCATTGTCGCCTTCGATAGGCTTCGGCATGAAGGTGGCGGTCTTGCCGTAAGCAGCCGCTACGTTCCACACCGTGTATTTGAGAATCTGCGTCCAGTCGGCGCGCTGCACGAGGGTGCTGAAGCGCGTGCCGATTTCGCACTGGCCGGCACCGCCCACTTCGTGGTGATGAATTTCAACAGGCACACCCTGCTGCTCGAGGAGCGTGCACATTTCGCTGCGCATGTCGGTCAGGCTGTCGCAGGGCGGAACAGGGAAGTAGCCCCCCTTGGCGCGGTTGCGGTGACCAAGATTGCCGCCTTCAAAATCAAGACCAGATGACCAGGGCGCTTCTTCCGAACCAATCTTGAAGAAGGAAGAGCCGGACTGATGATCCCACTGGATGGAATCGAAAATGAAGAATTCGGGTTCCGGGCCAAAATAAGCCGTGTCGCCGATACCGGTCGACTTCAAATAGGCTTCAGCACGGTGGGCGAGCGAACGCGGATCACGTTCATAGCCCTTGCCGGTCGTCGGTTCAAGCACATCGCAGTTGAGCACGAGCGTATTGGCCTCACGGAACGGATCCATGCGGGCAGTGCTCGGATCCGGCTGCAGCAGCATGTCGGACGATTCAATGCCGCGCCAGCCGACGAAGGAAGAACCGTCGAAGGGCTGACCAAGTTCAAACGTGTCTTCATCGATCTTATCGGCCGGAATTGTCAGATGCATTTCCTTGCCGAGCAGATCGGTGACGCGCAAGTCCACGTACTTGCAGTCGTTGTCCTTGATCATCTGCAGTACATCAGCAGCGGACGTCATATTCATCTCTCCTACTTCGACGGCGGTTCGGTTCTGGAACCTTCCAGACCAACGGGTTCCGCCGCGGTTCCCTTGCGGGGTAAAAACTGAATGGGGGAAGCCCCTCTAAAGCGGCCCGCCGGAGGCACTCTCCGACGCAGCTGCCTTGAAGAAGGCGTACTCGTATGAGAAGCAAGGTCCGTGCCAAACGCTGAACATGCCAAACAATGCGACGGCGCAAATACCCGAAAACCGCACCGTTGACGTATTTGCGGGATTCCCCGAATGATTCGTGAAACCCCTGACCAGACATTTCATAGCCAGGTCTCTCAACTTTGGGGCGCAATACCTTCCGACCTTCGGCATTATGCCTTGAAGCTCAGTCATTGCGCACCAATAAAGTGCATGCCGGGCGCAATACGCACCAAAGTCGTTCTCGTCAGTACCTTCCGGTGCAGTCCCATGCACAACGTTATGTACGTCTAGGCTCGAAAAAGCCCGGCTGATGCGGCTGCAGAGGAATGACGGCCGCTCTGAAACTCAAAAGCTGCGCCAAAGTTGTGCATGGCCAAGACGAACTCAGCGCGGGCTGCTTATAGAAAAGCTTCCTGAACATCCGACAGGAAATCCAGTCCCCTGCGCGTCGGCGCAATGCGGTCGGGATCCGCCGAAAGCAGACCGTCACGGCGCAAGCGTTCGAGCTGGGGCAGGATGGACTCAAGCGGCAGCCCTGAGCGCTCCGCATAAAGCGAAGCCGGCACGCCGTTAAGCAGTCGGAGGGCATTGAGCATAAATTCGAACGGACGATCTTCGGGCGGCACGAAATGACTTTCTTCCGCGCCGCTCCCCGTTGCCGCTACAGCTGCAAGCCATTTCCGCGGATTGGCCCGCCGAGCCTCTCGAAGGATGCTGAAGCCTTCAGCATTCACAACGGAAAGTTTGCCGTGGGCGCCCGGCCCCGCCGCGAGATAATCGCCGAACATCCAATAATTCAAATTGTGCCGGCACTGACGGCCAGGCTGCGCATAGCCTGATACCTCATAGCGTGTATAACCCGCCTGCGCCAGTAAAGCTTCCACGACATCTCCCATTTCTGCCGTTTCATCAAGATCAGGCAAATCTTCCGGCAGGCGTTTTTCAAAGGCAGTGCCGGGTTCAATCGTGAGCTGGTAGCAGGACAGATGCGTCGCTCCTGAGGACAATGCTTCTGCCAGTTCCATCTGCAGATCCGCTATTGATTCTCCCGGGAGCGCGTACATCAGGTCTAGATTGAAGTTTTCAAACGACTGTCGCGCCATATCAATGGCTGCACGCGCATCGTCAGCAGTATGAATCCGCCCCAAGCGCTGGAGTTTCTCGTCGCTGAAACTTTGCACGCCGATGGAAAGACGATTCACCCCTGCGGCACGAAAGGCTTTGAATTTCTCACTTTCTGCCGTACCGGGATTCGCTTCCATCGTGATCTCACAGTCTTCGGTCAGTCGAAAGCGGCTGCGGATGCCAGTTAAGAGCCGCTCAACCGTTTCTCCCGACATCAGAGAGGGGGTTCCGCCTCCTACGAAGATCGAAACAATCGGGCGATCGGCAATCTCGGGCGCTTGACGGCACCAAGCCTCCAGATCCTGCAGTACGCCGGCCGCATATGCCGACTCAAAAGCCAATCGATCCGCTTTTGAAGCCGGCAGACGGTGTGAATTGAAGTCGCAGTACGGACACTTACGAAGGCACCAGGGCCAGTGCAGATAAATGGAGAGCGGCGGCATGACCGGCGGACTGAGTAAGGGCGTTTCTGCGCTCACGCCGCACCCCAGCCCCAGCGTTCCTTCAGCAGCTGAGCCATCTTCACGAGTGCCTTGCCGCGGTGACTGGAAGCATTTTTGGCTTCTGGCGAAAGTTCCGCTGCCGTTGCACCGGCTTCAGGCAAATAAAAATAGGGGTCGTACCCAAAGCCGCCGCTGCCCTTGGGCGCTTCAGCAATCACGCCCTCCCAGGTGCCTTCAGCAATGAGGGGCTCTGGGTCGTCGGGCGACCGAACAGCAACCAGCACGCAGACATAATGCCCCTGGCGGTTCTTAACGCCATGCAGTTTTTCCATCAACAGGCAGTTGTTGTCCTCGTCTGTGGCATCTTCGCCCGCAAAGCGGGCGGAATAGACTCCAGGCGCACCGCCCAATGCATCCACGCACAGCCCCGAATCGTCAGCCATCGCCGGACGTCCGGTTTCTTTAGCGGCATGCCGAGCCTTGGCCAGACAGTTTTCAATAAAGGTGTGAAAGGGCTCCGGGCAAGGCTTTACGCCGAAGGTCTTTTGGCTTTCTACGTGCACATTGAGGTGCGAGAACATCGCTTGAAATTCGCGGATCTTGCCGGCATTGCCGGAGGCAAGCACAAGAATAGGATCGTTTTTCGTCATGATTTTTTTACTGCTTTGCTTCTGCCTTTTCCGTCAGGGCCTCGCGCTGAAAAGCAGCCAATTCGGCATTCCCTTTTTTTGCCAGCGCAAGAAGTTTGGCGAGGTCACCTTCAGAGAACGGATCTCCCTCGGCAGTGCCTTGAATTTCGACATACTTTCCGGCACTCGTCATGACGACATTCATATCCGTGTCGGAAGCACTGTCCTCAACGTAATTCAGGTCCAGCACCGGTTCGCCGGACCACATGCCTACGGATACCGCGCTCACCTGTGCAAGGATTGGATCCTCAGAGATCATGCCCTTGGCGAGCATCCAATCCACGGCATCACGAAGGGCAATCCAGGCGCCTGTAATCGAAGCGCAGCGCGTGCCGCCGTCGGCCTGCAGCACATCGCAGTCGATCTGAATCGTATGTTCGCCGAGCTTTTTGCGGTCCACAACGGCGCGCAGACTCCGGCCAATCAAGCGCTGAATCTCCTGCGTGCGCCCCGTCTGTTTGCCGCGGGCCGCCTCACGGTCGGTGCGGGTACCGGTAGAGCGAGGCAGCAGCCCATATTCAGCCGTCACCCAGCCTTCGCCTTTGCCGCGAAGGAAATTCGGCACGCCGACCGTCACACTGGCGGTACAGAGCACATGCGTCTCACCCGCACACATGAGAACGCTGCCTTCAGCATATTTGGTGAAGCGCCGAATAATTTCAACCGGGCGGAGCGCATCAACTGCACGACCGTCGGGGCGCGGAACGAAAGATTCTTTGGGTGTAGTCATCATCTTTTCAAGCATAAGTGCATTTGACGCACTGATCTGCGCATCAATATTCATCATCTTGCGAAGCGTCATTATCGTCGAACGGCGAACACTGTATCCGCAGGACTATGCGCCCTGCTTTCGCTCGGATTCTGTTTCTGACAAACCTAAAGATGCTTGAAAGCTTCAATCCCGCCGGCCGGCGCTCTACAATTCGCAAACCTTGAAGTTAAGTCAGCTTCACTCATTTTGGGTGGATGCAGCCCCCTCCACCCTCCGCTATTCTGAAGGAGCAAAAGTTTCCATGCCTTCAATTGCCAGCATGACGGGCTATTTCGCCGCGGACGGGATGACGCCCGCCGGTACCGTCACCGTTGAATGCCGTTCCGTCAACTCCCGCTTTCTAGATCTCACGCTTCGTCTTGACGACACACTGCGCTTTGCCGAACCCGCTATTCGCGAGCGTCTGCAAAAGCGCCTCACGCGCGGCAAAGTTGAAGTCCGCATGTCGCTGTCAGCCGATGAATCGGCGCTGCCGGCTCAAATTAATGAAAGTGCGCTGAAGCGCCTCCTTGAGCTGCAGTCTGCCGTGCTGCGTCATTCTCCTGAAGCGGCAGAACTTTCGGTTTCAGAAATCCTTGAAATGCCGGGTATCGCCCATACCGCTCAAACGGATAAGGACGAACTGCTGCAGGCAGTTCTTGCCGTGCTCGACAAGACCCTGGACGGCTTCATCGCCGCCCGTGAACGTGAAGGCGCTGCGCTCGCCAAGGTCATCAATGGCTATATGGACAAAATGACGTCCGTCGTTGAAGAAGTCCGTGCGGCTATTCCGCAGATCCTTGCCCAGCTGCAGGCCAAACTCGCCGCACGCCTTGAAGACGCGTTGTCTCAGACGCTCACTCAGCAGGGAACGCTGACGAAGGAAGAAATTACCGAACGGATCCGCCAGGAAGTCACGCTCTACGCCATGCGCATGGACGTTGACGAAGAGATGAACCGCTTGACCACTCATATTGCTGAAGTTCGTCGTCTGCTGGCCGCTGGCGGCGCTGTCGGACGCAAACTGGACTTCATGGCGCAGGAAATGAACCGCGAAGCCAATACGCTGGGCTCCAAAGCTGCTGCCATTGAAATGACGCAGGCTTCGCTCTCACTCAAGATCACCATTGATCAGATGCGCGAACAAATTCAGAATTTGGAATAAGGAAGGACGACCATGCCTGAAGTGAGCATTAGTGAACATGCCCGCAAAACCCGCCATCCCGGACGACTCTTTCTCGTGACGGCACCCTCTGGTGCCGGCAAGTCGTCACTCGTCAATGCGCTTCTCGCTCGTCAGCCTAACATCAAGCTTTCAATTTCCAATACCACGCGCGACCCGCGGCCCGGGGAAGTGAACGGCCGCGAATACCACTTTGTCACCGAAGACATGTTCCTCGAGATGAAGTCGCGCGGTGAATTCCTCGAAAGCGCATACGTCCATGGGCACTACTACGGCACGAGCCGCCCCTGGATCGAGTCCCAAATGGCTCGGGGCAATGACGTGCTCCTTGAAATCGATTGGCAAGGCGCTCGTCAGGTGCGCGAAAAATTTGAAGGGACCGTCGGCATCTTCATCCTGCCGCCCTCGATTGAGGCGCTTGAATGGCGGCTGCACCATCGCGGCACCGATTCTCCCCAGACGATTACACGTCGTCTGATGGGCGCAGGCGCCGAGATTGCACATGCTCCAGAATTCGAGTACGTTATAATTAATGAAGAATTTGATACGGCTCTGGCGCAGCTCGAAGCTATCGTAACAGCGAGCCGCCTCACTTATGAACAGCAGGCGCTTCGTCACCGCGACCAATTCGCCAATCTCGGCGTTCCGGTCTAATTTCCTGACGATTGAACCTGCCGCTCTTCAAACGAGCAGCATTCTCTTAAAAAATTTCTTTTACTGGGAGCGCATTCTCACTATAGAGGAGCGCTCTTCATTTTCCGCTCAAGATAAAAATGGCCCGCATTACTGTTGAAGACTGCCTGAAGAAAATCCCCAACCGCTTCCAGATGGTTTTAGTTGCCGCCTACCGCGCACGTCAGCTCTCTCAGGGCTATGCGCCGAAGATCGATGCCAAGGACAAGCCCGGCGTTATCGCACTGCGCGAGATCGCCGACGGATTGATCGGTACGGACATGCTTAAGAACGTCCGCTGATCCTCTCTAGGCGCGCTTCAGGACGGCCGGAAAGCCTCTCTGCTAAGGGGAGACACCGGCCGTTTGTCGTCTCTTGGAAAAATAACTGCGTCCCTATAAAAGATGAATACGCGACATTTCGCTGCAATCGCGCCACAATGGTAGGCAGATAAAAGAACTGGAATCAGAGCAATGGCCCTCGACAACCTTCCTGCCTTTCCCGACGACATGTACGACACCGCTCATGATGGTGCCGTTCCGCAGCCCGTCACACCGCGTAAGCCCATTTCGCCCTTCAGCTTCACGAAGCATCTTACGCGTACCCCCGTACCGGTAGCCGTCGTTCCGGAAGATCTGCCTGACGCGGACCTGCCGCTCTTCACGCCGCAGCCTCCCGTTGGTGTCGTGACTGCTCAAGCATTGGTTGATACTTGCCGCAGCTATCTTTCACATGCCGACGTTGAAAAAATCCGCGAAGCCTACCGCTACGCCGACAACGCTCATTTGGGACAATTCCGCAAATCCGGAGAGCCCTATATCACGCACCCGATTGCCGTGGCTTCCATTCTGGCGTCTTGGCGCATGGATGCCGAAACGATTGAAGCGGGCCTGATGCACGACGTGCTTGAAGACACTGGCACCAGTAAGCGAGAAATGGCCGAAAAATTCGGCATTGAAGTGGCTGAACTCGTCGACGGCGTCTCCAAGCTCGATAAGCTCCGCTTTTCTTCAAACGAAATTGCTCAGGCCGAAAGCTTCCGCAAGATGCTGCTGGCCATGGCCCGCGACGTTCGGGTGATTCTCGTAAAACTCGCTGACCGCATCCACAATATGCGTACGCTTGGCGTCATGCGCCCTGAAAAACGCGCCCGCATTGCTCGCGAAACGCTCGATATCTATGTGCCTATCGCACATCGTTTAGGGCTCAACAATGTGTTCCGCGAACTGCAGGAACTTTCGTTCGCCAACCGCTACCCCTTCCGCTACAAAGTTCTCTACGCCAATGTTCTGAAAACGCGTCAGGCTCGCCGCGAATTCCTCGAAAAGATGATGGAGGACACCCGTACTGCACTTCTCAAAGCCGGCATTCCTTGTCGAATCCTTGGTCGTGACAAAACCATTTACGGCATCTACAACAAGATGCGTGAAAAGCACCAATCCTTTTCGGACGCGCTCGACATTTACGGCTTCCGACTCGTCGTGAAAAATCTTGACGACTGCTATCTCTCGCTTGGAGCCCTTCATCGCCGTTTCAAACCCGTTCATTCGCGTTTTAAGGACTTTATTGCCATCCCGAAGTCGAACGGCTACCAAAGTCTGCACACGACTGTGATTGGTCCTGACGGCACGCCGGTTGAGTTTCAGATACGAACAGAGGAAATGCACCGTATCGACGAAAACGGCATTCTCGTTCATTGGCTTTACAGCAGCAGCGAAGACACTTCTGACTTGCAGTCAAGAACAGCTGCGTGGCTTCAGAACTTGCTTGAAATCCAGCGCACCAGCACGGACAGCACAGAGTTTCTTGAAAACATCAAAGTCGACCTCTTCCCCAACCGCATTTACGTCTTCACCCCGAAGGGCAAGATTATTTCGCTTCCCAAGGGATCTACAGCCATCGATTTCGCCTACGAGATTCATACCGACGTGGGCAACCATACTCAGGCCGTTCGCATCAACGGCGAAGCCAAACAGCTTTCAACTGCGCTTCGTAACGGCGACCTTGTTCAAGTTGAAACCTCTCCGGATGCGCACCCATCCCCCGAATGGCTCGAATACGTGCATTCCGGCCGCGCCCGCGCGGAAATTCGTCAATATCTGCGCAGCTGCCAATTCGATGAATCCACGAAACTCGGCCGCCTAGCACTCGAAGCCCTTGCCAACGAACAAAAGATTGACTTCACTACCATTCCGATTTCAATTGAGGAGAAGCTTCTCAAGGAATTTGGTGCCGACAGCCTTGCTTCGCTATACGCCATGATCGGGCTCGGCAAGGCTCTCCCTGCCGCGGTTCTTCATCGACTGCGCTCGCTTATGCGCGAGGAGAATCTGGATTCCTCCGGAGAAGAACTCCCTGCCGTCATCATCAACGGCAACGAAGGCATCGCCCAGCATCTTGCGGTCTGCTGCCATCCGATTCCAGGTGACGACATCACGGGCTACAACCGCCCGGGACTTGGACTCACAGTACACCGTGAGGACTGCCCGCATGCCGCCCGCGGCAAGCAGGCGGATCCCAACCGTTGGATGCATCTGGAATGGGGCCCAACGAAGCAGGGAGCCCACTTCTCAGTACCGCTTGAAGTTCGCGTGAAGGACGCACACGCCGGCCTCGCGACTGTGGCCGCTGCCGTGGCCGAGGCTAATTCGAGCATCACTGCGGTAACGCTCGATGACTCTCAAGGCGAGCACATCGTGCATGTAACGGTTTTAGTGCGCGATAAAAATCACCTCATTCATGTCATGCGCACGATTCGTCAAAATGATGTTGTTATCAAGGTCAAACGCAGTCTTGAGGAAGGCGTTTCTACCAAAAAGAAAATCAATTAAACCGGTCTCAAGAACCACCGAGCCTTGAACAGCGGCTCTAACAAGAAGGGACGATTTTGAAGCTTCAAATCGTCCCTTCCTCATTGGCCTTTTGTGCCGATTTTACGGTACCGGCTGCTGGTCGGTATAGGTAACTTCAAGAATTTCCAACGTATCTACGCCGGCTGGATGCGTGCTTGTAGCCGGTGTCGGGAGCTTCACTTCGTCGCCTTCATGACGACGAAGGAATACACGCGCAATGGGACTAATCCAACTCACATCGCCGTGTTCTGCATCGGCTTCATCGATTCCCACAATGCGAATCTTGCGCTCTTCACCACGCTGATTGCAGTAAAGAACCGTAGCGCCAAAAAAGACTTGATCCGTTTCTGGATGAGCCGCAGGATCAACAACCTCAGCTGACTCAATACGTTTATTCAAAAAGCGAATGCGGCGATCAATCTCACGCAGTCGTTTTTTGCCGTACAGATAGTCACCGTTTTCACTGCGATCACCGTTGCTGGCCGCCCAAGCCACAACATTCACAACATCAGGACGCTCAACATTCACTAGATGCTCACGTTCATCAAGTAAGCGGCGATAGCAAGCCGGCGTCATGTAATTCTTAGTATTGGGGGGAAGTCCCGGAAGTTTCACTTCTTCATCATCACTATCAGCCATGATGCATCCTTTACAGCTTTAGGAGCACTGATACTCAATACCCCCACACTCTACTTCACTAGAGAATCTTCAAAATTATTGTCCGTTGCATTCAGAAACAGCAAATATGTCAGTTTCAAGACTGCATAACGACAAAACCGGAAGGTTCCACGGAACCTTCCGGTTGAAATTCTGGTGGTGGGAGGAGGCGTACGAAGGTTCCTTGAATTGCAGGCAATTACAGTGTACCCCCATCCTTTTTATGCCATCTCTTATGCCATCCGTCATAGCCTTAGGCGAAACTATATAAGCGCCATCAGCCGGTCCTGGACATTCTAGCAAAGGGCAGGTAGTCCCTTGGAGAGGCAGCTAATCGTGAGTAGACACTAGGGCGTCGTGAACTGCGGCGTTTCTAAGAAGTAGGCTGCGACCTTCTTCGATAAGTCCGACGCTTTCTCTGAGAAGTTTTTCGCATCGGGCAACTGCTGCCTGCTCAGCGTTACAGGCAGCGGCGCTGGCTTTTCGCAGACGACTTTCATATGCCCTGCGCATCCTGTCAGTATCACTGCGAATACGCTCAATGTCAACATCAGCAGCAACGACTTGATCCACCGCGGAAACCAGTTTTGCATAATCTTTTCTCCCCTGCTCAGCACGCGCTACGGCGGCTTCGAGCTGATACGACTTGAGAGCCGCATCCCCGCGCGCAGAAGCGAGCTGATAGCCCGCCGAAAACACCACGAATACAAGCATCGTGACAGCGGCATATTTCAACCAATTTGTCATTTAAGAGCATCCCATCATGACTTCACTGCTTGGGCAATTTGAATTAAATAGTTGATAAGCGCCACAAGCCCCGCAACACCAATCACAGCCGTAGCGAAGCCGCTCGCGAAACCTTTCCAGAACGTGATCGTTTTATCGAGTTTCATCAGTTGCTCTTTGGATTTCATGTAAAATAATCCTAAGTCTCTTGTTTAAGATGCAAAAAGCCGCACGGAAGGCGATCCGCGCGGCTTTTCTTTTAGGTGCTCATAGGGCGCTATGAGCAAATTGAATAAATACCTATTTAGGGTTATACAAAGTACATCTTGACGTTTATTGTCGGATGTGCCAGCCCTTGATTGGATTGGCATAGCAGGTGTGATGCTTCCGCCCCGATTCATAAGAGCTGAAAAGCTTCCAGCCGAGCGAAACTCGCACGCAGCACGGACGCCCCAACAAGCGATAGTGCCTTACGTAATACCAATGGAAGGCAACAAGCTTCGAGCCTCGGTATACGCGCCGATAGCACGTGCCGCTAATACCGCTCTGATCGAGGCCATCGTTCCAGATGCCCTGCATCACCGTCACAAGGGTTGTCCGGCGTCTGGAACCACCACAACCACCGAGGCAAATAGCCGTTTTCTTGCACAAAAAAAGGCAGGATCGGTGCGATGATCCTGCCCACAATGGCCATTAGAAAATCTAGCGGTATTCGTACCGCCCACTTGAGTACACAACTAAGCATCAGTACCCCCGCAAAAAGTATTCGCGTTCTTCGCGTCGGCGCTTGACTAGTCCAGCGAGCTCTTTGCCTCCCGCTTTCGTCCAGTCCAAAAACTCGTCGGCGGCACCCTCTTCATCTCCTTCGTTCAGCTTGCGCAGAAGCTTAGACATCGATACGGCCCGAACGCCGACATTGAAAGCAAGTGACATCAGCGCTATAAACTGCCCGCTCGTGACTGAAACATTGAGGTACTCAATCAGCCGATTTTGCACGTCTTGCAGATCAGAAGCTAAGACGTGACGCGCATTTTCCATATCGATTCGATCATCCGGATGAACGCCGCCGGTGTGGCCGTAGCCAATGGTCCACACGCCCGCAGGGCACAGATATGCCTTGCTGCGAAAGCCCTCATACTCAATTACGAGAGGCACGGCAAGATCTGGGGGATACTCCCCAAAGGTCTTTTTCATCACATTTCCTTTTTATCTTTAGGGGCGTCATCAAGACCGATCGAATCAAGCTTTGAGTCGACGGCGTTTTCCAGGCGTTTTTCGAGCGTCAAAAAGATCTTTCGCAGCGCGGGCGGCAGTGCATCTCCGTATCCGGCCCGCTCGATGTTTTCTACGATTGAGCCAAACTCCCCGCAGCAGTAGGCGCATAGCACAACGGATTGAAAGACTGGGAGATTTTTGAGCACGTACCAAAAGCTGACGTCAAGACCGTGCGCCAAGATGATGATTGCGAAGGCAATGCCTTTCTTGAACATGCCTGCGTACAGCGCTTTCGAAGAAAAGCCGGTCGTCTTAACTCCCGCCCACACACCCGTAATGAGGTCCGTGAGCACGAAGATCGCGAACCACCATGCCAGCGGCGCGACCGACTGAAGCGTTGCACTCCATATCAGTCCGATCCACCCGCCGAGAATCGTCAACGCCCCCTCAACCGTTTTCGGCAGGAGATCGTGAATCATCGCGTCACCCGATCAGGTGAGCGATATAGAAGCCCGCAACGCCGCCTACGAGCGTCATGACGCCGGTGACGCAACCCCAAAAGACACGGCATTTGCGCCGCGTTTCTGTGTCCATTTGTGCCTTTTGAGCATCAAGCCATGCCTGCGCCTTCTCGAGCGCGGCACCCTTGAGCTCATCTGTCTTGATGCCTAGAGCCTCAAGCATCTTCTTGACTTCTTCGATCGTCATGGGACCTTCTCCTATAAAAAAAGCCCGAGAAAGACGGGCTACACTTCATTTTTTTGGTGTTGCGTGTGGCGAAACGCAGTGATAGAATGTGTCAAACAAACATAATTTCTCCTAAAGCACGCCATGATCGTTTCTTGGATTCACAAAGGACTCAAAGATTTTTTCGAAACCGGTTCTATGGCTGGAATTCAAGCCGAGCACGCCAAACGGTTACGAGTCAGGTTGGAAATTCTTAATGCAATTCGATCGTTGGATGAAATGAACTATCCGTCGTTTCGTTTGCATGCGTTGCAGGGAGATAGAAAGGGGATCTGGTCAATTACGGTCACTAAAAATTGGCGTATTACTTTCAAGTTTGAAGACGGCAACGTTTACATTGTTAATTACGAGGATTATCACTAATGACAAGAATGTTTAATCCGCCGCATCCGGGTGGTCTGCTCGCCGAAGGGTTAGAGTACTTAGGATTTAGTGCTCGTCAATTCGCAAAGCACATTGGGGTTGCTCCCAGTACGGTTACTCGCATACTTAAAGAAGAAAGCCCGATAACTCCAGAAATGGCTGTCCGAATTTCAGCGGCCATCTCTGGGCCGAGGCCTGAAACTTGGCTTGCCATGCAGGCGGATTACGACGCTTGGCAAGCTGAACACTCAGTTGACATCTCCCGCATAACCCGTATATCAGAACCCCAAAAAAATCACCCTCAAGTCGCTTGCTATGCTTAAAGAAATTTGTGGCATATCGTGAGGGTCAACTAGGGGGTGTTGCAAAGTTCAGGAGAACCTGACTTTTGCAACACCCCCTGTGATAAAGTTACGGGCACGTACCCTGCTCACGGCCGATTTGGAAGCCGTGAGCCATTTTTGTGCCCATATCAAATATGTATCAATATGTTACCCCCCCCGTTTCTGAGCAACATAGAACTGCAAAAGTAGCCGTTGTCTTCCCTGTATACAACACGGCACGCTACCTTCGGGAATGTCTTGACTCCATCCTCGCCCAGAGCTACAAGAATTTCGTCGTTTTTGCTGTAGACGATGGCTCCACCGATACCTCGAGTCAGATTCTTGATGAATATGCTGCAAAGGACCAACGAATTGTCGTGAATCACCAAAAGAACGGCGGAGTGGCCCGAGCACGAAACGTTGCACTTGATGCCATTGAGAACGACGGCTCTTTCTTTTATGTCGCTTACGTTGACAGCGATGACTATGTAGCAAGCGACTTTTTGCGCACAATGGTCAAACACATGGACAATGCAAAAGCTGACTACGGAGTATGCGCATCCGAGATGTTCGACAAAAATGGATTCATTAAGCTCGATTACGCAATGCCGCCCTACGCTGTTATGGACCAAGACGGCATCGCTGAACAATTCTTCAGGAACCCAACCCCGTCAAAAGGTAAACACGATCCAACGGTTCGGCGTTGGCTCTCTACCCGAGTCTTCCGTTTAAAAGCCATTTCGGGTTCGCGTTTTGATACCAAACTCCGCTGTGGAGAGGATCAAGAATATTTCCTTCGAAACCTTCGACAACTAAAAATCGGCGTTCAAGTTCCAGAACTCTTGCATTTCTACCGTCTGCGTGGTTCGTCTCTCAGCCATTCAACCCGCGCAACAGCCTACGATCTTTCGATCTATGAAAGCTTCAACTTCGACAATAAGGACTTCACCAATTTTGCCAAAGTCGGGTTAGAACAGCTACTGATCGATGCGTGGTGGCAAGAAACAAGACGAATCTATCAGACTAGAGGGACAAAAGAAGAACGGCAAAATGTTCGTCGCGTCTTCAACCGCCTAGCCAGCACCCCCTTACTAACCCCACCATCATCCAAAACCAAGCGAAGATTCTTATTCTTCAAGCTTGGTGACTGGTTCCTGCGCTTGTACTTCGGACTAAGAAAAAACAAAAACGTAGAAGCCAACAAATACACATACTTTGAATGAAAAAAAGGCCACTACGGCCCTTTTTTTCATTGATTCTTCGTGTTCTTGAACACAGTAGGAGCCTCTGGCCACACAACTTCGTGCGGGAAGCCCTCCTGCTGAGGCACGTCGCGGAGCGCCTGACGGTAGGCCGCGACGGCGGCGCGGTCTTCGTCACTGATCGGGTAGTCGCTCGCCATCAAGAAGTCCGTCGCAGCGATGAGCGAGTCGCGCTGGGCGCGCACTTGCTCCTCCGCCTCTGCGAGCTTTTCGGCCTCGGTCTTCTCCGGGATTTTCTCCACCGCCCACGAAAGGTCCTCCCCACGCTTGACGCGGTACTCCGTCGAGCCTTCTGCGAGCGTCTGGAACAAATTTCGAAGCTCGCCGCATCGCTCGGTCTGCGATTCGTGCGAGACGACGCCGCACGCCACGCACTCTGCGGCAGTCGTTGGCTTCTTTTCGGCGGTCCAGCCCTTACGATCGTCATTGAGCTTGTAGAAAAAGTGAGCTGGATCTTTCGGCGCGGCAATGTCTACGCAGTGATCCGGCAGTTCAACGCCTTCAAGCTCTTGAACAACAGTCATGTCTTCAAAATATCCGTCTTCGTCAACTGACGGAATTTGCTTAAAAATTGAAGCCATGAATAACTCCTTAAAGAAAATAGCGGCAATCCTGCCAAAAGAAAAAAGATTCACCGTGACGGACAGCCACGGCCTTTGCCTGCGGGTCTACCCGTCGGGCATTAAAAGCTGGTACTTGCGCCTGTCTTATGCAGGACGCGTTACCGACATCGCTCTTGGGCGATGGCCGGAAGTGACACTTAAGCAAGCTCGTCAAGAAGCTCGAAAGCGACGAAAAGCGCTCGGACTTGAGCACCCGCGAGGCTATGTGCTCGCAGACGCCTTCAAACTTTGGTGCAACCTCAAACGAGGCCGGATCGTCTCTTACACAGACGAAAAGCGTCGGTTGGAGCGATACATCATCAGGCCAATCGGTGGCCGGCAAATTGACGAAATTACCGCGCCTCTTGTCATTCACACAGTCAAAAGCATCGAGGCAGCAGGCCATCAAGCAACGCTCAAGCGCGTTCTTATGCGCACCCGCGAAATCCTCGATCTCGCCGTCTGCGCTGGATACATCCAGCACAACCCTATCGACCGTGTAAGCCGCGTTTTTGCGGCGCCCATCGAGAAGCCCATGCCGGCACCGCCGTGGCGCGAACTGCCGATCGTCATGGAGACGATCAAGGACGCCCCCGCGCGCATGCGCGTGCTCTTTCTTTTCTCACTCTGCTCGATGCTGCGACCGGGCGAAAACGCAAAACTGCGAAAGTCGTGGATCGAGGCGGACGTGCTCACTATCCCAGCCATCGAGATGAAAAAAGGCCGAGCTCATCGCGTGCCGATCACGTCCTTCATGCAGACGCTCATTAACGCAGAACAGAGGCTCTCCCCGCACCCGCGCTCCGACTTCATCTTTGCCGCCAAGCAGGCGGGAAAGCACGTGAGCCCACAGGCGCTTGCAAAATACCTGCACTCCACCGAGCTTCGGGGCCACCTAGTAGCCCACGGCCTGCGCTCCATCGCACGGTCATGGCTCGCTGATCATGAAACGCCCTTCGAAGTCGCAGAGGCGTGCCTTTCGCATGTTTCCGGGACAGCTGTATCACGCGCATATCAGCGCAGTGACTACCTAGCCGCAAGAACGCTTGTAATGGCGCGCTGGAGCACTTTCGTAGAGGACTGTGCCCGAAAGGCCCGCCTGATTGACGGGCTCCTTGAGCCCGCGCGGCACGAGAGCTGATCCGCTCAATCGAGAAGCATGTGCCTAGCCCTAAGTTCAACAGCGTTAGAACGCAGGGCTAGAAACGCGCTTTTGATGACCGAATATCACGGGTCAAATCAATAAATTACCTACGCCTTGGATCGGCTTACTTTATGAACAAAATGGGGCGCTCAAGCCCGTTAATGTAGGTGATGCGGCTTATAGCGGGCATGCAAACGGTTCAAATTACCGTTTGGAATTTGACGCTTCTTGGTCTAACGAAGCCTACGGCAACAGTACAACCGTTCAGCCCCCAGCGATGGCACTTCTGCCTTGCGTTAAATTTTGACGCAAGGCAACAAAGCGACAGCAGGTGGCTGAACCGACGAAGAAGAGCCGTAAACCGAAGATAACTTAGAAGCATTTAAGTACAGGTTGATGCCGTTTGCGGCGCCACCCCCTGGAGCTTGCGTTTCTCCTCTTCTGTACAAGGCTCCAGTATCAGCAATGCCGCCCCACCCTCTAGCCACATTGATACCGCCCGTGATATTCGGACGGCGAAGGGGAAGCCGAGGCCTCCCCTTCTTCAGTGACCCTTAGTTACCTAAGATACTTACTAACCGTCGAGACGAGCACAATCAAAGCTGCAACCGAAATTGCAACCTTGACGCGGAAGAATTTCTTGCCGCACCGTGCTACTATCTCTACGGAGATTGGCGAGAACTTTGGATCTGTCATCGCCTACCCTCCCAGAAAAAAGCTAAGGCCCTTTCCGTTGGCGCGGATTGGGCCTTTGCCTTTATTGGCAGTGCCACGCGGCACTGTCATGGCGGCATTTGCCGCCAATTCTGTAGGCCGCCCCGCGTTGGAGGGTGGCGAGCGAACCGTTTCGCCGCTCAACCGCGTGGGCATGATAACAGACCGATACCGAATATCACCGGCTCTGCACAAATAAGCACTAGGTATCCCCTTGCTACGACAAACCATACAGGCGCTTTATATGGTACAGCTTTAGGTTCTGCCGACACGCACGGACAAGATGTCGGGGACCGGCTTTTTAGAGCACTCGCCCTTTCTGCCAGCCGATCTAACTCTACCTACGGTTCATCCTCTACTGTTCAACCGCCGAGCATGATGTTACTTCCATGCATCAAGCTTTAATGCACGGGAGAAGCGCGATTGCGGGTGGTTGGACGCTTGAAGAAGAACCGTACACTCTCGAAGAACGCGAAGAATTCAGCGTCACGCGCCCCCCGTCCCAAGCACCACCTTGATTAGATTTCAAGCCTATGCGTTCTTCCCCAGTAAATGCTCCAGTGCATTGCATCCCTGAAGTATTGCCGTGCTCAGTAAATGTTCCGCTGATATTCGGTAAGCCCGCGCTTTTAAACGTTCCGACTGACCCAATTGAGGTTGTGCCCTCGACGAAACGATTGGCTAAGTTTGGCAAGTTAAAAGTTGTACTTCCATCACCACTGCCATGTTTTGTACCAATAACTGCGAAAAGCGCTGCGTATGTCGATCGACTCACAGCTGCACCGTTGCAGAGAAGCCAGCCATCAGGAACTGAATAGAAGTGTCCAAGCATTCCTGTTGGCATGCTCAACGGCTTTAGCTTAGGGAGCAGATCATTCAATGCCTGAGAAATTTGAGTAAGAGTTGCCATGCCAACCTCTTCAGATGTTCACAGTTTCACCACCCAGCTTGGCAACAGCCTGGGTCAACTGAGTGACAATTATTTTTAAAGATTCAACTTCTTGTGCAGTTGTGCCGCCAATCGGTCGTCCGCCTGTCGTAGTGCCATCACCCGCATAAAGTATCCATGTTTCTGTATTCAGTACAACTTCTCGATCTGCAGGAATTATTTGAGCCAGTTCGGCAGTCGTGTAGCCTTTAATTTGGATAGCTACACCGCCTACCTGAAAATCGAGAGGTGTTGCGAGTTTCTTGGCTGTCACTGCTCGCTCAGCAAGATGCAGCTCTTTCACTGATCCTGCCTTGAGCGCAGCACCATCAAGAGCCCCATCTTTAGTCCATTTGAAAGACTGCAACGCCTCAAGAAACTGAGTGATGCTCGGCGGCTCGACTTGCGTCATGCCGCATGCATCGATCACCGAGATGCGCATCTGATCTATCAAATAGAACCACGCAGCCCCTGGTTTGGTTGCGGGAGTCCCGGTTTTTGGATTGCCGGACGTTGGATAACCCTTTGAACTCAAAGTGCTTAGCGACGGCGGCGAATCGATCGCGGACGCCTGCCAATAACCTGCTGTCATGCTTCTTCCTCATAGATGAAAATTACGTATACGTGTGCAGGTGCAAGCGCACGTATCATGCACTCGAGAAGTGCATTACCCCATCGGGCAAGATGCTCATCAACACCCCACGTCACATCGAAATACTCTGCGTTTCCGTCGGACCTGATAGTGATGCCAAGAGTCATCACCGTCGTCCATTGTTCGTCCCAGAGCGCGTCGTCAACTGTGCTGTCGACTGTGTGCTCCGTGAATGTCGTCACTTTTGCCTGATAGCCGAGAGTGCCGGCGAGCGACTCGAAAAATGCAGCCGTCAATCCCAAATTTGAAGTGATCTTTGCGAGCAGTTCCTGCCGCATTTGTTCACGAGATGGATCAGCAATCGCTGCGAGACACTCTGACGGGATACCCCACTCGTCGAACCATCGTTCAAGCTCCTCAATAGAGGAGCGCGGATCAGCCTCTTCAAGTACAGCATTTGCACGCTCGTCAACTCTTGCAGCCTCTCGAGCTAAGGCATACAGAATTGCGTCAAGCATGCCGTCCTGCCGACGATGCCAGATCGGGCCCCGCGGAAGCAGAGACTCAACTTGATGCGCATAATGTTTTTCCGTCAGTGCCATATCACACCCATGTGATCGTGCCAGGAACGTAGATCTCTCCTACGACCGTACTCACATCATCTGTTGGCGTCACAATGCGATAACTCTTCACCTCCGAGACGCCGCTAATTGCTCGATCTATTGAGGTTCGCAAAACGGCGCCGCCTGGGACAGCTTCAGCGAGCACAACGCTCTCGATCGCAGACTCGATCTTGGCCTTCACGGCTTCATCGTCCGGGAGTATGTCGAGCGTGATGTCGAGCGATTTCGGGACTGGCGCGACTACGTGCAATATTGCCGTCACCGGCATTTGTGAAGTGATGTACTCATCGACGCGTTTCACCATCGTCTCTGTCGGTATCCCGTTTGACGTCATGCCGTCTGTCATAAAACGCACCGTCACATGACCTTGACCGAGCTCCTGGGGATAGCACCACGCTCGAGTGACACCTGAGACCGCAAGCGTCCAAGCAACGTAATCCGCCTTTGTCCCAGCTTTGGGCGGGCTTTTCTGGCGCTGAAGCAAGCGCTCGCGCAAGCTCTCGTCGTCCTCTGCCTCTGCGCCGCCAGTAAGTTCGTCTGCAGTCGCTACGCTCATGATCCCCGCTATAGGACTGACGAGCGTAAGTTCCATGCCGGCTTCTGAATTGCCCGAGGCACCTGCCACTGCAGCTTCGATAGGAGCTTTACCATCGATGCTTGCTGCGGTAGTTACGTAGACGCTGCCATCTTCAGCTTGAAGCTGTGTACCGACCGGCACGGTGCCAGCGCCGATGAAGGAGACTTTACCTGTCGCAGCTGAAGCGGCTTTGCGGTAGATACCGTATTCGGACGCACGGCGCTCAAGATACGCACCTTCTGCTGTCGTCGTGAAGCACTGTCGCAACACGAAGGCAATAAATCCATGCAAACCATGCGAAACGCCTGAGATAACTCGCACTAGCACAGGTACGAGCGACCAGCGCATAGCCTTCTTTCCCATGCGGCTCTCGGCATCTGCCTGCACACGTTTAATGATCTGCGAAAGAGTTGGTCTTTCAAAAGACATGTCAGCTCCAAACGTTTTGGAAACGAGCGGCAAGCGCTTGCGTGTCGTCAGGCTTGAAACAAACGACTGTGAGCGTCAATTGATCTATATCGCTACGCTCAGCAGTCACCTCGATGCGAGCGACAACGGCATCTTCAGTGAGCCATTTAAGCGCCTCTTTGGCGTAGGCCTCAGCGCGTCTGAGCATCTGCGGAAGCATCTTCTGACGCTGCAGCAACCACAGCCGCGAACCGATCCGGTCACCAGTTTCCTGAGCAAATGTGTCGCCCCACCAACCCTGGCGGTATGGCGCTACCGGACCATCATCTGCAGCCGATTTACGCCATGAAAAAAGGCTGATAAGTACAGCTTGCGCTAGCTCATCAGCCTCAAAATCGGAAAGGTCAGCATCCTTTCCATTGAGAATTAATTCCATGACCGTTTCCTCATGCAAACCATTCGATCAGCAGATGAAGGACATAACCGGCCAATCCCACCAAGGTAATCAGCGAGGCCAAGCACAACGTGGCCCGCAAAATTCTGACCGTGAGAATCGGATGGGGATCTTTCAGCAAAATCATGGCTAATGTCCCTATACCTTTTGTTAAAATTTCTTCCATCTGAAGTCATCCGTTCAGATAAAAAAATCCCGCACGGACGCCACATCCATGCGGGATTGCTTTTTGTCAGGTTCGCCTATTGCGGTTTCCCCGTCGTTCCAGAGCCGCCCTGCACACCGCCATGAGTGTGGCTTTGCAGGCTGATACCGTCAGCAGTAACGTCACCGCCGGACACCTTGATGTCGCCGGTAACGGCCGCGCCACTGCCGCCGGAGATGGCCATGCCGCCGGTGCCAGTGATGAGCTGTGCCACTTTGAGCTGCCCAGTTATTTCCACCATCTGAGAGTCGATCTTCACCGAGGGTGCTTTTAGAGTCGCAGCACCGCCCGCCGTCGCGGTCAGCGTGCCACCAACAGTGGCCTCGAGCTGTTTGTCTGTGTGGACCACAATTCCATCGCGCGTGAGATGCACCTTCTGTCCTTGGTCGTCATAGAGTGCAACTTCACCGGCTTTCAATTTCGTCAGCCGATAGCGCCGGTCAGCGATACAAAAAACAATGCCGTGGCTGCGATCTCCGCCGAAGAATGCCGCAAAAGCTTCCGGCTGTTCATCGTCAAGCGGCTCAGATGTAAACCCATAAGGCTCAACGTGCTCAAGATCGTCGCGTACTTCATCTGCAAGCAGCCTCACCTGCACCACGCGCATCTTTTTTGTGCCGTCCGCCGCGGATACCGTCCCGCGGGCAAGCACATCATCCAATCTGCCCATAAAAAAAACGGCCACATCTCTGCGACCGTCCTCATTCGTATATTCGTATGTAACTGGTTCAGTGCATGCGAACCCACTCACCTTTTGACGACTCGTGCCACTCTTCTTCCTGTCCGTCGCGCCCGTAGCGTTCGACAAAGACCCGATCATCTTGCACCTGTATTCGCTTGATATCTCCGTCTTTATGAGGCGTCACAATATTAGGATTTAGCTCGCTGTGATAAACGCAGTTTCTGTCACTCAACAGACCGTACTTGTTGATGTATTTCTCACAGACAAACGCACCGGCAAAACTAGCCTGAGCCATCGCAATTAAGCTTAATGCCGCAACGAATCGCCTCATTTCACACCTTTCCAAGCATTCTTAGTTACCACGTTACTTTGAGATAATACATCTCGCTTAAATGCCGACGGCAAACTAACTTCCAGAGTTGTAATCATTCCGCTCGCAGAAAGTTGAAAGATAATTTTTGTCACCAACATCAAATCGCTGCGCTTCAGAATTTCGTCTTCAACACGAATAAATTGATTAGGACGCCACAGAGTGCCGTCGCTTTGACGCCATCCTTGTATTGTGTATGACGCTTTCAAAGACACTCCACGGCGATATGCAGCTTCAAAGTTAGCTCTCGCAGCACACATCTGCCCGCCACTCTGACCAGAATCCTTCAAAACCAGAAGTCGGAAGCGGCCTACATCAGAATCTGTTGCTGTACCTTTGTCTTCCGCTGCAGATCGACCAAAGTCAGTATCAATTCCTGCGTGTTGACCAACAGCGATGTAGTGCGAATAACGCTTTGAGAAATCAAATGCCGAACTGCCAGCAAGTATGTTGACGCCCAATTCAAGCGCGTCCGCCGCTTGTCCGGCGCTCCCCGGCTCTGTGATCACGAGATTTCCTTGCTCGTCATCCATGACGACTAAGTTCTCTTTCGTAATCAAGCGGTTAATTGACTCAAATACCTTTTCGCCGGGATTTACTGTGTGATTTGTGAGCGTCTTACCTATGCCGACTTCATCTTTCACAGTTACACCGTAAGGCTTCGCTAAATCCGCAATGATTTGGGAAACGGACTGATTTTTCCAAGAAGTTGCGGGATTCGTACTCGTCGTTGTTATCGCTGTGCCACTTTTGCCCTTTACACCAACCCAAGCGTTCTTTGATCCCGTTGCCACATATGCGGCTGATGGAGGACAACACTCCACCAAATCGACCGTTCTCGACTTTCCTTGTATCTGCACCTTAACAGACTTCCCGTCATACTGGATTGGTGTCGAGGAGATCCATCCGGTGCAAACCAAATCATCACCGATGTAAACCTGCACTAAATCTCCGTTTCGAAAAAAACCGAAGTCGGTACTGCCCGGGAATTTCTCTGTCACCTCCAGCGCGAACGCGCGAGATAGCTGCTCGATGCCCGTTTCGATTCTTACAGATTTCCAACCACCAAAGCGGCGGCCACCAATGCGAACCTCAACTTTGTTGTCAGTCATTCACTCAAAATCCTTAACGGAGACGCGGGACAGAAGCCTTCATGACGAACCCCATTTCGGAGTGCTATTTCCGAATCGCGAGTTGCATCATCGTGATAGTCGTAGGCAAGCACCACAGCAGGAACAACATCCGTTGGCGTCACAGTGATTAAGCGCTGCTGCAAATCTGCACGTGATGTAAGTACCTCAAAGACTGCGACGCGGGCATCTTCGATCTTTTTGTACATCTCATCGTTGGTCTCGAGCAGAAGCTCCGTATCGAGTGCCTCTGTGAGCACCGTACGAGTTTCAATGAGTTCGTCGTAGCTCCTGACATGAACTGTCATTTCGGAAAGATCGTCCCTAGTCGGGAGCGTTGTGCCTGGCGCCGAAGAGTCTTTGTCAGAGCCCACGAGAGCGCTCACGCCGACCATCTGCGCGATAAGAAGCTGACGCGTCAGCGTTTCTACCGCCGCACGATTCTTCATCACAGTCTTCTGCACATCCGAGAGTGTCGTCCCTTCCTCAACGACCTTTCTGTAAGCTTTAGTGCCAGACGAAAGTTTGTCGTGCCCGACCAAATTTTCGAGCTGCTTCGCCACACCGCGCCACGCAGAAACAGTTGTTGCCCACCGCGAAAGTCCTAGCGCACCGGCGAGCTTCGTCGCGAAGATCTTCGGATCAGTTGAAAGCAGTGACATGGCCTTCGACGCAGTCTCAGCTACTCCCTCAGCAAAATCGAAGATTTTGGAGAGTTCCGAGTTACTTATGATCCCTAGACAGTCAAGAATGTCACCCTGAAGCGCAGAGTCGATGTACTCGTTGATCGTCTTAAGATCAATTGACGTCACAAACCGATCAATAGCCGACTCTTCGACAGCATCTGCAACATCGAATGCTTCACTCTCAGCGTCCACCGAAATCGTCGGAAATTCGAGAATGCCGGCCTCTGTCGCGGTGATCACCACCGACGCAACTCCGAGTGCTGCATCAAATTTGAGCTCTGAGATGGAGGTAATCGTCACCTCCATCTCGCCCAGCCAAGGGTGTATGAGCGTGCCAGACCCAGGAGCCTCCAGCTCTGCCATTAAGGATTGAGCCTGCGCGATATAGTCATCACCAATAACGAACGCAGTGAGAGTGATCTGTCGCGTCGCTCGCCCTAAATCTTCAACAAATGGCTGATCCTTTTGAGGATATTCGTGGACCACCGTACGGCGCCCAATTTTCAAACCTGACGCAGTCACCTCAAAGGGTATACCTCTAAAGCTTGCCGGCTGAAGCTGATCAGAGAACTTACTCATCCAAAACCTCAGTATGAGTAACGGTCGGCATAACCGACGGAGCCAAGAATGTCGAGGCCGCCACCGCCTTGAGCGTCAGTGATCGCCGCCGATGCGCCGCCGGTCGCAGTTACGTCGACCGCGACGCGGCCACTCACCTGCTGCGATGCAGTTAAGTTCACTGGCTCGACCCGCTGCACGGTTGCGGACTGTGTGCTGCCCGATGTTTTCGAGTCGCTCGAGAACCAGTTCTTCACGAAGTCAGGCACGAGGGAGGCGAAGTCGAAGTTTGCGAAGAAGTCACGGATGATTCGACCAACATTTTGTACGCTTTTCTTGACACTCTCATACCAACCAGTACAAGCCTTCGCCCACGAATCTGGAAGCAAGTTGAACACGCTCTTGATGACATCATCAATACTGCGGAGCACCGCTGGAAAATCTCCGCGGAAAACTGCTTTAGCCGTTGAAAGTATCGAAGAGCCTACTGCCGCAAATCGGTCGGTGAGACGATCCCATGCTGCGGCGACAAAATCGGCACAGGCCTGAGCACCTTCCTTGATTGCTGGCCAGATGCGATCCCAGTTCGCGATCACAAGCCCCGCAGCAATTGCAACGGCGCTGATCACGAAGCCGACGGGGCCGAGTGCACCAGCCATAGCGACCCCGACTGTGCGGGCGATAGTCGCAAGCGTGCTGAATGTCTGAATCATCGTCATCACACTCGAGCCGAGAGCGACGACAGCCATAATCGTCTTTCCTGCCATAATCGCGCCCAGCGTGTACAAGACTGTATTGAAACCACCTACAGCATTGAAGGCACGAATCGCGTAATCCGCAAAAGCCAGGATCCCACTCACGATTCCTTCGAAATCAATACTCTCAAGCGATTGCGCGAAGCGCTCAGCAACTTGAGCGAACTTCTCAGAGAAAGCCTCCCGATTTGCGACGATCATGGTCTGGATACGCCCAGTCATGTGTGTGATTGTCGGCGCTAATGATGAAGCTATTGTGTTACCCACTGAAGCCACAACAAGGTGTAAGTTTGTGAACCCCGTGCTCAGATCAGAAGCTGATTTCACTGCATCCCGACTCATTACGATGCCAAGTCGATGAGCTTCGGCACTCATATCGTCAAGCCCTGCAGCTCCAGCAGTCAGCATTGGTAAGAGCTTGCGACCGCCCTCACCGAAGACGGCCATTGCCATCGAAGCTCGCAACGTCGGATCCTCGTTTCTCTGTATTGCGTCGGCAAAGTCACGGAAAACGTCTTCAACCGAGCGCATGTTTCCGGCTGCATCTTTCATCTTGATGCCAAGAGCGTCGAAAAGCGTTGCTGCTTTCGATGTCGTGTCCATCCCCGTTGCGATTTCAGTCATGTGCTTGCCGAAATCCTTGAGCGCATCTTCAAGCGTTTCCTGAGAAGCGCCAGCCTGCACAGCCGCGTAGCCCCACTCTTGCAGGCGTTCGACACCCACTCCGACGCGCTGACTCATCTTGTCGAGTCCATCGCCAGTTGCTGTGAAACTCGAGACCGCCTGTTGCATACTGAAGCCGACAGATCCAGCTGCCGCGGCAAGAGGACCGCCGACAATACTGCCGAGGTTTTTTGCGTTCTCGGCAACGTCCATCACAGACCGATTGAAGAGTCTTAACTGCTTCTGGAGACCCGTGAATTTCGTCGACTGAATGACTTTGGCAAGTCCAACCCATCGGGCGGAGAACGCTTTGACCACTGGCGATGCAACGTCTCTGATCGCAAGAACGGCAGTCAATCTAAAGTCTTTACCCGCCATCTGTTCTCTCCATTGCGATGCGATTCCATTGAGCCACGTAAAGATCCTGTTCCGAAAAGGACATCTTCATAGTCTTCGAAGGAGCGAGCCTCCACACATACGCGAGATCAAAGCATCGCGCCAGGATGTCTTCTACTCGGCCCCTTCCCCGAAAAAACCCATCACCATCCAACACAGCACATTGAAGTCTTTGAGTGCGAGTGTCTCAATTACCGAAGGCGGCAGCCCTGCGAGTTTTGAGATGTAAGCTGCGCACACAGCAGTGTTGAGATGAGGCATGCCGTCAAGATCTACTGTGTATGGCATACCAAGCTGTTTGCACATCTTTGTAGTTGGCTCCTTCAGATCGAGCTCGCTAATCTTCTCGCCAGCGTGTTCTATCGGATGCTTCAATTCGTACTTCATGCCAAATCTCCATCCAGTCCTTCAAACCGAAGGCTGATCGTTCCGTCTACAGGCTTAAAGGCTGCGTCACCTACAAGCCACGCATCACCAAGCGTGTAAACCATGCCGTTTGCGCATTCAGCAGTGATCGTCATGGATTCACTTTCCATGAGCGTTTCAGTAGGAAAGTCAGAAGTCACAATGAAGTCGCCTGCGATATAGGGCGTAGCGATCGTCTCCTTGAAGCCAACTGGACCACCCGTCGAAGCCATCGTCTCACGAGTGACTTTTGCCATTGGGAACTCTAGGTTCCCCTGCAGTTCGAGCTGCTGACCGTCCACTTTGAAATAGCAGGTACCTGCTAGTCGCTTACCCATTTGTTATTCCTCCGCGTACTGAAGACGGAACTGGTTGAGAAGTGCGAAAACACGCAGCTGATTTACATAGTCGGGCGGGAACAGCACATCGAGACGATTTGGATTGTCCGCATTGCGTTCGACGATGAGGTACTTCTTGAAAAGGTCCCTGTTCTCACAAATGCCTGCGGTCTCTAGACGTGCATATTCAGCTACGAGTTCGCCGCGGATCACAGACGGTGTAACTATTGCCTGACCAGCGCCGTAGCGAGTTCCGTCGCTCGCGAGCTTATGGCGCGCGTACTTCGACGTGATGATTGATTTGAGTCGGCGCAGCACGTAGGCAGATGTATGCAGCGTCTCGGAGTCGAGGTAGGACGCATCGGCGTCACCCATAGAGTTCCTCTGATACGTCGTGATCGCCCTTTCGATCTGCACCGTGCCGCTCACAGTCGTGAGCGTGGCAATGCCGTTCTCCAACAGTGTCTGGCGCTCCGTGAGAATGAACCGATTCTGCGTCGGCGAGGCCATGACGCCGGTAAGAGCTCCAGTCTGCGTCGGACGGGCCGGATCGGCAGAGATGAAGACAGCTGTGCGCGCGACGTAGGCCGCGAGCACCTCTTCAACCGCAGTCGGCATCGAAGGCTCGACGCCGACGATCGTCATATGCTGGTCGTTGCGAGCCGCGCCGAAGGTCTTGAGCTCTTCGAGCGTACCGCGCTTCGCGGTATACACGTGGCCGTAGATTTGGCGGAAAGGAGACCAACGGCCCGATGTGTCGTTCATCTCTGTCTTGAACGCATCGAGCACGACGGCGTCCGAGTAGGGACAACCGATAAAATCGTACTGTTCGTCGCCCATAGCTTCGATTGCCTGATCAATCTCAGGATCAACCGTTCCGCCAGACATCGGCGTGGTTGTCACGCTGATACCGGAAGGTGTCGCCTCTCCATTGATGAGACCACGAAGGTTGAGTGCAAACTGAATGCCATTTCCGATCGTACCCTTCGTCCGTGCTGCAATCGTGCAGATTCCGTCAGCGGCACCTGCCGTAACCGGCAGATCCTTTGAAAGAGAGATTGAGTCTGATAGTGCAATCGCGATTTGAGCACCCGTGTCACCTTCTTTCACGGCCACCTGCAGGCGTTCGCCTCCAATGTAGAAGGAGAGCGTACCGGCCTCGAGGGCGGTTCCTGTAATCTCGACCTTGCCTGCTGCCGCACCTGCAGACTGACCATCGGCTAATGGGATACACACGAGCTGACCGAAGCTGTCGACGGTACGATAGGCATCTACCATACGTGCGAGCATCGAACCGCGACCGAAGAGTTTCTTCGCCATCGCTACAGTCGAAACTGTCACCGGCACGCCCTCTTCGGCCGTTCCCGACTCAAGCTTCTGACCAATCAATAAACTCTGAGAAGTATTAGTCGGCGTGTAAGCCGCAGAATTATCCATCTCAGCATAAAAAAGCGGCACTCGAATGCCGCTCGGAATGGTATTGAAAGAAATACTCATAGATCCACCTTGATATGTCCTTCGAGCCGGCCATCCGGCTGATCTTTCTGCATCGACGGATCAATGCAGTCCACATCGACATCCATGCCATCGAACGGCGACAGGGCATCGAGCTCGACCTTCTGGTAAGTGTCAGAAGTATCGATGTAGGTCTCAAAAGAAAACTCAAACTGATAGGCAGCACGTGCCGCGTCGATGTAGATGAGAACTCCGCCTTCGTAGACGATCTCACTGAACTCATCCTTGGGCTTCATGTGCCACGAAAGAATCGCTCGAAAGATCTCTGGACGCAGTACTTCAAGCCACCGACCGGCATCCTGCCCACGTTCGTCTGCACAGTTCGGCACGACTACGATCACCCCGAAGGTATTCGTAATCACCTGGTAATACCCGTTATTGGACTCCTGCGCTCCAGCATCCTCACGAAGCGGAGCAACGTAGGCAAAAGGCACGGGCGCATTCTCAGCGCGCTCAAGGCCTGCCCACTGCGCTGCGCCGCCAACCCGCTGGTGAAAGGAAGGGCAACGCTCCCGCAATGCGCTAATGATTGGATCCAGCTTCATACAATCCCCGGCTTAATGGCATTTGCTAGCGCGTTTGCCATCGTTTCATGAAATGTTCCTGAATACTGCTCGGCCGCTGCTGGAACAAAGTTCTTACGCGGCTTCGCTACCTTCTCACCGGGTCGTTTTTTGTGACGCCGCGATTGCTCCAGCGTTTCTGATCCTGGCCCACGATGCCCATAAACGACAAATGCCGGGTAATAAACCGGCATTCGCTGAGTCTTCGTCGGATAAACCGAGACGGAGTAGCCTGATCGGGACACTTTGACGCGTAGAGAGCGTTGCATTTCACCAGAGTCGCGGCCCGGAAAGTCACCAGCATCGGAAACAGACCGTCGCGAAATCAACTTTCTGGCAAGTTTACGAACGTCATTACCTGCTTTCCGGAGTGGCTTACGCAACTCTTTCGAGTCGTAATCAATCGTTCGAAATCCAGGATCGACGCGTGTTTGAACCAACATTTGCTTTCTCCTCGACGTCAAGCACAGTGAACCGGTTGAACCCGCCAAGATCAGCAACGCGCTGCACGCGGTAGCGGATGCCGTCAACCTCAAGCTCAACCACCCCAGCGAAGTCCTGTGGGCGAGTGCGACCTTTAATGCGACGTACCGTGATGCGGTGTGTCACGCCGGAATCGACCTGCTTCGCGCCCCAGTAGATAATCGAGCCCACGGGTTCGATCTTCCCCCAGACCTCATCCTCGTGAGCGGTCGCCTTCGAGAAGCCTAGGCGATCATCCGGGAGATGGACGGTGAAGAAGATCTTCACGCGGCGGTTGAGCTCTCCAATCTGCGGAAGATTCATAGCCACACCCGGTAGGGATCAAGCAGCGCATTAACGAATGGCAAGGGTTTAAGCTCTCCGGCAGTTGCGGCCTGGCGCTGTTCGTAGAAGTGTGCAACCTGAACCAAGATCCACTGCCGGATGCCCGCTGGGATGTCTTCAGCATTGGTGCCGAATCCTTCGACTCCATCACGAGTGATTAGACCACGTTGAAGCTCGTGTTCAGCCATCTGCGTAGCAGCTAGCACGAGACTGCGGATGAGATCATCGTCCCCGTGCCAGTCCACGCGAAGGTGCTCCTTTGCGGCCTCGAGGCTCACTGCCCCGACGGCCGTTGAGGTGTCGATCGTCATCCGCATCTCCATTTACTTCGTCGAGACTGGAAGTACGAGATCTCCACCACAGAGAGCCTTAGGCCGCTCGACGCCAAAGCCGAGACGACGCTCTGCACGGACCGTAACCAAATTCTTCTGTACGTTATCCATGTCCTGTTCGAACATCTCGACAGTCATGCCCTGGCGCGGCCAAAGCGTGGCGGCCTGCGTGAAGTCGCCAACGAGGAACTTCTTCTGCGGGATTGCCGGCGTCGGCCAGATCGGCAGGCCCCAGAGAGCCTTCGGAGCAATTGAGGCTGGATGACCGAGATAGTAGTCGCCCGAGCTGTTCTTCTCCATCTGCAGCCGCGACCAGTCGACCGGATTCAGAAGAATCACGTTCGGACGGAAGAAGGCCTGTTCAACCTTCGTCTTCGCGTGAAGGATAAGATCAAACAGCGTCGCGCTCTTCGCGGGAAGATCGTCGGTCGTCGCGTCATGCGGCGTGTACTGTCCGGCAGCAAAAATGCCAAGCAAGTGATTCGTCGAGCCGTCGCCGGAAACAAGTTCGTCTTCGACGACTAGATCAACGCCGTAAACAAGTCGCTGATTGATGTACGCGGCGAGCGCGGGTCCGTCAGCCATCAGCTGCTTCGAAACGCGAGCCATATGCGCGATCGTCTGGATCGTGCCCTGCTTGAGGGCGTACCCAGTCGAGCCGAAGGGTTTCTGACCACCTTCAGGGACGAAGGCCGCGCCATTTACGAGCTTCGTCTCGTCTTCCATCACGTACTCGTACGCATTGGTGGTGATCGGAATCGTCGGGAAGAGCGATTCGATTGTGAGCGGACGGTACGCACCGGGAAGAATTCCGGGGCGGCGGTAAGCCTGAACGACGCCGCCGGCCGGGGTGGTGATCGGATTCTGTGCCTCAGCCTTCGTATCAACCTGTTCGTCAAGATCAAAACGAGCACGGCCAGCACGACCAGTAACCATCGCCTTAAAGTTCTCACTTTCGACGAACATTTCACCGGCCGACTTCATGCGGACGGCCTCTTGCACCTTAACGCCCTTCTGTTGCACGTCAAGCAACTGTCGCGCAAGCTTCGTCTGTTCTTCACCGAGACGCTTGAGCTCAGCTTTGTTCGATTCGGAGGTAGCTGCCATCTTTTCTTCGATGCGGTCGATGGCCTCCATGATGTCCTTCGTTTCCATTTTCGGTTCCTTGCTAGATGGATTCCGCGAGCTTCTTGAGTCGCTCAAGTAGGTCTTTGGATGCCTTCTCTTCGGCCTCAGCCTCCCGCTGATCCAAGAAAAGTTTCCGGGATTTAGCGACGATTGCCGTCGCCATCGACTTCGAGAAACCGCCTGCATCCCGCAGGAAGTTCTCTAGATTTCGAATAGAGTCAATTTCGTCGAGGTCTTCGGACCTAACATCAGTGATGCGCGCCGCATCGTCTGCGGGGTAGCTCACGATCGATATTTCGAGGAGCCGCCCGATCGACTTGTATTCACGCCCGCCTCCATCAAGCTCTCGGCATTCAGCACCACGAGAAGAGAAGCCAACAGAAAGTCCATCGACAGTTCCATGCTTGAGAGCTGCGAGCACGGCATCAGACTGTGGATTGCCAGGCGTAAGCTCACCCTCGACGAGAAGGCCTTTTTCATCCTCGGCCGCAAACGTCCACTTGCCGATCGGCAAGTCCCACCGATGTCCGAAGAACATCTTCGGCATACCGTAGGTCTCAAGAGACTTCTTATAGGCACCGGGAAGAATCACGTCGCCATAACTATCCTTGCCGTTGAAGACAGAAGCGTAGCCACGGAACTTCCTCGTGCTCCCTTCCATCATCTTTAGCTCAACATCCTGAAGCGGGATGCTTTTGTACTGCACTGCCATCACTGCCTCACAGGTTCGCCATTTACAGGCGAATTGGCCGGCTGCACCTTTCCAAGTCGATGCAGCGGCACCAAGTTACTCTGAGCTGCGAGATCGTCACCGCCCGGAACAGGCGGGAGATTCTCCAGCTTCCGAATCTCGTTACGGCTCATCACGCCGTTTTGGGCCATCTGAGAGTAGAAAGCCGCACGTGTCTGTTGATCTGTGCGAAGGAAGGCGTCAGTCTTGAACTCGATTGTGAGTTCTGTTTGATCGACTCCGATCAACCGACGCTCAAGAGCCTGCTCGAGCTGCTTACAGAGCGGCCCAATGGTGTATGTGTGAAAACCTTTCGTGATCTGCTCGATCCCAGAGCCCCACGTGGTTACACCGCTTGCTCCTACAAGCACACTCGGTACGCCAAACCAACGGCAGATTTCCTCTACCGAAAAACGTCTCGTCTCAAGAAGCTGAGCGTCCGCCGGCGAAAGCGACATCTGCGTGTACTTCAGACCGCGATCAGCGATGATCAGGCCGCCAGTGCTCGATGTCATCTGTACCTTGAAGCGACTCATCAGATTCTTCAGCTGATTCTCGTTGAGAGCACTGTCGGTATACAACACGCCCGTCGGCTTGCTGCCTTTTCCAAAGAGTGCATTTGCGTTCTCTTGTGCATGCACAGCTTCGTTCATCGAAGCTCGCATGAACTCGAGCTTTGAGAGCCCCATGAACCCGTTGCCAATACCCTTCCAATGAATGACGTTTTCAGGCGCCCAGACCGAAATCGCGCCGTCCTGATAGTAGGTGTAGACCTCACCTCCCCCCACGACAGAAACTTCCATCTGATCTGGAGACACCGGAATGAGCGCAATGGGTTCTCCGGAACTGTCACGCTCAATACGTGCGTATGCATTTCCTCTAAGTAAACGGTTAACGGTCATCGCAGAGTAGAACTCAGATGGTGTCATCCATGCATTTGGACGCTCATGAAGGAGCATCCATAGGCGACTGCTGCGAGCCGGTACACGACCTCCACCTTCGTCTGCGTAGACAAAGAGTGGCAACGTCCCAATTGTGTTCGCCAAAAGCTCAACACACGCATACACCGCAGAAATTTGCAGTGCAACATCTGACGGAATCTCTCGCGTCTGATCAATCACCGGCGCGAGAGGTAGCGGCACCTGCATCCCTGATGCAGTCCCGAGCGGACCTCCCCAACTCGTGATCCAGTTGACCAACCGGCGAACGAACATCTAAGTCACCATGAAAAAAAGGTTTGATCGGACGACTCTACAAAGCCAGCCCATCGGTCGTTGTCATCAACGATTGCGTTGCCGAGTCCCATAATTAGTGCGACCACACCATCGATCTTCTCTTCGTAGCGCTCCTTGCGCGGGAAGATGTTGTCCTTCGCGTCAACCTTCGCAACAACGTTGCCCATCATCCAAGTGAGCACCGGGTTACCGTCGTGGCAAATACGGTGATCGAGAACAAGTGCTTCGAGTGATTTCATCGGGTCCGACATGTTCTGCACGGTATTCCGGCACTCGATCATCGGCGCATCGTCCTCTGCGAGCGATGTAGCAAGCTGTGTTGCCTGCCACGGGTCATAAACAATGGCACTGACCTCATATCGAGAGAGATCAAGTCGCAAATCCTCCTCAACCACGTTGAAGTCGGTCATCGCACCTTCTGTAACGATCAGATAACCCTCTTCAGCCCACCCCACGTACTGAGAGTTTGTGGACTGTTCAACTGCGCGACGCGGCAGATAACACTGACAGAAGACGGCGTAGGTCGTACGGCCCTCATCATCTTCGCCGGGGAAAATCAAGACCTTCGCAGTCAAGTCAGATTTCGAGCCAAGGTCAAGGCCGATAAAGCACTTACGCCCCTCGAAGTCCGTGATGGACATCTCTGGCACTTCACAGCGTTTCCACGCCTGCATATCCATCCATGCTGTTGAAGCGGAGCACCATACATTGAGATGCTTTGTTTTGAAGTTGTTCATCGCCGATGGCAGCGCTATTGCTTTCTTTTGCAGCGACAGAACCATCTCTGGCATTACTGAGACGCCCCAATTCGGGTTCGCCTTCATGAGCGCTTCCTCAGTAGTCCAATCGTCACCGTCATCAAGACCATAGATGACTCCAAACTGAGTCTCATCACTGATCTCTTTTCCTAGCACTCGTGTGACCATCATGCGCACTTCGTAGCAGATACCCGAAGTATCAAAGCCGGCAGTCGTAATGACCCAAAGCAACGAGTTCAGGCGCTTGCCTAAGGACGTTTCCACTACGTCATAGACATCACGTGTCTTGTGAGCATGCAACTCATCAATGACCGCCAAGTGAGTGTTTAAGCCGTCCAGCGTTGATCCTTCCGCACTCTTGGCTTGAAAAGTAGAGTTTGTCGATGGTACATAAAGGGCATTGGCCAAAACTTCCAAACCGAAGCGTTGGCGCAGCGGCTCGTTTTGTTTGGCCATCTGCTTCGCGTCACCGAAGACGATCTTCGCCTGATCACGCGTTGTCGCGAAACTGTAGACCTCTGCACCAGGTTCTTTATCGGCAACAAGACAATAGAGGCCCACACCACTTGACAGACTGGATTTGCCGTTTCCCCTTGGCACTTCAATGTAGACGCGCCGAAATCGACGACCGCCATCAGCACGTCGACGCCATCCGAAACTTGTCGTCAGGATGAAGATCTGCCAAGGCTCGAGCACGATTCTTTTTCCAGCGAGCGCGCCCTTAGTGTGTGTCAGGAGCTCAATGAACCGACAAACTTCGTTTCCCTTAGCTTCACTGAAAATGTAAAGACCTGAAGCTGCGAATCGCTCCAGGTCTTCTTTTTGACGTTGACACGCAAGCTTGACCCACTCGCATGCAACGATCACTCCAGAAAGCACGCCCTCCATGTACTGGCGAGCGATACCACAGTAATTCTTAGAAACCATCGAATTCGTTCACTGGTTCATCTTTTGTCGCAACGTTCACGCGCGCGCGCGAAGAAGGAGTAAAACCGAGCTCCCTTTCGCAAGCAAGTAAGACTGTCTGAATCTGAACAAGTAGCTTTGCATCAGGATTCAATTCACGCCGTACGGTACCGTCAGCTTTCTCTGTGACGATCGTCGTGCCGTCGTGGTCAACAGCTTTAGCGAGCTTGCGATAGAGCGCGTAATTTCGCGCCCATCTTTCGAGTACGGTGAAATCGGTAACCGCCAATAGACCTTTCGGCGCATTTTCGACAGCGATCCTCCACGCCTCACGTGCTTCCTTCGTCAAACATTTCGGTGGTTGAGAAGAAAGTTCCGTGTTCGTTTTGGCTTGCACTTCTAGTGAACGACACGGCTGAAAAGTTCCGAGCGCTTTTTTCTCGGCGTCCGGTTTCCTCGGTCGTCCCATAGCTGAAACCTATCGATTTTGCATGCGTAAAAATTTAGGTAGGGGCGCGGTCTAGAACGCTTTCGGCGGGACTTTTGACCCGCCCCTCCCCCTCGAATTCCCGAAGCCGCCATCCTCTCGTGCAGTCTTCTTCGAGTGACACCGATGACAGAGCGGCTGAAGATTGCTCTCATCCCACATCAAGTCTTGATCACCTCGATGCGGTTGGATGTGGTCAACGTCGGTGGCAGGTGTAACCCTGCCGAGCCTGGCGCAGTCTACGCAGAGCGGATGCTCGCGGAGAAAGCGAGCCCGAAGCCGCTGCCACCGGGCGCCATAGCCTCTTGCCGAGGCGGAACCCTTGAGCGCTTCTCGGCGCCGATCCCTCTGGCGGTGTTCGGTTTGCTGTCGGCGTGCCGCATCTTCTTTATGCTTCTCGCAAAAGTCCTCACCACGCGGCACCGGATGCCGACAACCAGGATGTTTGCATAGAGTAAAGAGAGGCATGTATGGACCAACTCGAAGACCTAGTAAAGGATTTCCAAACACCCAAAGTCGCCAAAGTGAATCTCAAAGCTCTTCGAGATCGAGATGAAGCCAGCGGCAGATTAGTGGTTGATGCTTTCACACCGCGATTCGTGGACTTGGAGCAGCGTTTAGATCGTTTGGAACGCAATTCCCGAAAAACCTTCCGCCGGACGGTCCTTGCCGGGATCATCGGCGGATTCGGTGCGGCAGCACTTTGGGCGGCTGCTTCCTATTTGCTCAAGAGGTATGTCATCACACCTGACACAACGCCAGCTACAACACCAACGACCACTGCACATAAAAGCCACAACGCTTCAAATGACATGGCAACCCCCTAGAAATTGTGTCTACATGGATCAAGGCACCTGAGGCGCGGGCTGAGGCGCCTGCACCGGCGTCGCAACCTCTTCCTTCTTGTCATCAGTCAGAGCATCGTAGACCGCGCTGCCCGCCATGGAGCCAACTGCAGCACCTGCCACGCCGCTCCAGAAGCCGCCGCCCGAAGAACTTGAGGGCGCCGACTGGATGATCGTCGTGTTCTTCTTGATGACCGTGGTTCGGCTCGGCGCATAGACGCGAGCCGGCGCCGACTTCGAGAACGACCTACCCCCGCTGAAGCCGCGGGCGCCGCCGAAGCCGCCGCGGGCTTCTACGGCAGTGGTCGCAACAAGAGCAGCTACAGCAGTGAGCACCAGCAACTTCTTCATGACAGATCCTTAAGCAACAACGCAAAAAGCCCGCACTCAATCTCAATCGAGCCGGGCTTTCTTCTACTTTCTCTGGGCGCAAAAAGACCGCTCCTCCAGAGCAAGTCTTTCGCGTCTGAGACGGTATATAATTTTTGAGCAATTATAGAGGACGATGCAGAATTTTTTCAAGTCGGTTGCGAATGACCGTGCGTCCACGTGTAAGAAAGTTATCCACGTCACGATAGCGCATGCGTAGTTTGAAATGGCGCCATATCAAGGACAGCATATGCTCTCGGGAGACTGGGTATGCATAGAGCGCAGCTATGAGCGCCTTAATGCACCTGTCAGAATGCGTAGTGCACGGCATTCCTTGCCAGGCACGATTGACTTGAACTGCCTTAGCGATATCAACGGGAGAGTCACTTTCGAAAATGCCGCTCATAGCCCCGGCCTCAGCTATTAGGCGAGCCATAGGGGATCTTCCAGGACCTCTGCTTTCTCGACTCCATCTCCCCCAGTTGACTAAATAGTCTTCAAGTTCGTCGTCAGTCATTCTTCCTCCCAGTCAATTGCGATCACAATCGTTCCCGGCTTCTTAGGACTCAGCCATACCTGTTCTCGATGGTGGAAAAGACAATCGTCAAATCCAAGTGCATCGGCGATTCCGTCGTAGAACGACTTGCAACGTTCAACCATGTTCGATTCGTCACGGCGCCGGCGATCGGGAGGTTGAATGATCAGCTGCACGTTCAGCCGAGTTCCGCTCTTGAGCGTTGCAGGTTGTCCCATGAGCTCCTGTTTAGCTTTGACGAATGCTTCCTGCCGCGCAGCCTTCACTAAAGCTGCTTTTGCCGACCAATGACTCCGGCCGTTCTGTGAAAGCTTGACTCCCGGCCAAGGAAGGTCTTTGACCAACAGCGTCCTTTTCATGAATCCCCCCGAAACTTTCTTCCGTAGTAATCGAGTGCTTTGAGGCGTTGTTTCTTGACTTCATCTGGCGCCTCGTCGAAGTTCTTGCATTGCCTCGGCGAATCAATGCGCTGCAGCACATTCCAGTCACCCTTTTTGATACGAAGCGAGCAATAGCCTGACTTTTTTGCTAACAGGAAGCCTCCTTGGTCATAAGCCGCTCCAGCAAAGTGAACGCAGCTGAGACACACAACCGGACACGTGCCATAGACCTTTAGAGCAGAAAAGAGATCTGTCATTTGGCCCTCCATCGGTAGTCTTTCCAGTCGAACGCAAAGCACTGTCCACCATCAGATAGACGACTGATGGCGGCATCTCCAAGAACGGTTCGAAGTGAAGCATCCTGAATATCCTTGCCGACGAGAGGCAAATTTGAGATTGCAATGGTTGGTCGGCACTGCTTGTAGCGACCGTCGATGATTTCGAAAAGTCGGTCAGCCCCGTGGGAAGAAATGGGACTGCGACCTATCTCATCGATCACAAGCACATCCAGATCAATGTAGGCACGGATGAGTTTTGCAGCTTCACCTTTCGCACGTCCGGCATCATCTTTGCCGTACGTCTCATAAATCTCAGAGAGCAACAGGCTACAGTCGACGATCTTTGCGACGAAGCCTTTGCGGAGTGCGCCCATAACAATTGCTGTGCCTAGATGTGTTTTGCCAGTGCCAGTCTTACCGACAAAAATGAGCGATTTTCCGCGGTTAACACTTGTTTCAATGTCTTCCCCCCAGGCTAGAACTGCGCTCTTGACCTCTTCCATCTTTGCGTTGAAGGTCTGCCAGGAAGTCACAGTCATGCCTTGGAATCGCGGAGGGATTTCAAGTGAAAAGTGCTGCGCGAGAAATCTTTGCCGAGAGCACTCTGGACAAGACGAAAAATGGAACGTGCAGGAGTCGTCGACCCAATACGAACGATACCTACCATGCCGAGAGCACTCATCCCACCGCACCTCGAACCGGGAGTCCGTAGTTGTAGTCGATTTCTGCGGTGTTTCTTGCGCCGAAGCCCGCATAGCCTTGATGCGGCCGATCATTTGTGAAAGTGCTTGCATTTTTTCTGTACCAATCAGCCTTAAAGCCTTGATATCCATTAGCGACTGAGAAAGAAACGGCTTCTTCAAAAGAGATGCCAGCCTTTTGAGCTTCGGCTCGGAATGTGTTGATGGTTGTGGTGTTGAGGGGAGCTCGCTTTGCTTTCCGGAGCTCTAGCCAGTCCTGCCAAAGTTGCTCGGGAAGATCGTCAGGCCTCTCGACAGTCGCAAACGAAGTGCGAGCCTTTCGTGGCTTCTTCTGTTTTTTCTCAGGAGGACTTTCAGAAGTTGCTTCGGTTTCGACAACTCGTATTGCTTCGTCAAAGAGATCGTCATCAAACGGAGGTTCTTCGCATGTGTGTGCACTACTAATCTCTTCTCTGTTCTTTATCTGTTCTTTATCTGTTAGACCGCATCTGGTGCGGGGTGAGGGTGCACGTCGTGCGGGGTGCATCTCCTGCGGGGTGAGGGTGCACGTCGTGCGGGGCGCATCTCCTGCGGGGTGCATCTGGTGCGGGGTGACGATGAACGTAATATCCGACGCAGCATTCCATCGACGCGTTCGAAGCAATACAGCTTTCTTCTCAAGAGAGTTCAGGTTGTTTTGGATAGCTCTTTCCGACATGCCCGAACGATCAACAATGTCCTCCACCTTTGATCCGTCTTCTTTAATGAAGTCGGACTTAATCGGCGGATTGCACTGTCCCGTATCGGCATTTCTGAAAGACAAAATGACGACGGCAAGATGCTTTTCTAGCGGACTGAGATCCTTGCGCGCATAAATCGCATCTCGATCAGCAAAGAAGTCAAACGAGCCCATGAATTCGCCTCAGAAGTTGCGAACTTCGGTTGATTTCATGACTGGTAGGTTGCGATATTTCTCCCGAAGAAAGTAAACCCAAGCAGACGGCATTCCATAGCGGCGCCACTCAGAAACGGTTTGAGGTGTACGGGAGCAAATCGATGCTACGCATGACGTACCTCCCAACTCATCAATAACGACTGATGTTGGTCCCGGGGAGAGTCTGCGTGACTTTGTAATTTCGATCTTTTTAGTAGCCATAGTCATAAATTTCGATTAATCGAATCAAATTGACATGGCTATTATACGATTTTCCGAATTTTCCGCAAGATCCAACGGGCGTTAGACTATGCGGAAAACCGCAACATTATTGAGATATCAGTATGTCTTCCACTCTTTCAGCAAGGCTCACCGAAGCACTAGATGAAGCCAAAGAAAAAGATCCAACCAAGTCGAAATCAGGCCTGGCAAAGTTTTGTGGCGTCCGTCCGAGTACCGTAACCGACTGGTTCAGTGGAAAAACGCGCGGCATCACCGGTGAGGCTGGCCCCAAAGCAGCAGAATACTTGTGCGTATCTACACGATGGCTTCTTAGTGGTACAGGAGAGAAGCACTCGACGTCAGTCGTAGCTTTCGACAATGCTGATGATTTTGATGATGACGATTGGGTTCAGATTCCCGAATTTCAAGCTCGATGTGCCGCAGGCGACGGTCAAGAAGTGCTCTTTGACGAGATTACTAGTTCGACCCCTGCGCCCTACAGACGTTCATGGTTCCAATCTCGACAGATCAACCCTGACAATTGCAAACGCTTCAAAGTACGCGGCACGTCAATGGAACCATACATTTGGGACGGTGACACTATTTTGGTGGATTGCTCGCCTCAGCCAATTCTCTCCGGGAAAACATATGCCTTCATGTTGAATGGAGAGATGCGAGTCAAAATCCTGCACCCACTGATACGTGGCGGTTACGTTGTTCAATCAGTTAACCCAGACGTACCAGAGGAAAGACTGACGGACGGAGACCTAGAGACTTTCAGACTCATAGGTCGTGTCCGTGATCGCTCCGGAGACGGGATGTTTTAAGCTCACGGCCATCCCATTGAAACCGCCTCGTACGAAGTTTTACTTTGTCTTATCGTGTTTAATCATCGTTCGGCTCGCTTTTCTAAGCCGAGTTTTGATTTTCTTAATATCTTCGTCGGCCGGCAAATCTTCCGGTTTTACGCCACTATTACGAATCATCATTTTACGAACCTCTGCTCCTACCTCTCGGGCGGACTTACTAGCGGCATTCACCCCTCTGACACCTTGACTACGAATCCGTTCCGATGTTTGTGTAACCCGAAACAGATTGCCAGCAAGCTCTGTCAATCCCATGAAGTCGTAAAGAGTAGGCGGCGTCTTCGCATCCGGATTAAAGATTCCCTTTCGTTTTCTAAGATCTGCTAAGGACATGTTGTACATGCCCCTGAAACCAGCATCTTTAAAAATTCCGAACTCACCGGACTGTACTCCTGCCTCTTTCGCTGCTGAACCTAAAATTCTTTCCGCGCCCCTGAGTTCGTCGCGAGTATCCACTCGAAGCACACTCTCCGCATCAATAGATGCTTGTAAGAGTTCTGCAGCTAACGCAGACAAGGCGATCTTAGCCCTCTGTACCTGCGGCTTCTTTTCATCCGCATGCGTCACGATCAGAAAACACGCAAATCGGCTGAGCTTGTAATCCGGCAGAGAGCTCCCATCTACCTCTGTCTTGATTTGCTCGAAAGTTTCGGACACATCTAAATCGAGGCGTGCACACGAAGAAATTGCCCTATTGATAACTTTCTTCGACTGCTCCCATGAGGTATAGCCAAGATTGGACATGAATTCGCGCGCCAACCAGTAACGGCGACCGTTTTTGTGGCTGCACGTTTCAATGATCTCAAGCTCCGTGCTTGGGTCTTTTATATCTGTCATGCGACCTCCTAAAACGAACTGGTCGATTGTACTTGAGGGTAAGGGGGAGTTCTTACCTCATCCCTGCACCAAAGCTCGTACATAGCTTATTTCCTGATTTGACTTCCGTCAATGTTTCGGAATTCCGCAAAACAAACTCTTGCCTATTGATACGGATTTCCGTAATATTCAAATAACGGTTAATCGCAACAAATCGAATTTAACCGTTATCCTCCGCATAGCGGGGCACGCGACAGTGAATAGCTGGAGCGGCAGACGGAAGGCCATAACAAACGCATGAGCAAGTACCTCAGGCGTGAGCGCACAAAAGCGCAAAGGTCCAAGGATGCAGTGTCGACCGACAGGTCTGATGCGGTACGCCGCACCACCTTGCCGGCCGAAAAGGCCAACCGAAGCCAGTTGGCGGACTATC
>ERZ1106963.210-NODE-210-length-91595-cov-9.394024_pt1 | contig 91595 bp, 78 predicted proteins | sample MGYA00403681_ERZ1106963 | MGnify/ENA primary metagenome ERZ1106963 (study PRJEB35170, sample SAMEA104062407) | human gut metagenome | biome: human gut; feature: human-associated habitat; material: faeces | place: Denmark | collected 2012-05-03 ...
GCATAATATATCTTATGTATACTAAACGATATAAAAAAAGAAAAAAGAGGTTTCAAATCAAGTGGTTACTTTAAACACCGCAGTTGAAACCTCTTCACAATTCCATAAATTAAAAACTAAAAGCCCGTAAACGCCATTCGCGCCAAAACGCAACAAGGCTGTGCTCAACTGCCTCAATGCGACTTAACCGCATCAGTCAGTTTGTCTTTCGGCTTAATACCCCATTCCTTGACGGTCCAATATGCGTCGCCGTCTTCTTTTTCCAGAATGCAGACGCCGCCTGTACCGACTTTTATATCAAACTCTTCGCTGAATTTCTTAAAATTTCCCGTCAGATGCGGCGCAAAGCGAATAATGCCGTTGGAGCTGACCACCATAACCGTTTTGTCTTTATAATCGCGTTCAACTTCTGCTGCAAAATCTTTCCAGGCTTTGATAATGGCGTCCACCGAAACATTCCAGCCCGCGGGAACAATCGCCTCGCGTTCCCAGGCGTCCATAGCTTCCTGCCCTACGCGCGCTACAACTTCCGTCTCCGGCTTGCCTTCGTCCGGGCCGTAGTCGATTTCGGTAAAGCGGCTGTCAGCCACCAGCGGGATATCCTTATCCAGCGCCGCAATCGCCAAACGCGCAGTTTCCGTCGTCCGTTTCAGCGGAGCAGCAAAGACAACAGCCGGAATAAGCGTACGCATTTTCAGATATTTGCCGATATTTGTCCCCCTCTCCGTTTCTACCAGCGGCAAATCTGTCCGTGCTCCGACCCGGAGCGGCGTCTGTTCTTTGGTAAAGTTATTTCCGTGGCGCGCAATAATTATTCTCGTCGTCATCTGTTTTTGTCTCCTAAAAATATCTTAGCTTTTTCTACAAATTTCAGCTTCTGCCTCTCAAAGAACAGCTCGCTAAAACTCGCCGTATTTGGCAAACAGAGCTTCCGCCCTCTTCACGTCTTCGGGCGAATCCACCCCGCTCATTCCTTCAAACTGACGGTAATCCACTTTTGCAATCTTGATTTTCATGCCGTTTTCCAAAAAGCGCAGCTGTTCCAAACCTTCAAGTTTTTCATAAATTCCTTCTTCTAAAGATTTGAATTTGAATAAAGAATCATATTTGTATCCATACAGGCCGATATGCCGCAGCACCGGGCTTTTGCCGCCCTTTTCGCGCAAAGCGTCTTCTTTGCGCACGGCCGGAATAATGTTCTTGGAAAACCACAACGCATAGCCGTCCTTGTCTGCCACGCAGGTCGTCCCCGAAAACGGCGTCGACTTTTTGCTTTCGCGCAGCTTGTCCAGCGCTTCCCAGCTGAGCTCCGTGCACGGCGTAACCAAATCCACCGTCGGATCTTCTTCAAAAGCCTTAATCAGCTCTTCGATAAACCACGGCGGGCAGACCGGATTGTCCCCCTGCAGATTGATAATCAGCTCCGGCTTGATATCAAGGATTTTCACCGCTTCGCACACACGGTCGGAGCCGGTCTTGCAGGCATCAGACGTCATCAGGCATTCGATTCCGTGCGTCTTGCAAAAGTCCGTAATCCGCTCGTCCTCGGTCGCGACCACGATTCGCGCATCGGTATGCGCCGTTCCCTTGCGCGCAATATCGACCACGCGCAGCAGCATTTCTTTGCCGGCAATCTTGGCCAGCGGTTTCCCCGGAAAGCGCGACGAACCGTAGCGCGCCGGAATCACAACAAGGGTCTTTACCATCAGTTTAGCTCCGTAATATAAATCCTAACATAGTTTCATAATGCCCGATTTGCAATGTATGACAAGAATATCTGCAAAGTTTTGCACAGTCCGCTGCATTTTTTGTTCTAATTTTATTCTTTTACCCGGAATTCAGCCCTGTCTGCCGGTAACACCCCTTTGCTGCCTGCCGGCTGCATCCCCGCACCGCCCGCAAGATCGCGCCGCACCAGCAGCGGCGGATACGGCGTCAGCATATAATGAACCTTCAGAAAGTTATAATCCGGCCAGCCGAACGAAACCGTCGTCCATCGTTTGACAAAGTCGCTGCGGCTCTCCTTTTTTTCCGGCAGCTTTTCCCATATTTTTTGAAGATTTTCGCGATACGCCGGCAAATCATCTTTGTTCGACGCTCCCATCAGGTTAATATACTCAACGGCATAAACGAACTTCGGCATATTTTCGCGTACTGCCCGGTTAAGGTCAAACTTCTCGTCAACGCCATACAGATAATACGCCGCCTGTGCCACGTTGCCGTAGCCGAACCAGTAGTATGAAGGGTTGCGCCCGTAAAGGTTGAAAAAGAAATAAACCGTATTGATAATCGGCTCGTTGTCCCGGGAATTTTTGGTTATGTAATCCTGTACAAGATAATAACGCGGAAACTGCGTGTTCGGCGGATGGCGCCAGAGCAGGACTATCCCCGCTGCAGCCCCGGCCAATAGCAGGAGTTTAACCCTTTTCAGCCGGATTTGTCCCGACGCATAATCCGCGGCAATGAGCGCCGAAACCAAATTGCTGAAAATAAAATACTGCACATACGGCGCCCCGACCGCCATTTTGCCGATAAACTCCAAAAACATCAGCCCGGCCAAAAGCTCGCGGTAAAGGTTCCGGCTGTCCAGAAAGCGGTGCAGCGACAGTATCGCCGCCAGCGGCAGCGCCCCGACAACAAGCCAGTTCTGCAAAATGCGCGCATCGCCCATAAATTCCTGCATCCAGTAATTGAGGTCATAATTATATATAAAGTACAAATCCCAGCTGTTGGTATAATGGAGCCAGAACAAAAACGCCGCCGCAACAGCAGCCGGCCAGGCCAGTTCCTGCCATGCCGCCCGGCAGTTAATTCTGCGCCGCCGCATCAGATAAAGCGTATAACCGCCCAAAATTGCCAGCAGCATCAGTATCTTTTGCAAAAACAGAAACGATGCCATAAAGAGCAGATACGCCTTTCGGATATCGCTCCCCTTCCCTTCGGCTTCCGCGCCGATAAAGCGGAAATAATAAACCAGCCCCCAGAAAAAACAGCCCCACATCGCCGCGTCCGGCTGCAGTTCAAACAACAGGTAATAGTTGTCATAAACCAGAAAATACAGCAGCAGCGCCAGCCCGAAAACCGTTTTCGAAACCGCCAGAAATTCCCGGCACAGCTTGTAAAACCCCGCAAACATAAAGATGTAAAACCCGAGCGACACGACCCGTGCCGCATACAAGACCAGCGCATTTTTATAAAAAGCGGCAACAAACGGTGCCAGAACATACCAGAACAGCGGATTATGATGCTCAAAAAAATCGCGGTACGGCACCTGCCCCTGCCAGACCAGCCAGGCGGCGTGGATATGCTCGGCATGATCCATGCACATATAATGATAATAAAATGCCCACAATGCAAACCCGATTTCGGCAGCTCCGGCCGCAAGCATAAAATATTTCAAAAAGCTGTTTTCCCTCATCATTACCCCAATACGCCGTCGGCCGTTGCTTTAACATCCTGTTACTTTGACCGGACAGGCTTTTCGCCTTAACCCGATATTTTCCCTCTGCTTTAACCGGCTGTTCCCTTCTTTTTAACCGGCAGCCCTTTTCGTTTAACCGGGTACCCCGTCTCCTTAATCAGTCCCTTCCCCATTTAAACGCCCGGGCATCCGTTACCAGCGTCCGGCCCTTGCCGTTTTTCTCCGCACCGATACTGCTGTCGCGGCGCTGCTCGGATTCCGCCGTAAAGCTGCCAAACCTCTCCGGTTCCAGCTGGCGCAGCATATCTTCCGGCATTAAATCGCGCACCGTTTTATACGGCGTTTTGCCGCGTTCGGCCTGCGCTATCAGGCTTTCTTTAATGTCTTGCGCTTTGTCCAGATAAAAATCAAGACAGAAACCGTCCTCGCCGACTTTCGGCACGTCGTTGCCGTCTTTGTCTTTGGCATATCCGCCTTTGCCGTCGCTGCGGCAGGGCATAATCTCGTGCAAATCAAGCGTATATACCGCACAGTGGACATACCCTTTGCCCTTGATTTCATAAACCGGCAAATCCAGCAAATCTTGCGCCGTCCATGCGCCGGACAGGCAGCACGCCAGGGCATAGCTCCGTTTTAACAGCCCTTTCTGCCTGCGGAAACCGCTGAGTTTGCGCAGCTGCTCGTCCAAATCTTCCCCTTTTTTCATGGATTTGAGGAATTCCGACTTGGCAAACGCATTCTGCCCCCAGCAGAACCCTGCCCCGATTCCGGCCATAGCCTCTTTTTCCGTGCAGGCCCGTCCGAAATCGTCGCCCAGTGTTTCTATCATATATTTGTTGATGTAGCGCCACTTATGCTCCATCGCCTCGTCGGCGGAAATTTCATCGCCCATCTTGACCTTGGTTTCCCTGCCGTTTTCATCCAGATAAAACGTCGTGCCCGAACCGATGGTCGGTACGCCTCCCCCGTCCGGAAAGGCCTTGTCCGAAAAGCCCTCAACCGCCATCAGCAGTGCCGTAATTTCGGGTTTCCAGTCCTGAATCCGCCGGATATTGCCGTAAACGTCGGAATGTTCCCGCCCCATAAAATCCATATAGGTTGCAGTCTCTGCCGACACTTCGGTCTGCTGTTCCTGCCGCTCCGTGTCCGAACATCCTCTGCCCGTCAGCATAACGCCTGCCGTTCCCGCGCCGAGAAGAGTCGCCAGTGCCGCAGCCTTATAGCTTTTCGGCACATAAATCCGCGCCGCCTGCCTTTCGGCTTCCACAACCTTGCGCCCGAGCTGGCGCGCCATGCCCTGCGCCGAAGCCTTAAATTTCTTCGCCGCCTTGTTTCCCGCCTTATGCAGAAAATCCATCACTTTCAGGCGCTCCGGCGTTTCCTTGTCCAAAACTGCCGTGCTGCCGAGTTCCGCCAGCCGGTAGGCATATTTTTCCGCCGCCGCCGAAGAAAAATCCAGCATCCCTGTATCATGCCCGGCGGCTTCCAGCGCCCGTGCCGCGTTAATAACCGTATTGTATTTTGCTTCCGCCCGCGCCTGCACCGTTTCGGCCAGCTGCTGCGGCGAAATGCGCCCCGTCATGCCGTAGGGCACCACATACTCGCGCCCTTCAAAGCCGACGGTCAGCACCGGTTCCCCCGCACGCAGGTACTTTCCTTCTTCCCGTACTTCAAAATCAAGCAATGACGCCATAAAGCGGCTGATGGAAGTTTTCGGCGTATGCGACCCCACCGTATATTTATACGGCACGACAAACGTTTTGTCCCCCAGCCCTGCCACCAGAAAATCGTCCGTGCCGTGTTTCTGATATTCGCGGATAAGATATTTGTCGTTTTCCGAATATACGTCTTCCAGTTCCGTTATGTCCATCGTCTTTTTCCTTCCGGTATTTCTCCCGGGGCTGCCTTTCTCTTTCGGCGCCGCCTGCATTATGCCGCCATTTCGCGATTACGCCGCCATTTCGCCATTATGCAGCCGTTTCGCCGTTACATTGCCGTTCTTCTGCCGTTCAGCCTGAACGGCGATCTCCCCGGCTTTGGCTGCTCCGCCGCTTTCTTATTCTCCCATTTTACCGCAAAACCGCCGCAAAATCAATCTTTTTCTTCCTGTCTTCCCCGCTGTTTTCAACCACGGTACAAAAATTCCGCCCGCTCGAGCCAACCCCGAAAGCCGCCCCGTTCCGTCAGCACCTCACGCGCAGGTAAATGCGCTCGCCGTCGTCCCGCCGTTCCAGAACCTCCGCCGTCCGGTAAACCTCCGCCAGCCTCTTGCCGTCGCCGACCGGAACCGACACCGTCTTAAGTTCGCCTTTGGCACAGATTTTTTCCCGCAGCAATTGCATCAGCCTTTCCGTTCCTTCTCCGCTCAAAGCGGAAACCGCCGCCGCAGACGTATTCCCGGAAATCCTTTCCGCCAGCCGCGCTTTCGCCGCCGCATCCAACTTGTCGGTTTTGTTAAACACCTCAATATAATTCGGCTCATGCTCAATTTTGCTCAGCCCCAGCTCGTGCAAAACGTCAAGCACATCCTGCCGCTGCGTTTTGCAGTCGGGATTGGACGCATCGATAACGTGGACGATAACGTCCGCTTCCAATACCTCCTCCAGCGTTGCCCGAAACGCCATCACCAGTTCATGCGGCAGATTCGAGATAAAGCCGACCGTATCCGACACGATAATGTCCTGCCCTTTTCTGAGTTCGATTTTACGCAGCGTCGGATCCAGCGTGGCAAACAGCATGTCTTTGGCAAAAACGTCCGCTTTGGTAATAAGGTTGAACAGCGTCGACTTCCCCGCGTTGGTATAGCCGACCAACGCCGCCACCGGATAAGGCACCTTAACGCGCGCTGCCCTCTGAATGGAGCGTGTCTGCCGGACTTTTTCCAGCTCTTTTTTGATTTTGACAATCCGTTCGTCCAAATGCCGCCGGTCAAGTTCTATCTGCGTTTCTCCCGGCCCGCCGAGAAAGCCGCCGCCGCCCCTTTGGCGCTCCAGGTGTGTCCAGCTCCGCACCAGCCTGCCGCGCTGGTAAGTCAGATGCGCCAGTTCCACCTGTAATTTTCCTTCGCGGGTCTGCGCCCTTTGCCCGAAAATTTCCAGAATAACCGCCGTCCTGTCAATGACTTTCATATTGAGCATCTTTTCCAGATTGCGCTGCTGTACCGCCGATACCGGCATATCCACCACCAGCAGTTCGGCGCCTTTTTCCTCACAGGCTGTTCTCAGCCGCTCCAGCGTTCCCTTGCCGAAAAAGCTCTTCGGCACAATCGCAGACATTCTGACCGTTTCGCAGAAGACAACCTCCTGCCCCATCGCCAACACCAGCCCTGCCGCTTCGTTTTCCCGCGCCGCCTCTTCTTCTGCCGTCATCATCCCCGCCGCGGTTTTGATAACCGGGCAGATAACCGCCGTCTTGGTCTTTCTGTCTTTTTCAATCTCTAACAAACCTGCCTCATCAGTCAAATTTCCCTTTTGCCGACCTGATACCGTTTACAGGCCTTCCCTTTCTCCCCTGACAGCCGAACGCCGGCTCCGGCCCCAAAGGCCCGTCCGGCGTTCTTCTGCAAGCATCTGTCACCCGCCCGCTTTCGGCAGAAAAAAACTGCCATTCAAAAGCCTGCCATTCAAAAGCCTGCCTTCAGCTGCGGCAAAGGGCTGATTATCCTTCAACCACGTCAATCGGCGTTGCCGGCATAATCGTCGAAACGGCGTGCGTATAGACAAGTTGAGTGTGCCCGTCGCGTCTTAACAGCAGAGACGTCCCGTCAAACCAGGTAATAACGCCCTGCAGTTTCACGCCGTTAATCAAAAACACGGTAACCGAAACTTTTTTGTCTTTAATGTCGTTCAAAAAATCAACTTGTGCGTTTGTAGTCATGTTTTAATTTCCTTATTATATTTTCCTCACGTATGCCGTTCCGGACGCACCCGCGGCTGCAAAGCCGTTCATGCCGTCCGCCGGTTCGGCACGGGCAGGCACTGTCTGCCGCCTTTCCTTCTTGCGTTGGACGCTCCTCCGCCGGCATAATGTTATTAATACTATTGATTTAGTTAACAGTTTCTAAATCCCTGTAAAAAATATGGCATTTTTTTTGCATATCAACCCCGGCGCCGCAATGGGCCGCCCGGAACAGAATCTCTCTGCGCTGCCTTTTCGCTCCGCCCCGGCCGCGAAATATCCGCGCCAAGCTTTTGCATAAAGGGCACCCGCATATTCATAAAAGATTCCAGTATCAGCCGCGCGTCGGCAGCTTTCCTTTCGCGAATGCCGTCCGCCGTGTTCAACGCCTGATTGGTCGCCAGCGCCATGCTCTCAACGTCGTCAAACAGCCAGACGTCGCCGCCGAAATACCAGTCGAGATTAGGCTTGCGGTTGGTCAGCAGCGGCCGCCCGTAACTGATAATGTCATAAGCCGCATACGGAACATAAATTTCATCGTCCTCGCCGACCGGCCCCATTTCATACACCACCAGTTTCGCCTTTTTCAGCTCTTCTTCCCGTTCTTCGTCGCTCAGCGCTGCAAACCTGGCGCCGCTGTACGTTTTCGGATTGTTGTAACGCCGGATAAACGCGTCATATACCGGATTGTAAAATTCATAAATATACAGCACATCGTACGCGTACGTGCCGGGAATCAGGCGTTCGTGCGGCACAAAACCGCCCGGCAGCAAATCAACCCTGACCCGCCCGTCAACTGCATCAAGAACTTTTTTCTGCGACGACAGGTAATAGTCAAAATTGCGCAGTTCTTCGGCATAAAACTGGGCAAACCGATGCATATAATAGATATTGCGGCTGTTCGGATTCATCCTCAGGTCATAAAAATTCGGAAAGCCGCGCACAAAAACGTTCACGCCCGCCGCGTCCAGCTCTTTCGGATACATATCCCCCGCATACGCATACCCGGCGATTTTATACCCTTCCTGCCTGAATTTATATTCCAGAAAGCGGATTGCCGCCAGCATATCATAGTCGATAACGTCCCGCTGGTTGCCGATTCGGAACGCCACCAACCTGCTGTCCGTCTTCAGCCCCATGCCGTCCGCCGTAACATAACCGCCCGTCCAGCCGATAAACAGCGCCACGGCAACGGCTGCCGCCGTTTTCATAATCCGCCGCATACGGGCTGTTTTCTCTGCCCCGGACATTTTCTCTGCCCCGGACATTTTCTCTGCCCCGGACGTTTTCTCTGCACCTGCCTTTCTTACGCCTGTTCTCTTTTCCGCCGCCGCAGCCGCGGCTTCCCCGTTCTTACTTTTTTTTGCCGCAGCCGCAATCGTTTTCCCGCTCGCTCTTTTTCCCGCCGTTCTGATCATTTCCGTCATCTTTCTGCCCGTATTCCTGACTGTTTTCCTCTGTCTGCCCGTCCGCCCGCTTTATACGCCGGCCCGCGGCATTGCCTCTCCTGTTCCAAAGCCGTTACTCCCGTTCCGGCAGCCGCGCGGCAAAATCTTGCAACACCTCTGCCATTTTCCCGATAACCGCCCCCGCGGCAAAACGTTCCCGCGTAATCTGATACGCCTGCTCCGCCTTTTTCCGCCGTTCTTCGGGATGTGCCAGATAATATTCTATCAGCTGCTTAAACTCGCGCGCGTTCCTGTACATCGGTACCGAATCCCCGTAAATCTCCTCAATTTCAGGCATATAGTCGGAAATGACAAACGCCTTGCACGCCGTCGCGTCAAAAATCCGGTTACTGATAAACCCGGCTTCAATCATATCCGGCCGCGTATCGTTAAGGACGATGTCCGCCGACGAATAAAAATATTTCAGCTGGTCGTTGGGTATCTGCCTTGCTTTCCACCATCCGGCATACTCGCCAAACAGGCTGTTTTCCCAGTTGTCGCCGAAAACTTCCAGTTCTACGCCGCTCTTTTTGGCATATTCGACAGACTTGCGCAGCGGAAAGTCCGGCCATTGGTTAGCCACGAACAATACCTTTTTCTTCAGCTTTTCGCGCGGCGCATGGTAAAATTTATCCAGCCGCGTAAACTGCGGCAGAAAATGCGAATTAATCCCTTTCTCCCGGTATTCGCGGTTTTTCTTCGGCGACCCTGTAAACACGATGTCTGCGTTTTTCACTTCCCGCATCTGGTAGGGTATGGTTTCAAACAGCACCGAAATCCGGTCTTTGTCGGCATAGCGGTGATACCCGTCCAGCCGCAATTCCGGCCCCGCCCTCATATAGATTTCAAACCCTTCGTTAAAATTCCGGTTTGAAAAAGTGTCCTCAAACGTATAGAGCCGCGTGTCAATGCCCTGTTTTTTAAGCTCCGCGGCCAAATCCTCCGCCAAATACTTTTCCCCCAGCGCATATTTGTCGTTATTAAGATGTTTGGTAAATGTAATGGGCAGGTTGACAACCGCCCTGCGATAGTCCAGCTTATACGGCTCCCCGATATTGCGGTAGGAATATCCCCCGGCAAATCCGGCAGCCAGCAACAAAAGAACCCACAGCTTTTGCATGATACCTCCTAAAAAGCCTGAACTGCTGTCTTAAAATTAAAGCAAAACAATCCCTGCCAGACAAGCAAAAAAATAACTTAACCCCAGACATTGCCGCCCGCTTCTCCTGTTTCCCCTGCCGCCTGCCCGCTTTCGGCCCCGTATTATGCTGCCCTCCTGCCGTTCTGCTCTCGTTTGCCCTGCTCGCTTTCAGCCCCATGTCCCGTTACCCTCCTGCCGTTCTGTTCTCGCTTGCCCTGCCCGCATATCGCCCCGTGTCCCGCTGACCGCCGTCTGTCCGGCTCGCACTCAGCTCCGCCTGTCTGCCGCCGCATCCCGAATTTTGTGTTGACACATAGACAAAAACACGTTATATTGTTTTCCGCTTATATAAAAATTATGTCTTACTATAAAACAAAAACAATTATGAACGAAAAAATGTTTGCACGCTCGCACCGGGCCGCAGAAGTCATTTACAATGCTCTGGCCGTCAAAAGTGACTGTTTTGTCAAGGCAAACAAACCGGTTCGCGCCGATTTTGTCATTGCCATTGACGACGACCCGACCTCAGCCCTCTGGGCTTCCTGGATGTACCACAAAATCCGTGCCGAATACGGTTACCGCCCCGCGGTGCTCTGTGTCGGCGGCAAAGGCCTTTTGAGCCGGCATACGCATGACAAAAGCGAAGCGGAACTGCTGCGCGACGTCTGCATTCGCCTCGGGGTTTCGCCTCAAAGCATCGGGCTGGCGCCTCTCGGCACCAACACCGGAGCCAACGTTCAGGCGGTAAAAAAGATTATCCCCGCCGGGCAAACCGCGATTTGGTGCATAACCAAGCGCCAGTCGCTGCGCACCGAGCGCACCGTTGCCCAGCAGGCTCCGGAGATAATCTCCCGCTACTTCGTTATTGAAGAAAAGCTTGATGAAGCGGCCAAACTGATGAACGGCAAAGGGCTCGCCCAAATGGAAATGATGTTCCATGAAATCGCGGGAACGCTTGAACGCTGCGAACGCTACGCCGGAACTTTCCAAAAGCCGATTGACGGCCTGATTGAAATCACGCCCGAAATCCGCGAGGCCGACGCTTTCCTGCGCCGCCACTACCGCCTGAAACTGATGAACAAAACCGTCCGTTTCTGCGGCAGGGAATTCAGCGTCCCGGTCAAAAACCTGAAGTCCGTCTGCCAGCTGGCCAACCTCCTGCGCGAGGTCAAGAAAAACCGTTGCCGGATGAAAGATGCGCTGACCTGGGAAATCCGAAACATGGCCGACCTCCTGCTCCGCCAGAAACTCGTTACCTCTGAAAAACGGGAGACTATGGACGCTTAGGAATGCGCCGCCTGCAACGGATAATCTGTTGAGCAGAAACCCAACCGGGGATTTTTCTCCCCTTACGCCGGCGGTAATGCTTAACCGTCGGCGTATCTGCCTGAAACGCCGGCAGTGATTATTAAATTGTATCTTATTATTAAAACAACAAAAAATGAAAAAATTTTTAATTGAATTCATCGTCTTATATGTGGCCAGCCTGATTATTTTCGCTCTGGTCGCTGCCATAATCCCAGGCGTTGAAGCAACCGCCGGAAACATATTTCTGTATTCGCTGATAATGCCGGCCGTTATATGTATTTACACGGCATTGGAAAATGGGTACAGCGACGATGCCGACGATGAAAGCATTTTATTTTAGCCTCTATCGGCATAATGCAAAAAGTAACCCACACGCCCAAAACGCGGGTTTCAGATGACAAAAAGACCGACAGTACAAAACTGCCGGCCTTTTTTTGGGCATACAGGCATCAAATACCTGATATGCCCCCTTTACTCGGATTCACTTGGTCTGAATTCCTCTCTTCGTGTTTCCTTCGCTTCGGAATTCATTGGTTCTTTGCCCTTGTTTTATTTTGCTTTCTTCAGCGTCGGAAACAGGATAACGTCGCGCAGCGTCGCCGCCCCGGTCAGCAGTTTTGCCAGCCGGTCCATGCCCATGCCCATGCCTGTCGTCGGCACAAAACCGTATGACAGCGCGTCAATAAAGCTCTCGTCAAGCATCTGCGCTTCGTCGTCGCCGTTCTCGCGCTCCGCCATTTGTGCCTTAAAGCGTTCCAGCTGTTCCAGCGGGTTGGAAAGTTCGGAATACGCGCAGCCGAGTTCCATACCGAGCAGATAGGTATCAAAATGCTCCACCAGCCGCGGATTGTCGCGGTGGGTTTTGGCCAGCGGCGAAATATCTTTCGGCATGTCGGAAACATGAATCGGCTCAATCAGCGTATGCTCGACCTTTTCGTCAAATACTTCCTGCACAACCTTGCCCCAGTTTGAACAATGGTCAGCATCAACTCCGACCGATTTTGCCAGCGCCCGCGCATCTTCGACTGTTTCGACGCTCAGGAAATCCGCTCCGGTTTCGCGCTTGATAAGGTCAATGATGGAAACTTTCGGAAACGGCTTTGAAAAATCAATTTCGTGCCCTTCCAGCACCAGTTTGTCGGTACCGAACACCTTATTGACGACAAATCGTACCAACCGGTAAATCAAATCGGCCATATCGTTATAGTCGCCATACGCCATATACGCCTCCAGCCCCGTAAATTCCGGCACATGATTTTTGTCAATTCCCTCGTTGCGGTAGTTTTTGCCGATTTCAAACACCCGGTCAATACCGCCGACCACCAGTTTTTTCAGATACAGCTCGGTCGCCACGCGCAGATAAAAGTCGTTATCAAGCGCGTTGTAATGCGTGATGAACGGTTTGGCATTCGCCCCGCCCATAATCGGATGGAATGTCGGCGTTTCCACTTCCAGAAATTCCTCGCCGTTAAAGAACTCACGCACCGCGGAAACAATGCGGCACCGCGTCAGCAGGATTTCCTTAGCCTCGTCGTTGATAATCAAATCGACATAGCGTTTGCGATAGCGGGTTTCCACATCCGTCAGCCCGTGGAATTTCTCCGGCAGCGGCTCCAGCGACTTGGCAATAATGTCAAACTTCTCCGCCGCCACCGAAAGTTCGCCCCGGGGCGTCCGGCGGATAAACCCGGTAACGCCGATGATGTCGCCAATGTCAAGACATTTCAAGAGCTTCAGGTTATCTTCAGGCAAATGCGACTTATGGCAGAAAATCTGAATATTGCCGCTCTTGTCTTTCAGGTCGATAAACATACCGTCGTTTCTGACCGCCATTGCCCTGCCCGCAACCGTTACCCGGTCTTCGGTATTCTCTCCGGCAGGCAGTTCCTTGTATTTTTCCTGCAGCGGTTTGGCAAAGCTGTCCGGCTTAAACCGGTAAGGATACGGATTGTAGCCCATTTCTTCAAGTTTCGCCAGCTTGTTCAGGCGGCTCTGTCTCTGTTCACTGATTTCTTCTGTCATAATCATCCCTGTTTGAAAATTTAATTTTATCGCCAAACTGCGCCGCCCAGCCAGAAAACCTCGTCAAGCCGCGCCAAACTGCGCACTCTGTCGAACCCTCTGGCAAGCCGCGCCAAACTGCGGACTTTTATAGCACAGCCTCAGAATTTTGCAAGCAAAAAATGCGCTCCGTTTACCATCGGTTTCTCGGGACTGCTTCAGCACTGCCGCCTCATCGTCCGCCCCGGACGCCTTCGTCCGTTCCTTCGCTTACCGGAATTTCCATACGACCGAACAGTTGTCGCCGTCGCAGCCGCAGACGCTTTCCAGCTTGTCCAGACTGACATAAGGCGCTTCATTGGCCATAAAGATATTGCGTGATTTGATGTCTTTCTGCTGCGTATCAGGATAAATCTCATCTAAAACGCCGGACGGCGTCGGCGCCGCATACCCTGCCACGGCAATCAGGTTACTCATATCCGAGCTGCCCCAGTTCATCCGTACCAGTTCAACGCACGCATACCGGCTCAGCCCCTGAAACGAAATTTCAAAAGCCTTGTTTTTGTCTCCGGGAGTCAGGGACGAATAAAAGAAGTCCACCCCGCCCATGTACGCATTGGTCGCTTCCGTAAAGCCCTCTTTGAACATATCCTTCGGGATAAGCTTGAAAGACACCGCCTGTTTATAATTGAACTCGCCGTAATCGCGCTGTCCCTGAAAATAAAACTGGATGCCGCGCGACAGCGTTTCAATCTCTTCAATGCACTTGTTTGTCTTGAGCTTTTCGACCGAAAGCTTATAGCTTCTGATGCCAAGATATCCCAGCATAATAAAGGCAAGCCACGCCCCTACCTGAAAAATCGCCCGTACTTGTTGCTTTTTTTCCATAGAGTCAGCCTGCCTTATTCAAATAACATTCAAATATACATACCTAAAAATATTTTTTAAACCTAAAGATTTAAAATATGGTTAAACTGCCGTATCTTAATCGCTCGGGTTCATTACTGCCGGAACCGGCCAAATCCTCCTAACGCCCCTGATGTTTTTTGTATTTGTCAAGCATAATCAGTGAGGCTTCCTGCGTTTGTCCGCCGTTTTCAGGCATTCTCGCCTGTTCTTCCCCGGCCTGTTGCAGCAAATCCGGCGCCGCCTGTCCGTCAAGCGGCAGGCCGCCCGGCATCGCGCCGTTGTCAAACAAGGCATCGTTCGTCGTATCGCGTTCGTTCCATGCCCGCACTGCCTCGTCATAACGCGTCTGGGTTTCAACCCGGCGATGGTCAAGGCGCAGCTTGTAGGTATCGCTGTAGCGGTGTTCCAAAATCTGTTCCAGCCGGTATTCGTCGCGATGCTTGATAATGTCGTGCAGCCGCTTGTATTTTTCAAAATCGATCGTCGACGCATTGTTGTTGCCCATGCGCTCAAACTGGTAATAGCGTCCGCGGCCGTCGTTGCCGTCGGGGCGGTACCGGTTGAGGATACCCGCAACCCGCTTGAACATTTCCACGTCTTCGACATGCTCGACCGGAATGTGCATTTTCTTGCGCCAGTTCGGATAAGATTTATCGCCGCGGATTTCCAGTATCGGCTTTTCGACCGACCATTCCATTTCCGGCATGCCGGGCACGTTGCCCATCTCCCCCAAACCGTAAATGTCGGAAAACGGCATCAGCATAATCGCCGAATTGCTTCTGGCCAAAAACGTCGTTACGGCCGGAATGTATTCCGCCGGCACTGTATTAGGATCTCCTCTCGGGTCGGCGACGTACGAACCGCCCACTTCGTCCCAGATTCCGTAATGCCCCAAAATCCAGTTCATGCCTTCGCGCTGCGATGCATATTGTTCAAATGCATCGTCAGCCTGCTTGTCATTCAAAACGCCAAGCAGCTTTTGCTGCCAGACGTGCTGCACGTTCCACTGGCTGACCAGAGTCGGCGTATCGTGCGTTGACGGCGCGCAGACCGACATCTGCGGATATTCGCCCGGATGCCGCATTGACCTGTACATATCGCTCTTGCGCTCAAACGGCAGCACCCGGTACGACAAAATGCCGAAGTTTTCCATATTGCGGCGCAGGTCGTCCGTCATGTCGCCCAGGTCTTCGCCGATAACCATCGTTTTGTTGCGGTGGCTTTCAAGCGCCACAATCGCCATCAGTTCCTTGACGTTGTAATAAACATAGTTGCCTTCCGCGCCGTTGTCCGGAAACATAAACAGCCGGTGCAGCTGCAAAACGTGGTCGATTCTGAGGCACCCGGCATAGCGCATATTGGCTTCCAGAATTCTGCGGTAAGGCTCGTACCCCTGCTCTTGCAGTTTGACCGGGTTAAAGCCCAGAAGACCCCATTTCTGCCCGCTGGCCGAAAGTATGTCGGGCTTCGCCCCAGCCGTCCCTTTAAGGTAAAGGTCGGAATAATACCACGCTTCAAACCCTTTGCACGACGCACCGACAGCCATATCCATGTACAGGCCGATTTTCATGCCCGAGTTCAGGCAGTTTTCCTTAACCTGCTGCAACTGGTTTTCGCACAGCCACTGCGTGTATTTGAAGTAGTCGATTTCGCTGCGGTGCTGGCGCTTAAAAGCCTCCACTTCCGGCGAATGCGGGTTTTTATAAGCCTCGGGCCAGTCTTTCCAGAGCGCCGGTGCCGGATTCTGCCCCGCAAAATATTTGGAAAGTGCGCGGAACGTCGCAAACATTTCCAAATCCTGCCCTTTGTCGTCGCAGTATACGTTAAAGCGGTTGCGTGCCTCTTCGCTTTCCGGCGAATATTTGAATTCCTCAAAGCACCGGTGCAGGATGTCGTCCACCAGCGCCTGCGTCGTCGTATAGTCGACATAGGTGCGGCGGCGGTTGATTTTCAGCTTTTCCTGAAATTCCGGGCTGTTGTAATAATCCCTGATGCGCTTGCTGTTTTTGAACTCGTCGACGGCCGTAACGTCAACATAAATATAGTTGAAAAACATGCGGCTGTCCGGCCCGTACGGCGAAGCGTTTTCCGGCTGGTCGTCGCGGGTGGCATGCAGCGGGTTGACGCCCATCACCCCGGCGCCGTTTTTGCCGAGAATATACCCCAGATGCGCCAAATCGCTGAAGTTGCCGATACCGAGGTTGTTCTCGCTGACCTGTTCGTACAGCTGCGTCGGCACGCCCCAGGTTTTCTTTCCTTCGGTAATGCCCAGCCCGTCGTAGCATTTTTGCGGCGCCGAAATCAGCCTTGTCTTCTGCACGACTTCCACGCCGTTCTTGTCAATATACGAAAACTCGACATTATGATAGCCGAGCCTGACGTCAAACGGAAACTTAAAGCGGTACTTGCGGTATGTCGTCCCGTTGATTTCGCGTTCGTTGGGGCCTTCGTTCTGCCCCAGCCGCTCCAAATCGCTGATGTTGACTTCCCCGCTGTAAAACTTGTCCGAGTCTTCAATAACGACTTCGCCGCGGTAATACTTCTTCGGGTCTTCGTCTTCGTAAAAATTCCATTTCAGCATCGTCGCGCCGTCCGGCAGCGAAACCTCTACCGCCGGCGGTTCGTTTTGCAGCAAAATCGGCACATGGTGCACGATGTTGATAAAATTGGCGTTCTTTTTTTCTTCTATAATCTTCTCAACCAGCCGGAAGTTTTTTTCCTGCTGTCCGGCGTCCGCCGTATGACAATCAAAATTTTCGTCGAGAATATCCATAGCCTTGAGCAGACCGACTTTCGTATCCAGCGTTGCCGTAAGCTCAATGCCGGATAAATACGCCAGTTCGCTGATACTGTTGCAGATATCCATTTCTCTACATCCTCTATACATAAAAGTTACTACATTATGCCCCCAAGCATAAAAGGGAAAAATCCCGTTAGCAAAGCCATTCCGCAACTTATAAACAAGATTTACGCTTTATATATAAGCGCCGCCGCCCGCAGAAACGACCTCGCCGGAAGTATACGAAACCGCCCGTTTAGTGTACCCGTACCAGTGCCCGGCCCGCCGGCCTCATAGCCCCGCGCTGCCCCTTTCCGCTTCGGAAACGCCCGTTGCGCTCCGGCTCCGGCATACCTTTCGCCGCCCTCCCCTGATATTCTGCTCTCCGCCATTCCCTGCCCGTACGCAAAGAGCGGTCTCTGCCCGTGCACAAGGACGGTTCTCTGCCCGTACGCAAAGAGCGGTCTCTGCCCGTATGCAAAGAACGGTTCCCTGCCCATACGCAAAGAGCATTCCCTGCCCGTGCACAAGGGCTGTTCCCTGCCCACGCCAAAAGGGCGCCGGTTTCCCGAACGCCCTTCCCTTCTGCTTTTCAAAAACAGCTGACCCTCGCTGCGATGACCGTCATTGCCTCACGCAATCAGCAACTTCCGGTTCAAATGGCACGCGGCACGCCGCCGCAGCCGCTTACCACGGGTCGCTGTACCTCAGCGACGGATCGTTCAGCCTGTTGATATAATCCTGATTCTTAGGCGTTGTTTTGCTCTCGATATCGCGGTAATCGTCAAGCTGGTCAATCTGGTCGACTTTATTTACCCAGTCGCCTTTGTTAAAGTTGGAACGGTCAAAGTAGCAATATACCGTCGCATGCCCTTCCAGCGTATTGGTCGGCACCGGAAACAGGTTCCAGACAAAGTTTCCGCCCTGGAAAGTCGGGTTTGTATTGCTGCTGTCGTTATACCCTTCTTCGTTGTTGTTCGAAAAAATGCCTTCATTACCGCCGCCGCTTCCGAGGTTCTTATAATAATCGGTATCGTAAATAAAGCCCATACGCGCATGCCAGCCTTCGTCAAACGGCTCCAGTGCGGTTTTCAGCCATGTATTCTGCTGGAAATACAGCGGCTGAGCCACGGCGTACTGGTCAGTTCCGTCTGTGGTATAGGTATATGTTCCGACGTTCTGATCCCCGACATTGGCAACCAGATCAGACTTCGTCTGCGTCGCCGCGGAATCCGTATATTCCGCCTTCAATCCCAGATACCACCCCTCGGTTCGGGTCATCGTCTGCGCCAGGAACGAACTGTGCGTATTGCCGTCCTGATAAATGCCGTTGTAAATCAGGCTGCTGACCGCCTCCATGCCCGGATAGATAATGGCGTCATTCATATTGGCCGCTCCCCACCCTCTGGCGGTTTCCAAAATCTTGGCCTGCCGGGTCGCCTGGTTAACAAACCACTGATCGTTGACGGCACTGGCGTTCGGCATGCCTGAAACCTTGCTCGCCTGAATGATTTCGCCGGCCTGCCCCATGTTAAACGACGTCGGCACAACCGTTGCCATGTTTCTGTATCCCGGAGGGCACAATGCATACGGAATTTTGCCGAGGTACGGCGAAGCCCATGCTACGTCGGAATTTTCCGTCGGCCCTTTCCATGAATCGCCCGCGCTCCACTTGATGCGCGTCGTCTTGCCGCCGCCGACACCCTCGACATAGTCGTTCGACACATTGTAAATTCCCTTGAGCACAAAGTCCGGCAAAGCATCGCTCAATCTTGCGCCGCCGCGCGTTGTCAGCTTGATGTCGTGCATGACCGACGTATAGGCCGGGTTGACCATATATTGGTCATACTGCGTGCCGCGGTCGGTCTTGCCGCTGATTTCCGGAACCGTTTCGTTGGTGTTGGAAACAAAGCGGTTGGCTTTGATATAGCCGAAACCTTCGTCCGCACCAAAAGTCGACGGCGTCCCGTTGGCATAGCTTTCTTCCAGTTCAATCGCCCCTTTGCGGATATAAATCGACGCGTCTTCCGTATCATTGATATTACTGGAACCGCCTTTGACGTCGCTCGGGTTGATTTTCAGCATCGCATAATAGCCGCCGGCCGAAGAGCCGCCCGCCGCGTAGTTGCCGTCGCTGTCCCTTGCCCAGACCTGAATGTACTCAGGGTCGATTTCAAACATCGCATGGTCGTTGTCGTCCGTTCCGACCGCATTGGACGAGTTGGAAGCGATATGGATAACTTCGTTGCCGGTAACGTGGAACGAGCCGTTGACCTGTACGTTGGCCTGCGCCGTCTTGCTTTCCGGCACTTCGTTCGGCGCCACCTTAAACCGCGCGATGCTGGAGTCGTCCTCTACCTGAAAGTCAACCCATCTCGTCCGGATTTTGTCCGCGTCGGCATAGAGCTGTGCGCCCTCGTCCTGGTCGGTGGAGCTGACGTCCTTGGTTTTCAGCGTAAAGGTGCCCGTTTTGGCATCAATCCGGTTTGCATACGACGAAGACCAGTGCCCGCCGAAACGCATTGCCTCGCGCTGAATGTCCACAACGCTCGAAACTTTGGAATCTATGGTGTACATATTCGCCAGCGTTGAACCGATGACGTTCGCCGAACCGGCACCGCCGTTGCCGTCCATATCGGCAAAGAAGTAGTTCTTGATTGTGCCGTCCGTCGTTCCCGCGCCGACCGTCGCGCTGCCGTCTTCAAACCAGGCCCACGCGCCCGCCGTATCGTTCAAAACGATTTTCGTCGAATCCGCCTGCAGCATCATATCGTTCTTGCCGGCGTTGACTTCGCCGCGCGAATCATTGGTTCCGCCCTTGGTCGGGTTGCGGATAATGACCATATCGTCATACGCGTTGAGCCATGCCGTCTGCGGCGCGCTCGAAAACTGCGCAAAGTTCTTAAACCCGGCGTGCAGTTCTTTCATGCCCGCCTGCTGCAGCCAGGCCTGTCTAGCCCACAGCAGTTCGTCAATCCATGCCGACCCGGCAACGCCCAGCGTATATTTTTCGCGGGTATATTTGCCGTCGTCGGTTCCCGTCGAGCCCATGTTCTTGTTGCCCATATAGGTTCTGCCGAGAATATCGGTATAACGCGACGCCACCGTCGTCAGGTGTTCAAGCGTCTTGCCGCCCAGGTCTTTATATTCGTTGGCAACGGATACGTCCGTCGGCTGAAAAGCCACCGGTCCGGCCTCGGTTCCCGTATATCCCTCGTCGGAATAGACGCGAACCGCGCCGCCGCGCAGCGAAACCTTGTCCCTGTCGCCGTACATCATATGGTTGGTGTTGTAAGCGTCGCCGACGCCGCCGGTATCGCTGATGTCATGCCCTATCGTAAACACGCGGTTGTCCACGCCGGCGCTGTTGACGTTCGCCAGCAGGTGAACCCTCGCGCTGCTGTCAAAGCCCTGCGCCTGCAGCCAGCCGCCGTCGTGCCCGGCGTACAGGTTGCCGCCCATGTCGTTGATGTGCGTTACCATGTTGGTCGTCGCCGAAGAGCCGCCGTTGATATAAACCGTGCCGCCCTGACGGTTGATTTCCGTAATCGAAGACGCCGAATTCTGGTTAATGTGCACCTCGTTGGTCGTTCCGTCGCGGAAAGCCTGTAACAAAGCGCCCTCGCCGCCGGTTCCCGAAGACTCTCCGATAAGGAAGTCGGTAACGTTTGAAGAGTCGCTGCGGCGCTTAACCTGCACGAATTCGTCCATCATTGCCACGCGTTCGGCATTTTCCTTGTTCTCCGCCCGCAAGACAACGATTTCCTCGTCGCCGGTGCCGGTGCTGCCCATGCGTGCGAACTGCAAAACGTCATAGCCGTCGCTTTTGCGGTTCATCTCATCATCATACCCGAAGCGCTCGCGAGCATTGCCGTCATACAGCGCTTCTTCGCGGAACAGCTGGAAGTTCTCGCTCAGCGCCGCCAGGTTGCCGTAAATCCATGCCGCGCCGTTGCTGGCCTCAACTTGAGGCGTATGCGTCGCAATGTCCAGCGTCTTTCTGAACGGTTTGCCGATATAAAGGTCGGCAACGTTCGGATCGCATAACTTCTCCGGCGAGGACGATACACCCCCGGAAATAAACTCGCGGTTGCAGTCCGTGTTCATCGTCAGTTTCTTGACGTTAAAAATGGAATAATAGTCGTTGGCATAAGCCGCATAGTTGCCGTCTTCCGTTGCCGCGTGCCCGCCCATATAAAGGTCGGTTACCATCGTGTTATGGAAATAGGCGCCTGCGTCGTCAGACGGATTCGGCGGTACGCGGTACAGGTATTTCGCGCTGTCGTCATAGCTCATCGAAACCGGCTCGTTGGACGTAACAATCAGCGAGTTTTCGGTCAGGGAAGAATCGTCAAATTCCAAATCCTCGACCATCGTGCTGTCCAAGAACCACGCGCCGCCCGTACCTTTGGCTTCCTTGACGTCGGTGATGATACCGCCGTTCGCGCCGACCAGCGAGGCCATGCGCGCCGCGCGCTTGCTGCCGATATCGATAATTTTCGGATACAAAACGTACGAAACCAGCGTACTGTCATCACGGTGGACATAAACTTTCGGCTTGTCAAAACCGCGCAGTTCGTCCGGCTTGTAGCCATACGGCAGATAGCTTGAATAGCCGATGCGGTATGCTCCGGACTGGTTGTCGTCAAACTCGATAACCACCGTACTGTTGGAAACCTCCGCCGCCGAGCTCATCAGGCCGGAAAAGTTCTGACGGATATAGGCATCCATGACGTTGCTCATCGTCCGCGCCTGCGAAGCGACGTTAATATCCTGAATTTCCTGCAGGCGTTCCGCGGATTTTTTATAAAGGGTCGGCGTAACCATTGCAATCAGACCCAGCATTGCGAGCGCTTCGACCAGAAGCGTACCGCGCTGCTCCGATTTATCTGAAAATTTAGTCATTGTTAAACCTCCTTTATCAAAAATTCCCTGCCGTTTTTCTTCTGATATATCTCTCCGCCCCGACATTCCGCTCGCACCTTTCTGCTTCAACATTCCGTTCGTTTCTCCCCGCTCATCTCTCCGCTCCGGCATTTTCCCGTTTCTCTCTGCTCATCTCTCCGCCTCGACACTTTCCCGTTTCTCCCCCGTTACAACATCCCGTTTAAACGCTTCTCTCGACCCTTTCCGCCCTAAAAGCTCTGTATCTTAAACAGGCAGGGCTGGTTTTCATCGCAGATTGTCTCCATTTTCCCGTTAACCTTCGACTGAAAAAAATCTTTGCCAAAAATCCATACCGGCAGTGTCCATTCGGCACGGTTCCGCCGTTCTACCGGATAAGACTGCGTATTGTTCGTTTTATCCTGCCACTCCTCCAAATCGTCGGCGTAAACCGGCAAAAAGTTGATTTTGCCGCGAAACTGCCAGGCCATTTCGTTTTTGCCCGGCGTCTTTCCCCAGCGGATAACGCCGATATTGTCATAATACACCTTCGGTGCCAGCGCTTTGATAAAATCCAGCGTAACCTCGCCCGAAATCCGGTTAATCCACCGGGCATCAAGTTTTTTGTACGCCACCATGTAGCGCCCGCCGTCCTGCAAAACATGGCAGCACGATTTGGTAATGTTGCCGTCCGCATCTGTTGTCGATATGCAGTTTTTGCTCCCGTTCTCGTTCATGGGCTTGTCCAGACACAGGATTTTAAATCCCATTTCCGAACCGTCATATACCCGCCGCCCGGCCATCAGATAGTCTTTGGCGCCGATATTGTCCTGGCCTTGTTTGTTTTTCGCCCTGAGGTAAACCAGATGCTCCGACCCCTGCTGGTTGACAAAAGTATGGATGTCTTCGTTATCGTCAACCCCGCTCGCGTCAAACCTCGCATAAAACATATCTCCCGGCAAAATCCACGGGATGTCAGCCCCGTCCGCCGCCTTGAAATTGCCGTTGATGATGTCGACGATAACCATGCGTACCGCCTTAAACTGATAACCGAATTTGAAAATGATGGACGCAGCTTTTTTCTTCGCAATATCCCGGTCATAATCGGGACGCGCTGACAGATTGTATCCGTATATCGACGCCATAAACGTCGCAAGCAGCATCAATAAATACATAAATAAGCTCCACCCATATATACATATATAGTGGCAGTATACACTATTTTTTCCAAAAAATCAACAAAAAAACGTCATTATCCCCATATTGTAACAGAATCGTAACATTTCTTTTTCTCACTGCCGGCACGTTTCCCCACCTATTGCTCCCCTTGTTTTCTTCTGCTTCTTATCCCTGCCTTGTCCCGCCCCTCCAACGTTGTCTTGTCCAGTCCCTTCATCGCTGTCTCATCCTGCGTCTTTTATCCCTGTTCTCTCCGGCAGCCGAACCTCCCCGCCGTTTCTTCTCCCAAAAGCTCATTCTCCCCAAAAAACATTGCATTATTCCGATTTTTCCCTTGTCAACTCCGGTTTTAACGCCTAAATTATCCCGCAGCAGGCTTCCGGAAATGCTTGGCGCCCAACCTGATGCCGAACTTTTGCGCCAAAAGCCGGGAAGCAAAGCCAAACGCAACAAAGGAGCATAAAACCAATGGAAAAAGTTTCTCTAAATCTTGCCGAAACGACGATAAAGATGTTGGGCGACCGCTGGAAAGTGCAGATTATCGAAAGCCTGATGGACGGCACCAAACGTTTTGGCGAACTGAAAAAGGAACTGGGCAGCATCACGCAGAAAGTACTGACGTCCAACCTGCGTATGCTTGAAGAAAACGGCATCCTCGTCCGCCATGTTTATGCGCAGATACCGCCGCGCGTCGATTACACCCTGACCAGCCTCGGCTATAATCTCAAGCCCGTGATTGATTCAATGGTCGCATGGGCCATGGAATACCGCGGTTCCATCGTTCAGGAATTTAATGATATAAAAGAAAAAGGCAAAGCTAAAATAGAAGACAAAATCAAGGATATAAAAAGCAATTTTTAACTAAAAGATTAACTTTGTCTGTTTTTTTCGCGCCCTGCATTATCACACCGCGCGCCGCTCTATGCCGCACCTCATGCCCCATAATGCGTGCCCTAACCTTCCCTGCACAGCTCTCTGCCATACCTCTTTTATCGCCTTGCGCTCTGCCCATTGTACCAAACTCTAGCGCGCCGCGCGCTTAATCCTGTCGTTTATCGCCAGCCCCAACCCCTCAAACGGTATCGGCGCCATCGCCATTCTGGCAAAACGCGTATCTTTGTCCGCCGCCCGCATATAAGCAAACAGGTTTGCCGCTGCCTCGCGCAAATCGCCGCTGGGGCTGAGGTTCATTTCCGCCCACTCATAGCCCTTGCCGAAACCGATAAACAGCTCGCCTTCTTCGCGTGCCAAAGCGTTAATGCGGAATTTCTTTGCCGGCGCATAATGTTTCAACAGCTGTCCGGGAGATGTCGGTTTGTTCGGATTGCCGTCGGAAATCTGTACTGTTTCGCCCAGAGCCTCTTCCAGTTCTTCCCTGGTAATGCCCCCGGCGCGCAACAGCACTGCCTGCCGCGTCGTCAAGTCCAAAATGGTCGATTCAACGCCGACCGTGCAGGAACCTCCGTCCAAAATCATATCTACCCTGTCGCCGAGGCTCTCATAAACCGCCTGTGCCGTCGTCGGCGAAATCGTCTGCGAGCGGTTGGCGGACGGCGCGGCAATCGGCACCCCGCTTTTACGGATAAGTTCCAACGCCGCCGGATGTCGCGGGCAGCGCACCGTAATCGTCTTCAATCCCGCGCAGACCAAATCCAGCGCCGGGTTCTCGTCCTTGCGCGGCAGGACAAACGTCAGCGGTCCCGGCCAGAACTTCCGCGCCAGAAACAACGCCCGCTCATCAGCCGCAGCATAACCGGCCAGTTCGTCCGGCTCGGCAATATGCGAAATCAGCGGATTGAACGCCGGCCGCCCCTTGGCGGCAAAAATCCCCGCCACGGCTTTGGCGTCGTAAACGCTCGCCCCAAGGCCATACACTGTTTCTGTCGGAAAAGCCACCAGTTTCCCGCTCTTGATAAGTTCTGCCGCTTTGCTTATATTGTCTGCATCTGCTTCAAAAATTCCGCCCATAATCTGCCTCTGTAATTTGCCTCTGTAATCGACCTCTGCTTGCCTCTGTTAAAAAACGCCGGCCTTATTTTCCTTTTTCCCCGACATTAACACCATAAAAAACATTGTCAACACCAAAACTTTAACCTTTTATTCATCACTGTCGCCGCAAAATGGCAAAGATAAAACCATAAGGAGAAACCAATGACCGAAATAACTTTTAACCAATCCCCTGCGGACGCCGCCGTCAAAGTGCTCATTGCGACCAAAGAGGAAGCCCTGAATTACGGCGTTGCCGGCGGTATTGTCAGCCGCGCCCTTTTTAATCAGCTCAAAGCCCTTGTCGAACGCGAGGAGGCTGCCGGCGACAAAAAGGAAATTCTGATTCTTGACACCGTAAAAGAAACCGTCGTCCTGCTCCGCCCGTCCAACACCGTCGGCGAGGCCAGATTGCAGGTTCTCGGCGGAAAACTTTACGGTCGCCTGCGCAATTTCGGCTCCGCCGCCGTTTTCGCGCGCCGCCTGCCTAAGACGGATTTTGACGCCGCCGCGGTTGCCGCGAATCTCGGCTTGGGAATTGAGCTGGAATCATACAGCTTTGACAAATACCGCACCACAAAAAAACCGCACGAATACCCGAAGCTCGAAACCGTCAACTTTGTTGCCAAAGACAAACTGGATAAGAAAGGTTACGAACGCTGTGCCGCTCTGGCCAATGCCGTCCGCTATGCGCGCGACCTCACCAACGAACCGTCCAACGAGCTGACGCCCGAAGTTTACGCCAAAGACATCAAACGGCTGGAACACCTCGGCCTCAAAGTAACCCTGATGGACAAGGCCGAACTGAAGAAAAAAGGCTTCAATATGCTGCTGTCCGTCGCGCAGGGTTCCTGTAATGACCCGTATGTTGCCATACTTGAATACTGCGGCAACAAAAAGAAAAAAGGCTGTGACATCGCCCTCGTCGGCAAAGGCGTAACCTTTGATTCCGGCGGTATCTCCTTAAAACCGGCCGCCGGCATGTGGGATATGAAACAAGATATGGCCGGTTCCGCAGTCGTCGTCGCCTCGCTCAAGGCCGCCGCACAGCAGAAACTGAACCTGAATGTCGTCGGCATCGTCGGTTTGGTCGAAAATATGCCCTCCGGTTCCGCCACCCGCCCCGGCGACATCGTAACTTCGCTTTCCGGCAAGACCGTGGAAATCCTCAACACGGACGCCGAGGGGCGCCTGGTCTTGGGCGACTGCCTGACTTATGTTGAAAAGGAATATAAGCCGGAACGCATCGTCGACCTCGCCACGCTGACCGGCGCGATTGTCGTAGCGCTGGGCAACGAGATGGCCGGTCTGTTCAGCAACGACGACGTCCTGTCCGAATTGCTGTCCATTTCCGGCGAACAGTCGGGCGAAGAGTTGTGGCGCTTTCCGCTGACCGACGCTTACCGCAAACTGATTAAATCGGATATGGCCGATGTCAAAAACATCTCCGACGGACGCGCTGCCGGTTCGATCACTGCCGCCTGCTTCCTCGAGGAATTTCTGCCCGGCAAAACCCCGTGGGCGCATCTGGACATCGCCGGCATGGATATGTTCGGCAAGCCCCGTCCCCTCTATCCGAAGGGAGCCAGCGGTTTCGGCGTCCGGCTGATAAACCGCTTCCTGCGCAATCTGGAGCAGAAATAAGTCCCGCGGCGCTCAACCGCCCGCCCCCCGAAACGCCTGCCCGCATAACACGGACAGACGTTTTCTTTTGCCTGCTGCCCCCTTTCATACTTCTGTCCCGCATTTCCGCGCCCCTCTCACGCCGTCTCTTTTCTCCACCCTGCCCAGACCATCCCGTTTTCCTTTGCTCCCGCTCGCACCTTCTCCCCATACCTATTCATTCCCATCTCCCGCCCCTTTTTTGCTCATTTTCCCCTTTACATTTGCAAACTTCCTGCTATACTCCGCACAAATTAACCATAACACCAGCCAAAGGACCATACAGATGACTAAACAGACTTGGAAACCCGGAACCATGCTCGCCCCCTTGCCGCCGGCATTGATAACCTCCGGCGACATGGAACATCCCAACGTCATGACTGCCGCCTGGACCGGCATTATTTGTTCCGACCCGGTCATCACCTATGTTTCTCTGCGTCCGAGCCGCTACACGCACGAACTCGTCAGCCAAAACAAAGAGTTTGTCATCAACCTGCCGACCTGGCGCCAGGCTGAAGCCGTTGACACCGTCGGCGTCAAATCCGGCCGCGACGGCGACAAGTTTGCCCTGACCGGCTTAACCCCGGAACCCTGCACAAAAGTCAAAGCGCCGCAGATTGCCGAATGCCCTGTCTCGCTGGAATGCAAGGTGCTGGAAGTCCGCCCGTTCGGCACGCACGATATGTTTCTGGCCGAAGTCGTCGCCGTCAATGTCGATGACAAATATATCGACGAGTCCGGCGCGCTGGATTTGGAAAAGGCCGGACTTATCGCCTACGCCCACGGATTTTATTACACGTTGGGACGCAAAATCGGCAAATTCGGCTTTTCGGTCGAAAAGAAAAAGAAAAAGCCCGCCGCGCCGTCCGTTGCTACGGTTCTGAAAGCCGATGAAAAATTTTCCCGTAAAAAAATTACGGCGGAAACTATCGCCGCCTCATGTCCGTCTGCCGTCGCCAGCCACGGCGGACCAAAGATTGCAGCAGCCGGAAAACCTGCACCGCACACCTTAGAGCATGACGAAACTTTTATTGAAAACGGCGTCGAAGTAATCGTCAAAAAATCTCGTTTCAGCAAAACTCCGGCACTGTCTGCCGCCCCGCACCCTGCGGACAAAAACGCCCGCCGCAAAGGCAAAGACAGCCGTGCCAAAGGAGAAAACAGCCGCTCAAAAGGAAAATTCAGCCGTAAAGACCATAAACAGACAAATTATGAACCTTACAGTTTCAAGAAAAAAGCCGACGGCAGTTTCAAAAAGAAGTCCCCACGCCGCGCCTGATACATTGCGCTCCCAGCGCCTGACACTTCATCTCCCGTGCCGGCTTAACACGGTATATTCCTTACACCGATGCGACACACTGTATTCCCAGCGCCGACTTAACGCGGGCTTCTCCTTGTACCGGTTCAACACATTGTATTCCCCGTGCCGACTTAACGCGGGCTTCTCCTTGTACCGGTTCAACACATTGTATTCCCCGTGCCGGCTTAACACGGTATACTCCTTGCACCGATGCAACACACTGTATTCCCCGTCCGGCTTAACACCGGAATTTCCTCACATTAACACCGGGTTTTCCTTGTACCGATCGACGCATTGCAATTCTGCCTTGCGCTGCAACGCACTGCTGCGCGTCAGGAATAATATTTTTCGTTTCGCCCGCGCCATATCGCCGCATCAAAAGCGGCTTTTTCCGTTCTCTTTTCCTCGGGTTCTGTCGCGGTTTGTTTCGTATCCTGCCGGACAACGGTGCCGCCCGCATTTCCGACAGCCACTTTCTCGCGCGCAATATGCGTTTTTACCCTTTCGCCCGCCGCAGCCATGGCAAAATCCCTTTTCATACCGTCAAACAAAGCATCACGGCTCATACCTTTCACGGCTTCGTTTCCGGGCTTGTCCAAATCGGACACGTCGTTCAGAAGATGCATAATCTGTTCATCGGAATAGCGCTCAAAAATCATCGTATCAATATCCTGCGGCGCCAGCCCGTCATAAATTTCACCAATATCTTGTCTTGGTTTCATCTGTTCAGGCATAGCAGCCGCCTCTTCGGACAAAACAGTCGCCTCTTCGGACAGGGCTTCCGCCTTTTCAGACAAAACTGCCGCACCGCCGGGCAATGCATCCGCCCCGTCCGGCAGAACCTTCGCCGCGTTGTCTTTCTCCTTCTGCTGTTTTTCATACGCGGCTCTCTTTTCCATGCATTTCCGCCTCATCGCCGCCACGTCTTCAAGCGTAAAAACCTTATCGGCATCAAGCGCCAGATCTTTGCGCATCTGCATCAGCCGCGCATAAATTTCCATGCCGGAATCCTTATAAGCATCATATTCGACCCCGGGATTGACCTCTTTATTGCCGATGACGGATACCATATTCTCGCTGAACCTCAAATCCGCCGCATGCGCTGCTTCGTGCAAAACCAGACTGGATAACGGGCGCAGCTCAATATGTCCCTTATTTTTCTTATAATTGGCGATGTTGATAAAAACGGTCGGTTCTTTTACAACCGCCCGCGCATTAAACCCGATGTTGCCGTCGCTCTCCCCTCTGGCCGCCATCGCCGCTTTCAGGGCTTTCAGGGCGTTTTCCTTGCTGCCGTAAGTGCGGATAATGCTGTCGCGAAAATGCAGTTCCCCCTTTTCCAAAGCCTCAACATACCTTGATGTGCCCTTTTCCGTCACAAAAACCTGTATGCCGTCAATATTTTGTATCGCCTGAGCGTAATCCTGCCCGTTATCGATTATTTTGCCGCTCTTCTTCCGATCCTCAAGCCATTCCCGCAGTGAAAACAGCCCGTCATAAACTTCTGACCGGACTATCGGCGAAACAGTCTTCCCGTCGTCCGTATAAATCTTTACCTTTTCCAGCGCCCGCTCTGCCTGTCCGTCGGAGATTTTTGCCTCATCGCCTGCTTCTTCTGTCTTGCTGCTCATTTTCCCTCCTCTTGCTGGCACTGCAGCCCCAAATTCGTCCAGTTATGTCCCGTTATTATTGCAAAATATGAAAAATTATACCACAATGTCCGCCTCTTGTCAAGCACTGCACTATCACACTGCCGCCATTGTACTGCCCCTTTTTCGGCGCCGTTCTCATTACATCGCCCGTATTCTTCTCCTCTCTTTAAATTTCCGCCACCGGCGTTTATCTCTATGCCGTAACCCCATTCCGAAAGGCACTCGTTATGACATGGATACTGCTGAGCCTGCTTTACGCCGTTACCAACGCCGTCTACACGACGTACAACGAAACGCGCAATTTCAACGGTTACGTTCTCGGCATCTGGCGCGGCTTCGGCATCAGCCTGCTGGTTGCGCCGTTGCTGTTCACCGTGCCTCCCGTTACGTCGGCATCATATTACCTCATTCTTGTTATTCAGGGGCTGATGATTGGCATTTATGACAGCCACCTGTTTTTTGCCTCGGGAAAATACGGCAGCCACGCCAGTTCCGGTTTTATGGCCACCTGCGTCCTTATTACCGTTTTCCTCTGGTGGGGAATAGATTTTTCCGAGCTTGCCGCTCTGATGCGCACGCCGTCCCGCCTCATTACGCTGATGCTCATTCTGAGCGGATTTTCCGTCAGTTACTGGCAGATGATGAAAGTCCGGGTCAGCCGCGCCGCCGAAGAATACCTCTACCCCGCCGTCTTCGCCCTCGCATTGATGAGCATTGCCACGCGGTATATTGCCCTCAACGGCGGCACCGCTTATGCCGGTGTCGTCTATTACCTTACGGTCGCCTGCTTTGTCAGCGGCGTTTACAATGCCGTGATGTTCGTCCGCCAGAAAACACCCCCTCTGCAGCAACCACCGTCATCCCCGCCGCCCGGCCGCCCGCACCAGGCTCCCGTTTTGCCGGAGAACACCTCTGCGGCTCCCTCCAAACTGGCACTGCTGCTCGCCCCGCTGCCGCACTGGCAGGGCGCATGGCTCATTGCCTTCAGTACGGTGCTGATTGCGGCCAAAACCCTCGCCTTGCGCCTGGCTGAAAATCCCGGTTATGTCATCGCCATGTTGTTGCTGTCGCCGATGTTTGCCGAAGTGCTGAACACCGGACGCGTCCGCCTGCGCCCTTCGGTCATTCTCGTCCTTGTTTTCCTGCTTTTGCTGCTGCTTCTTGTCGCCTGAAAGAAATTCCCGCCGTTTCGCTGCCGCGCTTTTCCGCCGCTGCCGCCGTTGCTCTGCTGCGCTTTTCCGGTGCCGTCTCTGTTTCCCTGCCGTTTTCTCCGCCTGTTCCGTCGCTACCTTTTGCCTTGAGCTTTCTGTCCACGGCTTCAGCCAAAACCTTGTTGCGCTCAAGTTTGTTCTCCTCTTCAACCCGCGCCAGCGCCGGCTCCAGATATTTGGCGTAATATGCCTTTCGCGGATCTGCCGCCGCTTTCGGGTCATACGCGGCAAAAACTTCCCGCCCCTTCACCGGCTCGTTTTTCTCCCTGAACCCCAAAATCCGCCCTTCGTCGCGCGGCATCTGCAACACCGCTTCAAAAGCGTCTTTTCCTCGGCAGTCAACGTCCGGCTTATGCCCCTTGACTTCAATATTTTCCCCTTCTTTGTCCCAATAGGTCAGTTTCGTAACCCCGACCCGCATCAGATAGCCGCACGGCATCGCAAAGCTCCCCTGCGTATATTGCTGCATTCCTGCGGTATTTTCTCCGACATAGCGCACGTTGGGATGATGATAAAACGACGTATAGGCGCTTTCTGCCGAACTTCCGACGCCCCTGTCAATTAGAACGTCAATCCGCCCGTGATACCCGCCTTTGTCGTTAAACGGATAATAAACCGCCGTTTCATCAAACAAAACCCTATCCTCTCCCGAGAAGTTTTTGCGCTTGACCAGCTTTTCCGCCGTCAGCCCGTCGCGCTCATAATTACGCGGCTTATATGCCCCGTGGCGATGCAGAAAAGCGTTTGAAACCGCCGTATCCTTAATCTCGCAGCGCTTATAGGTATTGACCAGATTGCCGTAAAGCCGCTTTGCCACATGGTCAATCGGCTTGTCTTCGCCGCCGCCGTTACCCCGTACGTCCAGAATAATCCTTCCCTTTTCCCACTTGTCCTTATTTTCCAGATACGCCCTGTCAAAGGTTTCAATAAAGCCTTTCCAGCCCTCATAATCGTTTTTGTCCGTCAGGTTTGGGATGCTTACCACCAGCAAATCTTCCCCTGCCGGCGATTTCATCTCGCCTATTTTCCATAACGGATACGTTTCGCCGTTGCGGTCGGTACGGTATTCCTCTCCCAGAATTTTCATTCCGTCCGGCATTTCTTTGCGATAGCCGAAATTGCTCCCGACAGCCCGTTTTTCTTTTTTGCCCCGCCGGCAAACGCCTTTCCGCCGCCCATTCCCAGCATAAAATGCCTGTCTTCGATAAACTTCGCCGTTTTCTCTGCCGCCTCCGCCATAAAATCGCCCTGCCGCCGCGGCTTGTCGGTATTGTTATAAAGCGTTTCGACCGCCGCTTTAAACCCGTTCCGGTTTTCTGCCGAAAACCCGCGCCAACCGACATGTTCGTATGCCGCCCTGGCATAAAAAGCCAGATTAAGGCGCTGTTCTTCGCAGCTCATCACTCGGTTGTCCAAATCTTCCCTCGGCTTTCCAAAATCCTCAAGCGATATCCCGTCATAAGCGCGCATCATCGCCTCCTCGCTGATACTGCCGATAATGTCGTCAAACGCTGCCATATCCTCTCCTCCTGCCGCGCTCTTGCCGTTCTCCACAGCTGAATCAGCAGTCCCGCGGCCGGCTGTTTTATATTGCCCGGTTGCCATATCCTCTCCTCCTGCCGCGTTCTTGCCGTTCTCCACAGCTGAATCAACAGTCCCGCGGCCGGCATTTTTTCGTTGTTCGGCTTCCAGGTTTCGGGCATAAGTCAACAGGTCTTTATTTTCATTAAAAAAAATCAGCTTGTCAGGAAATTGCTCCGACACCCGTTTCATCGCAACCGATCGCGTCGCTCCTTTGGCACGCAACTCGTTTATTTTCTCAGAAATCGCTTTCTTGTCCGTTTTATCCGGAAGAAAGTAAACCGGAACGCCCCAGCCGCCCTCTTCCCGCGAAGCTGTCAGGTCTATAATGGAAAAAGGGCCGTCCACGCCGATAACTCTGGCATTTTGGGAAGATTCGTATTCATTGGTAAATCCGCCGTCAAGCGACACATTGGGCTTAAACGTGCTCCTGTCAACTTCGTAACGATAAGACGGTTTCTGCTTATCCAGAAATTCTTTCGGCTGCCGCCCGCTGATTAAAACCGCTTTTTCGTCCATATAAACGCTGACTCCGTCCCATTCTTTGCGTTCGTTGGACGGCGGCTTAACGATATAATGGGATTCTTTGTCTGCCGCCGCATAACACAAAGCTTCGTTTATCCGTTCGGAAAGGGCATTTCCGGCAACTTGAAGGCGCGGCGTAAGGTACGCCCCGAATTCGGCGGGAGGCACTTGGCTGAAATGGTATAAACGGGAAGTATTTTCCATAATCTCTTTACGGCGTTTGCTCCTCAACTCTTCCAGCTGCTGCATATAACGGGGAAAACAATCCTCTCCGACAACCGATTTCAGCAGATATTCCCTTGCCGCACCGTGTTCTTTCATAAATTCCGGTAAAGGCTTCTCGTCTGTATTAAGATGGAGTTTGTCATTCACTGCCGAAACGTAAGAAAACAGATATTGCCCGATGCTCTGATTGGGAAAGGCGCCCAGCCCCGGCGGACAGATTTGAGAAAAATAGGACAATTTCTCTTCAAGGCCAAGTTTTTGGAGAGGTGATACAAGATATTGAAAAACCGCCTCATTCTTTTCCATGCCTTTTCTCCGAAAATTTTCCGTGATGGTCTCATATTTCTATGATTTTACCATAAAAGAACAGGCTTGTAAAGCGGATTTCGCATGCCAGCGTCCGAATATGCCACAAGGAAACCGCATTCCTGCGCCCCTGCCCGGTGCACTGTCCCTTTCCGGCGTTCCCTCTAAATGCTGCCGCCGTTTTTCGTCCTGACACCGTTTTTCGTCCTGACGCGGTTTCTCGTCCTGACGCCGTTTCTTTTATCCGAACAGTTTCGCCCAAAAACTTTTTTCTTCTTCGGGAGCCGCCGCTTCAAACTGTTTGAGGCATTCTTTTTGCGCCTCAGTCAGCTTTGTCGGAATCAATACTTTAAATTCGACAAACAAGTCGCCGCGCCGGTCGGAATTCATATAGCGCATACCTTTGCCCTTGATGCGCAGCTTGTCGTTCGGCTGCGTACCGGGCTTGACTTCAACTTCGATTTCCTCGCCGTCAATTCCTTTAAGCTTAAATTTGCCGCCCATCGCCGCCATCGCCATTGAAATCGGCGATACCGTAAACAAATCCGCACCGTCGCGCTCGTAGGTCTTATGCCTTTTTACCGTAATAAAGACATACAAATCCCCTTTCGGCCCGCCGCGTTTTCCGGCTTCTCCCTCTCCGGCGACGCGCATCCGCGTTCCGTTTTCAATTCCCGCCGGGATTTTGATTTTCAGGGATTTCTCCAATTTTTCCTTGCCGGTTCCGCGGCATTTCTTGCACTTGTCCAAAATCACGCGCCCCGCACCGCGGCATTGCGGGCAGACCGTTTCAAACACAAAAAAGCCGCCCTGCTGGGTACGGACCTTGCCGCTGCCGCCGCATGTCGCGCAGACCGGAGGCTCCTTGCCGTCCGCCGTCCCGTGCCCGTGGCAGGTTTCGCACTCTTTGGAGCTTGTAATGTTAATTTCCTTTTCCAGCCCGACATACGCTTCTTCAAGCGTCAGCGTTACGTCGTAACGGATATCGTCGCCGCGCTGGGCATACGAACGCTGCCGCGCCCGCCCCTGCCCGGTAAATTCCGAAAATATGTCGGAAAACACGTCGGCAAAGCCCGCGCCGGTAAAGTCAAACCCGTTAAACGGATTTGCCCCTGCCCCCGCGCCGCCGAACCCGCCGGTAAACGCCTGATGCCCGTACCGGTCGTACGCAGCGCGTTTCTGCTCGTCTTTAAGGATTTCATAAGCCTCGTTGATATCCTTAAACTTCGCCTCCGCTTCCTTATTGTCGGGATTGCGGTCGGGATGGTACTGCATCGCCAGCTTGCGATATGCTTTTTTTATCTCTTCCCCTGATGCCGTTTTGGTAACGCCCAAAACCTCATAGTAGTCTGCCGTCGTCGTGCTCATGTCATATAACCGTCATTACGTTGCTTTTTTGAATATTCAATATTACTGTTTTAAATCTTATGGTTATTTAGGAATATTATTTCAATAATGCAAGTTTTATTTGGCGGTTATGCCACAATTATGCAAAATTTGCCCCCGCGCAAACCAACGGCACCGTCAAAATCAGTTGCAGTCGGAATAAGCTGCCGCCACCTTGTCGTTGCGCAAAATGACCTTGACGCTGCAGCTTACGGCGGCATTGTTTCCTGCCGAAACGTTCCGTCCCGCCGCGGTATATCCTCCGCCCGCAATGTTTCCGCTGCCGAAAGCGCCGTAATTCGCCGCCATGCCGTAATTTCCCGTCAGCCCGTCGCCGCCGTCCGAATTCAGGCTCGCTGCCCGCGTTCCGGTACTTCCCGCCGCCGGCATATTGCTTCCTGCGGTTGTCATCGCGCCGCTGACCGGTATGCTGCCGTTCCCGCCCGGCAATGCGCCGTTCCCCGCCGGATTATCATAGGAAATTATTTCCCCACCCCCGGCCGGCCGGTAATTGGTGTAATACACCCACATCACGGCTCCGTCATCCATATTTTTGACAATATTCGGCGCCCCGTTGTCATCCCAAAGCTCGGCAACGCTCTGCCCCTTATAGGTTGAAATCCCCTGCAGCGGATAATAAACCGTCCGCCTGTCGGTAACCTGTTCCCACTGGCAGCCGCTCATTCCGAGCACTGCTCCCGCCAGCATCGCCCACCAGTAACGCATGATTTCCTCCTCCGGTTAAATTTTTTGTCTGCCCTGCCGTTCCTTTATGCCGATATAATCACGCCGCCCCGCCGAAACAACCGCCCGAACACAAAAAAAGCGCCGCTTTCTTCCGGCGCTTTCATTAAGCTGTACATTTCTCCGATAAGCTGCACATTTCTCCGATTGGCACAATGCGTTTCTCCAATCGGAGCAAAACATTAATAGACGTAACCGTTATACGCCGTCATTGCCGGCGCTCCGCCGCAATCGCTGTATGCGTTGCTGACGTATGTGCGGTAAAATTCCACCGTCAGCGTGCACAGGCTGTGCGGCTGATAATCGCCGAGCTCGCAGTAGCGCACGATTTTGCCGTCATCGGGTTCGTAATCGACATAATATGTCCACCGGACCGTATTGTTGCCGACATAGCGCGCATGCATCGGCTCTTCAAAATCATCAAAAAAATCGCGCATCTGCTGCCCCTGCTGAATGTCAAACCCTGCCGCATGGATAACATCTCCTTTCGGCGCCACATATTTCGTATAGGCAGCCCGCCGGGCAGTTTTACGATAAACCGGCGCATCTGCCGCCCCGTTGTCCCTGCGGTAGCTCGGCACATACGACGGGTCGCAGCAGCAGCCGGCCAAAAACAGCGTCATAAAGGCAATAGCAAACTTATACATCTTTCCATGTCTCCTCAAAACTAAATAAACTGATTGGTAAAAAGAATCTAAAACTAACTTACTAACTCTAAAATAATTTCGTCCAGAAGGGGAAAACCCTTGTCCGTAAGTCTGATATTGGCGTCATCATAACACAGTAAATCTAATTGTGCAAGTCTTTTTGTCATTTTTTTTGACAAAAAGTCAAATAATTTAATGCCGCACGCCCGGTAAAAGCGTTCCGCATCAATCCCCTCCTTTATCCGCAGCCCCATCAGAACCAGCTCTTCCGCCCGTTCTTCCGGTGTCAAAATGTCGCCCAGCCTGCCGTCAACCGTCGCCCGCAGCTGCGGTCTCCCCGTCGGATTTCCGCCTGCACTCCGCGTTCCCGTCTCCCCTCTTATCTCACTTCCGCCGTCCGTCCACAGCCGCAGCCGCCCGTGTGCCCCCTCGCCGATACCGATATAATCGCTGCCGCGCCAGTATGCCAGGTTATGTACGCTCTCATCATCGGCCGCCGCAGCAAAATTCGAAACCTCGTACCGTTCCAGCCCGCGGCTGCGCAAATAAGAAACTGTTTGGTTATAAAGGGTTAAAGACGTCTCTTCATCTGCCGCCCGAACATTTTTGCGCGCAAAAACCGTTCCTTCCTCAATTGCCAGTTCATAAAGCGAAATATGCCTGAGCCCGAACCCAAGCGCCAAATCTATTTCCTTTTGCCAGTCATCCCACTTTTGTCCGGGCCGTGCGTAAATCAAATCAATCGAAAATTTCGGAAACACCGCCGCGCCGAGTTCCATTGCGGCTATTGCGTCGTCAACCCCGTGCGTCCGCCCCAGAAATTTCAAATCAGCCGCATTCAGCGCCTGCACGCCGAGCGACAACCGGTTAATTCCCGCCGCCCGGAATCCCAGAAATTTCTCGCGTTCAAACGTATTCGGATTAGCTTCCAGCGAAACCTCCGCCCCCGGGACAATGTCAAAATGCCGTTCCAACTCTTCCAAAACCGCCTCAACCGCTCCCGGCGACAACAGCGACGGTGTTCCTCCGCCGAAAAAGACCGACGTTACGCGCCGTCTGCCTGAAACTTCGGCCATCTGCGCCAAACCATCCCCGCCTTTTTCCTCCTGTGGTGCCTTTCCGCACACTCCGGAAAAATAGGCAATATCCTCGCGGTAGCGCGAAACCAAAGCCCTCTCGTCAAACTCGCGCGGCAGTATCCCGCGAAAAAAGTCGCAGTACGGACACCGGCTCCGGCAGTACGGAAAATGGATATAGACCGCCAGCCCGTCGTCTGCCGCAGTCTTGCGCTCTGTCACCAGCCCGTCATCTGCCACAGTTTTGCGCTCTGTCACCGGCCCGTCGTCTGCCGCAGCCTTGCGCTCTGTCACCGCCCCGTCGTCTGCCGCAGCCTTGCGCTCCGCCGCTGCTTCGTCATCTCTCCCTGCCCCCGGCTTGCCGCCGCCATAAACGCCGCTTTTCATGCCGCCCGTTGTCCCTATCCCAGCTTGGCGCAGGCGGTTTCAATCTTCTCCTGCAGCGCCGCCATAAATTCCTTTTTCCCCGCATAATCGGCCATATTCATCGGCGGCATAAATTCAAACACCACTTTGCCCGGCCGCCGCAGAAATGCCCCTTTCGACCACACCAGGTCGGAATTAAGCGCCACCGGAACCACCGGCATATCCAGCCCTTCTGCCAAAAAGACAATCCCCGACTTATAGCCCTTGACCTGTCCGTGTTTACAACGCGTGCCTTCCGGAAAGATAATGATGGACCGCCCGGCTGCCACCCGTTTTTTCGCTTCCGCCAGCATTCCCTTCATCGCTCTGGCTCCGGCGCCGCGGTCCACCGGGATCATGCCGTAAAGCGCCTGCCCCCAGCCAAACAGCGGAATATAAGTCAGTTCTTTTTTCAGCACAAACACCGAATGCGGGATGATGTCGGTATAGGCATAAGTTTCAAATGCCGATTCATGCTTGCTGGCAAAAATCACCCCCGGCGTGATGTATTCTTTTCCCCGTACTTCTATCGTAATTCCGCACAGCTTAAGCATTCCGCTCCAGATGACCGGGTGCAAAAATTTGTCCCACATCGCCACCATCGCCGGCCGCGAAAACACCCCGACCGGCAGGCTGACGACAAACCCCAGCGCCATCGCCGGATAAAAATACAAATTGGCAACCAATGAACGTAAAAACAGCATCATATCTCTAATCCTAACAAAATTTACAGACCCAAACCTCTCAAATTCTGACAAAATTTCATAGCCCCAACAGGTTATATTGCGCATATACCAGCAGAAACTTGGTGTATTCCGCCGCCATAAACCGGAAACTGCGCCAGTTTTTCCACCATTCCGGCGACACGTTCGGCGTATCCGCCGCAACAAAATGCATCACGGCCTCCGGCATCTCGTGTTCCAGCTCCAGCCGGCTGCGCGGGATATGGTAAAACGATGTCACGACATAAAATTCCTTCATGCCGTATTTGCCTGCCCATTCCCGCACTTCCCGCGCGTTGCCCACCGTATCGGTCGCCCGGTAGCCGAGGTCAATCGGCTGGCTGCTTTCAAGCCTGATATCCTCGCGCGATGTAATGACCTGCAGCCCTATCCCCGGCTGCACGCCGGAAATCAGCAGGCGCTCGCCGTAACCGCCGTTCAGCAGTTCCACCGCCTTGGCTATCCTGTTTCGCCCGCCGGTCAGTACCGCAATGCCTACCGGAGGCGTTTCCGCCGCCGCTGCGCCAAACCTTCCATCCAGCACCGCGCGGGTAACGTCCAGATAAGCATAGCCGTACCGCCGGTCAGGCTCCAGCATTGCCCCTTCCGCCCATTCGTTCCAGGCATTGACAAACACCAGCCTTTCATCGCCGGCAAATTTTTCCTTCGTATCTTTCACCGCATAGTCGAGCCACCGCCCGTACACCTCCGGCGTCGTCCCGTCAAAGACCAGCGCCCCCGAATACGCCTTGCGCGGCGTATTGTCCCAGCGCGGAAAGACGGTGCGAAACGTTTTAAACGCATAATCCTTCTTCATCTTGCCGGAATTGATGTATTCCGCCCAGTCAAACACGCGGAAATCCGCCCGTTCGTCAATTTTCGCCGTGTTTTTCTGCCGCAGCCCGTAGATGTTGTCCAGCTCAAACTCCATCACTGCGTCCAGCCCCCAGTCCGCCGGATTGTCATAAAAGCCGAACGCCTTGGTAGCGACGATATACGGCTCGCCGACGCCGTGCTCGCGCCCGAACTGTTTCAGATACGCCGCAAACGCGCGAAAAAGCTCCTTGCCGATTGGCGCCGGACGGTACACGATAAACAGCGGCCGCCCGTTGACGCGGATATAGCGCGGATCCTGAAAAAACGGCAGCAGATCTTTTGCAAACGGTTCAAAATCCTCTCGCGAGAAAGTCTGTTCCATCAGCAGTTCACGGTTGCCGCCGTCCCAGCGCTTCGACCAGTTTTCATTCGCCCAGTGCAGACAGAACGGCAGGTTCAGCGCCGGATTGGCCAGATAATTATAGACCGGCTTTTCCATCAGCTTTTTGCCCGAAAACCAGTAGTAATAGAACGCAAACCCGCCGATGCCGTAGTTCTGCGCCAGCTCAACCTGCCGTTTCATCGCATCGTCATGCGTTAAATCGTAAAACCAGACGTCAATCGGCAGCTTCGGCTGATAATGCCCGGCAAACATCGGCCTTGCGGCGGTAACGTTTGTCCATTCCGTAAATCCCCGCCCGTGCCAGCGGTTATTTTCCTCAAACTGATGATATTGCGGCAGATACAGCGCAATCACGCGCACGACGTTTTCTTTGCCGGCCCTGACGCCTGACGTGCCTGCCCCGTCTTCAGATTTTCCGCCCCCGTTGCCCGGCATACCGGTCCTGTCTTCAGATTTGCCGGCCCTGTCTTCAGATTTGCCGGCCGCGGCTTCCGGTTTAACGCCCCTGCTGCCCGCCGCCTCTTGCCGATACTCGCGATAGGCAACAAAATCCCCCTGCCTTTTTCCGCCGTCATCAAACATCGCCCGCACATACGCCTGTGCCTCGCCGCAGTCCGCCCTGCGGTTTTGCGCCGCATCGCCCGCCGCTGCATATTCCGCTCCGCCGCTCTCCGCCGCATTGCCCGGAGCTGCCTGCATCTGTACATAGCCGAAGACCGTCCGGTTGAAAATCAAAAATCCCCCAAACCAGACCAAAAACAGCATCAGCCCGACAAAAGCCGCTATGATGATAACTCTATGCCGCATTTACGCTCCTTTTTCCTCTTCCCTATGCCGCATCTTTCTCCGAAACAGACACTCTGTTGCCGGCAGGCTTTTTCTGCCGTCCGGCAGCGGTATTGTCCGTCCCTTCCTTCAGTTTGTTTTGTTTTTCTTCCAGAGCTTTATCAAAATCAAAACCGTCATCAGGATAAAATTTCTTATATTGTTCCCGCATCAGGGCTTTATCTTCGTCCAAAATATTCTCGTAATAATTAAGCATATACCTCTCCCTCATCTCCTTTGCAAAATCCGTCCAATCCTTTTCCTTGTCTTTTCCCGCCTGAATAATCAGTTTGTCAACATCCTTAAAAAGGGGAAAGAGATCATTGCTAAACCTTCTTTTTCTGCCGTGGCTTTCCGAAACATGGTACCTGCGGAAATAATATTCGGCGTTTTCCGCTGCAACAATCTTGGGATTATGTGTCATAACGCTTATAAAGAAATAATAATCCTCATACAAAATCCGATAAAGGGAACTTGAAACTTTATATTTTTCCAAAAAGGAACGCCTGTAAATTCTATCCCATACAAATATTCTGAGGCGGCTTACATTCATTGCTCTCGGTTCAATAACTTTATTTTGTTTCACAAACAAGTCATCTTCGTTGCTGATTCTGCGCTTGTATCCCCTGGTTGTGTTTTGGAACACGTTTCCCGCAATCGCAACATCGGCGTCGTACGCTTTCGCCGTTTGGTACAAATCCTCAAAATAATCCGCCGATACCGTGTCGTCCTGGTCTACAAAACCGATGTACTCGCCTTGCGCCGCGGAGATGCCTGCATTGCGCGCCGCGCCGATATACTTGTTTTCCTGCGTAATTATTTTAAATCTGGCATCATGCGCCGCGTATTCCGCCAATATTTCTGCCGAGCCGTCCGTCGACCCGTCGTTAACGCAGATAATTTCAATATCTTTCAGCGTCTGTCTGCGAATACTGTCCAAACACTGCTTCAAAAAACGCTCGCCGTTATATACGGGAACAACCACGCTGACCTTAACGTCCTCTGCGGGCTCTTTGACTTTGGCCTCATAAAAATGTATTCCCGGAAGATTATACCAATGCCACAAAAACATTCCCCCTGATATAATCGCCAACAATAACAACAAAACCTTCCACCGTTTAAGCAAAAACTGCATCGTCAACCCGAGAAACAGTATTCCCAAAGCGACGGCAAACATCTGCGCATTCGGCATAAAAAACTGCAACACAATGCTTCCGCCTTGCCACGCCAGAAACCATGCCGGCAAAGTTACCAGAGCGAGCATTCCGTTCCTGAGACAAAGCGAAAGAAGCAAAAGCGCCGCTTCTCCCCAGATTATCCCTTTAACCCACGGCCGCATTTCCGGCGAATAAGCAAATATCAGCAGCCGCCAGCAGTCGAGAGCAAAACAGACGACAGCCAGCTGCGCGGCAAAAGTAATCAGAAAGCTGTTTCCTTTTCGCCATTGCCAAACGCCGGCAGCCCAGACCGCAAACATTCCGCCCCAGCCGTACAAGGAGAAGTCTGCCGGGTTTCCGTCAATAAAATAAATATTGTTTGTCGTCAGATAAAACCCGAGCGCCAAAACAGACATTGCGCCCAGTATACTCAAAAACACGCCAATTTTTTTCAGTAACTTCATTTTCATCAAATTTTTCACAGTTCTTTTAACCAATCCGTTTTCGTCACGCCGCGCCCGCCGAACCATCTGCACAATTCCTTTAGCCTTAAAGCCTTTACGAGATGTTACACCATACTCCGGAGCGTCCTGACCACCGTTATGTACGCCGTCGCCGCCACCAACGCCGCCGAAACCAGCGGCAAAAGCAGAATAACGACCCATTCGTTCAGCCCGAAAGACACCGAATTGAAAATGCCTGCCTCAATTCCCTGCGCCATATGCCCGATAACCAGAATTGCCGGCACCGCCAGAACCGCACCGATAACTCCGGCTGCCGCCGACATCTGGGTAATCTGCCTGACATAGTTGGCGGCAATATATTCGTCGGTCGCCCCCATCGTATGCAAAATCGTAATAATCTCGCGGTGGACGTTCAGCCCCGTCTTCGCCGCGTAAACAATTGAAGCCACACAGCCGCCCGCTACCAGTATCAGCACCGTAACCGCCAGCATTTTCAGCGAGTTGATAAACCGCAGCAGCCGTGACAGCCACAGGTTATGGTCGTTGATGGAAGCCTGCGGCGAAACCTCAGACAGCCGCACCGTCAGTTCCTTGTAGTCAAAATTCTTGGCATTGCGGATTTTAACGTCCAGCAGCTTCGGTATCGGCAGCATTTCCACGTCAACGTTGTTGCCGAGCCATGGCTCCAGCAGCGCCCGCAGTTCTGCGTCGCTCAATACCGTAACCTGCTCCACGTCGGGATATTTTTCCAGAAAGCCGATCACGGCCAGCAGGTCTTTCCGGCTGGCATCTGTTCCCGGCAGCGGCAAAACCTGTACCGTAAAATTGGAAACCACCTGCTGCCGCGAGTTTTCAAACATGGAATTAATTCCCAGTACGCCCGCCAGCGTAATCGCGAACAGAAATACCGCCACCGCCACCGTTACCCGGAGAAACGTCTTCGAATACCCCTCGTCAATCGGCAGTTCCTGTGTCTTGTCCGCAGGCGCTTTCTGCCGCCGCAATTCACGGATTCTTGCTGCCCGTTGTTTAGCCGTCGCTCTCGGTACGCCGGTTCCCGTTCCCGCCGTTGTCCTGCCCGACGCGGCAAACTCTCTCGCGCCGTCATCCGTACTGCCTGTCATCATCACAACCTTCCCCCTGTCATCGCTTCGTCCGTTTTTTCCGTCATCATCACAGCCTTCCACCCGTTTCCCTCTCCTCATTTTTGGCATAAAACAGATTTCCGTCTGCCAGCTGCAGCCGCGGATAATGATAACGCTCCATCAGTTCGTTGGAATGTGTCGCAATCACCACCGTAGTTCCCAGCCGGTTCAGTTCCGCAAACAACTTCATCAGCTTGGCCGCGATATCACTGTCGACGTTTCCCGTCGGCTCGTCGGCCAAAAGCAGCTCCGGACGGTTAATGACCGCCCGTGCAATCGCCACCCTCTGCTTTTCTCCGCCTGAAATTTCCGAACTTTTGACATACATATTGTGCGAAAGTTCAACCCACGCCAGCAATTCAATCACCCTCTGGCGGATTTCCTTTTCCCGCATGCCGCGAATTCTGAGCGGCAGAGCCACGTTGTCAAACACGCTCAAATGCTCCAGCAGGCGGAAATCCTGAAATACGACCCCGATTCTCCGCCGCAGAAAAGCCAGCGTATCGCGCCCGGTCAAAGCCACGTTGTTGCCAAAGACCTTGAGCGTTCCCGCTGTCGGCCTCTGCGCCAGATACAGCATCGAAAGCAGCGACGTCTTCCCCGCGCCGCTTTTTCCGGTCAGAAAATGCATCGACCCGCGCCGAAACGAAAAATTGATGTTCTTCAGCACCTCGGGATTGTCTCCGTACCGGAGTCCGACATCTCTCATCTCCACAATCGGTTCAAACTGCCTTGTTTCCATTTTTCCCTCTTTCCTAACCTCGTTTATCCCTCTGGTCCTGAACTGTCCGCCGCTTTAACACTTTTTTAACCTATAACCCCAAAAAAGATTTGATTAAATAATTTTTCTTTATATACTAACAGGAAATAAAAAAAGGAAGAGCCAATGTTAATAAGTTGTCCCAAATGCCACAGCATTTATGAAATACCGGATGACCTCATCGGGAAGACCGGGCGGAATTTCCGTTGTCAGGCGTGCGCCAATGTCTGGCATGCAATGCGGAGCGACGCTCTGGGCTATGAGGAGGAAAAGGAGAGCGAGCCTTTTATTGAGCCTATCCCCGTTTCCGAACCGCCCGCCCGCCCCTGGCCGTCCGAAAAAGAGGAATTCACTGTGCCTGCCGACACCAAGTCGGGGAAGAAAACGCCCTCGTCGTTTGAAATCCTCGCTGCGGAAGGCGACCCTGCTTTTGTTGCCCCGGTAATGAAAACTTCCGGACAGGCAACGTCTGCTCAGAGTATAGCTGCGCAAAATACGATGGCTGCGGTTGCACAGGAAGCGCCCCGAGCGGCATCGAATGCTGACGACGAGTTCCCGCAGCCTCCCAAAACAATGTCTTCGGCCGAAGTACTGGCTGCCGCGCGGCAAAAGCGCGAAATTACCCTGACTTCCGATTACGGAACGTCTTTTACTATCAGTATGGATCCGCCGGAGGAACGCGAAGCCGAAAATACTGCCGCCACGCCGTTCGCAGCCAAAACAGCCGGCGGAATATACGGCTCCGGCCGTGCCGAACCGCGCCTGACTGCCGTATCGGAACCGGAACCTCTCACCGCCACGCCGGACGACCATCTTGCGCCGCCAAAGCCGTTTAAGGGATATCGCAAAACCTGCGCCTTCCTCAGCCTGCTGTTTCTGGCCGCGTGCGCGCTGTTTTTGCGTCGGGAAGCCGTCGCATTATACCCGGCTGCCGAATTATGGTACAATAAAATCGGCCTGACCGGGCTGGACAATCCGCAGTATCTGAAGTTTGAACAGATTTTCGTTGCCGAAACCACGGAAAACGGCAAACCCGCCGTCAGCGTCCGCGCCGTTATCAAAAACGGTTCCGTTTATACGACCGTTGTTCCGCGCATAACCGTTGCCGGTACGGCAGAAACGTTTGCGGCAAACCGCACCCGGCTCAAAGGCGGCGAAACCGCCGAAGCCTCATTTGTGCTTCCTGCGCCGCCGCCCGGCACGCCGCTGAGCCTGAATATCGGTTTCGCCGAACCTTAACGCCGCACAGGCTGTCGGAACCACGGCAAAGGATTAGCCGCCCAACGGTTTCCGCTTTATGCGACGCCACTTGTAATTAACCATCGGCTCCCGTTTTCGCAACACGGGCAATGCCGTCCATTTTTAACCAAAGGAGCTTATCATGTTAAGAGAAAACCTGCAAAACGCTTTAAAAGAAGCGATGAAAAACCATGACACGGCCACAGTTTCCGCCGTCCGCCTGATTATCGCCGGACAAAAGGAAAAAGACGTCGCCGCCCGCGGTGCCGGAAAAGAATGCGCCTCCGACGCCGATTTGCTGTCCATGATGCAGGGAATGATTAAACAACGCAATGAATCGATAAAGATTTACACCGAAGGCGGACGCCCCGAACTCGCCGCCAAGGAACAGGCCGAAATCAGCGTAATTGAACGCTTCCTCCCCAAACAGCTGAGCGAAGCCGAAACCAAAGCCGCCATTGAAGCAGCCATCGCCAAAACCGGCGCAGCCGGCATGAAAGACATGGGCAAAGTCATGGCGGAGCTGAAAGCCGCATACGCCGGCCAGCTGGATATGGGCAAAGCCTCGGGAATGATTAAGAGCCTGCTCGGCTAAAAAGCCCCCGCCCGGCAAACGTGCGCCGCGGTATCCGCCTCCGCCGTCTCCGGCAAGGGCGGCCGATCCGGAGTTTTTCTCCTCCGCCGCTTCCGGAAAGCAGCGGCTGCCCCCAACGGTTAACGGTTTCTGCCTGCGCTGCCTTCGGCAACAGTAACAAGGACAAACTATGGCTAACGACGATTTACAGCGTTTTATAGACGAACTTCGCGCCCGCGTTTCCATCGCCGACGTTGTCGGCGCCAAGGTCAAGCTGACCAAAAAAGGGCGCGAATATCAGGGGCTCTGTCCGTTTCATAACGAAAAGACCCCGTCGTTTACCGTCAACGAAAGCAAAGGTTTTTACCACTGTTTCGGCTGCGGTGCCCACGGCGACATCATCAAGTTCGAGATGGAAGCCAACGGCCTCCCGTTCATCGACGCGCTGCAAAAGCTCGCGCATCAGGCCGGTCTGCAGATGCCGCAGCTTTCTGCCAAAGACAAAAAAGAAGAAGACGAGCGCAAATCCCTCTATGAGATTATGGAAACCGCCTGCGCCTTTTTTGAACGCGAACTGCGTATGCCGGACGGCGCTTCCGGGCTGAAATACTTCACCGAAAAGCGCGGCCTTTCTCCCGAGACCCTCAAAAAATTCCGCCTGGGCTTTGCCCCCAACAACAATGCCCTGATGGCACACCTAAAAGCGCAGGGCATAGACGAAAAAGATATGAAAGAGCTGGGATTGATAGCCATTCCCGAAGATACGTCCCGCCGCCCCCATGACTTCTTCCGCAACCGAGTGATGATTCCGATTACCAACAAGCAGGGAAAGATTATCGCTTTCGGCGGCCGCGTGATGGAAAAAATAGAGCCCAAATATCTGAACTCGCCCGACACGCCCATTTTCAACAAACGCCGCAACCTGTACAATCTCGACAAAGCGCGCGAAGTTGCCTATAAGGAAAAGAAACTCATTATTTGCGAAGGCTATATGGACGTCATCGCGCTCGACCGCTACGGGTTCGGCTATGCCGTCGCCCCGCTCGGCACCGCGCTGACCGAAGAGCAGATTGCCGAAGCCTGGCGCGTCTGCCCCGAACCCATTTTATGCCTTGACGGAGATTCCCCGGGCGTCAAAGCCGCGATGCGCGCCGTTGACCGGGTACTCCCGATGCTCAAAGCCGGCTATTCGCTGCAATTCCTTTTCCTGCCGGACAATCAGGATCCCGATGAATACCTGCAGGCGCACGGGCACGACAGTTTTGCCGCCCTGATGCGCAAGACCTCGCCCCTGATTGATATTTTATGGCGTAAATATACCGAAAACGAAGACAGTTCCACACCTGAAAAAAAGGCGCTGATAGAAAAGACCCTGCTGTCCGAAGTCGCAAAAATCGGCGATGCTACCGTACGCAGCTATTATGCGCAGGAAATCCGCAGCCGGATATACGCCGCCTTCCGCCGGACGCCTTGGCAGCAGCCCGCCGCACCCGTCCCGCCGGCTCCCAGAATGCCCGTTCCTCCAACCTCAAAAATGCCCGAAACGCCGCCCGCATATCTAGACGATATTCCGTTGCCCGAGGTAGCGCCGCAACACCGAAAACCGCAGCCGGACCTCCCGTCTCAGGCTCCCCGGCAGTTCACAAATACCGGCTCGCCCTCTAACTCCGGCCCATTCCCCGATACGGCGTCTTTCTCAGGCTTCCGTCCGTCTTTCAACGCCGTCCCGTTATCAGGGAGGCGCCCATTATCCAACTCTGCTTCATCACCTGATGCCCGCTCATTCCCCAATTCCGGACGCGGTGCCTCGCGCTGGGCAGACACCCGAACCCTGCGCCCCGCACTCAGCCACGGCATTGCCGCCGCACCGGAAACCCTGCGCCAAAGTGCCGACGGCGAGTGCGACAAAAACCTGCGTTTCATCATCGCCGCCGGTTTGGTCTACCCCGAACTGATTGACGAATATGAAGAACAGGTTCTCTCCTCTGACATTAGAAATGCCGGCTTGAAAAACCTTTTCGCCGCCATGGCGGATTTGTACCGCGAAGCCGAAACGCCCCCTGCTGCCGACGAACTGCAGCAACAGCTGGCGCAGCGCCCCGAAGGCGCCCCTTTGGCCTCGCTCTGGGAACTTGATATGCTCAAAAAACGCTCCCCTTTCATCAATGACCTGCGCAAAAACATCGATAAACTGCTTCTGGAAGACAAACTCCGCTCCCTTGAAGAAGAAATCAAAAACGTCAGTGCCGAACTCTGCAAAAATTTTACCGAAGAAGCCTACCTCCGCCAGTCCGCCCTGAAAAAGGAACGCGATGAAATCCTCGCCGCCGCGGCTGAACCCGAAGACTGACCTAATTGTTTCGCGATACCTCCGGTTTCCGGCGTTTTTCTTTGGCTGTTTCCTGCCCCGGCCTGCCCGTTCGCACAGACTTTCCGTTTTATTTCTACCGCCCCGGCCTGCCCGTTTGCACAGACTTTCCGTTTTATTTCCACTGCACCAGACCTGCCCGTTCGCGCAGACTTTCCGCCTTATTTCCGCTGCCCCGGCCTGCCCGCTTGCACAGACTTTCCGTCTTATTCCCTCTCCCTGCCGTTTCCTCCCGTCAGATTTTTTTGATATTTGTCTTGACAAAGAATTTCCGTAATGCTATATATTCTCCCACTTAATTACAATTCTGATATTTTTTTCAAATTCTCTCAAAAATAGTCTGCCTTTGTTTTCAGCAAACGCAATACTATGAAAGCAATGCTATAGGCGAAAGCAACGCAGGCGTCCCCTTCCCCTTTGTGAAAACCGGAAGGGCTTTTTAGAAAAATATTACTTTGTCAGATACTATAACTTAGCGGATACAACTTCTTTAGTCATAGATAAGGGCTGTTCGTTTGTGAAAATAGGCAGCTCTGCTTAAAAAGAACGCACTTAAATCTATATAAATCTAAATTTGCTTTTTTAATTTGTCTTACGACAAATTGTTTTATTAAAACATTCCGGCATTCGGTTTTTGCGAAAAAGCCCAATGCCTGCTTCAAAAACAAAACCTGTTTCTTTGCGAAAAGAAACAGGTTATTTTTTGCCGAAAAACTTTATTTTCTGCGCCAATGCCCGGATTTTCCCGACCGAGGGAGAATTCGCCAAATCCGCACTTTCCACCCTGCGTTTAATTTGTGCTGCCTGCTCTTCCGCCCGTTTCACCGCAGCTGTCGTAATATTCTTAATCCGCTCAAAATGCCTGTCTATCTCTTTGGGCGAGATATTCAAAATACTGCTTATGTTTATTTTCTTATCGTCCGCCGACGCATCTTCTGCCCTGCCTACCGCAGCTTCTTCCCCTACATCGTCCCATTCCTCAATTGCGGGAAGTTCCGATATCGCCGCAGGCTGTTCCGGTATTTTTGCAGAAAATTCCGAAACTTCAGGCTCTGCCATCGAAACTCCCGGCTCTGTCATCGGGGCTTCCGGTTCTGTCATCGGAGCTTCCGGTTCTGTCATCGGAACTCCCGGCTCTATCATCGGGGCTTCAGGCTCTGCTATCGGGGGCTCCTGCTCTGCTATCGGAACTTCCGGTTCTGCTATCGGGGCTTCAGGCTCTGCTATCGGGGCTTCCGATGACACCGTTACAGGAGTTTCGGGCACAGACAAAACCTCCGATGGCACAACAGCCGCTGCTTTTTCTCCCTGTTCAGGCATTTTTCTGGGCTCATCTTTTTCTTCTTCCGCAGCGGATATTTCTTCCGTTACCATTTTACCGGCTGACACAGTTTTCAAAGCTGCGCTTTTCGCCGCCAGTGCCTCCTTTAAATTCTGATAAACGCCGTATGTCGCCTTTTCCAGCCCCTGCATTTTTGCCGTTGCCGCACTCAGGTCAATCGTCGTTGCGCCCAAAACCGCCCGTTCCAGCCGCCGCCGTGCCGACGTCAGCGGATTATCATCGGCCGTCCCGATAAACACACCGTCGGTATTTCGGTAAACATTCAGTTTCATTTTTTCTGCCAAAGCGGCCATCTCCGCCGCCAGCCGGCTGTCCGCCGCCGCAAGCGTATTCGCCAAAACAATAAACTCCCGCATCAGGCTTTGCGTTCCGCCGTTCCCGACGCCGCATTCATTGTCCGGAGCCAGCCAGCCTTCCTGAACGAGAAATTTGAGCAAAACCGCTGCCTGCACCGCGCATCCAGTTTCGGCAAAATCCCGCGCCGCACACAATGCCCGCTGCGCCGCATAATGGCGAAAAGCAGCATGTTCCGACGCCGTAACCCCTTTCGCCGGCAATTCGGACAGATTTTGCAGATTAATCCGCACCATATCCGCAATCAGCGTTTCCGCCCCCTTGGCTTTAGGCAGCAACCGGTGCAAAAAGCCGCACATCTCCGTCGCCCGCCCTTTTTTAGCCAACTCCAGCAAAATCCGCACCGCCGACTTGACCTGATTAAGCTCCAGCAGCACCAGCGCAAACACCACGCCTTTCGGCGCCGCCCCGGTTTCAATCAGATGCAGGCACCTTTCCGTCAGCGGGCGTATTTTTCCCGGTTCATGCCGAATAAGTTTCGCTGCCGTTTCCTCGCAAAAGCCGGTTTCCTCTTCCAGCCCCGCCGCAAATTCTCCGATTTCCGCATTGCGTGCCAAAAGCGGTGCCGCCTCAAGTTCGGAAAGCCCGTTCAAAGCGTCGTCCGCCGCCAGCCTGGCCAAAACCGTATCGTCCAGCCCGATGCTCTGCGGCGCAAAGCCGTCAGCCGCTGCCTCACGCAGATAGCGGAACAAATAGTCTTTTTCGGCTTCGCTTAACCGCCGCTGCGTATAAGCCGCCACATCGCACAGCCGGCGCAGCGCCGCCCTCTTTTCGTAAACAGCCGTTACTGCGTCGCCCGAAATCCCGCAGGCCGCCCCCTGCCCGCGTAACCGTTCCAAATAGGCTTTCAGTCGGCCGCCCAATTCTTTAACATTCAGTTCATCAATCAGTTTTTTATAATCAAAACAATATGGTAAAACATCTTCTTCAAGTTCTTTATCATATTTTGCCAATTTTTCCAGTATCGTTTTCTGAAACTTAATTCCGGCCTGAAAATTATCAAGCCCGTGCCATGCCCGCAGCCGGTTGTCTTTATGCCGCGCCGCCAGTTCCCGCGTAAAATCTCCGAGTATTCCTTTTTCAAACGCGTCCGGCACGCCGTTTTCTTTCAGCACCTGCCAGATTTTCCGCCGGGCCGCGGCATCTGTTCCTCTAAGGCCGGCAACCCCGAGCGCTCCCCACAGATACGAAAAGTTCTCGGCCGCAAAAATATCCGCGTTTTCCGGACGCGACAAATATTTCATCACCCGTTCGGCCGCTACTTCCGCCCCGCCGAGCGCCAGATTTTCCAGTTCTGCCTTTGACCACATCATGCTTTTGCTGCCGTACTCCGCTTTGCCTGAAAGCCTGCCGCCATTCCGGCCAAGCTCCCGTATTGCCGTCAGAATATCGTGCCGCAGCCCCCGCTGTCAAGCACGAATTCCCGCTGTCAACATAAATAAAACCGGCTCCCCCTCCTCTTCTTTGCACAAACAGACTCACCACCGGATAATCTCAATCACGGCCGGCCAACCCAAACAGCCTGAAAAACCGCGGCAGTTGCCAAGCCTCCGCAGTCTCGGGAATATAAAAAAAAAACTAACCTCTGTGCCTATCTGGCCCTAGCCGCCTGCATGGCTTGTGTTTTTGCCGTCCGTTCAGCTGTGCATTTCTGCAAAAACTCAGCCAGTTTCTCATCTTGCATCTCATGTGCTATTTCAAGCGGAGTTCCGAAATCACTTTTTTTGTAAATATCGGCACCATTGTCAATCAGCAGGCGGATAATCTCATGACTTTTTTCCAACTCATCACCGCTCATTCTTGCTGCGCCCATTGTCGCATCCAGCAGCGGGGTCGACGTTCCGTCGGGATATATGCTGTTGACATACTTTTTGCCGCCGTTGGCAAGCACCAGACGCATCATCTCAGGATTATTCTCATTCATCGTCAATACCAGCATCTCCTGCATATCCAGCTTTACCCCCTTATCTTGATAGAACTTAAATTGCTCAGGAGTAAAACGACCATACGTACCTTCCAAATTACTGATACTGTTGCCTTTTTCTATCAAATAAGTTGCAATATCCTCATTCCACCGTTTTCCATCATCGCTTACCCCCATTCCGCTTAGCTCAAACAGAGGCTGTTTGCCGTCCTTGTTTTTATAATTAAGGTCTGCGCCGTATTTTTCCAAAAGTTTGACCATCTCAAGCGATGTGGCATAAAACACCGGCGTTTCTCCTTGTTCCCCTTCCATATTGAGATTTGGATTGGCTCCGGCTTTGAGCAAGAGCTCTGCTCCTTTGATATTGTCCCACTCAACGGCTTCAAACAACACAGACTTTCCATACTGCCGCGAATTGCGTTTGTCCAAATCCGCCCCGTCGGCAATCATCTGCTTATATTTTTCCACCTGCTGCGCCCACTCAGCTTCCCGCCGGCGAGCATCCTCAAAAGACGCCGTTGTTTCATCGTGCTTTTGTTCTCCCTGCGTGGAAAGCTGCTCTTGTTTGTCCGTGTTTTCTTCCGATTGCTGCGCCTGTTTCGGCGAACACGACGCCATCGTTGCTGACGCCGCCAAAATAATTCCGGCCGTTGCCGCTTTTCTTCTGATTTGCTCCTTTAGCTTTGCAATTTTTTCTTTTGTTTTCATAATTCCTTCTGTTGCTGTATTCATAACGGCTCTCCTAAATTTTAGACCTTTTGGGTTAAACTGAACTATCAAAAAAACTATCTTGATGAATAAAATTGTACCTCTGATATAAGCAAAAAGATATAAAGCTATATGATTGTATATATTGAAAATTTTTTTATTGCATATTGTGGAAAAATAAGGTACCTTTTTTCTCAACACCTTTTTGCCCCGCCGCCGGTACTCTTGCTGCTGTCTCCGGCCCCTGCATCGGCATCTTCTTCGCGCCTATCTAGCCCGACATCTTCTCCGCGCCCCTCGCCACATCGGCATCTTCTTCGCGCCTATCTAGCCCCGACATCTTCTCCGCGCCTCTCGCCCATCGGCATCTTCTTCGCACCTTTCTCGCCATATCTGCCCCTCGCCGCAGCTTTTCGTATTATCTCCCCTTTTTGCTGCAAAAAAAATCGGGATTTTGCGGATTTAACACTTGACAAACGCGATTCGGCAGATTATCTCTTTAAGCGCTTGCAATTTTTTGCCGGTTTATACTACGTATAAAAGGCAATTTAAAATCGATTTTAAGGAACGACATGTCAGATACAGATAACGAAGATTACAAAACGTCTGATGCCCCCCTCTTGGATTCATTCGGCAGCGCTCTGAAGAAGCTGATTGCCAAAGGCAAAGAGCTGGGCTACATCACAATTGAAGAGCTTAATCAGGCGCTTCCGTCCGAAAAAGAAACCTCCGACCAGATAGAAGACATTATGGCTGCAATTTCCGATATGGAAATCAGCATCATCTCGGCTGACGAAACCGAAGATTTTGACGACGAAGGCGGCGAGACGGAAAACGAACCGGAAAACGACGTGCTGGAAGACGATGACGCCGTCGGCAATCTGGACGCGAAAGACCTGATGCGCTCGGACGACCCGGTGCGGATGTACCTGAAGGAAATGGGCACCGTGGAACTGCTGTCGCGCGAGGGTGAAATCGCCATCGCCAAACGCATCGAAGCCGGAAAAACCGTGATGATTGGCGGCCTGTGCGAAAACCCGATGACGCTGAAAGCCATTTCCAAATGGCGCGACGAGCTGGTCGCCGGCACCATGCAGCTGCGCAACATCATTGACCTTGAAATGATGTACGGCGTTGATTCCGAAGCGATTGTCTATGACGACGATGCCGCGCCGGTTGACGACGACCTTGAACAGGTTACCAAAGAGCTGGAAAGCAAAAACCTTGACGAAATCGACGACGATTTGGAAACCGATATCGAATTTGATGGCACGGTCGACGATGAGCCCGAAGAAGAAGATGTTGAAGACACCGGCGAGATGGACGGCGAAACCGACGGCGAACTCGACGACGAGGATGAAGAAGGCGGACACAGCACTACTTCCATCAGCGCCATGGAAGCAGCGCTGTTTGAACCCGTGCTGGACATCTTAAACAAAATCTCCAGCTATTATGACGAGCTGAGCCGCATTCAGGCGCAGCGCATGAAGGCCATTCTGGCCGGACGCAAGGCACAGACCTCGCTGGAAAAGAAATATATCAACATCAAAAAGGAACTGATTGAGTTGATGAGCTCAATCCATCTTAACTCTGCCCGCGTCGAAGAGCTGGTCGAACAGCTGAACGAGCTGAACCGCCGCCTGATGGGCGTCGAAGGCAAGCTGATGCGCCTCGCTCTAAACGCCCGCGTTAAACGCGAAGACTTTCTTGAAGCTTACCAGCGTTCCGAACTCGACCCGCATTGGGTTGAAAAAATGGCGGAAAAGAAAGACAAGCACTGGCAGAATTTTATTAACGACAACCGTGCCGAAATCACCGAACTCCGCAATTCTCTGGCCGAGATGAGCAAAGAATGCGGCCTGCCGATTTCCGAATACCGCAAAATGGTAGATACGATTAAGCGTGGCGAACGCGAAGCCGAACGCGCCAAAAAGGAAATGATTGAAGCCAACCTGCGTCTGGTTATCTCCATTTCCAAAAAATACACCAACCGCGGCATGCAGTTCCTTGACCTGATTCAGGAAGGCAACATCGGCCTGATGAAGGCGGTAGACAAGTTTGAATACCGCCGCGGCTACAAATTCTCGACCTATGCGACATGGTGGATACGTCAGGCAATTACGCGTTCCATCGCCGACCAGGCACGCACCATCCGCATTCCGGTTCACATGATAGAAACCATCAACAAGCTCGTGCGCACCTCGCGCCAGATGATGCTGGAAATGGGCCGCGAGCCGATACCGGAGGAACTGGCCAAACGCCTGTCCATGCCGGTTGACAAAATACGCAAGGTGATGAAGATTGCCAAAGAGCCGGTCAGCCTTGAAGCCCCGGTCGGCGACGAGGAAGATTCCTCTCTGGGCGATTTCATTGCCGACGAAAATGCGCTGCAGCCGATAGATTCCGCCATTCATTCGAATTTGAAGGAAACCTGCACCCGCATTCTGTCATCGCTGACCCCGCGTGAAGAACGCGTCCTGCGTATGCGTTTCGGTATCGGTATGAACACCGACCACACGCTGGAAGAGGTCGGACAGCAGTTTAACGTAACCCGCGAGCGTATCCGCCAGATTGAGGCCAAAGCGCTGCGCAAGCTCAAACACCCGAGCCGGAGCAAAAAACTGCGGTCATTCCTCGACCAGTAAAACTGTTTTTAACCGACGCACAATCACTCGGACAAAACAAACTTTAAACGCAAAAAGGGTACCCGAAGGTACCCTTTCCGTTTTGCAGCACAATACAGCATAATAACTATTTGGCCGGACGATTGTTCTCCCCGGCCGCAGTAATTTTGCGGGGACTGTCTTCGTAATCCGCATTGCCGCTGGAACTGCTTTCATCATCCGTATCGTTGTGGGAACAGCCTTCGTCGGCTGCATCACGGCAGACACCGTTTTCATCGCCGGTACCGTTTTCATTCCCAGCATTGCACGTGCACCCGGAGCAGTTTTCTCCCCCGGCGCAATGTCCGCCGCAAGAACCGTTTTCACAGCCTTTGCAGCATCCTGCCGCCGCCCGGCATTTTTGCAGTTCTGCCGCAGCTCCGCCGCAAAATGCCATCATCATCCCGAGATGCATTATCTCTGTCAGACTTTCAATGCGTTGCAGCGCCCAGGCTGAAACAATCCTCATCCCGAGAAACAGAAAGAAGCACCCGATAATCCAAACCAACCGGCGCAAAGTAGCGGTCATTTCATTGTATGCATCGCGCAAAAACCCCAGCTCGCCGTGCGAAATCTCGCCGGAAGCATAGATATACTGTCCTTCCCAGAGATAGGTCGTCTTCTCAGACAATGAGCCAATCGGTTTTCCTGTCAGTATATCTGTACTGACAGCCGTACCGGAAATGACGCCATTCATTTGCTCCGCCTTAACCGGAATTGTCTCCCGGCCTAATACGGGCCATTTGGCAAACAGGCCGATAATCATCAGAACAAGCATTAAAACCGAAAAGCCCCACACCGTTCGCAGCAAAAGCCAGCCCGACATGCGCATATTCAGTACCATCCTGTAACCGATATAATAAAGCAGCAGCAAAATCGCTGCCAGCCCCGGTACCAGATACGTCATCGGCGAACGCGGCAGATTATGCAGGGCCAGTTTGTCCGCGCCGTGAAGCAATCCCGCCAGCCGGTCAGTATCCATATGGCTGACAAGCTCGACCGTGCTTTCTCGGGCATAGACGTAAACTTTTTCGCGCAAATCGATTTTTTCATTGCCAACGCCAAAATCGGCATACGTCGTTATGTACGTTTTCACGGCATCAGCCGTATCTTTCGCCGTTTCGTCATTAATTGTCAGCAATTGTTTCAGCGTGTCAAGCCGGGCATATCCGTACGCTTCTTTCGCCAGGGGCGCTTTCGTTTCATTATGGCGGCAGCTGTTCCATGCCAGAAGCAGCAAGCCCAAAATAATAATAAATCTGAGTTTCATAAATAAAAATATTTAAGTAATTAGTAATTGGGGCGCATTTTAAGCACAATTAGACAAAATGTCAATATTTTTTTAGCCGCTTTCGCCATCCCGCAACCGCCGTTTTCGCCATCTCACGGCCGCTGCCATCACCTATACTTATCGCCCTTTCGCTACTGTTGACAATTCCGCCCCGGTTTGCTACAATTAAGTTCAGGTTCCGTTCTTGATTGTGAAAGCGCCTGCTATGAAGATGTATATCTATACCTACCAATACGATAAAATCAAAGCCGAAGGATACAAATCGCTCGCCGCGCTTCCCCGCGATGAAAACTTTTCCGGCCGTCTGAAAGTACATGCGCATTCAGCCGGGACGGAAGACCCTGCCGGCATTATGCAGTATCTTGAAAATACGTTCCCCGGCCGGCTGCGCTCCGTTTGTGCCCTGACCGAAACCGCTCCGTCCGACACCTTCCGGCACCCTTATCTGAACACGCTGGTACATTGCGCCGACATCATATCCGTCAACTTGGAACAGCTCCTCAAAGACGGCATTGTCGAGGCAATCTATGCCAAAGACCTGCGCCGGACCATTCTGGACAATCCCGATTTTGAAAACATTTTCCCCGTAAGCGGCATTGCTGAAATAAAAGCTGCCGCCGCCGACGACCCTGTCGACTGGCACCTGTGCGAAAAAGACGAATACCTTCCTTATTCGCCATGGGCTGCGATAAAACATTATTTTCTGGTATTGGCCAACGGCTGCATCCCGCCTGAATACATCACGCTGGAAGTTGACCGCTCACCGAAAAGATTCCGCTGACCTTATCCGCCGCATCCTGCCGCGCTCAGCCATACCCTGCCTTGCTCGGCTCCTCTCCATACAAATCAGCCCTCTCTCCACGCAAATCCGTCCCTCTGTCTACACAAATGTCTACATAAAAAGGGGCGCTGATGCACCCCTCTTCTAAGCCTCTTCTTGCGATTTTTCTTAGTTGGCTGCTTCTGCAACCGGCGCTTCAACAACCGGAGCCGCTGCTTCTGCGGTCTCGTTGCTGTAAGCCTTTTCCTGTTTCTTCGCTTCGTCGGCGGTTCTGGCAACGTTAACCAAAATCGTCTGCGAAACTTCCGGATGCAGGCTCAGTTTAACCTGATAAACGCCCAGATATTTAATCGGCTTGTCCAGCGAAACGAAACGGCGTTCCAATTCAACCCCGGCCTCGTTAATCGCATGAGCGATATCGCGGATGGTAACCGAACCGTACAGCTGGCCGGTTTCGGCCGCCTGGCGGATAACAACCACGGAAAAGCCCTTCAGTTCTTCGGCTTTCTTGGTTGCTTCTTCAAACAGAGCCTTGTTGCGGGCTTCCAATTCCGCACGCTGCTTTTCAAAATAAGCAACGTTTGCCTCCGTCGCGCGCAAAGCTTTGTTCTGCGGCAGCAGATAGTTACGGGCATATCCGCTCTTAACGTGAACCTTATCGCCCATTTTGCCTAATTTTTCGACATGTTCCAAAAGAATGATTTCCATTGTTTTTGTCTCCTTAGTTAGCAACATACGGCAGGAGGGCGACATAGCGGGCGCGTTTGATGGCGCGGGCAATTTCCCTCTGGGTTTTTGCGGTTACGTTCGTAATGCGGCTCGGCATAATTTTGCCTTTTTCCGAAATATAGCGGGAAAGAAACTTGGTGTCTTTGTAATCAATCACGAAATCCGGATTGTCGCTGAAATTCTTTCTCTTAAAAAATCCTTTGTTTGCCATTATTCCATACTCCTAATCTTAAGCCTGTTCTTCAGCGGCTTTTTCTTCTTTTTTGCTGCTGAATTCTTCAACTTTGACCGTCATGAAACGAATAATGTCTTCGTTCAGGCGGACCAGACGCTCATATTCGAAAATTGCGTTTGCCGGAGCGGAAATGTTCAAAACAACATAGTAGCCCTTGCGGTTCTTTTTAATGCGGTAAGCCAGGTTCTTCAGCCCCCAGTTGTCAACGCTGACAACTTCTCCGCCTTCTTTCTTGATGGCTTCGGACAAAGACGCAACAATGTCGTTAACCTGAGACTGGCCGAGATCCTGACGGGCAATTAACATACCTTCGTATTTAGTCATAAATAAAATCTCCTTATGGATTCTCAACAAAATTAATGTATAGCCGCAGACAGCCGTCCACGGCAAGGACAACGCCGACTATACCCTGATTTTTTTAAATTGCAAGCCTTTTTTTCACAAAATGCTCCGGTTGCGCCCGCCGCTTCCTGCCTGCGCCAAACGCCGTCTCCCATTCTGCAAACGCCGAAGCTCATTCCGCAAACGCCGTCCCCCTCCCCCTTGTTAATACCGTCCCCTTTTGCAAAATCCATACCTTTTTGCAAAAAAAATTGCCTTTCACGCATTTTTTGCTTGCCTCATTGCTTATTTTGCGCTATATTAAAAAATGTTTTATTAAATTTATTATATTTTTATGGAAAATGTTGTTTTATGCAGCCAGGACTATACCGTTGCCGCTGCGCAGTCATTGTCAAGAAGTGTGTTAACCCCGGCCGAACAGGTTGAGCTTATTTGTCTGGGAGACGCCTGCTTCTTAAAGGGATTTATCTCTGAAAACCGTTTTGACGAAGATGTCGAACCGGAATTTGTAGAAAACGCCGACCTCGCCCTGATTGTTTTTTATAACAAGATTCACGAGCTTTCGGCCAAAGCCCTGCAGATTTTCAAGACCCGCTTTGGCAATATCGTGCTGTAGCCCCTGCTGCTGCCAACTCTCTGAAAAGCCCCTGCCCCGCGCAAGGGCTTTTCTTTTACGGCAAACACGCACCCCGTAAATATACGGTACAGATTTCGCTTTACAAATACTGCCGCCCGTTTTATACATAACCGGCAGCCTGATAATGCTGCAAGAAATAATGCTGTAAGGAAAATTGCCGCTATGTCAAATGTCAAAACCAACGCCATGCGTATTCTCGACAAACACAAAATTGCCTACAAGACCTATTGCTATGCCGACACCGGAGCCATTTCCGGTACCGAAGTTGCCGCCGCCCTCGGGCAAAATCCGGCACAGGTGTTCAAAACATTGGTAACTGCCGGCAAATCCGGCACCCATTACGTTTTTATGCTGCCTGTTGCCGCGGAACTGGACCTCAAAAAAGCCGCCCGCGCCGTCAATGAAAAATCGGTGGAAATGCTGAAACAGAAAGACCTTCTCCCCTTAACCGGCTATGTTCACGGCGGCTGCTCGCCGATTGGCATGAAAAAGCAGTTTCCGACCGTTGTCGACCAGACCGCTGCCGGATTTCCCACCATAATTTTCAGCGCCGGCATGATTGGCTATCAGGTTGAACTGCCGCTCCCCGCGCTCAAAACCGTCATCCCGCTGACAACCGCCGACATCACGGCCGCATAACCGCCAGCATCACGGTCGCATAATCGCCGCTTTTTGTCATTTTCCGTAAAGCTGTTGCTTTTTTGCCTGCATTATGATATAATTTCTTTATTGATAAACAACAAACGGAGAACGTGCATGCCTGATACCGCCAACAATCCCCAAACGCCGGAGGAAGCCCTCGCTGAATACCGGGAGGTCGTAGCTCCTGTTGCTTTTTATGACGGATGCCCACTCAATGATTTGAAAGTTGAAAACAAAACAATCCGGCCGCCGACAATGCACCTGATTATACCCAAAACGGCTTTACACAATATTAACCGCAACCGGAAAGACCCGTTCAATCCTGTTGAAAACGATAACATGTGGTATCCCAAAGCACAGGCGGGCATATTGTCGCTAAAAGATTATCAATCCCTTGCAGTTCATAACAACGTCGTCGGCCTGACCGACAAGCTCGCCGTTTTATGCGCGCAGCAAAAACAGGAAGAAGCGGACAAAATCCTTCCGGGGTTTTATGAACGCTACGCCTCAAAATTCACTCTGAAAAAAGAAGACCGCCCTCTCGTTTATGAAAACGAAGACTACGAAAGTGCACAGCAATATGTAAGAGAAAATTTTGGCACAGCTTGTCCCACCTTCCTGAAAGATACGGAAGCCCGCTGGAAAGAAGACAGCGAGAGTATTTTGGGGCGCGAAGAAAAAAAATTAAGCGATGCCGGATACTATGCCATAATCAGAGGACATTACTACGCCCCGACCGAAGAAAACAACCGTTACACCGCAAACGTCCGCCAATTAGATATTGCCACTCTTCATAAGCTGGAGAGGGAACGGCTGAAACAGGAAATGCACGAAGATTTTGACAAAGCTTTCAACCGCCCGGCAGATGAGATGAATAACGGCAGAAATCCCGCACAAAATGCCACCGCTCCCAGCGCCGCCGATACGGCCTTTCCAAACGCTGCCGCAAGTTCTGCCACACACGGCATCTCCGCAAGCGCCGCCGACACAGCCACTCACGACACCGTACACACCGCCGATACCGTCGCTCATGACACCATTCCAAACGCTGCCGCCCGCAATACCGGCGCCAATTCCTCAGAGGCAAACGCGGCAATGGTTGCTTCTCTCAGAAAACGAACTCTGGGACGCTAAGCTTCGCTGTTCTCCCCTTCGCCGGCAGCCTTAAACACCGGCTGCGCCGCGTGTGAACCGTCGCAAAACGGCTTGTTGTGCGAACGCCCGCAACGGCACAGCGTCTGCCGGTTGCGCACTTCATAGCTGCGTCCGGAAGCACTCTCTACTTCGATGCCGCCTTTGACAAAAACCGGCCCGCTCGCCTCAATAACCGGATCTTCCAGCACCGCCACCTCAGGCTCATATTCGGGTTCATATGCCTCGCCGCTTTCCTTATCGTACATTACCAGCCTGCCCGCCGGGCAAAGCATCGCCTCGCGGATAGCCTGCTTGTCCGCACGGTCGTTTCCCGCATTAATAAGGTTCCACACCCGCCCTTTTGCGTCGCAAAACCGTGCATATGCGCAGAACTTCGGATTATCCGCCAGCCGCAGGTTTGGCCCTTCAAAATATTCCGCTCCGTCTTCCAGCGGCGCAAAACCGGCACTTTCTTCGCCGTCCCAGCCCGCCGCCGCATGTGAACCGTCGCAAAACGGTGCGCGGTGCGTCCGCCCGCAGCGGCAGACGTAAACCGGGTTCTGCGCAACATCGTACTTTCTGTCTGCCCTGTATTCCTCGCTTGCCCCCTCGTCGTCGGGAATAATCTGATAACGCATAATACGGTCGATATTATGAACTTCATACGGTCCGTCTTTGGTAACTTTAATCCGTGGTCCGGCTTTCATCATCTGCCTCCTTTCTGTCCGGTTGTTTCGCTGCTGCCTGATTATATAACTGCCCGCCGCCCGTGTTTAAAGCCCGCGGCAAAAGTCTTTTCCCGTCCGCCCAAACCGATGTGCAGACATACAAAAAGGGCGGCATTGCACCGCCCCTCCTGTCCATTAGCAGCTTACAAAATTTCGTCCCGGCAGTGCGCCGGGCAAAACGCCCCGACGCTTGCAGGCTTATTTGCGCGTAATTTCAATTTTACGCTTTTTGCCCTTCTCATCCTGCGACTTCGGAATAACGACATTCAGCACACCGTTGTTAAATTCGGCCGTTGCGTCGTCAAACCGCAAATCCCACGGCAGAGCCACCGTCCGTTTGAACGACCCGTAAGAAAATTCCGAAAAATAGCTTCCCTTGCCATGTTCTTTGCGCTCCTGCTTTTTCTCGCCCGAAATTGTCAGGTACCCGTCGGCAGAAATCTCCAAATCAACATCCTTCTCGCTCATTCCCGGCAATTCAGCCGCAACTTTGACTTCATTTTCGTCCTCGCTGACTTCCAATTTCGGCTCGGCCGCCTTCATTGCGGTATTTTCGTACGGAAAGTCCAGCCAGTTGTTGAAAAAGCTGTTGACCATATCGTTAAAGTCTTTGTTTCTATAACCGTAATGCGTAGGCATTCCGTGATTGTTGTCTTTGCGTGTCATATTTGTATCAGTCATTTTATCCTCCAAAATCTGTTCGTGTCTGCATCAGCCGCTCTGCGTATCCCCGCTCGGAAACATCTCCCGCGGTTCCGGTTTCATCGGCGGCTTGCATATGTACCACGTTCTGATTCTGAATTAGGAAGTCCGTAAATCAAAATCAAGACTTTTGGCAATAAAAGTGCAAAAATATTTTTCTCTTGCATTTTTTCACTCTTCCCCGTCTTTCGTCCGCAATTCCTGTTTCCCCGTTTTGCTCCCGTTTTCCGCCGCTGCCGCCTGTGCCCGCCGATACCCTTTGCCGAAATAATAAGCCGTAGCCAGCCCCAGCAGGCATAAGGCCGTACCCGGCGCTGCCGACGTCTGCACCGCATATCCCGCGGCAATCGGCAGACCGCCGAAATAAGCCCCGAGCGCATTGCCGAGGTTAAATGCCACCTGCGCACCGGAAGCGCCGAGGATTTCGCCGCCCTTTGCCGTATCGATAATCAGCGACTGCTCCGGGCTGGAAACGCCGAACAGGCCGAATACCCCAAAAAACATCAGCGCCAGCGCAACATACGGCTGCGGTGCCAGCAGCAGAATGCCGGCCGAAGCCAGAAACATCAGCCCAATCATCGCCATCGTCAGTTCCACCGCCGGCACTCTGAGCGACAGCCGCCCGCTGACAAAATTGCCGAGCACCATCCCCAGCCCTGCCAGCATCATAATTCCCGCCATATAATAAAACGGAAATCCGGCCGTTTCCACCATAATCGGGTTAATATAGCTGTACCAGCAGAACAGCCCGCCGTTGCCGAGCATAATCGTCGCCAGCAGAAGCCACGGCTGCGGCTTTTGCAGAAACGCAAACTGCGCCCGAAAGTTCGTCGCCGGCAGCGGTGCAATATCGGGTACCCATTCCCGAATGGCATAAATCGTAAACAGCCCCCACGCGGCCACCACCGCAAACAACATATGCCAGCTCATAATATGCGTCAGATACGATGCCATCGGTATTCCCAGCAGGTTCGCCACCGTCATGCCTGAAATCATAACCGATACCGCCTCAACCTCTTTGCCCCGTGCCGCCAGCTTCTTCGCCGCAATCCCTGCCACGCCGAAATATCCGCCGTGCGGCAGCCCGGAGATAAACCGCGCCATCATCATGAGTTCATAATTTGGCGCAAACACCGCCAGCAGGTTGCCTGCGCACATCACCGCCATCAACGCAATCAGCAGTGTCTTCAGCGGCTTTCCCCGCGAGAGAAAAACCAACGCCACCGCACCGAAACAAACGCCCAGCGCATAAGCGGATATCAAATGCCCCGCCTTTGCAATCGAAATTCCCAGCCCCTCGGCCGCCGCCGACAAAATGCTCATCATGCCGAACTCGGCAATACCCAGCCCCAGCGTCCCGAACGCCAGAACAACCAGACTTTTCTTCATGACCTTTTCCTTCCCTTTTCCGGTTTCAAGCAGCACCGCCGTCCGGATTTTCCCCGCCGTATCGCCGTCTGGATTTTCCACGCCGTATCGCCATCCGGATTTTCCGCACCGTGCCGCTGTCTCATACCGCCCGCACCGCGCCAATTCCCCAACCTTGTAATCCCGTAATTTAAAATTTCAATGCCTGCCGCACGATTGTACACTCTTCTTTTCCCTCTTCCCGGCCTTCGCCGTTCTGTTTCCGCCGGACACAATGCTCTCCCGCATTTCTTTCCTTCCCGGTCTCCCGCCTCTCCCGTTTCCGAAAAAAGCTTGACTTTTACCACGGCGGCATTATAATCCGCACATCAGACAATCATTATGTTATACCAAAAGTAAATTACTATGTCCCTGGAAACAAAAATTATGGTTTGGGCCGGTGCCGCTCTGGTATTGGGCATCGTTTTATTTATCGCCGATTTAATCAGCGAAAACCGAAAATACCGCAAAAACCCGGAACACTACATTGCAACTGACCGTTCGGAAGAAGGCGCCGGAAAGATTACCGGGCCGTGGCTGGTCTGTTGCTTCATTCTCGCTCTCGTCTTAATGTTAATTCCGGAAAAAATTTCCTGAATACCGCCGTTGCACGCCGTATCTCGAGATACTCCGAAAGGCAGACATTTTACAAAAAAACAGCCCCTAAAAGGAGCTGTTTTTTGTTTCCAACGCCGCCGCGCCGAAAGCCGTTTTCCGGCCGCCGTTCAATCCCGCTGCAACTGTTCAGTCCCGCAGCAGTCGTTCAGTCCGCCGCAACCGTTCAGTCCCGCTGCAACCGTTCAGTCCGCCACAGTCGTTCAATCCCGCAGCAGCCGTTCAGTCCTGCCGCAGTCGTTCAGTCCCGCAACAGCATTTCGAATCGTCTGGCGTTTCCCCGCGGATTTGTAACCGTCACAAACGCATTCCGCCCGTCCCGGTAGCGTATCTGCACCCGGACGCCGTATCCGTCGGCATCAAAGCGCCGTTCGGGATTTTCCCGCACATCCAAGAGCTGCGTTTCGCCCTTATGGTAAATGCTGAAGTACGGAAATCCCTTGTACTGCAAAAAGAAGGACCCGATCATCATCTTAACCGGATGGTCGACGCTCCCCCACAGAAAACAGTCATACTTTCTGATGTAGTACTCATTTTTTCCGTGCGGGCTGATTAAAAACTTCTCTCCCTCATGCTGAAACGATTCCCAGCTTGAATAAGGCGAACTGGAAAAATTAAATCCGCCGCCCGCCGCACAGGTAACCAGCGAACAGCCGGAAAAAAGACAGCTTACAACGCCGAAAACGGCCCAGATTAAAATCCTCATAACAATTGTTTCCATAATGATATAATATTAATATGTAATTGCCCTCAGTCTAAAAAGCCCGCACTCCATTGTCCAGCAGATTATAAAATAATGCGCCGTTTTTTTACGGGTACTTTTATTTCCCCTCCCCGGCTGCTAGCCATCCCACCTGCATCTTCTTCACAAAAATCTCCGATTTTACCCTTCCTTCCGCAAAATTTCTTGATTTTTCTGACAACGGAATTATGATAACGCCCAAATTCGATTATGTTGTTTAATTATTAAATTTTAGGATTATGAATAAAAAAATGATTGAAGAGGCTGTAAGCCTGTTCCGGCACCAGTACGGGATACACCCCGCGCAAAGCGCCTACCCGGTAATCGACGTATATGAAAAGCAGCACGCTTATTTGTACGCCAGTTCCGAAGAAGCCGTTAAGGCATACAAAACTCAGCAAAACATTATCCGCTGGATGATGACTTATTTTTTATGGCCTGTGGCTGTCGATACGACGCTTCTTTTTTACGCCGCAGTCAGATTTCAAAAACTTAATCATCCCCTGATTATCTGCTGTATCGCTTTTTATGCCTGCTGGGGGCTTCTGCTTCTCGTCCTCGCACATAAGGCATTCAAAGCGGAAAAGAAGCAAAAGAACAAAGTCCTCTGGCTCAATTACTGAAACGCCGGACGCTTAAGCCGCCGCCCGCAGTCATGCTGACGAAACGCCTGGCTGCCGTATACCGCCCGCATTTTCCACCGGATTTGCCCGCGTTGCCCTCCGGCCGGCTCCGCCCGCGTCTTCCACCGGATCTGCCCGTGCGCCTCTTTCAAAAGCCTTGCCCCACCGGCAGGGCTCTTATTTTATCCGCCGACTGTTTTCTTCTTGCAATTATTTTTCTGTTGCTTTTGCCGCAAAAATCATATATAAAATCAAACGCCAATTCCGGTATTGCCCAGACAGCAATTCCGGCATTGTAACGCGCAAAAAGAAATTTTCCCCGCTTTCTGCCCGTTTTTTCTTTATTGCCAACCAGACCAGGAGCCCTGAAATGAAACTGCTTCTCCCCGCACAAAGAACCCCGCTGCTGATAGCGCAATTAGTCAAAGTATGGGAAGCTTCCGTCAAGGCGACGCACCTCTTTTTGTCTGCCGGAGAAATTGAAAAAATAAAAGGATATGTTCCCGATGCGTTAAAAAACGTATCGCATTTGCTTATTGCCGAAAACGGAAAAAGCGAACCTGTCGCTTTTATGGGAATAGAAGGCAGAAAAATCGAAATGCTGTTTATAGCGCCCGAAGAAAGGGGAAAAGGGCTGGGCCGGCAACTGATAAAATACGGCATCGAAAACTACGCCGTCAATGAAGTGTGCGTCAACGAACAAAACCCACAGGCCGTCGGCTTTTATAAACACATGGGGTTCAGAGTGTATAAAAGGACTGATTTTGACGAACAGGGAAACCCGTATCCCATCCTCTGTATGGAATTAGGCTAAAGCTAAAGCCGGATATCCGTCTGAACGGGCGGAGTTGACCCGCAGTTTGCGGACTGGACGGCTTTTCTCAAACTGTATGTTCTTTGAGCCGGATGCTCATTCTCTGTTCAAAGGGTTCAAATCCATATCGTTCATAAAATTTGTAAGCAACAGTATTTTTATTAAATACTCCAAGCCGGATTTCATCAACACCTTCTGCTTTGCACATCTCAAAAAGTGCATCCATAAGCTTTTTTCCGATGCCCTTTCCCCGCAGACCTTTCTTCACCCCAATATTTGAAATATGGACAACATTTGGTTCTCTCAAATACGGCGAATACTTTTTCTCCGCCAATAAATACCCGTTAATTTCCTCACCTTCTTCCGCAACTAATGCTGTCATCCTGTCATCTTCCAGAGTTGCCAAAAACCCCGATTGCTCAAACGCATCGTCCTGCTCGGCAAAATACCCGCCGAGAATATCTGTATGATACTGGCGAACCTCCCGGCACAACTCCAAAACTTGAGGTAAATCAGCCCTCTCAAACTTTCGTATCTTCAAAATCTTCTTTTCCTCCAAAAATAATAAAATGCCCCAATTTAAAATCTTCATACATTTCTTTTACCACGGATATTAAATCACCTGCCGCAAAAAAAATCAACCTGAAATATTTACAGCCGTTTCAAGAAACCACAGCCGCCCCAACTTTTGTTTTGACTTATATGTTCTATTACACTAAGCTGCAAACAAGGATAAAATAACAGGAGGCGTTTATGGAGTGTGCTTTTTGTAAGATTTATAATCAAAAACTTCCGGCAAAAATAATTTATCAAGACAATATTTTATCCTGCTTTTTACCAAGAAATATGGAGGTGTACGGGCATCTGCTTGTCATCCCCAATAAGCATTTTGAAAATATTTTCGATATCCCGGAGGAAGAGCTGACACACATTATAAAGTTTACCAAAAAAATCAGCTTGCATCTGAAAGAATGCCTCGGCGCCACCGGCATCAATATTTTACACGCCAGCGGTAAGTCTGCCCAACAATCAGTACCTCATTTTCATATCCACATTTTCCCTCGCTTTGACAATGATTCCCTCAACACCTGGCCAAAACTTGAAAAAAAGGAATATGATGAAGATGAAATTTTAACAAAAATTAAATTCTAAATCCCCAAACTTGTGCCAACCTTATAATTTTCGAGCTGATTTCTATGGCAATAAGCTTCTTATTTGTTAAAATAAAAAAACAGAGAAGTGAAATGAATAATTCGCAACATTATATCGGAAAAATTGTTAAAGCCCAAATAGACCGCCCTTTAGGCTCATCTCATCCAAAGCATGGGTTCATATACCCGGTTAATTACGGCTATATTCCAAATACTGTCTCTGGTGATGGGGAAGAACTGGATGCCTATATCCTAGGAACAAATTTGCCCCTGTCAGACTTTGAGGGAAAATGTATCGCCATCATACACCGCTTAAATGATAACGATGATAAACTTATTGTCGTTCCCGAACATATGTTTTTATCAGACGCTGAAATAGAACAACAGACCAGCTTTCAGGAAAAATGGTTTCGGCATACTCTCATCCGCTCAAAACCGGCTATATACCTGATGTGCGGTTTTTTAGGCTTCGGCAAAACAACCACAGCAAAAAAATTAGAACAAGAATTGCCTGCCGTTCGTTTTACTCATGATGAAATAATGTTAAAGAGATTTGGACGAATACCTGACAATTTTCAAGTCCGATATAAAGAAGTAGACGACTTTATTCGTAACGAAACAGATAAAGCAATCAAAAGAGGCAAAAATGTTATTTTAGACTATGGCTTTTGGGACAAAGAAAAACGGGCGGAATATTTTCAATGGGCAAAAACATTAACGCCTAATGTCCAGTTTTATGCAATTTTTTGTAACATAGATATAGCACGAAAACGTATTATTGAAAGGAACCAAAATAATCCTGGCGAACTGTTCATAGATGAAAATTGTTTTAACGACTTTTTACAAAAATATGAACCCATAAGCCCGGATGAAGGTTATCCCGCAATTCTTAATAACTGTTTAGAATAAGAAATTTTCTCAAACTTCTAAGAATGCACTTCCGAAACGCAGATAAGATTCAAACCCGATAATGCTGTCAAAAAATAAAAGATTGCCAGTACACGAGTTCGTAACATCTTCCCGCAATGCGATTTTCACAAACGAACATTCAAACCAGCCGGAAGCCTCGTCCCGCACAACAAACCAGCGCTCTGAAGAGAGCGCTGGTTGCATTGCGGATGTTTATCACAAACCGGATAAAATTCCGCTTATTTCAAATTATCTCTGAAAAATTGCGTTATTTTATCAAACGGGATTATATCAGTTTTATCATATAAATCTGTATGGTTGGCATTAGGAATAATCATAAGTTCTTTGTTATTGCCAACCAGTTTTTTATAAGCATCTTCGCTGAAATAGCGGCTATGAGCATTCTCGCCGTGAATCATCAGAACCGCACTCTTAATTTCATCGCTGTAAGCCAAAATGGGCATATTGATAAACGACAAAGAAGATGTCATATTCCAGCCCGTATTTGAGTTTTTAGAACGCTTATGATATCCGCGCGGTGTTTTGTAATAATCATAATAATCCTTAACAAACTGCGGTTCTTTTCCTGTTAATTTATCCGGCAGCCCTGCTTCTGCTGCATAAGTTCCGTTTCTAAAGTCTTCCGTACGTTGGGCATTAAGTTTTTGCTTAAGCTTATAGCGGCCTTCCTTATCCATTGTATCAAAATAGCCGTTGGCATTAACTCTGCTCATATCATACATCGTCGAAGTAACAGTTGCCTTTATCCTTGTATCCATCGCCGCAACGTTTAAAGCAAAACCGCCAAATCCGCAAATCCCGATAACGCCTATTTTATCGGCATCAACATCATCTTGCACACTCAAAAAATCAACTGCGGCACTCATGTCTTCCGTATTGATATCCGGTGAGGCGACTAAACGCGGATGTCCGCCGCTTTCGCCCGTATAAGACGGATCAAAAGCCAAAGTAATAAAACCTTTCTCCGCCATTGTTTGAGCATACAAACCGGATGATTGCTCTTTAACCGCACCAAAAGGGCCGGAAACGGCAATCGCCGGCAGTTTTTCAGTCACTTTATTTTTGGGTATGTATAAATCCCCAACCAGCTCAATACCGTAGCGATTTTTAAATTTTACCTTTTTAACAGTAACATTGTCGCTTTTTGGGAAAGTTTTGTCCCAGGAATTTACCGGATAAAACCGCCACGCCAAAATTACCGCCACGACAGCCAATAAAAATAAAAAAATCTTCATTTTTCCCTCCGAAAAATAACTCATAAATATCAGACACGAAAATGATAAATTTTAGAGCATACTTTAAGTCAAGATATTTTTCTATTTTATAGCATAAAAATTTATTGCACTGTAAAAACAAAGGATTATCGTCAAGCGAATTCGTAAAAACTTCCCAAATACGATTTTCACAAAAGAACATTCAGACCCGCTGAAAGCCTCGTCCCGCATAGCAAAACGGCGTCCAGAAGCAAAACGGCGCCCAGAAAAGGGCGCCGTTAGTATTGGTGATGCTCAACTCACGGTTTACGAACCAAAATATTAAATCCTCAAACGGCTTTGAAATAAAAAAAACTACAAACACATTCATATTCCGGCAAAACAAATTCTCTCCAAATTTACCATTTATATTCTCTGTAATTCTTAAATAATTTTCCATACTGAGGTTCTTTATTTTGTAAGGCTGAAATAATTGGATCCAATACCCTCATAGCGCCATCTGTTTCGTCAATCGCCATCTTGGATTTTCGCTCGTTTTCGCCCAAATTTTGTGGATTAGGTTTCTCATTGGTTATCCATCCCGTATCAACACTATTCATAAAAACGCCCAAATTTTTATAATGTTCCGCAACAGTCCTTGTCATCATATTCAATGCAGCTTTCGCCATATTCGTATGTGGATGGCGACTGTGTTTGCGTGGCGCATAAAAATTGCCTTCCATAGCCGAAACATTAATAATAAACGCCATATTTTTATTCTGCTGCAAAACAGGCAGCAGCTTTGTATTCAGCAAAAAAGGAGCTATCAGATTAATTTGCAAAATTTCATACATCTCTACCAGAGAAACATTTTCCAATTCATACATCCAACTGTTATTATCGCGCAAATCCAGCTGTTGGCCGTCTTTATCATATTTTCCTGCAGGAAAAATTTTCTCATTCGTAATCAGATCCTCCGGCAATAATGCCAACTGCGACATCTCCGCTGAAGTCAACCGTTTGTTTTGAGCCGGCAAATTAAGTTTTGTATCGGCTAAGACTTTAATTCCGGAAGAAACAATATTTTCCAAAGCAGGCCTTTGCAACTCTGCCTCCAACAAATGCTTATAAAAAGGAGCCGGTCTGCGTACTGTTTGTGCTGCGTTATTGATTAAAATATCTAACGGTCTGCCCTTAAAAAAATCTATTACACTCTGCACCGACTGTACAAAACGAAAGTCCGCGCCAATAATATGCAAACGCGGTTGATACTGATTAAAATTCTCAAGTTTTTGAAATCTTTTCAACGTATCGTTCGGAAAACGGGATGTTACCGTAACATCAGCCCCCATTTCCAACAGCAAACGAGCTGTTTCAAACCCGATTTTAATTCTGCCGCCGGTAACCAATGCATGATGATTGCGTAAATCAATCCGTTGTATTCTTTTTTGATAATTTAATTCTCCGCAACTTTCGCACATTTCCGAATAAAACTTATGCGGAGTCACAATATCCCTCTCGCAGCAATAGCAAACCCGGCGTTCAAAATACGCCTTTTCCCTGATGCTCATCTACAAACACTCTAAAGAACATTTTTTTATAAAATTCTGATTGGATAGAAGTAAATTCTCTGGAAGATTATTCACGTCAAACCATTTCCAACACACACATTTGTCTTTTTCCATAACTTGCGGCGTACCGACAAACTTAGTGCAAAAGAAATGCAATGTAATATAATGCTTTTGAGTTTGAGAATAAAAATCATTGGTAACGCCTCGCAAACTCAAATCATCTTCGCAAATATCAAGATTTGTTTCTTCTTTTACTTCCCGAATAGCAGCTTGTTCGTTCGTCTCACCAAATTCAAGGTGCCCTCCGGGCGGACACCAGCATCCATATCCGTGAACGCTTTTTCTCTGCCCCAAAAGAACTTGATGTTCTTGATTAAAAATATAAATTCCAACCCCGACACGAACAATATTTTCCATTGTTTACCCCAATATATCATTTTAGCTGGGCATTGTAATATCCAAAACTTAAAACTTCAAGGCATTTCTTCAATTGTTATAAAATCAGCGCAAACTCTTTGTCTGCACACTCTGTTTACCAAGCCAGATGCAAACGAATTCGTAAAAACTCCCCAAATATGATTTTCACAAAAGAACATTCAAACCCGCTGAAAGCCTCGTCCCCATATAGCACCCATATAGCAAAACGGCACCCTGAAAAGAGCGCCGTTTGAATTGGTGATCCCAACGGGATTTGAACCCATGTTACCGCCGTGAAAGGGCGATGTCCTAACCACTAGACGATGGGACCATTGGTCGGAACAAAAGCGTTTATATAGATAAAAAAATAATAAGTCAACACTTTCTTTTCATTTTTTTGATTTTTTTTGCAAAAAATCAGTTAACGTAAAATAATTTATTTATTTTCAATATGTTATAAAAACTACTTTTGCGCTAAATCTGCCTCCTGCTGACGCGCCGCAATATCCTTCATCATATCGACTGCCTCTCCTCCCGCTGATACGGGAGTTTCAGAAGAAATATTTTCTTGTGCTGTTACAGTAGGTTGAGTTTGATTTTCTGTTGTCTCGGCCGATTCACCGTCTTTTTGCCCCGGTATCAGCAGCACCGGCTTTTCGACATCATTAACACCTTTTGTTTCAACCGCGCCCGCGACCTTTCCGGCACCGGCAGAACTCCGCTGCACCGCTGCACCTGTGGTTTCTCCGGCAGAACTCCGCGACATCTCCGCACCAGCAGCCTCTCCGTTGGAAGAAGCTTTGTCAGTTCCCGCAGCCTGATTTTCAACCGCACTCGCGACCTCTCCGGCACTGGCAGAACTCCGCTGCTCCGCCGCACCTGCGGTTTCTCCGGCAGAACTCCGCAACACCTCCGCACCAGCAGCCCCGCCGTTGGAAGAAGCTTTGTCAGTTCCCTCAGCCTGATTTTCAGCTGCCCCCGCTGCCTCTCCGGCACCAGCAGAACTCCGCGACACCTCCGCACCAGCAGCCCCTCCGTTGGAAGAAGCTTTGGCGCCGCTGTCTGCCGGAACGGCATTTTCTCCCGCCGTTTCTTCTACGGCAACAACGCCTTTCTCACTGTCATAAATTTCTATCTTCCCTTCCTCAAAAGCAACCGTTTCGGAGCGGGAGGCCGGCTTTGCCGCCGTTTCCGGCTGACTGATTTTTGCCAACGCCGATTCCGGTTTGCTTACGGCATCAACTTTTTCTTTCGTTTCCTGCATAAAGTCCAAAAATTCGGTCAATGCCTCGCCGGAAATTTCCGCCTGCTCCGCCCCCTGAACTGCCTGGCTGCTGCCGGAAACATTCTGTCCGTTCTCCGCTCTTGCTGCAATTTCTTCTGCCGCCGGAGCCGATAAAACCGAAACCGGAGCCCGCGCCTCCATTGCAGCTGTTTCCGTTCCGATTGTCGTTACTTTCGAGCCGGTTGTCTCCGCACTGCTTACCGTTGTTTCGGCTGCGGAAATTTCAGCCTTTTTATCGGCTTCGGCCGCTGCAGGCTGTACTGTTTCGCGGCGACTTTCCGCAGCCCGGCTGGCTTTTCCTCTCTCAAAAACGACTGCTGCCGTCGCCAAAGGAGCAGTTTCTCTGCGGTATTCCGCGGCCGCTCCGCCCAAAAGCGTCAAAAACAATACAAACGCCAGCAGTTCTGCTTTGCCTCTGGCTTTCAACCGGGAAATTTCCTGATTATCCATAATGCCCTACTCCGTAAAAAAACATTTTCAGACATTATAGAACAGCCTTAGTTTATTTGCAAGCTTTTCCTTATGCCGAAAATCAGCGTTGCAAAACTCCTGTGGCAAAGTTTCCGCCCCAAAATTCCGCCGTCGGAACGCCGCAGCCCCAAAAGTGCGGCAGTTTCAAAAGCGCGGCAGATTCAAAAGCGCTGCAGCGGCACTCAGCCGACATGCTTTCTGACTGCCGCGCGCCCCGCCTCAGCCTATTTCTCGGGTTTATACCGTTCCTTCAGCATCCGCCCGGCCTTGCCCAGCATATTCCCGACCGCATCAAACAGTTGTTTTCCGCCGCTGCCGGTTTTTGCAGGAGTCAGGTCAAGCAGTTTCGTCACCTTGTCCAGCCAGACAATGTAAAAATTATGCAATAGCTGCTCGCTATCCCGCTCGACCGTCAGCCGGCCGCCGATGGCGTCCATAAAACGCTGCACGAACATTTCTTCCACGCCGGCCTCAATTGCCGCTTCCGGCGTAGAAAACCGTCGCGGCAGTTCCGGCATGACCCGTTCGCCACGTTTATAGACAAGCATATACCCGCCTTTGTAGTTCACCGGTTCATAGCGGTGCAGAAGCTCCTTGCGGTAATTGTCCATCAGGCGGTAATAAGCCCGCTTTGCCAGCATATTGCCGTTCAAATCCGGACTCTTCAAAATCTGGCTCAGATAATGGAACGTTTCATGCACAATCGTTTCCGCATCGGCCGTTTCAAACAGGTACAATGTCTTGTCCGCCGCGTCAAAAGCCCCTTTCGCCAAGACATCAAGCGTCGACTTCAGCCTTTTTTGCGGCGTCGGTGCTGCCGTTTCGTCGTCGGGCACAGAACGCATAAAATCAGGCTTAAACGCTATGTCTTTGTCGAAATTGCTTGCGATTTTCTCCAAATCGGCATACGTCAGGCGCGTTCTGTCGGTCGGAGGCGGCAGGTTCTTCTCGTCCCAATACGAAAACGACCGCTGCCAGTCGCTGTAGTCCTGTCGGCGCAGCATCGCCCGCACGTCGATATTGCCCTGCGATGTAACGCCGCCCCACGGAAACGGCGCCGCTACCGCATATCCCGAACTCATCCGCGCCCGCGTCAGGATTTCCGAATTCATCGCCTCACGCAGGTTTTGCAAAGCTGAATACGCAAAATCGCCGATTTGCCGCTCGTCCGGATCCAGCTGCGCGCTGCCGTAGCGTTCGTTGAGTTTTTCGTACAAACGGTCGAAATCAATCTCCCTGTACGTCAGGATTTCCGGTTTGTTCCCGTCGGCTCGCGCCTCAGAAGCCTTTGTTCCGACTGCATCATCTCCGACTCTTGCATCAGAAGCCGTTGTTCCGACTGCATCACCTCCGGCTCGCGCCTCAGAAACCGTTGTTCCGACTGCATCACCTCCGGCTCGCGCTCCTGAAACCGCCGTTTCAGCCGTATCCGCGCCGGCTTGCTGTCCGACCGCGGATTTCGCCTCGCTCCGGTAAAGTCCCAGCAGCGGCAGGGGAACCTCCCGCTCAACCAGATAATCGCGCTGCTTTTCCCCCGGCAGGTATTTGCCGAGAAACGCCGTCAGCTCCTTGTTAAACACCGGGGCAATTTCCTTTCGCGCCATATGGATGTGGCGGTCCATAAAATTGCGCCGCTGCGTCGGCGTCAGCGCCGGATCGAACCCTTCCCGCATCTGAATGGCAAATGCAGCTCCCCTCAGCAGCAGGTCTTTCAGATTGGCGTAGTCGAACTGCCGCGGATCAATCTCCAAAACGTCGGCATTGCTGGTTTTGTCATGATAAAAATGATACCCTTCGTCATTTGCCAGCTCCTCAAACCTGACCATAACGTCTTCCATATCGGGATAGTTGCGGTAAAGCTCCTGATGTTCCAGCAAGTCGCCGAGCCGGACTTCCTTCCTCTCCAGCAGCAGCTGCCGTTCTTCCCAATACCGGCGCAGGCTTTCGTCTCCGCCCTCGTAATGTTCGGCAATATAGGCGTTTGCCGCCCGAATGTCGCGTTGTTCCGCCTTGCGTGCAAATTCGGTTTCCCGGTGCAGGCGGTAAATCCGGTGAACTTTGTCCAGCATTTCGGCAATCTGCACCTTCTGTGCCGGCAGCAGATAGCGGTATTTCTCCTGATTGAAAAACAGGTCGCTCATCAGCCGGGGCGTATGCGCTTCCCGATAAAAATCAGGACGATACGCCATATTGCGGTACGGTTTGTGATAATCGCCCTGCGCCGCCAGATAGGTACGGTACGCCAGCTCTTTGTTCAAATCCATATAAAGTTCCGGCCCTTCGGGTATTCCCATCCGCTGCGCCGCTTTGCGCCGTTTGAGAACGCGTTCCAGCAGTTCCTCCCCCACTTCCGCCTGATATTCGAACAGTTCCGGCGTTGCCGCTTCGTGCACGTCCAGAAACTCCCGCAGCGTCTGAAAATTTTTCTCGACGCTCGTATCGTCTTTCCATATCTTTTCCAAAAATTCCAGATACTTCGTTTCCTCAAGCGTCGAGCGGATAACCTTCATCTGTTCCTTGGTATAAAACCGGTCGACTGCAGGGAAATTGTCATTAGAAGCAGTCTTCCTGAGCCACGGGGAACGCCTGCTTTTCGCCAGTTCTTCCGCTTTGCGCCGCTGCTCGGCCAGATAGTCGTCATACGAAATAACCTCTCCTGTGCTCTTGCGCAAATCGTCCTCGATTTCCTTGCGTGAAACGTCTTCCAGCCGCAAGTCCCAGAATAAATCCCCCTTGTCGTCCTCCTTGACCGTCATTCGGCTGTTTATCAGCTCGCCGTTAATCATCACCGGAAAATACGCCTTGTAAGAGTTTCTTTCTCCCGCTGTCACAGAATTCGAACCGTGCGGCGCTTTCTTAACGTTAAAAACCGCCGTTCCCAGCAACATGGGCAGATAAGGAATTAAAAGTTCCCGGCTGCCATTCCAGATATGTCTGTCCTCAACCGGGAGATTTTTGATTTCCACTTCTCTCCCCAGCGACGGATTATATATTTTCCGCCCCTGATACGAAACGAGCAGTTTTTCCATTTTCGCCTTAAAATCAGAGTCATTTCTCGCCTGATATCTATCGGCACTGACATTCAGCAGTACTTCGCCTGATGCGCTCTTGACATTTTCTCCGGCAGCCTCTACATTATCAAAAAACGGCGTACCGTTTTCCTCCCTATCCGACACCCGGATTTGTAGCCGGGACCGCCTGGGGGAGGTTTTCGGTACATTATAGCCGTTTTCCTCCCTATCCGACACCCGGATTTGTAGCCGGGACCGCCTGGGGGAGGTTTTTTGTATATAGCTGCCGTTTTCTGCACTCTGCACTTCTCCGTTTCGGTTAGCCGCCGGGCCGTTTTCCCCGCCGTCGGGAATAACCAGTTCGCCTCGGTCAATCAAAACTTCTTTAAGGCTTTTGTCTTTCAGATAGATAGGCATCCGGCTCCAGTCCTGCTTATCGCGCAATTCCTCTTCCCTCAGCCCGTATCCGTCAGACAGGGCATAAAGCCTCGAATCGGCAAGTGCCCTCTGGGCTTTGACTTCCGCCTCAAAATCTCCTTCCAGATCCCGAAACTCAAAATACCCGCTGCGGTTAAGGCCGACCGCCATATTGCGCTGGTAATGCTTGTCTAAGAAGTCGATAAAATCGCTGTACAGATAATTGTAAAGCTCTTTAATAATTGCCTTATCCTGAAAAATCAGCCGTTCATAACTTCTGAGCCCGAGAATATCATGCCCTTCCATTTCCTCCAGTTTCCGGATATACGTCTGCCAGTACCGCTTGGGAAGGTCGTCAGCCTTAACGTCGGTGTGTATTTTCAGCTTAGCGCCGGAATCATTGATTTCAAAACGCCACCGTCCGTCCCCGCCGCGATACCATCCGGTTCTTGACCAGATAAGCCGCGGGCTGTAATCCTGCTGTTCCAGTTTATATGCCTCCGCCAGTTTTTTGAAATCGGCAAATTTGGCTTCGACCCCGCCGAACTGAAACATCACCGCCGCTTCGGGCGACAGTCGTTTCTGAAACTCCTGATACGCCAGTTGCTTATATTCCGGTATCTGCCCCGCAAAAAGGGAAGCCGGAGAAAATCCGCCGTCAATCTCGTACAGTGCCATCATATTGGCTTGCATCATGCCGGCGGCAATTCTCGCTTTCCCTGTGTCTCCGGTAGCTTTAAGCGAACGTTTGTATACTTCGTCAAACAAACGGCGAAACCCCTTGACATCTTGGCGTACCTGCGCCAGGCTTCTGTTTTGCCGCTTTGCCGCCACCGTCACATTCTCCGCATCGGCACCGCCCTGTGCAATAGTTTCCCCTTCGCTCATCCGCTGCAAATTTCGCTCCAGAACGTAGTTCAAAACCTTTCCGAAAGCATCAGGTTTGCTCTTTAGCAGTTCCATCATATTGTTTTTGTAAAGCTCGATTTCCTCCGCCGTCACGCCGCGCAGCAGCATTCTCTGCCGGGCATCCTCATATGTCTTGCGCGCATAATAAACGCTTCCGTCGGCAGTCATCAGCGCCGAAGAACCTGCAATTGCCCCCAGTGCACTTTCAATCAGCCCTTCAAACAAATCCTGCGTATCGTCAATGCCGACCTTGCGCACAAGGTTTTCCGCCATCATCTGCTGCAAGACTTCCGTTCCTGCCTCGCGCAGCGGCGCCCCTGCAATTTCACGTGCAATCATTTTGGAGGTTATCCGCGCGTCTTTTTCTATCTGTTTCGGTAACGGGCTGAAAAGCTTATCAATCGCAAAAGTTGTGCCGCCGGAAATAAGTGCCAGCGTATTGGCAGTGTCAATATCCCCGTCCTTGGCATAGGACTCCTTAAAGATTTCTCCGGCGCCGCCCCCGGCAAACAAACCGTACGTCGGCCCCGAGCCGATAAATTTGGCCATGGTTCCCATTGCCAAAACCTGTGACGATCCCTGTCCCAGAACATTTGCCAGTTTCGACCAGTTCGGATCTGCACTGTAAGCTTCCGCTGCCGGTGCCAGTAATTCCGAATTTTCGATTTTGCCGGCATATTCGCCCAGTTTGTCGCCGATGTTTTTAAAAATTTTCCCCGTTTCCGGCACCAGAAGCCCGGCACCCGCCGTAACCGCCGCCGTACCGGCATTCCGGCTTTCAAGATTGGCGCCGAACATCGACAGGACATTCCCTGCCGTCCGCAGCGTATTCGCGCCCAAACCTCTTGCCCCGGCTTTTAAAAGCTCCCGGCCGAACGCCCCTGCTTCAAATGTGCCGAACTTCCCTTCATCATACGCCCACTTATACTCTGCAGCCTGTGCCCCGAAATTCTCAAGCAACGCCCAGTAGTTGCGCAAATCGGCAGCCTGCCGCAGCCATTTTCCCGCAATCTGAAAGCTCGTCAGCGGCGCATCTTCGTCAACCGTTTCCGCTGAAAAAGCCGGAAAATTCAGGTTCTGCTCCTCCTCAAGGTAAGCAAACGGCGCCCGTCCGCCTTCCTCAAATTCTTCCTGTTTCCTGCCGCGCGCCATAACGCCGGTATAAACCGGTTCCGCCGCAGTATATTCTGCGTTCATATCCGCAGTCCCGCCATCCGGCAGCAATGTCATTGCCATCTCCGTAACGCCCGCACCATACGCCGGCACTGGCGTCATCATCGTCTCACCCGCGGCACTGCCTTCCGATACCGGCGTCATCATTGCCCCGCTGTCCGCAATTCCGGAAATTTCCTTCCCGTCCGCATCGTATTTCATCGCCAAATTCCTCAAGTTGTCCATTGCCCTATCCTTTCATCGCCGTCAATTGTTTCAGCCTTTCATCACGGCAAGCCGCCCCTTGAAATAAAACCGGTCTCCCGGCGCCAGCCCCGCCTGCATTACCTCGTCATAAGTTTCAAACTGCGGATAAGAAAGCTCGCGTTTCTGTTCTTCCGTTGCAATCCGGCGCATAACCGCCGTTTTGTCCTCGGCATAAGGTGCTTCTTTTGCAAAACGCTCCCAAATGCGCCTTTCGCCGCTGCCTGAATAGCTGCTCTTCAGGGTTCTCCGCAGCTCGCCGAAAGACGGAGCGTCGCCCGGTGTTTCTTTGAGGTTCAGCTCCGCCGCCGTTTCCGCCAACGCCTGCCTGCCGATTTTCTTTGCCGCCGCAGGTGTCATCTGCCCGCCCTGCGCTGTAAATTCTTCGGCCAGCGCCGTCTTTCTGCCGTAGTAGTTCTGATAAATGTCAAACGCCAGTTTCGCCTTATGTTCCATCAGCTCGCGCCCGTACGGGGTATACTGTTCCGCCCCGGCGGGGATATCGCGCATAAAGGCTCTGTCCGCCAGTTCGTCAACCGCTCTGTCAAAAATAAGTTCGGACGCGTTTCCGCCCTGCTGCGCCGCCACCAGCTGGTTTTGCAGTGCCGCCGTTTCTTCCAGACCGAGTTCGTTATGCCGGTAAGCGCTGATAAGGCTGTTTCCCGCATCGCGCACTTCTTCGGCGCTGAGGCTTTCCCCTCCGTTCATTTTCCGCACCAGCCGGTAAGCGTCGGCAAGCGGTGCCGGAGAGCGGTCTTCGCCGTCTCCCCACAGCATTTCGGGATTGGTATCGGCGGAAAGCACATAATATTGCGCCGGAGAAATTTCCCCCCTTTCCCGTTTCTGCCACAATGACTGGGCGTCGCCGTACGCTGCCAGATAAGAACGCTGCCGTTCGCGCTCCTGCTGCCGTTTAGCCCCTTCTTCGTTTAAGCGCCGCGTTTCCGCAATCCGCGCCTTAATGCCGTCGCTGTCGCCGGGAAAATACCTGTCCGCGGCAGCTTCCGCCGTTTCCGGAGAATTCAGCGCCAAATTGAGAATTCCGGTTTTAAGATAGCCGTCGCGGTAAAACTGCTTGTCCTCGGGCGTAAGAAACGGTGTCCGCTCTATTTCGCCGGTTCCCATCTCCAGCAGCTTTTCCGCCTGTACCGGCTCTGCCGTTTCCGCCAGAAGGTTCTGGTTGTCCGCCAGCATCGACCGCAGGCTGTTACGGCCAAAATCCGCCTGTTTCATTGCCGCAATTTTTGCCGTATCGGCACGATTTGCTTCAAGTATCTTGTCGCCGTGTTCCTGCCAGAAAGCCTTGCCGGAATTTTCGCTGCCAAACTGCGCCGGCAGGCTTTTCTCCGCCGTTGTTGCAATTTCCCTCAGCTGCTCTGGCGTTTCAGCCGCCTCCATCGCCTGACGGGAAGCCCTTAGTGATGCCGCCGCTTCCATCGCCTGCCGCTGCTTTTCCGTTTCCAGGCGTTCCTCAGCCATTTTTTTGCCGGCGTCAACCAAAAGCCCCGCCGTTTCCAAACCGCCGTTTCCCGCCACAAAACGTTTTCCCGGAACCGTCAAAGTCGTTTGCAGTCCTCTCTGCGCCATCACGCCCGCCAGCCCCATCGGGGCAATTTTCTGTCTGTTTGCCATTGTCTTCCTCCGCTCTGCCCTAAAAACTACCCGAAAAGCCCGCCAAGCGACGATGTCAAGCCGCCCAGCATGCTGTTCATAAACTTGTTTTTACCAGCTTTTTTGTGCTGGCGCGCCTGTTCCTCCGCCAGCCGCGCCTGATAAAGATAGTTTTCCGCCTCGCTTTCGACCCGGTAACGCTCGTTAAGGATATTCTGTTCCAAAGCTGCCGAAGTCGTTGCCAGCGCCGTCGTTGTCGTCGGGCTTTCGCCCATGCCCGCTTCGCCCGCCGCCGCGGCTGCTGATGCCACTGCCGCCCGTTTCTGGCTGCGCATCATATCCTCGTTCAACGAACCGTTCAGCCGCACCCTTGCCGCGTTTTTGCGGTAAATCGCCGCGTTGTTCAGCGCCAGCTTTGCCTGAACCTTGGCCTCGTATTCTTCCTGTTTGCCTTTCAAAAAGCCGGAAGCAAAGTTGATTCCGGCCGCAATCAATGCCGCTTGTGCCACCATTGTTTTTCTGCCCTTTCAAAAATCTGATAATCTTCACCGTTAAAAAAATTTTCCAATATCCCGGCCGGGGAAAATCCCAGCATGCCGGCCAGCCGCGCCCCTGCCGCAAAGCCGCGGCGCACCGTCATCGTAACGCGCCGTACCCCGAGCCGGACCGCCTGCCGCGGAATATACCGGCGGAAATAGCGTACCGCCTCAATCAGCTTTCGCCCCGCGTCGATTCCGACCAGCGCGAAACATTCCGCTTCCCTGCCTGTCGTAATGTCGCCGCCTTCAATCCGAAAGCCGAAAACCGCCAATACCCTGCCGCCGTTTCCGTCCCACTGCCTTCCCGCCGGTTTGCCGTCACCCGCCGCAGCGCCGCCGTTCCCGGACGCATTGTCTTCCGCAGCGCCGCCATTCCCTTTTTCCACCAACGCGAAAGCCGGAATGCGTTCAAATTCCGCCGCCCACGTTGCCGCTTCCGCCTGCTGCTCAGGCTGCACCCGGACTTTAAACGCGTCTCCCGCCCGATATTTTCGTATCATAAACTACTCCCTGCTGCTATTGCCGAACCGCTCCGTTCAATGCCGAACCGCTCCGTTCAATACAGAACCGCACCGTTCAATGCCGAACCGCACTGCCCCAAACCGCTCGCCGCTCTATTCGTCCACGTCCATATACGGCACAATCGCCAGAATATTCATCGGCAGCGGCGAAGAATTCTGAATCATCAGCGTCGCCGCCGCTTCCTTTTTCGTCGTCGCTCCGTTAAACAAAACTTCCTTGTTGCCTGTAAACAGTTCCTGCGCCTCGTTCATTGCCGCATCGGCCTGCCGGTAGAGGATATTCGTCAGCGTATCCTCGTCCTCGCCGATCTGCCCGCCGCCGGAAAGATACAGCATCAGCAGCACATGGTTGATGCGCTGTTTCTGGCCGATGCCGCTTCCGTAATCGTTCGGAATATAGATATTCTGCGGCATAAACTGGCTCGTAATCGGCAGCCCTGCCGCCACATGACGGTACGTCGGCAGAATTTTGATTTTTCCGTCCTGCACGACCTGCGGTTCCAGAACCGTCCCGTCGGCATACACCGCCACTTTAAGCCCTTCCAGATGTTCCAGCCCGGACATTTCCTCCTGCATGTCCAGTTCATTCTGCTCATACACCACAGCCCCGTCCAGATACAACGCTTCCTGGCGGACATATTCTTTCTCCAGCGTTTCCCTCTCGGCCAGGCTTGCCGCGCCGTAAACGCTCGACGGCCAGTACTGCGGAATACCGTTGTCCATCCATTCCACGGTTCTGTAGTTGGCATTGTTGACTGTGCGCTTGATTTCGAGCCACAGTTCGTCGCGGCAGTCTTCAAAATTCGGAATAACCGCCAGGCTTTCCGCCGCGCCGGACAAATCGTGCCGCGACAGTGCCGAAACTTCCTGTTCCGCCGAAAAAGTAAGCGCGGTCAGGCTCCCGTCGCCGACCATGCACCACAACACTTTGTCGGGAACTTCCTGATATGCCATGCCGGTAATTCTCGATTGGAACAGATGTTTCCCCAAAAGGGAAATGTCCATTTCGTCATACCCGTCGTTATAGTAATTGTACGTCAAATCGCGCAGGCTCAGCCCGTACCTGTCGACGAAAATAACGTGCGACCCGACCGAAAGCGGCATAATCGCCTTGCTCCCGACCCGCGAAATCTGCGAAATCTTTACATTGTCCGAAGCCAGCGGCGACGCCGACGACACCACGTCGACATAAAATTCCGACGCCCCCGTGCCGACAAACAAAACGTCCCGGGCATAAATCCATTTCCCCTCGTTAAATTCGGTATTGAGCACCGGCACCGTAATCGCCGTTTCCGCCGTTGCCTCGCCGCATTCCATATCGGCAAAGTTGTTATAGTCGCCCGAATACGACAGGCAGACGTTCGGCCCGGTATCGGTATTGACCAGAAACGCAAACCTGTTGCGGAAAAAAGCGCCGGATTTCGGATATTTCGAAGCTTTGTGCAGCATGCCGAGTTCCCAGCATACCGTGCCGGACTTAATGGCGTCCGGCAGGCGCGTTACCGTCGTTCCCTTTACATGCTGTTTGTCGACAACCTCCGTAATCTTGACAATTCCCGACCCGTCGTGCAGATATTCCCACAAAACGCCGCCGTCGGAACGCGTCCCTTCGCTGTGCACCGGTTTGATGCTTCCGGTCTCGTCTCCAGTAATGGCTTGGTAATACTTATTGTCTGATACGCATATAGTCCCCTGAAATCCGATTTTTCCCGCCTGCCAGGGGGTCGTGTCGTCGTCAAAAATTCTCAGCCGCACCAACCTGCCCACATCCGTCTTGCTGAAAACGTCGCCGGTTGCCGTAAGTTGGACCTCCCCTTCCAACTCGTCGGTCGCAATGGTGATGTCCGTCGTGTTCATGCTCAGAAACGGACCGTTTCTAATCTCCAGCTCTTCCAATACCCATGTGGTATTTGAATAGCGTTTCAGCACCATCAGCGGAAAATCCTCGTTAAAAATATACAGAATGTCCGAATGCTGGATAGTCTGAATTTTGCAGCATTGTTCCTCGTTGTCCCACAAATCGCTGTATGCGTACGGAGACGCAATCTCCAGCACCGGAAATACCTTCTCGACAATGTCGTCGGGAATTCCGCCCGTCGTGCCGCTTTCGCCGCCCATCGTCGTCTTTGACATATCGCGCACCAGTTTTCCCTGCGCGTACATGCGGATTTTCTTGTGGCTGAATTCAATCACATACGCCACCCTGTGGCTGTATTTAAACGGAAATAAAAAACTTCTTGCGTTAACCATTGTTTCTCCCCCTCAATTCCCAGACCAGTTCTTCCCCGTGATAAACGCTGAGGATGTTCCGTTCCGCTTTGCCCGTATACACATCATAAAAGAAACCGTAATTTTCCTGCGTTTCATCTTTCTGCCAGCCGTTTTCCTCTATAAACTCGGCATCAACGCTCAAAACCAGCGTATCATCGGCATCATAATAGTTTCCCTGATTCATTTCGCCCTTTGTTTCAACCAAACGCGTATGCACGACAGCCCCGTCCTGCAGCGCTATGCTGTTCAGTTTCTCACTGTCGGTATATTCAAACAGGCTTTCGTCCAAATTCCCCGTCGGAGCCATATCTTCCCGGGCAAACACAACCGGCAGAAAACCGTTGCTGAATTTAATATAAAAGCACCGTTCCTCCCTGTCGCTGCGCCCGACCGCCGTACAGGCTGCCAGCCCGACAACGTCGCCCCAGTCGCCGTAGTCGTATTCTTTTTCCTTGACCAGCTCGATTGTAACCGTTTTGGTCATATCGGCAATAATCGTCCCCTCCTGCGTGATGTAGTTTTCTTTTGCCACCCTGTAAAAAACTTCGCCGTTTTTGTTAATGCGCAGGCTCCGCCGTTCATAACCGTTGAGTTCGACCACGGCATCTGCCGGCACCGTTTCCACCGTCAGCTCACACATAATGCCTTTTGCTACCAGCCTGACCGCAAGTTCCTCGTCCGCATCCGCCGTCAGCGTATCGACAACCGTAACGTACCCCTCGCAGCTCACCCGGTACGAAACCTCGTCGCCGCGCGCCAGATAAACTTCCCGGCGTTTGACGCCGTTGATATAAACTTCTGCTTCTTCCGGATCGGGCACGATTTTAAACAAAATGCTGTCCCCTTCCGGAGTTGCCGCCACAAAACGCGTTCCGCCGCGCCGTTTCAGGCTGCCTTCTGCCAGCGGAATAAAATTGCGGCAGAGCTTTGCCGTCTTGTCATATTTCGCAATGTCTGTGCGCCCCTCCAGCCACGGGCTCAATTCCCCGCCGTTAAACTGCACTTTCGCCGGTTTTATACTCATCTGCATTTCCCCTTATCATCTTGAATGTTTCTTACCAAAAAATGACCTTTCCGCCATCTCACCATTTCCCCTCTGCCCGCCATCTCACCATTTCTCCTCTGCCCGCCTCCCGCTATTCCGCCTCTCCAACCCATTTCTCCCGTTTCTCTCTTCTCCCGCATTTTCCCATAAAAAAAGCGCGCCCTCCGGCACGCCCGTATTTTTTTTGCAGAATTTTTCCGCCTTTCGCTCCAAAGCAGCCCCAGCGCCGCTCCTATGCGTATCCTCTCTCCAAAGTCGCTCCTGCACGCCGCCTCACAACAGCCCCGCGATTAAAAAGGGTATCCCGCAAACCCCGCTGTACAGCCATATAAAAAACAACGTCCGCCGAACCGCCCCGATGCACGTTCCGGCATCATCCGCCGTCAGCCGCCCCGAGCAGCGAAAATACATCAGCGCCGCCAAAACATACGCTACTGCATAAAACGGCAGAATATCCCGATAAACGCCTCCCAGTATCAGCCATGACCCCGCCGCGGAAAACACGGCCGCCCCCGCCAGCCACAGCACTGCCCGCAGTATCAGCCGCAGCCGTTGCCTTTTCCGCAGCAGCGGCTCTCCCTGCGCGCCTTGCGATATAACCGCAGTTTCCTTTATGCTTTTACCCATATCCTGAATTCCCCCTAAATTGAACCGGCTGCAAACCAAAACAGCAGCGCGCCGCACCACAGCAGAAAACACAGCGCCGTCGTCATACAATATTTCCACCGCGCCTGCCTGCGCACCATCAGCACATAAAAGCGTCCTGCGCTGAATGCCGTCAGAACCGCCGCCAGCCCGAAGAGAAACAGAAAGATCAGATAAATCGTCATACCAAAACCGGGCATCCGCAAAACGGCTTTTTCTTCCGTTGTTATGGTATCATCCCACTCGTATTCATGCACATCCTTCAATATATCCATAGACGCCAGCCACGCCAGAACCAAACAAAACACGGCAGCTCCGGCGATTTTTAACATCAGGGTTCCGTTCACCTTCCGCAACTTGCCCTTTTCCGTCTTCTCCCTCTCGGGCATCTGGGCAGCCGCGCCGGTTTCGCCCTGCCCGCAATTTGCCGCCCTGCCCGTCTTCCGTTCAGGAACAGGCTTCCCGTTCTCTTCTCGCTCATCTCTTACGGAAACTTTCAATTTTGTTCATCCTTTGCTTATAGTCAAGATACTCCTGCACCTTGTGCCTTTTCTCTGTATTTGCATCATATCCCCGAGACATTCTCATTCCTTGATAATCAATATCCGTCCATAAGTCTGCGGGTACACTCCGCAAATAGTCCGAGTATAATCAGTTATATCTTGCTCAAGTTTATATTTTGCTCATTAGACATGTCAAGCGCTTTCTTATCTTCAAGCGGCTTCACCCCATAAATATTTTTTTAACATAATCATCTTCTCCCGCAAAAAAAATCTATATTTCATAAACTAACTTCTTAACAATATACTTTTTTGCCAGAGCCTTTCCGGCTCCGGTTTAAATTGGCCACACCATATCATCTCTCCCCAAATAAGTTTACATTCCATTATTTTCCGCCGCCCCGTCAATCGCCCCAGACCTCACGCGCCGGAACCGGACAGCCGCCCCGTCAATCGCCCCAGACCTCACGCGCCGGAACCGGACAACCGCCCCGTCAATCGCCCCAGACCTCAAGCGCCGGAACCGGACAACCGCCCCGTCAATCGCCCCAGGCCTCGCGAACCAGAACCCAGCTGTTGTCGGGAATAAGTTCCGCGTCTTTGGCTATCTCGTTGTTGAGCTGCGCCTGCCGTACCAGCGTCAGAAATTCGTTCTCCAGCGCCTGTTTGAGGTTAAGCGAATGTTTGATGCGCATTGCCAGTTCCGCCGCCACTTTCGCGGCTGCCGCCTCCCTGAACAAAGGGGGAAACGCCGCATCGTCCCCGACCGCGCGGACATACTCAATTTCCACCCCGTCTTTCAGCGGGCTGACAATACAGTTGTCTGCCAGTTCGTATCCCTGCATCGCATAAGGGCGCGCCTCGGTCAAATCTCTGGCTCCCTGCCCGAAAACCTTAAGCAGCAGCAGACAGTCCGCCGGCAGCGGATACATAAACCTGTCGCCATACGTTTTTTCGCTCCGCGCCAGACGCTTGACCCCTACCGCAAACCGCCACGGATATGACGACAGCAGCAGGTTTTTGACATCTTCATAAATCGTTTCGTATGATTTGCCGAACGCCGCATCGTTTAAAGACGACACCGGCGGCTCGCCGAGTTTCAGCAGCGCCCGGTTGATAATTTCCACTTTTGACATTTTTCCTCCATATTGTTTGCACCACATTGTTCGCGCCATATTATCCGCATTGAACCATATTACCCGTACTGCCCAGTTCGCACCGTAATCGGGCAGACGTTTCCGCCTGCCCTTCGGACTATGGATTGGCCTGATAATAAATTGCATAATAATACCGCACCCGCGCCGCCGTACCGCCCCAAACGACCGGTACCACATCACCGTGCCGTAATGCCCGGACAGACGGTACCACATCTCCGCGCCGCCCGGGACGGCCGGTTCTCACGCTGCCGGTACGCCTCCGTTCGGGTTAGCGCGCCAGATAACCGAGCGTCACGCGGATGCTGCCGCTGTTGCCGGTTGCCGAAGCCACCGCCGCGGTAACAAAGTCCTTCACGTCGGCCGGAAGCGTTGCCGTCGCCATCAGTTCGCCGTCGGCAAAGCTCTTTTCCGCATCAATCGTCATCGTCAGCAAATCGGCAAACGACCCGTTTTCGGTATCGCCGTGCTTAACCGTAATCGTCACTGCCGCGGTTGTTGCCACATCGCCGACCGCAAACGCGTTGACGCAAAGCGCCCCCTGCGTGGAACCGGCTGCCACCGCATCGCCCGCCGCAATCGCCGCCTGATTCAGGGCACCGCTTGCCAAGTCTTCGCCATAAACTTTCAAAATATTATTCAACATCAATCATTCTCCTGTAAGATTTAAACTCATATATGCGGCACACTGCTTCCCACCGGCAGGCTCCTCCCGGCCGGCAGCAGGAAACAGCGCGCCGTCCCCTGAAAGCTACGCCAGCTTAACCGCGTCTTCTTCGCCGTTCTTAAAGTTGTACGACGTGATGAAGCGGATGCCGTTCCAGGCCGCAAAACTGCGGTTGACGTCCATATCGCCCGTCATCGTCTGCAAAACGTTGCCCTTGTATTTGTTGAGCATCGAGAGCACTTTCGGATGGCAGAAAATATAGGTGGAAGCCGGCGTCGCCTTGGCGTCGACCAGCATATTGTCAATCTGTTCCGCGGTCGGAATCTTGTCCGCCGAGATATTGACAATCGCCGACACCGCGTCCGGGTTTGCCAGCTGCATGCCGATATAGCCCTTAATGCGCACGCCGTAGCCCAAAAGGCCGTTGGCGTTTTTATAAAGCTGCGCGCCGTTAATCGGGGTTGAATCCAAAATCCCGTGGCGGTTGATGTTTTTCGCCGAATAAAGCCCGGTTACTTCGCCCGGGATAAAACGCACCGCCACCATGGAGTAGCACTTGTCCGCCGCCCCTGCGGAAACGGCCTTGCCGTTGCCGACCGCATACGGGATAAAGTTGTCGTAAATGATTTTCTTTTCCGCGGTCTCGCCGGCATGCTTAAGCAAAATCGGGATTTTTTTGGAAAAATATTCCGAAACGCCAATAACCGCCGCCTTGTCTTCCGGAACGAAAATCTCGCCGCCCAGAATGGACAGGTCGATCTTCTTCAAGCTTGAATCGACTTCCATTTCCGGCAGCGGCTGATTGATATCCACAAAACCCGCGCCGTCGATTTTGCTGACTTCTTCATACGCGTTCCACAACCCGTGGGTCGACGCTTCAAAACGCATATTGTCCAAAATCGGCGACTCATTGGTCAGATAGTCCACATAATGCTCCTGCTTTTTTGACAAAGCAATCGCCAGTTCTTTTAATGTGCTAGACATAAAAAATTCCTTTCAAAACAAATAAATATCAGTAATCGTTAAACATTTCCCTGAAATATTGCACCATATCCCAGTCGTCGCCGCCGCGGCGCCTGCCGAAGCTGACCGGGTTGTCCTCGCAAATTGCTTCGCCGAGCCTGCAAAACGTTTCCATCAGGCGCCGGGTGCCGATGGCGCGCTCGATTTCCTGCACCAGGGCCATATCGTCGCAAAACATGCGCAGCCCCCGTTTCATCAGTTCGAAATTGCGTTGTGCCCTCGTTCCCCAGACGCGTTTCATTTCCTCAAGCTCGCGCTGCGAATTTTCCTGCCAGGTCTGTTCATCGCGCTCCAGAAGTTCGTCGCGGTGTTTGACATACCAGTCATACAAAGCCTGCGCCGACTGCGGCAGGATATGGTTTTCCAGACACACCTGTTTGAACGCTTCGCCGTCTTCCCTGTCTTCGTCGGCAAAACAGATGTCAAACCCAGTGCAGTCGTGCGGCATTCCCAAACGGGAATACAGCTTGTCAAAGCCTTTTTTATCGCCGTCCTTCGGCAGGGACACTTTGGAAGAATAGGCTCTTTCCAGTTCGCGGTAAGACCTGAGCAGGTCGGCAGGAGTTTTCAAACCCTTTTTGCCGAGATATGCCAGCTCTTCCTCGGACAGTTCCCCCCATCCGGATTGTGCACGCAAAAAGTCTTTTTCGATTTCAGACTTCAAAAAGTTGTCGGAGGTCGTCTGCCCCTCCGGCCTGTTAAAATTTCCCATTTCTTTTTCCCCTGATTAAAGTTAAAAATAAAATTAAAAAAAGAACGGCTCTTTCGAACCGTCCTTTGCCGTCCTGACCTTCTCTCGCCGGATTTTTTCGTTCAATCCCCCGCCTGCCCCATTCCGCAGCCGGACGTTCGGTTTTATTTCCACCGCTTCCCGACCGTCGCTCATTTCACACCTGCCGACCGCTCTTCCCGATTTTCCGCCACCGCTTCCCGACCGTCGCTCATTTCACACCCGCTGTCCGCTCTGCCCGGTTTTCCGCCCGTCGCGGCCGGCATCGCTACTCGGCAGAATTGGGTTTAACCACCGACCAGTTCATATAACAGGCGCCGCCGTCCGCCGCAGTCCACTTGCCTCCGTGCGCCAGACAGTCTTTTTCGCTTATCAGTCCGCCAATACAAACTCCCATATCATAACACCAGTCTTCAATTTCGGACAAACCGCCGTTACCGCCGACGGCCAATCCTCCGGCAAACAATACCGCCGCAACAGTCGGACTCAACGCTTTCTGCCATCCCCCGCACGCCGAAAACAGCAAAAACAGGCTATACGAAAACACTACCGCCGCTGCCAGAAAAAAACACATCGCAACATTGTCGCCTTCCAACAGGCTCCATCCTGCGCCGGCAACAGAAAGCATTACCGATAGTATAAAAAAAATCCCCGCCGCCGTTTTGCCTGCGGCTCGCAAAAAACGCCACGCCGTTTTCATCATTTGTCCTTTCGCAAACCATACGTTTTTATTTTTTCTTTATATCACATTAAATCTGAAAAGAAAATAAAATTATTTGATTTTATGTTTCTTTAAAACATCGCATGCCCCCCCTCTCCCGATACATCAGCCCATAGCCTGAACCGTAGAGATTATTTTCCATATCTTTGACACTGTCGCCTATAACACCCCCAATTCCTCCATACATTTTACGCAGCTTTCCGTTACTCAACTTACGATATAAATCCTTTCCCTCTTTCAAAGCAGCTCCAGCCAACACTGTTGATGCAGAAAATACGCCTCCCTGAGCGCCAACACAACTAACATACTGGTGCTTATTTTCATCAGACATTTTTATCGGTGTTAATCTTTCCGCTTCATAATATGCATGTTTCACCGTTTCAGGAAGAAGATTAACAGATTTCTTCGCTGCTAAATTGAAAACTTGTCTTGCCTCGTCAGCTGTTTTATCAAAATGCGGGATAAATCATAAATATTTGCTTTTCACTGACACAAAAATTTACCTCTGTTCATCTCTCCAGTAACTTCATCTTCATATTTTTTAACCGCCTGATATTCAAACCAGTCAGCTTCATTCATATCATCTTCATCCGGTTTCTCGCCATATTTCAAGACCAGTTTTCGCATCCGCTCCTTACCGGCTTGAACCATATTCTCTTTTGCATCTTCCCAAAAATCAAAAAATATAATCCGTTCCCCTCTCGTTTCCCGTATACAAAAAAATCCGCCGCAAACGTCCTGCTTCCGCCCAACGCAAAAGGCACCGTCTCCGGTGCCTTCTCGTCTAGTATGACAGGATACTACTCCCCTTATGACACAATGTCAATACCTTTTGCCC
>ERZ1106963.212-NODE-212-length-91153-cov-10.455158_pt1 | contig 91153 bp, 83 predicted proteins | sample MGYA00403681_ERZ1106963 | MGnify/ENA primary metagenome ERZ1106963 (study PRJEB35170, sample SAMEA104062407) | human gut metagenome | biome: human gut; feature: human-associated habitat; material: faeces | place: Denmark | collected 2012-05-03 ...
TTTTAATGTCGCGCCCCGCAAGGGGCGCGTGGGTTGAAATGGGCACGCCCTCAATTGGCGTGAGAAACTCGCTCGTCGCGCCCCGCAAGGGGCGCGTGGGTTGAAATGCTCCACGGCGCGGGCGAGATCCGCAGTCAGGTCGCCAAGTCGCGCCCCGCAAGGGGCGCGTGGGTTGAAATTATTTTGGCACTCAGTCGCAGAAGAATCAGGACGCGTCGCGCCCCGCAAGGGGCGCGTGGGTTGAAATCGCTCGACGAGTTTCTTGTCTTCCTCGGCCTCGCGTCGCGCCCCGCAAGGGGCGCGTGGGTTGAAACGCTCCCGGATTCTCATTGCCGTATCCCTCCATAAAAAGGAAGTCTCTGCCAACCGGCAGAGACTTCCTTTCATTTTTCTATTTTACTGATCAAAGCTTGGGTTTACGTAGTAGACGTTTTTCTCGTCCAGGCGGTCCTTGGCGAGGCGCAGGCCTTCACCGAAGCGCTGGAAGTGCACTATCTCGCGCGCACGCAGGAATTTGATGACATCACTCACGTCCGGATCGTCGGAAAGGCGCAGAATGTTGTCATACGTCACGCGCGCCTTCTGTTCCGCAGCCAGGTCCTCTGTGAGGTCCGCGATGGTGTCGCCCGTGACCTGCATGGTGCTCGCCGACCACGGGTAACCAGAGGCGAACTGCGGGAAAACGCCCGTCGTGTGGTCGACAAAGTACGGCTCGAACCCAGCCTCCTTGATCTGCTCCTCGGTCAAATTGCGCGTAAGCTGGTGAACGATCGTGCCGACCATCTCGAGATGTCCCAGCTCCTCTGTGCCGACCGTGGAAGCCCAAGGGCCACAAGTACGAAAAAGCCTTGCGCCGCAAGGGTTACAGGCCGAAAAAGAGAGGGAAAACGCGAATGTGCAAAATGCCGGTTGGCTCCATTCCTTTGACGCGGACTACCACTATCGCGGCTCCGACCTTCACTACCATGTGAACGTGTCCGCTGCGCTTTCGGAGGGAGGGACGGTATGGTGAAGGAGTTTATTTCACAGCTCCCGCCGGACAAGCTGTCGCCTTTTGAAAAGCATCCCTATCAGGTGCGGGAGGACGCTGCCATGGACGAGCTGGTGGAGAGCATCCGTGTCCACGGCGTTCTGTCGCCCTTGTTGGCCCGGCCAAAAGGGGAGTGCTACGAGCTGGTCAGCGGGCATCGGCGGCGCTTGGCGGCGCAGAAATTGGGCTTGCCCACCGTGCCGGTGCTGGTGCGGGAGATGAGCGACGACGAAGCGGTGATCCTGATGGTGGACAGCAATCTTCAGAGGGAAAACCTGCTGCCCAGCGAAAAGGCATTCGCTTACAAGATGAAGTTGGAGGCAATGAAACACCAAGGAAAATCAACTTCGGTGCAACTCGCACCGAAGTTGACAACTGAACAAATCGGATATGAATCCGGTATTAGTAAAGATGTGGTCAAACGATATATTCGCCTGACCAATCTTGTTCCGCCGCTGCTTCAGATGGTGGACGATGGACGCATCGCCTTTTCTCCCGCCGTGGAGCTGTCCTATCTCACCCGCGACGAGCAGGCGGAGCTGTGGGACTTGATCGGGCGGGAGGACGCCACACCATCGCTGTCACAGGCACTCCGCATGAAGCAGCTCTCCCGCGAGGCAAAACTGACGCCGGAGGTACTGTACGCCATTCTTACCGAGGAAAAGCCCAATCAGAAAGAGCAAATCCGCATCAAAACCGAGTCGCTGCGGAAGTATTTCCCGCGCAATTACTCTGCGCAGCAGATGGAGCGGGAGATCATCAAGCTGCTGGAGGCCCGTTACCGCGCAAAGAACAGGGGAGAGCGATGATTTTCGTATACTGGCACTATACAAATTTCTTCCGTACAATAGCGGCAGAAAGGAGCGAGGATTATGGAGCAGAATTTACCGCCATTGCCGCCGGTCATTTTTGAGAACGGTCTTTACTACGAGCTGCGGGGCGAGCAGTATTATCCCTGCCTTTTGCCGCCGGAGCCGGACACCACAAAGGACAAGCTGCTGGAGGCCATCATACGCCAGATGGCGGAAGCACAGGGCATCAACGAGGACTTGAAGGCGCGGGATCAGATGGCGTGGGTAGGTGCGATGAACAACATCAAAAGCGCCGCGCTTGAGATCATGCGCGAGCGGTAAAAACAGCAAAAGAACAACAGCGGAGACAGGTCAATCGCCTGCCTCCGCTATTTTTATGCCCCAACGGGCAAGGAGGAACAATATGGATTATTTCTACGAGCATGAATCAGAGCTATTTACATTTTACCGTGTTCCAAAGGTGCTGTTTACGGAGGAACCATTCAAAAACATAAATTGTGAAGCAAAATTACTTTACGGGTTATTGCTGGACAAAATGGGACTTTCCCGCAAAAGCGGGTGGTTCGATCAGCAAGGGCGCGCCTTTGTTTACTATGGCATCAACCGTATTATGGAGGACTTGGGCTGCGCCCACAGCAAGGCGGAGAAGCTGCTATCCGAACTGGAGCAAGCTGGCCTGCTGCGCCGGAAACGGCAGGGGTTGGGGAAGCCGTCTGCACTGTACCCCCTGAAATTCGAAAACCGAATTTCTTGACTTTCGATTTTCGAATTTCAAGAACGCTGAAAATCAGCGCACCTGAACGCTGATTTTCAGCGTCTAATAAGACTGAGTAGAGCGATACTGAGATAAATATATACCAAGCCGAAAAAAGAATAATAGGGAGGATCATCAGATGAAGAACAAAGAGAACTTACGGGAAAAGCAGGTAAATCTCCGCTTGACGCAGGCAGAATATGAGCGGCTCACCCGCACCGCGCAGGACCACGGCATCGGGCGGGCGGCGTATCTCCGCATGGTGCTGCGGGGCGCGTGGCTGCGGGAGGACGGCAGAAAATCAGAATAACTTTTTCCGCTGGAATTTGATGCAGGCCGTCACACGGTCACGGATATAAGGAACATCCCGCTTGGCGTAAAACTCCAGCGGCTCTGAAAGGGCCGCCATGATCTCTTTTTCGGCAAAGTCGCAGCGAAGCTGCGGCCCATAGAGATTTTGGGCCGCATGGACCTGTCGGACAAAGCCCGTTTTCATGGGCTGAGCCTTGAGCTGTCGCACCAATGCGTCCGGCTCGATCTCCATGGGATAGTCCCGTGTGTTGGACAGCAGGCCCGCACCAAAGTCGAAGATGGGGCAGTAGTCAAAGCCATCACCGCAGCGCAGCACAGCGATGTTGTTCAGATGCCGGTCCTCGTTGCCGAACAGCATATCCACCTCGAACAGCAGCGTCAGATAGGTGCCGAAGCGGTCAAGTCCCGTCAGCCGCTCAACCTGCTCCACCAACCACGCAAGGCGGCTTTGAAGATTGGGCAGGCGGTTTACCGCGGTCTGCCAGTCCGGGCCAACGCCTTTTCGCAGCAGCTCCGCAAGGGTCAGGATGGCCTCGCCCTGACGTAGAAAATTGGCACTGGAACAGCCGTTTCGGATGTGTCCGTGGACTTCCATCCGCTCCATGCGGTAGGTCACATAGTGAAAGCCCAGCGCATCTGTATTGGTCTGTGCCAGCAGCGCAGAGGTCACGGCTTCAGCCAGTCCCTCGTAGCCGAACAGATCCAGCTTGTACCAGCGGCCATCTGCCAGCCATTTTTCCTGATTGCCCTTAGACGAAGTTTCCGCGATGCGGCTTCCCGTTGTCAGTCTGATCGACATATTCAGCCCTCCACAATTTTGATCCAGCACGAATCCTCTGCCATGCGCCCTTCGGTCTTGCGGATGATCGTCAGCGGGTCATAGCAGTCCAGTCCCAAGTCAGACAGGTAATATTTCAAACCGTCCCGCTCCTGCGGCACACAGCGGTCTTTCAAGAAGGTTTGAAAATCGTCCCATGTGGGCTTGCGGTTCACGCCGAAAGCGGTGGAAAGGGGAGAACTGACCTCGTTTTCGATGGCAAGTTGATGAGTGGTTTGGTCAGCGCAGATCTTCGTACAGAGCTTGTTCCCATCGTAGTAGTACAGGATCAGGAGGGCGTGAGCGCTGCTTCGGGCATTGGCCAGAAAGGCATCGTAATCAGACACGGCAGGGCGGCGGATGGTGATGCTTTCCCCATCGAATTGCAGCGTTACGGTCCGGCTGCCCTCAGAGATACCCAGGTCCTTCATCCAAGCAGATGGCAGAGCCACGCGGTAGCCATTGGCATCCGGACCGGCGTTTCCACCCGCCTTGTTGATAAGAATATTTGCAGTTCGTTCCTCGTGTAGCACGGTCATTCACCTCAAAAGTTTCTTGCAATTATTATACCAATTGGACACCAATAAATCAAGAAGTTAATTTTGCAACAGCGTTGTCACGAAAATGAAACCGCTATACAGAATCTGCTTTCGCAAGCATAGCATTTGGCCGTCCAAATGCGCTTGTTAGGGGAAGCAATTCCCCTATAACCCCTTATGAATTGAAAGGAAAAATGATCATGAGAAAACGACCAATCAAAATATCGCTCCGTTTGAATGAGCAGGAGCATGAACATTTGAAACAGCAGGCTATGCTCTCTGGCTTCCCAATGGAAGTATTCCTCCGTGCGCTGATCTCTGGCATGAACCTCCGATCCCGACCACTCGCTGAATACGCCGAAATCCGGCGTCAACTCGCCAGCATTGGAAATAACATCAATCAAATCGCTCATGTTGTCAACACCCGCGGCTTTGCCACGAAGGAAGACATTGCCGCAGTCACGACAGCACAGCGGGTGATCTGGCAGATCGCAAAGCGGCTTTGAGATAGCTTATTCCAAGATATATGCCGTCTGAACAAGGCCAACGACAAAAAGCAGAGCGCGCAGCCTCCTTTCTCAAGGCTGCGCGCCCGTTTTTGTTATATCGATCAACTCCCGCTTCTGGGACGCAAGCATCGAAATATTGCTTGTGGATACAGCGTTTTATGGTATAATTATTTTATAAGAGTATAGGCAGGATGCGCTGTGCACCGATTTTGGGATACACACTAAAAGTCTATTTCATAAAACGCAGGGAGGCCCACAATGGCACTTGAAAATAAACTTGGTATCACCAACTCCGCCGAGCTTGCCCGCGAGGAGGAGCGCATCAGCAAAAAGAAGGCTGTAGAACTATTTGAGAGCGGCGCTCTGGACAAGCTGGCTCCCGGCAGATTTGCGTCGCTGCAAGCCATTCATAAGGCACTTTTCGAGGATATTTACGACTTTGCCGGTGAACTGCGCACGTTGAATCTGGCAAAGGGCAATTTCCGTTTTGCCCCTTTGATGTATCTGGAGGTGGCACTTGGAAACATCGACAAGATGCCTCAGTCCACCTTTGACGAAATCATCGAAAAGTATGTGGAGATGAATATCGCCCACCCGTTCCGAGAGGGCAACGGCCGCAGCACCCGTCTGTGGCTCGACCAGATGCTGAAAGCCGGTATCGGACAGGTGGTGGATTGGAGCAAGGTCGATAAAGAGGACTACCTGCTGGCCATGGAGCGCAGCCCCATCAAGGACGTGGAGATCAAGGTGCTGCTGAAGGCGGCTTTGACCAACGAGATCAATAGCCGCGAGGTCTATATGAAAGGCATCGACCACAGCTACTACTATGAGGGGTATACGACCTTCAAGACGGAAGATCTGAGCAAGAAATGAGGTACAGATAGGAACCTCGGATTAGAAGGAATTGTAAAACTTTGAGAGGATTGGATTCATGATTACAGGCGAACTGAAAAATAAAATTGACGGTCTTTGAGTTATTTTTGCGGCGGGCGGCCTGGTGAACCCGCTGGACGTGATCGAGCAGATCACTTACCTGATGTTCATTCATGACTTGGATGATTCGGACAATCTCCGGGCGAAAGAGGCCGCCATGCTGGGGCTGCCTTATACCAGCATCTTCACCGATGAGGTGCAGGTGGGTGAGCGTACCATCGACGGCCAGCAGCTCAAGTGGAGCGTATTCCATGATTTTCCCGCTGGAAAGATGTACAGCGTGATGCAGGAGTGGGTGTTTCCCTTTATCAAGAACCTCCACGGTGACAAAAACAGCGCCTATTCCAAGTACATGGATGACGCCATTTTCAAGCCGCCCACGCCGCTGCTGCTCTCCAAGGTGGTGGATGCGCTGGACGAGATCTACCGCCTGATGAGCGAATCGCAGGCGGTGGATGTGCGGGGCGATACCTACGAATATTGTCCTACTGGAGAAGCAGATTCTCCGTGTATAACTACATTCTTGCATGGCATGTATTATCCAGAGGATGATGTTTTTACACACATCGATTATACTAAGAATCAATATATACTCAGACTACGAGCAAAAATACGCTGATGCTAATCCGGAAATACCGATAGATTTTTATGCCGAAAAGAAATTGCATTATAAGATTTGGTGTATAGAGAATGGAACGTATTCCAGAGAGATTTGGTATAAACTAATGGTGGCGTCTCTGCACAAAAAATATCAGACATTATTGGATGAAATATTGGCATAAAATTGAATAGATAAGAAAGCACCTCACCGCTGATATGAAAACCGGTAGTGAGGCGTTTATATACATAATTGGTTTAGCCCCGGATACGCCGGAGCTCCGTACGGTACTTCTTCATCTGGTCGGCGAAGGTGCGCTGGGGCCGACCGAGGGCCTTGGCAATGGCGCGGTCGGAGACGTTGTCGTCGTCCATCCACATGGCGATGATGGTGTCCGCATCGGGGTCAAGCTCCCGGAGACGGGCGAAGAGGCGTTCAAGCAGGTCGCGGTCTGCAATGATGCTCTCAATGGCCGGAGCCTCAGACGGAACCATGTCCATCAGGGTATCCTCGCCATCTTCACCGATGGGAACGTCCAGAGAAGCCAGGTCGCCAGAACGACGGTACTCACAAATGAGGCAGTCGCCGTCACAGGCCCAGACCTTGCTCTGCGGGCAGACGCAGCGCCCATGAGCCTGCTCCTTCATCCGAATGCGGGCTACCTCCCTGTAGTATTTGTCGCGGACTTCCTTGCTGACCGGAATCTTCTCACCGGTGGTGCGGTCATAGATGAAAGGGTTCTTTTCGTAGTGTGCCATAATTTTTCTCCTTTGATTGGCTTATTTGCGAGCCATCGCGGGAGAAAAGCCACACTTGGTCACCACGAATTCAGTCGAACTGATTGTATTTCGCGGAGTTTTGTGTTATACTGGTTTATACCAGTTTGCATGATAATTCACCGAAATATATCAGCGACTCTCCGGGTGCCAGTAGTGGGTTCCTGCGATTGCTCACAGGAACATCCAATCGTTAGCTAAGTTAGCGCTCCATAGTTGGTAGAGTTAGTAGAGTTAGTATTTGAAACGAGGGACAATCATTGGAAAAAAGCGTAAAACTAAGGCTCTGTGGAGGAACATTCTTCACGCTCCTTCTGGAGGCACGGAAGCCACAATATGGAGCACGGCAGCATTACAGTGGCCAGAAAGACGGCCTCACAGAGCCAGAAACACTTCTGGGCTTAGCAAAGGTTGTCATCCCCGACTGGAAGATACCAGATGCTTCCATGATGGATACCGTCAAGGGAAACACAACAAATTACAAGCTCTGCAAGGATAAGGGCGGTAGAACATATTTCCCGTTCAGCGACCGAGCGGCTATAAGAGCCTTTGATGGTCGGGTTAGAGGCCAGTTTGGTGAAGCGCTGAATGCGATGTGGGCATTCCGGGACACCTTCATCGACATAAAAGACAGCACAAAAAAAGACGAGTCACTCGTCAGAGCGCTCGTCGAACTGATAAATGAAGATGAAAGTATCGATGCGGAACAGCTATTTTATATATCTGTGGATGGGATGCCGGTAAAGAAGCATGACCTTGTTCAGAAAAAACGCGTGTGTTTTGAGGCGTTCCTGCTGGGAGTATTCCACTTCGCCATTACGCGGAAAGAAGCGGCAACAATTGGTGAGGAGGCCATTAACCTCTGGTGCCCTTCCACCGGTGGCGGGCCGAGGGCCTATCAGGGTCACATGGGTGAAACCTGGCAGGAGATAGCGCTGGACTATTACCAGCCCGTAGGCGACCCCCGGCATGAGAACGATACAAGCGATGAAGCCGAGGCAGAAATTGTAGACGCTGAGCCTATTTCTGACCAAACGGAAGAAGGCCAGCCTGACGCCGAGAAAACAGCGACGCAGCAGGTAGTGGTCAATAACAATCCAACCTTTTTCTCACAGCACGGAAGTAACAACATTCAGGTTGAAAGAATAGAGAATCTCACGATTAACTGGTAATGGGAGGATACAGAATGCCAAAAGGTGAGCAACTTGTGCCAACCAGCGCAAACGAGCTATTAAAACCGGAATCTTCGCTGGATGGTATAGCGGCCCGGAGAATGGAACAGCATGGCGACCGTAATTTACAGGTCGGTGAAATAGGAAACTTCACGCAAAACGTCAGCGTCCTCGTGATGCCCTCCAAAAAACAAGAGAGCAGGGCTGCTATCAGCGATGCCCTCATGGTAGACAATGACTACTTTCATCTGGTTGTGGTTGGCGGCTGTTCTCCCGAAAGCGGAGTAGTAACAGTGTCGAAGGAGTATGCGCTGACCGCAAGCACGGCTGAGGAAGTCACGAAGGAACTTGCCACACTATCCCCGGAGGCAATGGAAGTCTTGAAAACCTATCCGGCCCTGATTATGGGCAAGAACAAACACTATGGAAGAGCGGATGCCTCTCAGAATGCGGTGTATGGCTTCATAACGGATATCATCGAATTGGACGAGGCTGTTGAGCTGCATTTCCAAGTTTTGAACCGGATTCCACAGCAGACGGTTCTTAGCCTTGCGGATAGTCTGGCGATTCGGAGAACCTACGCATGGAATGAGCTTGATGATACACATTGGGCTGTGAAAAAAGTGAAACTGACAGAAGTACTGAAAGGTGCCGGGGTTAGGGTCTTCACGATGGCGTGAACTGCCCAGCTTGAGGAGGTATATCATGAGCACAGAATACGAAAGCATGCAGGTAGAGAAATGGGTCAATCTGGAGGATGTTGCCGACTATCTCGGCATCACACAAGACACTGCCAGAACGTGGGCCAGAGAAGGACGGATACCCGCATATAAGGTCGGAAAGAGGTATAAATTCAAAATATCGGAAGTCGATGATTGGGTAAGGAATAACGGAAGCGCCAGCGAGAAGGAGGGTGAGCAAGATGAATAAGAAAATGATGTCTGCCATCCAAAAGCTCGTGCTGACCGATGCCACCTTCAACGGAGAGACCGTTGAGCCGACCTTCATCAATTTCTTCTACGGTAAGAACGGCGCTGGCAAGTCGACCATTGCTCGGACGATTCGCGGAAATCTACCCGGCAGCGTGGAGTGGCAGAGCGACCGGCCAGCTGACAGTTATGATGTACTCGTTTATGATGCGGACTTCATTCGAGACAATTTTGAAAACTACGATAATCTCCCAGGTGTGTTTACCATTGCGGAGGAAAACATCGCCGTTCAGAAGCAAGTAAAGGAAAAGAACGACGAGCGGAAGAAGCTGCTGGAGCAGCATGGCGCTTGCAAAGGAGACTTGGATTCCAAGTCAGCCGCAAAGGAACAGGCTCTTGCCGATTATCAACAGGCTTGTTGGGAGCGCACCAAAGAACTGCGTGGAATCTTTGATGCCGCCGTAACCGGCAAGAAAAGGCCACAGCTGTTTGCAACAGAGATTCTGAGCACTACGCCGGTCGAGCATGATTATGATGAGCTGGTCACGCTTTATCAGACGGTCTATCAGGGAAGCGGAGAGTCCTATCCGCTGTTCAACAAAGCTGGCAGGGTCACTTACGCCACACTTCCGGGGTTTGAGCTCATGGGCAAGCCCATCTTTAGCAGCAGCGAAACGCCGTTTTCCAGCTTTATCACTGCACTGAATGCTACCGACTGGGTGCGACACGGCCACGCATCCTTCGGCGGTCGCACCGATGGAAAGTGCCCTTATTGTCAGCAGAAGCTACCTGCAAATTTTGAGCAGGAGATTGCAAAGTGCTTTGACACCAATTATACCGAAGACATCACCGCCATCACGGAGTTCCAAACGGTCTACGAGCGGGAGATGACCGGCATTCTGGAAACGCTCCAGAAAAACATGGATAAGGTGCTTCCAGATTTGCAGCTGGAAGAGTACCAGACGAAGCTGCAGCTGCTGTCAAATGCCATCACCATCAATCTTCAGCGCATTGCCGCAAAGATAAAGGAGCCCACCACCATTGCGTCCTTGGAGGACACCGACACTCTCCTCATTGAGCTCGGCTCCATCATTGATGAGTTTAACAAACGGATTCAGACCAACAACGACGTGGTCGGCCATCTCAGAACGGAGAAGGTCAAATGCAAGCAGCACGTGTGGGAGTATCTAGCGTTTTACCTGAAAGATGCTGTCGCCGAATACCACAGCAAGACTGCTGCGCTTGATAGTGAAATCAGCGCTCTGCAGACAAAGCTGTCTGGCATTGTCGCGGATGGACGTAAAATCGCTGCAGAAATCAGTGACCTCAACAAACAGGTCGTGAATACGGAGGCTACCATTGCGGGCATCAATGCGTTGTTGCACGACTCCGGTTTTCAGGGGTTCAGCCTCCGGGCCAAGGAAGGCGTTCAAAATGTCTACGAGGTCATCCGTCCGGACGGAACCATTGCGGACAGGCTGAGCGAAGGCGAACGGAACTTTATTGCGTTCCTTTACTTCTACCACCTTGTGCGTGGCAGCCAGCGTAGCGATGCAGTCAAGGATAAAATCGTGGTCATCGATGACCCGGTGTCCAGCATGGACAGCGGAGCGCTGTTCATCGTAAGTGCTCTCGTCCGGGAGATGGTCGAGGTCTGCTACAACAATACCGACTATCAGGGCCATGTCGTGGAAGGCGACTACATCAAGCAGATTTTCATCCTGACGCACAATGTCTACTTCCACCGGGAAATCACCTACCATCAGGTGCAGCGGTATCGGAGCGTCTCCTTCTTCATCATTCGGAAGGCAGACAACATCTCCAGCGTCACACGCTGCACAAGGCGGAGCGCCGTCCCCTCGCAGTTGGAGAACTACAATCCTGTGCAAAATTCTTATGCCGCTCTGTGGGACGAGCTCAAAGAGGTCACGTCGCCCATCACGGCTATGAATGTCATTCGGCGGATTCTGGAGTATTATTTCCTGCAGCTCTGCGGGTACGAGGGCACGAACATCCGCAAGGAAGTTCTGGAGAAGGAAGAGAATCGAAAGAGATTTATCGACCAGACAGAAGGCGGTCAGCCAGACTATACTCGGTACCATCTGGCTTCGTCCATGCTTTCCTACATTAACAATTCCACCGGAATCACGGACGGCCTGAACTATGTGGAGGACTGTGTGGACGCAGAGCAATATAAGACGGTGCTTCGTCTCATCTTCGAGGCCATGCATCAGGAGCAGCACTATAACATGATGATGGGAATTGATGCTTAACCTGGAGGCAATTATGGATAACGAGAATCTTCTGCCAGAAGAAGCGAGAGCTGTTATAACTCAAAATGGTGACCGGAACATAGCGGTTGCCCATGCAGAGAATATTAACATCACTATTGTCGCTCCCTCACCGCAGGATGAACAGGCTTGTCATCTCGTGCGCTGGGGCGATGTAGAAATTACTCACGCTGAAGCAAAGCTATTGGATGAGTTTCTAAATGACTATGATGCTGTCATCATTGAGTGTATTAAAACGGACTTTAGTTGCCCTGGCATTAACATCAACTTGTTGGATATGATTACAATCCCATATCACGAAAAATGGGATGCGACATCTCTAAAGTTCCGCCAGCCTCGGTTAAGGAGCGCCGTGCTTGAAACTATAAGCGTTCTAAACGAGCTTACAGGATACTTGGGAGCAGACCACATGAGAGTAATTCCAGACTATCCCAGCGAAAAATGTCTTGTTCCTATTAACGATTCGTGGGAAGCAGGTTGCTGGGTGCGCGAGGTATTACGACCAGAAACAGAGAAACTACGGTACAAATTACGTGACTTGTATAGAACACTTCATCCGGACGATTACGTAGGGACACCGGAATTTACCGACCACTATGAGGCAGAACCGGAATAAGTCCATTTTATTGGACACATAGAGTTTTACAATAGAGGTAAGCTGGGGTGATACCATCCCGACGAATGGAGGAAAAAATATATGGCAGAGAAACTGACGATAGACGCCATGTGGGATGACTCGCCCATTGACGTTTCCACAGAGGTAAACTTCATCTGGTCGATTGCGAACAAGCTGCGCGGCACCTACCAGAGCGACAAATACAAGGATGTCATCATCCCGATGGTCATTATCCGGCGCTTCGAGTGTGCGTTGGCCCCAACCAAGAAAAAGGTGCTGGAGACCTTCGCCGCCAATCCGAATTATCCCGCAAAGGCCATGTACCGGGTGTCCGGGTACCAATTCTATAACACCAGCGGCTTTGACCTTGCGGAGCTGGTGAACGATTCCGAGCATCTGGCCGCGAACTTTAAAGCCTACATACAAGGCTTCTCTGCCAATATTCAGGACATTATCCGCAGCCTCGACTTCGACAAGCAGATTGATAAGATGGACAAGAACAATCGCTTGCTCAGCGTGGTCAAGGCGTTCTCGGAGCTTGACCTCGACCCGCGCACCATCGACAATGTGAAGATGGGGTACATTTTCGAGGAGCTCATCCGGAAGTTCTCTGAAAATGCCGAGGCTGGCGACCACTACACGGGCCGCGACATCATCAAGCTCATGGTGAATATCCTGCTGGCAGAAGGCTGCGATGACATCTTCGATGACGGGAAGGTTATCACCGTACTCGACCAAGCCTGTGGAACGGGTGGTATGCTGTCCACTTCTTACAATTTTATCAAGCGGTATAATCCCACCGCAGACGTGCGGCTCTTCGGGCAGGAAATCAATCCGGAGTCCTACGCCATCTGCCTTGCGGAGATGATGATTAAGGGTCAAAATGCGGAGAATATCTGCTTCCAGGACACCATGCTGGCCGACCGGTTTAAGGGCACCAAGATGCGCTTCGTGATTATGAATCCGCCCTTTGGCACTGCTTGGGGTGGCAAGGACGCACCCGAAGGCGTAGAGGCCGCCGTCAATGCGGAACACAAAAAAGCGGAAAGCCGTTGGAAAGCTGGCCTTCCGGGTACTAGCGATATGCAGATGATTTTCTTGCAGTCTGCCATTGATAAGATGGATGATAATTTCGGTCGGGCAGCTATTATCGAAAACGGCAGCCCCTTATTTACGGGCGGTACCGCATCCGGGGAGAGCCAGATTCGTCGATGGATGCTTGAAAACGACTTGATTGAGGCCATCATCGCGCTGCCGGTGGACTTGTTCTATAACACCGGAATTGCCACCTACATCTGGGTGCTCTCAAAAAACAAGCGCCCGGAGCGGAAAGGCAAGGTGCATCTGATAGATGCGTCCTCCTTCTTCCATAAACTGCGCAAATCTTTAGGAAACAAAAGAAATGAGATTACCTCGGAAGACCGTCGCGCGGTCACTCAGATTTATGCAAATTTCGAGCCAGGTGAGTTCTGCAAAATCTACCGGAACGAGGAATTCATGTATCGGGAGTACGTTGTGATGCAGCCTCTCCAGCGGAGCTATGCCATCACACCGGATCGCATTGAGGCTATGCTTTCAAAGGGGTCTCTGTCGGGCCTCTACGATGCCGCCAAAGTGGATGAACTGGAAAATGCAGAAGAGCTGACCGGCAAAGACATGAATAAATTGGAGGCGTTCCAGAACAACAAACCAGTCTTCGATGCGATTGTCGCTGCGTTGCAGGCTGCGGTGAGTGACACGGTATATTACTCTCCCAGTTTATTTATGCCAGTACTGACCAAGGCGCTCGGTAGTGGTCTACCCGTCCCTGCTGGGGAGGAGCCGAAGCCGCTGGCGGATAAGAAGCTCATGGAGAAGATTGCGGACGGACTCTCGGTCATGGATAAGAAGGCGGAGATTCAGTGCGACCGTAAGGGCAATATCCTCTATGACAAGGAAACCAAGGATACCGAGATTGTCCCCTTTGAGGAGGACATCGATACCTATATGGCCCGCGAGGTGCTTCCTCATATCCCAGATGCAAAGGCATTCTTTGAAGAAAACCTTGGAGCAAAAAAACCTGTCATCAAGACCGGCGCTGAAATTCCTTTCACTCGTTATTTCTACAAGTATCAGCAGCCGACAGCGAGCGAGGAACTGGAAGCTAAGTTCATGGAGCTGGAGTTTTCTGTTTCAGGACGTATTTCTGAACTGTTTGGATAAGGCGGTGGTATTATGCGCGAACTATATGATAGTGGTGTCGAATGGATTAAGCAAATCCCTGTTTCCTGGGGCTTGCAAAAATTGAAATATCTTACCACAAAGTGCGAAAGAGGGACAGCGCCTGATTATACTGATGACGTTGCGATAATGGTGGTTAATCAAGCAACATTCAGTAAAGGCTTTTTTGATACATCGAACATTCGTTATTCAACAAAGCCCGCTGCAACAAGCCGAGGACTATTAAAAAAGGGTGATGTACTACTTGCCTCTACCGGAGGCGGAGTGCTTGGGAAAACATATTATTTTGATGAAGAAGAAACGTATGTTGCAGACGGTCATGTTACTGTTATCCGCACAAAGCCTGAACTTTATGCCAAATATCTCTACTATTTCTTCTTCGTGAATTTCGATACGTTTAATTCGCAGATGGCAGAAGGTTCAACAAATCAGACAGAATTGCAGCGTGACCTCTTAGGAGAAATGCTCATCCCATTACCCCCTTCTGCTGAGCAGATTCAAATAATGAAGCTGCTTGATAGAATGTGCTCGAAAATCGATTCTATTGAAGCAGAGGTTCAATCGCAGATTGATGTATTGGAACAATACAAGCGGACAGTTATAACTGAAGCGGTAACCAAAGGATTGATTCCTAAAGGAGAAATGCAGGAAAGCGGAATCCAGTGGATTGGAACGATGCCAGCGCATTGGGAATGTATCCGTGGCAAGTATATTCTTAAGAATGTGCAAAAGCCTGTCCGGGAAGATGATGGCGTAATTACCTGCTTCCGCGACGGTGAGGTCACGCTCCGCAGCAATCGCCGCGAGGACGGTTTCACGATGGCCGATAAGGAAATCGGCTATCAGGGCATTGACGTTGGAGATTTGGTCGTCCACGGTATGGACGGTTTCGCCGGAGCAATCGGCATATCTGACTCTCGTGGCAAGGGGTCTCCCGTGCTGAATGTTCTTGAGACAGCGCAGAACAAGAGGTACATTATGTATTTCCTCCGGAGCATGGCTTACAGCGACGTGTTCTTGGCGCTGGCCACCGGTATCCGCGTCCGCTCCTGTGACCTGCGTTGGAACAAGCTCTCGGAGCTGTTCTATCCGATTCCTCCGCTGGAGGAGCAGGAGGCAATCGTGGCCCACATTGATGACGTGATTGAAAAGACAAATGCGGTCATCGCCGATAAGAAGGCCCAGCTCGAAACACTGGAGGAGTATAAAAAGTCGCTCATCTTTGAGTATGTCACCGGCAAGAAGGAGGTGCCCATTGCATGAAGGTTGAATTCATAGAATCTGAGTTCTGGGGCGCAGCCTTGTTCGTCGCTGAAGCTGATTTCAAATTGGCAAAGACAAAGGATGCTGAGTTCGACAGCTTGGCCCATGCTACAAAGGCTTTTGCAAATCTGTTTGACGTGGATTATACCATTGGACGGGACGAGTACAATGCGGCTCTGGATGTGCTTGAGAAAAATGGAGCGGTTATCTTCACGATTGGCTCCTCGCAGTATCCAGAGCGTAGCTGGGTTGAGATTCAGGTGTCGAACAACAATCAGCCGAAACGTGTGCTTTACGCCGATGAGGATGGGTACCACTTGGTTCGCCATGTGCATTATAATCCCAAAGCAGCTGCTGCTATACGAAAGCGCCACGAGGAGGAACGGAAGAAATGACGAACATTCTCTCTGAAAAAGACTATCAAAAGTTTCTTCTGGAGCGGCTGGAGCAGGACAACGGTTTTGTCATTCGCAAGGCCAGCAATTATGACCGTCTGTTTGCCGTTGACCGGGAGATGCTCTTCCAGTTCCTGAATGCCACGCAGCCGGACACGATGGAGTACCTGCGGAAAATCTATAAGGCCGACCTGGAGGACACCATCGTCAGCTTCATCAATACGGAGACCACCAAAGCCCGTGGCAGCCTCATCGAGGTGCTGAAGCACGGCATTGAAATCTCCAACCGGAAGCTGGAGCTCATGTATACCAAGCCCGCGACCACCTTCAATCCGGAGCTGACCAAGAAGTACAGTCAGAACATTTTCTCCGTGATGGAGGAGGTCTGGGCCAGTGACAAAGAGCGCATTGACGTGGTCATTTTCCTGAATGGCCTCGCCATTATCGCTTTCGAGCTCAAGTGCAACACTGCCGGTCAGTCCTACCAGGACGCTATCTACCAGTTCCGCACCGAACGGAGCCCGAAGACACGCCTGTTCCTGTTCAAGGCCGGTACCCTCGTAAACTTTGCGATGGACTTGGAAGAGGTCTATATGACCACGCGGCTGGCCGGTGATGCGACCTTCTTCCTGCCCTTCAACATGGGCAACGGACACGGGGTCACTGCCGGAGCGGGCAATCCTGCCTTTGAGGACAAGTACAGCGTCTCTTACATGTGGGAGGACATTCTGACCAAGGATGCCATCCTTGACCTCATCAGCCGCTTCATCTTTGTTGCGGTCAACGAGAAGGTCGATGATGCTACCGGAAAGGTGAAGCGCAGCGAGAGCCTGATTTTCCCACGCTACCACCAGCTGGATGCGATTCGGAAGCTGCTGGCAGACGTTCGAGAAAACCGCACGGCCCAGAACTATCTGATACAGCACAGCGCAGGTTCCGGTAAGACGAACACCATCGCTTGGCTGGCGCACCGCCTGACGAGTCTCCACGATGCTGACAACAAAATCATCTTTGATAACGTGGTCATCGTCACCGACCGTGTTGTTGTAGACCGGCAGCTCCAGAAGGCCATTATGGGTATGGAGCATAAGGCTGGCCTTATCCGCGTGATGGATGACAAGTGCAATTCTGCTGACCTTGCGATTGCGCTGAACGGCAACACAAAAATCATCGCCACCACCATCCAGAAGTTCCCCTTTATCGTGGATAGCGTAAAGGACCTGAAGGAGAAGCATTTCGCCGTCATCATCGACGAGGCCCATTCCTCAACTGCAGGCAAGGATATGGCCGCTGTCACGATGGCGCTGGGCTCCGGCGAAGAGGCTGAGGCCGATGTGGAAGATATGATTTCCAGTGAAATCAAGCGGAACGGCAAGCAGGCCAACGTCTCCATGTTCGCTTTCACCGCTACGCCGAAGCCGACCACCATCCAGCTTTTCGGTCGCCTGAATCCTCACGGGCAGAGGGAGGCTTTCCATGTCTACTCCATGAAACAGGCCATCGAGGAAGGCTTCATTCTGGATGTTCTCCAGAACTACACGGAATACGCGACCTTCTTCCAAATCAACAAGGAAATCGAAGATGACCCTCGCTGCAAGACCAATGATGCCAAGCGGCAGATTGCCCGCTTTGTGGAACTGCACGAGACGAACATTGCCCAGCGCGTAGAAGTCATCGTTGAGCATTTCCGCACCACGGTCATGCACAAGCTCGGCGGTCAGGCCAAGGCAATGGTCATCACACCGTCTCGCCAGAGCGCCGTAAAATACTACAAGGCGTTCGAGGAGTATGTCGCCAAGAAGGGATACGAGGGCATCCATGCACTGGTGGCGTTCTCCGGCAAGGTCAAACTGCCGGATGATGAGACAGAATACACCGAAGCAGGGTTGAACGGCTTCCCGGAAGACCGGCTTCCGAAGGAATTTGACACCGATGCCTATCAGGTGCTGCTGGTGGCCAATAAATACCAGACCGGTTTCGACCAGCCCAAGCTCTGCGCCATGTATGTGCTGAAAAAGCTCAAAGGCGTGAATGCTGTCCAGACGCTGTCCCGGCTCAATCGCATCTGCGCTCCCTATGACAAAAAAACTTTCGTACTGGATTTCGTAAACACCTATGAGGATATTAAGAGCGCTTTTGCACCCTACTACACCACCACACTGCTGGCCAATTCCGTGACGCCCAGCGCCGTTTACGATTTGGAGGCCCGGATAGATGCCTATGCGATTCTTGACCCGGCTGATATTGAAGCGGCAAACGATATCCTGTACGCCGAGAAGGTCACAGGCAAGCAGAAGCAGCGGTTGACATTCTTCCTGCAGAAGAGCAAAAAACTGCTGGAGCACTACGAATTCAACGACCAGCGCGAGTGCGTTTCCGTGATGCGTAGCTTCGTGCGTTTCTATGAATTCCTGCTCCAGGTCTCCAGTTTTGAGGATACCGACCTGCATAAGAAATACAACTTCATCGCTTATCTGTTGTCATACATCAATATCAAGCATCCGGGTGGTGGCTTCAATCTGGACGGCAAAATCAAAGCCTCCAACTTTGTACAGAAAAAGATTGAGGAGCACACCACACCGCATCTCGTGGCAAGCCCTGTGATGAAGCTCCCGACCGCTGAACACTTCGGCCTGACCGAGGATAAGGAAAAACGGCTGTCGGAAATCATAGACGAAATCAACAGCCGCACCGGAAAATCCTATGATAACGATGTCGTGGTTAAGGCGATGCTTCAGATTCGGGACATCCTCATGAAGTCCGAAAAGCTGAAGACCAGTGCCAAAAACAACACCCAGCAGGATTTCGAGTTCTCTTATTTCGATGATATCGACGACGCGCTGATTGAAGGACTCTCCCAGAATCAGGACTTTTTCTCCCTGCTGCTGTCCAACGACGAGATGAAGCGTCAGGTGTTGGGTATCTTTGCGGACGAGATTTACAAGAGCCTGCGCAGCGCGGATTGATGGAGGCGACGGAATGGAACTGTATTTGAAGAAACGCAATTCCGATGTCTCCGCTGTCGGTGAGTATGATTTCGAGGCTGGTACCATGACGGTGAAAAAGGGCTCGACAGTTTCGGAAGATGTTCACTCCGACGGGAAGTTCCGCAGTGCGAAGTCTGTAGCCCGTTACTGGGAGATACACTGTGAGGGCGCGACCGTCAAGGAGGATGTGGTTTTCAAGAGCGCATCCACGGCAGCAAACTTTATCACAGGCCGTAGTACCAACGGCCTCATCGCGTGGAAGGATGCCGAAGGCCGCACGTTAAAAGAACTCATGAGCGAGTGAGTGATACGGGAGGAAGAGCATGTTTGATGAATTCAGATTGAAAGAGGCGCTGGTCAGCTACAAGCGTGACTTTGCGCAGAAGCTGTGGCCCAACGAAAAGTATAAGTGGCAGGCTGTGAAGTGCTTCCAGCTCAATTGGGATGTAAACGCTACAGACTTTGCCGAAATGCTCAAGAAGTCCCTGTCTGCCACCGCCAACCTGCTGGCGAGCGTGAATAACTTCCCGGCCCGAATGATTCAGAAATTCGCTGAAATTGTGCCAGAGGAAGTTCGCGCCATGTACATCGAGCTCTTTGATGAGAGCAAAGATGTCTATGAGCGTATCAACAGCTTCAAGTTGAAATCGTCTATTTTGTTGGAACGGTATGGGAATGGTGCTGCCCAGCACTATCAGAACGAAAACTCTATCAGCACCTACCTGTGGCTTCGTTATCCCGACAAGTATTACATTTTCAAGCTGAGCGAGGTGAAAGTGGTCGCCAGCGAATTGGAAAGTGACTATCGTTTCAAAAAAGGTGCCTACGCAGACAACGTCCATAACTTTTATGCGCTCTACAACGAAATCTGCGCTGAGCTCCAGAAGGATGATGAGCTTCGGAATATGCTGGCTGCTCAGGTCGATAGCACCTGTTATGCCGACCCGGAGATGCGGACGCTGACAATTGACTTAGGGTTCTACATCAGCCGGTATTACAGCAAACGCAATGATGAGCCTGCTGCGGATAAGTGGTGGCCGACAGACTATTCCCCAGCCATCAGCACAGAGGAGTGGATTGCACTCCTCAATGATGCCGAGGTTTTCATCCCAAGCAGTCTCGAAATCATGAAGCGAATGCTGGATTATGGAGGCAAGGCCACCTGCACACAGCTTTCCGTAAAGTATGGCGAAACCAAAAATTTCTACAACAGCGGTTCCGTTGCGCTGGCCAGACGTGTTGCGGAGAGAACCGGCTGTCCGGTCATGCAGCGTGATACAGGCGACCCTCGCTGGTGGACTATCCTCTATGTCGGCAAAGATGTTGGCAAGGACGAAGAAGGCTCTTATATCTGGAAGCTGCGCGATGAGCTGGAATCAGCACTACGGCAGGTTGACCTTTCTGAGGTTTCCCTTTATGCCAAGAGCGATGATGAGGGAACGGACGGGTTCCATTGCTGGTGGCTGACCGCCAAGCCGAAGATCTGGAGTTTTTCTGACATGCCGGTAGGCGAAGTCATGTCATATTCGCTGTACAATGAAAATGGGAATAAGCGCCGGATTTTTCAGAACTTTCTTGATGCGAAGGCCGGTGATATGATTATCGGTTACGAGGCGACCCCGGTTCTGAAAATAGTGGCAATATCGCGAGTGACGGCGGAGCAGGATGGTGAGAAGCTCTACTTTGAAAAGGTTGAAGGACTCGCATCCCCCATTGATTATCAGACACTGCGGGAATGCCCTGAGCTGGAGCGGATGGAATTCTTCCAGAATCCCCAGGGCAGTCTATTCAAGCTCACAAGAGGCGAGTATGATTTCATTATGGATATCATCCGTGATGAGAATCCTGTGCAACTGGAAGCAGCAAACGACCCGTATACGAGCGAGGATTTCTTGAGAGAAGTCTATATGACCAGCGCCGATTATACCAAGATACAGGCCGTCCTCAGAAACAAGAAAAACATTATTCTACAAGGAGCTCCGGGTGTAGGAAAGACCTTCGCGGCAAAGCGTCTGGCTTGGTCGATGATGGGCGAAATAGACGAGAGCAGGGTCGAGTTCGTCCAGTTCCATCAGAATTATTCTTATGAGGACTTTGTGATGGGCTACAAGCCGGTCGAGGATGGCTTTGAACTACGCAACGGTATCTTCTATCGCTTTTGCCAGCGGGCCGCTAACCAGCCGGATAAGGACTTCTTCTTTATCATCGATGAAATCAATCGTGGCAATATGAGCAAGATTTTCGGCGAGCTCCTGATGCTTATTGAGCGAGACTATCGTGGCACTAAGGCCACGCTTGCCTACAACGGGCTTCCTTTCTCGGTGCCGAAAAACCTGTATATCATCGGCATGATGAACACTGCTGACCGCAGCCTTGCCATGATTGACTACGCACTCCGTCGGCGATTCAGCTTCTTCGATATGGAGCCCGGTTTCGATTCCGAAGGATTCAGACAATATCAGGCCAGTCTGAACAACGAAACGCTGAATGCACTGGTTGAAAGAGTGAAAGACCTGAACAAAGAAATTGCTGCTGACAAGTCGCTCGGCAAGGGCTTCTGCATCGGCCACAGCTATTTCTGCGGGCAGGACACGTGTACGGACGAGTGGCTGGATTCCATCGTGAACTACGATATTCTCCCTATGCTGAGCGAATACTGGTTTGACGATACGGCTAAGCTCCAGCGCTGGGAGAACATACTGCGTGGTGTGCTGCAATGATTAAGGATAAGAGCATCCTCATCAAAAATATTTATTATATGCTGTCCTATGCGTTTACCACGCTGAATCAGGGTGGCTATGAGAATGTTGCGACCGAGGATTTCAACAATCTCCATAATCTTTTTGCTGCAATACTGGCCAAAGGTATCGGAAGACAACTGAAGCAGGGCTTATACCGGGAGTACATGAACCGGACAGAAACGCTTCCTGTTGTGCGCGGAAAAATCGATATGCCGGGTACTATTCAGAATCGCCTTGCCCGCAAGCAAGTCTTGACCTGCCAATACGATGAGCTGTCGGAGAATAATCTGCTCAATCAAATTCTGAAAACGACGGTCATGCTCCTTTTGCGGCATGCACGGGTGAGCGAAGATTATAAAACCGACCTGAAGAAAGAGATGCTCTTTTTCTCCAATGTGGACACCATTGACCCCGCTTCAATTCGATGGAGTTCCATCCGCTTTCAGCGCAACAATAATACCTACCGGATGCTTATCAGCCTGTGCCAATTGGTACTGGAAGGAATGCTCATGAGCACTGACAGCGGCGAGTACCGGCTGGCCTCCTTTGTGGACGAGCAGCGGATGAGCAGGCTGTATGAGAAGTTCATTCTCGAATACTACGCAAAGGAATGCCCACAGGTAAAAGCAACGGCCTCACAAATCCCGTGGGCCTTGGACGATGGCGTTGGAACCTTACTGCCGGTGATGCAGAGTGACATTATGCTCACGCAGGGTAACCGGGTTCTGATTATCGACGCAAAATACTACACGCACACGATGCAGGCCCAATATGATGTCCATACGCTTCACTCGAATAACCTGTACCAGATTTTCACTTATGTTAAGAACAAGGATATGGAATTTGGAGACCGCCCGCATGAGGTTTCTGGCATGCTGCTGTATGCTCGGACAGACGAGCTCATCCAGCCGGATAATACCTACCACATGAGCGGAAATAAAGTCAGCGTCCGGACACTCGATTTGAACCAGGAATTCTCTGATATTGCCGCGCAGCTAAACACAATAGTTGATGAGCACTTTGGCGGGGAGCCCACACAGAACATCGGATAATCAGCAGCCGCTCGGTGCTGCAAAGGGCAACATTTTAATTTTGCCCGAACCATTTAATTTTGGCATACTTTTTAATTTTTCCCTGAGCCAGCCGCACAGGAGCCCAGATGCCAGCATCAGGCAAACCTCAGCTGTGCTCTGATGGGGTCAATTGAACACAAACAAATACAGCAAAAACCGCAAGAAACGCCTTGTTTCCTGCGGTTTTCGCTATTTTTATACACTTTTCCGGCGACCGGGCTTGTATCAAAGATTACGTCTTTATAGATCCGGCCTGCGGCACCTCCGGTTTTCTTGTTTCAGCGGGCGAGTATTTGAAAGAAAACCGAAAAGAAGAGATCTTCTTCAATCGCCAGAAGAAAGACCACTACATGAATCACATGTTCTTCGGCTATGACATGGACCGCACCATGCTCCGCATCGGTGCGATGAACATGATGACCCACGGCATCGACAACCCCTTTATCGAGTACAGGGACAGCCTTACTATACTGTTGAAGAAACTCTCAAACAGAATGATGACGCTTTTTGTGCATATTGCGCGGGTGAGCGACCACAGATGCGTTGCTCAGCGGCCGGATTGCGCTCCCAGCGGCCACCCAATAATTGAAGCATTTTGCTGAATCTCCATAATGGTATTATCTGCGTCAGCAGAAATACTTTTTCAGGAGGACAGTACAATGCTGGACTACAAGGACATCATCGTCAAACACTTCGGACTGGGAATGTCCGGACGCCAGATCGCCAGAGAGCTTGGCGTCAGCAAGTCGGGCGTCAATGACGTTCTGGGGGCATTCAAGCGGTGCGAAAGTCTGGATTTCCCTCTGCCGGAAGGAATCACCAACTACGGGATCGCCGCAAAGATCTACGGCGGCAGCCCCGGCGCGGTTGGCCGTGACATGACTTATGCTTGCCCGGATTTTGAGGAGATCCACAAGCAGCTCCATGAAAGGAAGAACATGACGCTGGTCTATCTCTGGAACCGCTACATGAAGACCTGCGAAGCAGAGGGGCGAAAGGGCTACCAGTACCGGCAATTCTGCAAGCAGTACAGTCGGTGGTGCGAAACGAACAAGGAATCCATGCATATCACCGCTGTGAGCGGACAGAAGATGGAGGTGGACTTTGCTGGGAAAACCTTTCAGATGGTGGATCATCTTACCGGAGAGCTTTTGGACATCGTTGTTTTTGTCGCCGTCCTACCATACTCCCAGTACATTTATGCGGAGGGAATAACCTCTACAAGGGAGCCGCAGTGGATTGCGGTAAATAACCATTTTGAAACGGGCAACGAAGCACTTCACCGTTCTCATTAGACCCAAATCCGCAACCTAAAGGATGGGAAAGCGGCTGCCGGGAGCCATCTCCCGGTGGCCGCTGCGCCCGCCTAAAGGGTGGCCGCTGGGAGCGCAATCCGGCCGCTGAGCAGCGCATCTGTGGCCGCCGGCCAGCGCAGATTGCACTTTTTGTGAATGGCGCTAAAAATAAGCACGGTTACTGCTATTTCCAGTAACCGTGCTTATTTTTACAGTTCCAATAACTTTTGCGCTCTTCGCTGCACCTGCCGCTCCACCATCCGCAACCTATTTTCAGGCATGTTATAGCGGGAGTGCTTCTTGAACTTGAAGTTCAGCAGATGCCGCAGCTTCTCGCGCAGCTCCGGCGTCAGTGCGGCCTTGGCTGTGCCGAGAAAATCATCGTACACGCTGGGGTACAGCGTTTCGATATACGCCTCCAGCGCGGCCTCGTCCGCCCAGGCGTCCGCGCCTGCAAAGTTAAAGAGGGAATTGCCGTGGTCGAACAGGGGAGCGGGGGAGACGATGGTATTCGTCCGGTTATCGACCATCACGCCGAAGTTTCCAAAATGCCGGTCCACATTGCAGATCACCGCATCAAACACCAGCATTTCGTTCAGCGCGTTGACAAACTTATCTCCCATCTTTTCGTAATACGCCCTGACAGCCCCCATGCCGCCCTTAGAAACGAGATGGCCGATAGGGAGGTAGGCATACGCCTTATCGGTAAAAAGCTCACAGGTGGAGCAGAGAACGCCCTTCCAACGGGATAAGCCATAGGGGATCGCGTGAACGCCCATGGCGGCGGCGATTTGTGCGGCGTAAAACTCAGAGTATGGTTCGTTGCCGGTATTGGCCGCGCCCTCTGTGCCGCCCTTATAGAGATACACCTTACCGCCGATGCGCCGCCAGCATTTGCGGAGCATTCCGTTGGTGGTAAACTCCGGGCTGGAGAGCAGGGAAGTGCGGACGCTGCTGCCATAACCGGTAAAGGCAAGCTCTGCCAGAACATTGCTGAATGGGTTGTCGTAGAGATTTACCTTGCCGAAAGAAGCGGTGTCACCGTCCTCAACGACCCAATAGCAATCGTTAAGTGATAGTCCTTTACAAACACTGATAATACTGAGCGGTCGGTTGAGGTTTAAGCCGCATTTTGCCAAAAGGCTATGGACGTAGGCGCGGTTTTTGGGAATCGTGCGGCGACGCAGCCAACGGCTCAATCCATCCGGCGTCAGCGTCAAATCAAGCGGCAGAAATGCCGCTTTTTCTTCATTCGTCCAAAGGATTTGGATCTCCGGCTCACTGGTATCTGTTGTCGCGGAGAATTTAACCAACGGTTCATCGAACTGCTTTAAAATATAGTTCATGATAAATCCCCCTCAAAAAGTTACTTCAGACCACACAGAAAATTTTCTACATTCAAATACTGAACACCCTCAGCAAACGTATCTTTCCCGCGATAAAGAACGAATTTACCGCTGATCGGGCCAAAGCGTTTTTCAACGATTTGGCATTTCTCTGCATCACGCAGATGAAGTGTCTGCTTTTCGTTGGCCTCGGTGCTGTGCTTGATTTCATAGATGCGGCAATTTTTACTTGCTTTATCGTAAATCACCATGTCAAACTCGCCGCCGGCATCGAACTTGAATTTGAACGCTTCCATCGTACTGGGCTCGGTTTTGCGGACTTCCAGCAGAACAATGTCCTCCAGCATCCGGCCCTTTACATCGTCCAGAATCTTTCCTGTGATATATGCCTTATCTGCTTCGGAAATCGATGCGAAATAGGCATCCTGCATCAAGGAGTAGACTAAAGCCTTTGCGATGGCATAGCGCATACCGGGCTGGGAAAAGACGATATGCTCCGCCTGCTTACCGCTTTCGTACCGTTCCGGACAGTTGACGATCAGATCCAGCATAAGCAGATACTTCTTCACTTTGTCGATATGCTCCTGCGTGATTGGGACGGTTGTTTCACTCTTTTCCTTGACCTCAATGATAGCCTTTAATCGCTCCAATATTTGCTTTCCATTGACATCATAGAGAACGGTCGCCCGTTCCGCAGGGAGATCATGTAAAAGCAGTTCCTTTGCGGAGCCAAAATCATGGGACTTAAATTCGTCCTCTACCACGCGCAGCACAAAGCGGTGGTTCATGTGCTGCACAATGCGGTTGATAACATTGGTCAGCTCACCTTTTTCGTAAAGCTCACGCAGTTGATTGAAATATTCACCGTAATGGTCATTTTTCAGCGTGTGCTGAATATTGCGGCTGATGGCGGTATCAATATACTTTCGGGTACTTTCATCGTCCCGAAACGCGACCTCGTCAAAGGAGGCATCCGGATCGTCAAAGCTCATATTTTCCATTTTCAGCGTTCCGCCGTATTCAATATAAGAATCGACAGAACGGATGTTCAGGAGCCGCGCATACTCCCGAAAGGGAATAAAAGAGGTGTGGATCGTCACGCTTCTGTCGTACAGTTCATCGCGGTTTGCCATAGCGAAGCCAAGAGAGTCCGTACCGGAAACAACGATTTTCATGCCCATCATGCTGAACACATCGGAAAGCACGGCAGCGGTGTCGATGAAGTCATTCAGGAGCGTAATTTCATCAATAAACACATACCGATAGCCCAGTTCAAACAGAACTTTCAAGTCCTTTGTCAGCCGTGACATATCATCGGTGGTCTGCACCTTGATGTAGGCCGTTTTTTCTATGGGCAGTTCGGAAAGCATTTGAAGCAGAAGTGTTGTCTTTCCGGTCCGGCGGAGACCGTATAAAATACAGATTTTCCCATCGTAGGAGCCGGTCACAAACTTCTGTAAGATGCTGAAACAGTCCCGCTTGCCGTATTTTGCTACGCTGTTTGCTAACGCCCGCAAGCCCGTACCCGTGACAACATTCGTATGAAACTCTGGCATTTGCGAGAGTACGGCGGCTGTGACAACAGGCTGACCATAGCTTTCCAGCTTTTGAAAAATCGCATGGTATCTGGCTGTGTTTGCTTTCGCGGCATCATTTTCGTAATTCTGATAGTTGCGCGTGGACATACCGAGGTATTCCGCACATTGGGCCTGATTCAGCCCTTTTGAAATACGCAATTCTTTTAAGGTCACGCTCATCACCTCGCCTTTATTATATCACAGTATACGCAAAACACAAGAAAACTACGCATATATTTCGTATTTTCTTCGTTTATTATTCGCCTTTCTTCTTTGGGAGCTGTGTAAGCGCATCTAATTCTTCATAGGTCAATTCACCGTTCACATAGCGGTTTCGTGCATTCTCCGCTTGTGCTTTCCAGATTTGAAATGCGGCATCTGTGTAAATGGCCGGAGTACGGCGAACACGCATATCATAGGTTTTGATCCGCTGCCGGATGAGCTTTAAGCCATCATCGGCAGCGATTTTCTTTTCATGCTTCTCTTTGACTGCGAGTTCTTTGCAGCTTTTTCCGGTATCACCGACTGACCGATCACAATAAAGAGCTTTGGAAGAGAACGGGATAAAGTAACGATGACAATATTCGCACTTTTTCAATTCAATTCCTTGCTCGACCATCTCCAGCAGTTCTGTCAGCAGCGTCGCGCCCAAATCGTCCGAGCCCTCGATGCGGGCAAACCGGACGGACTTTGGTGGCGTCGAAATGCGGTCTGCCGCCAACACCGGATCAAAATTCTGCTCATCTACATACAGCTTTCGTTCTGCGCGCATCTTCAGGTCCAAACCGGCGATCGCTGTGGCAGCTTGAAAATCGCGGCTCATATAGAGCGCCAAACGCTGCTTGGCGCTCAACTTAGATCTGTCCGGCACGAGCACGGCATCTGCAAAGGCGGAAAGTTCCCTTTGCAGTTTCTCAAAACCTTCCATGCGTTCATCAAGCACGTCTGCCAGCTTTTCTTCAAAAAAGAGGGACTGCACAAAGCGTTCCCCGAAAGGGTGGATCGCGCTCAGCGCATTTTTGATCTCGGTAATGGCTTGATTTTCCATCATGGGCGTTGTTCGCACCAGTAATTTCGCCCGTAAAGAAGCGAAATCTGTGGACAAAAAGGCAATAAGGGTTGTCCCAAGACGATATTCCACAGGCTTGAAATCCGTTTCTACATATTCCTTTTTTGGGCCAAAACTCAAGCAATACAAGGCTCTCAAGGCTTTTCCTCCATTCGTGGACACAGCTCCGCATCGTGCGTGGTAAATCATTTTTCACATGAATAGTTTACCACATATTGAAATCTCCGTCAACGCTTGCTATCATTTTTGTGGAAGTTGAAATTCAGCACAAACGATCTTCCACAAAATTGAATGACCGCCGGAGCGTTTCTCTTTCGGGGAAGCAGGCCATGACCGTCTGATGACGCGAGCGTGCCAAGGAGCAGAAATCGAGTTTCCGTCAGGCAGGAAACCGCTTCCGGAAAAACGGCAACAAGTTCACCGGTCTCTCCGCATAGTTTCAAGGAAAGGGGGGGAGCAGGATGGCAAGCAAACCGGAGCTGCTGCATAATCAGGCGGCAGATGAGATCGGGCAGGACTTTCTTTTCGCATACCAGCGAGCCGTCCTGCTCGCCTTGCAGCGTCAAGGCTTCCTTAACGAAATGCAGTGTAGGAACTGCGTACAAAAATTAGAAGATCAAAAAAGAAATACAAGAAAATCAAAATCTGTAAAGGAATAGTGCCTTTCAGTATTCGCACAATTGCAAAGACACATTCTGTATCGTATGATACCACAAAAAGGAGGAGTTTTTATGTTACAAGTAGCAGCGTATTGCCGTGTATCCACGGATAAGGAAGACCAGGCAAATTCCTTTGAAGCGCAGCAGCGGTATTTCCGCGAGTACATCCAGCGCCAGCCGGATTGGGAGCTGCAAGGCATCTATGCTGACGAAGGATTTTCCGGCACATCGACCAACAAGCGCGTGGAGTTCAATAAAATGCTCCATGCGGCGGAGCTGGGACAGATCGACCTGATCGTGACCAAGGAGGTCAGCCGTTTCACCCGCAACACAGTAGACGCGCTGCAAATCACCCGCGAGCTGCGGCGACGCGGCGTCGGCGTGCTGTTTCTCAATGACAGCCTGGATACCCGCACCAACGATGGGGAGCTGCGGCTGACGATCATGAGTTCCTTCGCACAGGACGAAAGCCGAAGGACCTCTGAACGCTCCAAATGGGGACAGATGCGCAGCATGGAGAAGGGCGTCGTTTTTGGCGGCTCGCTGCTGGGTTACGACGTGATCGGCGGCAAAATGACCGTCAACCCGGAGGGCGCAGAAGTTGTCCGGCTCATCTTCCATAAGTATCTGCAAGAGCGCAAAGGGTGCAGCACCATCGCGCGGGAGCTGCGGGAGGCCGGTATTCTCAGCAGCAAGGGCAACTGCCTTTGGTCGTCTGCCACCGTGACAAAGATCCTGAAGAATGAAAAATACTGCGGTGACCTGATCCAGAAAAAGACCTACACGCCGGACTATCTGACGCACGAAAAGAAGTACAACCACGGCAAGGAACCGCTGGTAGAACTGAAAGATCACCACGAGCCCATCATCGACCGCGAAACGTGGCAGGCGGTGCAGCGGGAGCTATCCCGCCGCAACCGCGTGACAGGTTGCGGCGGACACGGCAACCGCTATCCGCTTTCCGGCAAAATTCGCTGCGGCGAGTGCGGCAAGAGCTTCTCCCACCGCACCAAAAAGCGGCAGGACGGCAGCTCCTATTACCGCTGGTGCTGCTTCACCGCCACCAACGAGGGTCTGCGGCGCACAGACGGCGCAGGAAATACCATCGGATGCAGCGTCGGGCGGCAGATACGGGACGACATCGCCATGGACCTTCTGCGGCGCTCGGTGAACGACGTGACGCTGGATAAGAGAGCGATCATATCGAACCTCGCTCGCATTGTGGAAAGCGTTCTGGCGTCCGGTGAGGACAGCGGCGAGCAGGAGCTGCGGCGGCTGGAGCTGGAGTTTGAAAAGCTGCAAGCGCGGAGCGATGCGATCCTTGACCGCTTTCTCGACGAGAGCATCAGCAAGGAGGACTACCAGCGGGTCAAAGCCCGCTGTGAGAATGAAATGAACCGGGTGCAGGAGAAAATTGCCGCGATCAAACAGCGGCAGACGCTGAACACCGACACGCAGACCCTAAAGCCGGACATTCGCACTGCCATCACGGGCATCGTCAGCGGGCGCACGGCGGACGACGACTTTTACGGGCATCTCCTCCAGCAAATGACCGTGTACCGTGACGGCAGGGTAGAGGTGGCGCTCAATCTGCTGCCCGCCAAGTGGGTCTATGTGCTGGACGGACTGGAAAAATACCGCGACAAAATTGGGGTCCATGACGCTTCCTCTGTACCGATGTCGGTCAGCAGGCCTTTGAGCTCGGGGTAGGGCATGGAGTAGCGCTGGGAGAGGTAGCGCAGCGATGCACCCAATTCTCCGTCTGGGCCTCCATATTGGCTGATGATCGCCGCGGCGAGTTTGGGATTCGGATTTTTGATCTTGACGGGGTACTGTAACTTTTTCTCATATACAAACATTACTTTTCTCCCTCCAGATCCCACGGCCACGGATCATTCAGCCACTTGAAGCTGTCGGGCGTCACGTCCGTCTGCAAAATCGGGCCGTACTGCTTTTCATAGGTCTCGCGCCCCTCGCGGCCGAGCTTGATATACGACCAGTAGAGGTTCAGAACCTCGGTGTCCTCCGGGTGTGTGGTGAGATAAAGCCCCAGCTCGTCGATGGCAAAATCGAGCGCCATCAGCTCTGAGAGCGCCGTATTGACGGCGGGGAACTTCGTCTTCATCTGCGCGTGAAAGGGTAGGTTCAGCCCCGGAAACAGCGTGCCGGCCTTGAGCGCGTCCTGTTGGGAATAGCGCTCGGGGTCGTTTTTCTGCACGGGGACATAGGGAAAAGCCAGCGGCGCGCAGCAGCCGTTCGGCAGTGTACCCACGCCGGACTCGGCGCGCATGGCTCTGTTGTCGTCCAAAGAAGTCTCCTCCTTGCAAAGAAATCGGGCATCTGCCCACACCATCCTATGCAGCGGGAGAAAAAAGGGAAGCGGGGCTTTTCTTTTTGTTCAAAGTCCTGTATAATGAAAAGCACATAAGGCCGCGCCGCGGGGCATACATTGTTCCGGGGTGAGGGGTATTTTGTTTATCGTTTTCGGAAAAAAGGCGTTTTACGCCATATTCGCGCTGCTGCTCGTGCTGACGGCGGCGACCGTCAGCCTGCTTCTGCCGCCGGAGGCGGTGGAGACGAGCGTGTCGGTGCCGACAGGGAAGACCGTCTGGGTCATCGACGCGGGGCACGGTGGGGAGGACGGCGGGGCCGTTGCCGCCGACGGCAGCAAGGAAAGCGACATGAACCTCGCCATCGCGCGGCGGCTCGACGCGCTGCTCGTTTTTCTCGGCGAGGAGACGCGCATGACGCGCACAGAGGATATCTCCATCCACGATGCCAGTGCGTCCACGCTGCGGGAAAAGAAGCGCTCCGACCTCGAAAACCGCGTGGGACTGGTCAACAGCACGCAAGGCGCTATCCTTGTCAGCATCCACCAGAACAGTCTTCCGTCATCCAAGCAGACGCACGGCGCGCAGGTGTTTTACGGCAAAAAAGAGGGGAGTGCCGAGGTCGCGAATGCGGTGCAGCTCGCGCTGAATCAGACTGTCAATGCGGGCAATGAGAAGACAGAGAAGGCCATCGACGCGTCGATCTTCCTGATGAAAAACGTCACCGCGCCTGCAATCCTGATCGAGTGCGGATTTTTGAGCAATGAAAACGAAACGGCGCTTTTGAAAAGTGGCGAATATCAGCAAAGACTGGCCGTTGTGATCGCGTCCGGTCTTTTACAGCAGTAGCAGTAAAGCAAAAGAGGTTTACAATATGGCAAAGGCAAAAAGTGTATTTTTCTGCACGGAGTGCGGCAACGAAACGCCCAAATGGGCGGGCCGCTGCCCGAGCTGCGGCGCATGGAACACACTCGTCGAGCAGGCCGTCGGCGACGGTGCAAAGGCAAAAGCGGGTGGCCGCAGCCGCGCGCTGCGCGCCAAGGCGCACCCGATCGCAGAGCTTGACACAGCGCAGGAGATCCGTTTTCCCACCGGCATGGGCGAGCTTGACCGCGTGCTTGGCGGCGGCGCTGTGCAGGGCTCGCTCGTGCTCGTCGGCGGTGCACCGGGCATCGGCAAGTCAACACTGATGCTGCAGATCTGCGGAAAGCTGAGTGAAACCGCCAAAATTCTGTACGTTTCCGGCGAGGAATCGCCGCGTCAGCTCAAGCTGCGCGCCGACCGTCTCGGCGTGCAGTCGGACAACCTGTACGTGCTGTCCGAGACCTGCCTCGGTGATGTGCTGGAATCCGTCGAAGAAGAAAAGCCCGACGTTTTGATCGTCGACTCCATCCAAACGCTCTATCAGGACTCGCTCGAATCGCCCGCGGGCAGCGTGGCGCAGGTGCGCGCCTGCACGCTGGAGCTGATGCAGCTGGCCAAAGGGGAGGGCATCACCGTCTTTGTCATCGGGCACGTCAACAAAGAGGGTTCTATTGCGGGCCCGAAGGTGTTGGAGCACATGGTCGACTGCGTTTTATATTTCGAGGGTGAGGCGCACATGAGCTATCGCATCCTGCGCGCGGCGAAAAACCGCTTCGGCGCGACGAACGAGATCGGCGTATTCGAGATGCGCAGCGAAGGCCTTGTCGAAGTGCCGAACCCGTCGGAAATGCTGCTTTCGGGACGACCTGACGATGCGCCCGGCACGTGCGTGACCTGCGTGATGGAAGGCCAGCGCCCGGTGCTGGCCGAGGTGCAGGCATTGCTTGCGCCCGCGGCGCAGTCAGTCTCGCGGCGGACAAGCAACGGCTTTGACTACAACCGCGCCGCCATGCTGATGGCGGTGCTCGAAAAGCGCGGCGCGCTCAAGGTGTCCGGCTGTGACGCGTTCTTGAACGTCATCGGCGGATTGAGCGTGGACGAGCCCGCAGCAGACCTTGCCGCCGTGCTGGCGCTCGCGTCGAGTTATCTCGACAAGCCCATCGGCAATCACGTCGCCGCCATCGGCGAGGTCGGCCTGACCGGCGAGCTTCGCAGCGTAAACCATTTGAGCGAGCGGCTCAGCGAAGTGCACCGTCTGGGCTTTGAAACATGCATCATCCCGAAGCAGCGCAAGGATCAGATCCGCTCGCCGCAGGGGCTTGCGCTGATCGAAGCGTGCAACATCGCCGAAGCGCTGCGCGCCATTGTGCAGGCGTAAACGCCGATGCGCCGATTGTAAAGCAGTTTCTATAATCTATAATATAGCAGTAAAACCGGCAGCGTTTTCACACTGCCGGACCCATAGAATCCCATGATCCTGACAAAGGAGGTTTTTGCCGCCAGCCACGCCAAAACGCTCATTTCCGCAAAAATACGTTTTTTCGCCCCCCCTCAATTGAACAAAATTTTTATTTTGTTCAATTTTGTATAGACTTCAAAATGCCCCTCTCCATCGGCTCCTTTATTGAAAACCGCCGTACAGCTGATCAACGGCATGTGCGCTGTGCATCCCGTTCAAAGGATCAATCTCTGCGTAGCTTTGCTCTGCGTCGCGTTTGAACTGCCAACAACGCTCACAGATCAAAGCTGCTGAATTTTTTCTGGTATTTTGAAATCCAATACTTCGTAACTCCTCCGTATTTTTTCTTTCTGATTTAGATGAGCTGTTTCTGCGCCTGCACTGGCGCTCATTTACTATGAACGACTACCGCTTGGAATCGCCGCCGATCCTGCGCGATTTTCTATCCTACCACGAGACCATCAAAGCCCACTCGCAGAAAACGGTCGATGAATATTTCCTCGACCTGCGCAACTTTTTCCGCTATTTGAAGCAGTCGCGCGATCCGTCGCTGCGCGGCCTCCCTCTCAATGAAATTTCCATCATGGACGTCGATCTTGACTTTGTGAAAAAAGTAACATTGACCGATATTTACGCCTACATGACCTATCTGAGCCGTGACCGCGTGCTGCATCAAAACAGCGACGTGTCCGACTACGGCCTGAATGCCGCGTCCAGAGCGCGAAAAATCGCGACGATTCGGTCTTTTTACAACTATTTGGTCAATAAAGCGCATCTTTTGGACACGAATCCCTGCAAGGACCTTGACTCCCCCAAGATCAAAAAGTCGCTGCCGAAATATCTGACACTCGATGAGAGCGTGCAGCTTTTGCAGTCCGTCGACGGGCAGAACCGCGAGCGCGATTACTGCATTCTGACGATCTTTCTGAACTGCGGGCTGCGAATCTCCGAGCTCTGCGGCCTTGATCTGCAGGACATTCAGGACGACGCGCTGCGCGTGCTCGGCAAAGGCAACAAGGTGCGCATCGTCTACTTAAACGACGCCTGCAAGGATGCGCTCAAGAGCTACCTCGCCGTCCGCCGCCCCATCTCCGGCCGCGACCACAATGCCCTCTTCCTCTCGTCGCGCAACGAGCGCATCAGCCGCTCGAGCGTCCACGCGCTCGTCAAAAAGCACCTGAGCGCCGCGGGGCTCGACGCTTCAGAATACTCCTCGCACAAGCTGCGCCACACGGCGGCGACGCTCATGCTGCAAAACGGCGTGGACGTCAAAGCCGTGCAGGAGGTGCTCGGGCATGAGCATCTCAATACGACGGAGATCTACACACACATTGATAACGACGCGCTGCGCGTTGCTGCAAAGGCAAATCCCTTGTCGCATGTAAAGATGAAAAAGAACGAGGATTAAAATTGACTTTCCCGGCTTCATCCGATATACTTAACAGTTGATGAAATGTATTTTTCAAGGAGGGTTTCCATGAATACAAAAGAGCTTTCCCCCATCTGCCGGCAGGTGCGGCGCGACATCATCACGATGACCGCCAACGCCGGCAGCGGTCACCCCGGCGGCTCGCTGTCCGCTGTGGAACTGATGACCAGCGTCTTCTTCAATCACATGCGCGTTGACCCCAAGAACCCGCACGATCCCGACCGCGACCGCTTCGTGCTCTCCAAGGGTCACGCCGCCCCCTGCTACTACGCGGTCCTCGCCGCCAAGGGCTTTATCTCCCGCGACGAGTATGCGAACTTCCGCCAGCTGCACTCCATCCTGCAGGGCCACCCCGACGCCAAGAAGGTCCCCGGCGTGGACGCCTCCACGGGCTCTCTCGGTCAGGGCGTGTCCATCGCCGTCGGCATGGCGCTGGGCGCCAAGCATCTCGGCAAGGATACGAAGGTCTTCGCCCTCGTCGGCGACGGCGAGAGCCAGGAAGGACAGATCTGGGAGGCTTATATGGCCGCCGCGCACTATAAGCTCGACAATCTGACCGTCATCATCGACAACAATGGCCTACAGATCGACGGCACGAACGATCAGGTCATGAGCCTCGGCGATCTGCCCGCCAAGCTCCGCGCGTTCGGCTTTGACCTCGTCGAGCTGCCCGACGGCAACGATCTTGACGCCGTCGAGGCCGCACTCTCCAAGCCTACCATGCCCGGCAAGCCCAAGGCCATCCTTGCACACACCGTCAAGGGCAAGGGCGTTTCGTTCATGGAGAATCAGGTCGGCTGGCACGGCAAGGCCCCAAATGCCGAGCAGCGCGAGCAGGCTTTGAAGGAATTGGAGGACTAAGAACATGGCTGATAAAATTGCAACCCGTCAGGCTTACGGCGAAGCGCTGATCGAACTGGTCGAAAAGAACGATAAGGTCGTTGTGCTCGACGCCGACCTCGCCAACGCCACGCAGACCTGCAAGGTCGCCAAGGCGCACCCCGAAAAATTCTACAACTGCGGCATTGCCGAGGCCAACATGGTCGACATTGCCGCCGGTATGTCCACGATGGGCCTCATCCCCTACTGCTCTTCGTTTGCGATGTTTGCGGCCGGCCGCGCCTATGAGCAGATTCGCAACTCCATCGCCTATCCCCACTTCAATGTCAAAATCTGCGCGACCCATGCGGGCGTCAGCGTCGGCGAGGACGGCGGCAGCCACCAGTGCATCGAGGACATCGCCCTCATGCGCGTCATCCCCGGCATGACGGTCATCTGCCCCGCGGACGCCAACGAGGCCAAGGCCGCCACCATGGCGATCGCCGAGATGAACGGTCCTGTCTACATGCGCCTTGCGCGTCTCGCCTCCCCCGTGTTCGAGGGCGACATGGTCAAGCCCTTTGAGATCGGCAAAGCAAACGTCCTGCGCGAGGGCAAGGATGTCGCGATCTTCGCGACCGGCCTGATGGTCAGCGAATCCCTCGCCGCCGCGGAGAAGCTCGCCAAGGAGGGCATCGACGCCGCCGTCATCAACATCCACACCATCAAGCCCATCGACGCTGCGTGCGTCACCGAATGGGCTGAAAAGTGCGGCAAGGTCATCACCGTCGAGGAGCACAGCGTCATCGGCGGTCTGGGTGACGCCGTGGCCGACGTCCTGATGGGCAAGGTGAACTGCAAGTTCCACAAGATCGGCGTGAACGACCGCTTCGGTCAGTCCGGCAAGGCGGCGGACGTGCTGCGCGAATACGGCCTGACAGCGGATCAGATCGCCGAGACCGTCAAGGCGAACATCTGATGAACACCGCGCCCGAGTGCGTCGACATGACGGAATCACTGCGCCGCGGCGCAGGCCGCCTGCTTTATGACGGAGATGAAGGCTCTCTTGTCCTCAGCACGGACGGAACGTTTCTGCTGAGCGACATACAGGACGGCGCGCTTCTGTGCGAAAAGATTCGCACGCTTTGCCCTGCCGCTCCCAAGCTGTTCACCGTCAAAAGTGACGATGCCGCAGCAGCGCTGATGCGGGAATTCTCCCTGCACGATTCCATGCGCTGCACGCAGTGGGTCTATGAAAAGGGCGAGCCGCCCTGCCCCGTCACGGCGGACATCCGCCCGCTGACGCAGGAGCACGCGGCGCTGGCCGCGTCCGTCTATCACGACGGCGACGGTGCGTACATCCGTAACCGCATCGAACACGGCGCACTCTTCGGCGTATTTGAGAGCGATGCCCTCGCAGGCTTCGCCGGTTTTCATGACGACGGCAGCATGGGCATGCTCGAAATTCTACCGCCGTTCCGCCGCCGCGGGTATGCCGCGCAGCTGGAAGCATTTCTGATCGCCGCGGCGCTGAAGGAGGGCCGCACGCCCTACTGCCACGTGGTCGACGGAAACGAAGCGTCGCTGCATTTGCAGTGGAAAATGGGCCTCACCTGCACCCGCCTTCCCGCGATCTGGGTCAATTAAGCAAAGAAAGGAGACAAAGCGAATCGGTTTTGTCTCCTTTTTTCAAAAATATCGCAAATTCTCTTGCAAAATCAAATTTCTGTGTTACAATTCAATTAGTTCCAAACGTACCAAACATTTGAAATAACTTTTTATCAAAGGAGAAGATATTATGCCGCTCGTAACATCTACTGAAATGTTCAAAAAAGCCTATGACGGCGGATACGCCATCGGCGCGTTCAACGTCAACAACATGGAGATCGTGCAGGGTATCACCGAGGCCTGCCAGGAAGAGCACGCGCCCGTGATCCTGCAGGTCAGCAAGGGCGCCCGCGCCTACGCGAACCACACCTACCTCGTCAAGCTCGTGGAAGCTGCTGTCGAGTGCTGCCCCGATATCCCCATCGTGCTGCACCTTGACCACGGCCCGGACTTCGAGACCTGCAAGTCCTGCATCGACGGCGGTTTCACCTCCGTCATGATCGACGCCTCCTCCAAGCCCTTTGCCGAAAATATCGAGATCACGAAGAAGGTCGTCGAGTACGCACATGACCACGGCGTCGTGGTCGAGGCCGAGCTCGGCACCCTCGCCGGTATCGAGGACGAGGTCAAGGTCGCCGCGCACGAGGCGTCCTACACCCATCCCGAAGAAGTCGAGGAATTCGTCTCCAAGACCGGCTGCGACTCCCTTGCCATCGCCATTGGTACCTCTCACGGCGCTTACAAGTTCAAGCCCGAGCAGTGCACCGTCAATGAGCAGGGCATTCTCGTCCCGCCCCCGCTGCGCTTCGATGTGCTGAAGGAAGTCTCCAAGCGTCTGCCCGGCTTCCCCATCGTGCTGCACGGCTCCTCCTCCGTCCCGCAGGAGTATGTCAAGATGATCAACGAGCACGGCGGCAAGATGCCCAACGCTATCGGCGTGCCCGAGGATCAGCTGCGCGAGGCCGCAAAGCTCTCCGTCTGCAAGATCAACATCGACTCCGACCTGCGCCTTGCCATGACCGGCACCGTGCGCGCCTTCCTCGATGAACATCCCGACAAGTTTGACCCGCGCGAGTATCTCAAGCCCGCCCGCGCCAACATCAAGGAGCTCGTCCGCCACAAGCTCGTCGATGTGCTCGGCTGCGCTGGCAAGGCCTAAGCGATAAGGAGAACTGCTATGAGTGAATTGAAAGGCGCGTGCATCATCGGCCAGTCCGGCGGCCCGACCTCCGTCATCAACGCGAGCGCTTACGGCGTCATCCGCACGGCGCTCGATTCCGGATGCATCACGAATGTCTACGGCGCAGAGCACGGTATCAAGGGCGTGCTCGAAGACCGCCTGTTCGACATGAGTCAGGAAGACCCGAAGGAGCTGGAGCTTTTAAAGTACACCCCCTCCTCCGCCCTCGGCTCCTGCCGCTACAAGATGAAGGACCCCGACGAGGACGACACCGATTACAAGCGCATCCTTGAGGTATTCAAAAAGCACGACGTCCGCTATTTCTTCTACAACGGCGGAAATGACTCGATGGATACCTGCAATAAAATCAGCAAGTACATGCAGAAGGTCGGCTACGAGTGCCGCGTCATGGGCGTGCCCAAGACGATCGACAACGACCTTTATGGCACCGACCACTGCCCCGGCTATGCCAGCGCCGCCAAGTACATCGCGACGAGCCTGATGGAGGTCTATCAGGACGCGCACGTCTACGACACGGGCATGATCTGCATTGTCGAGATCATGGGCCGCCACGCCGGTTGGCTGACTGCCGCCGCCGCGCTCGCGACGAAGTACGGCGCGGGTCCCGACCTCATCTACCTGCCCGAGACTGATTTCGACATGGACACGTTCCTTGCCGACGTCGAGCGCATCTACAAGGAGACCGGCAGCTGCATGGTCGCCGTATCCGAGGGCATCCACTATGCCGATGGCAGCTTTGTCTCCGAGGCCAAGACCAGCGCGACGGACGGCTTTGGCCACGCGCAGCTCGGCGGCCTCGCCGCGCTGCTGGCGAGCATCGTGAAGGAAAAGACCGGCGCGAAGGTGCGCGGCATTGAGCTGTCGTTGCTCCAGCGCTGCGGCGCACACCTCGCAAGCGAGACCGATATCGAAGAGGCCGTCATGGCCGGTCGTGCCGCGGTGGAGAACGCCGTCGCCGGCATCACCGACAAGATGGTCGCCTTTGAGCGTGAGACTATGGACGGCCACTACGTTTGCAAGACGAAGCTGCTGCCGCTCACCGAGGTCGCAAACTTCGAGAAGAAGATCCCGCTCGAGTGGATCAACGACTCTCATAACGGCGTCAAGCAGGAGCTCATCGACTATGTCCTTCCCCTCATTCAGGGCGAGCCCAAGCTCCCGAAGGAGGACTCCCTCCCCCGTTTCGCCAAACTCAAAAAAGTGCTGGCCAAGTAAATTTTTCAGTAAAAAAGGAACCGATTCTTTCGAATCGGTTCCTTTTTATATCATTCCGGTCAGTCCTCTGCAAACCACTCGCCGAGAATATCTGTGGAAAGCGGCAGCGTCGTTTCCTTCGTGCCGCTTTCCGTGTAGAGCGTCAGCGTAATAGTATTGTCCTGTGCGTGATAGGTCTCCGCCCGCGCGGTCACGCCGAGGGGCGCACTCAGGCGCGCAAGCTGCGCGTCCGCCTTATCCCAGTCGACCTCACTGCGCTGAGAGCCCCCCTCCGCGGCGTTCCAACGGTAGACAAAAACACACGACATGCCGTCGCCAAAGGTGCTGCGCGTAATGAGTTCGCTGCGCCCATCTCCCGTGAGATCAAGCGGCCACGCGCCGTCGCCCTCCGCCGCATCATCAAAGTCATAGCCAACGGTCCTTCCCGCATAGACGAAGCCCTGCTCCGTCAGCGCATAGAAGTCACAAACTGTCATAACTATGCCTTGGATCGTTTCAAGCTCGAAGCCCGGAAATCCGAGCACATCGTCCCGTGCGGTGAGGGAGACTTTTTCGGCAGCGTTGCCATTCCCGATCCAAGTGCCGCGATTCACGCCGAACGGTATGTCGATCTCCGCACCGTCCGCGCCAAAGAGCGCGTAGCGCGCATAGCCAGCCTCATCCGGCTCGTAGACTCTCAGCGTGACGGTCTGATCACCGACCTCCTCGGTCTGCGTGAGCAGCGCGGTGGGCGCGTCAGCCTCCTCCGGTGGCAATTCCTCTATAATGGGCTGCGGGGTGCGGCTTGCTAAGATGATGCTGACAAGCGCCGCTGCCACCAGCAGCGGCAGCGCGATCTTTCGGCTCATATCCTCTTCCTCCTGTTATCCTTCTTATAGAACAGCATAACAGCGGGCAGTGGAAATGACAAGTTACAAAGTGATGACATTCCAGTTACAGGAATGTAACAAAGCGAGAGGAACCTCCTCTCGCTTTGTTTCTTTACAGGATGATACAGATGAGACCGCCCGTGCCCTCGTTGATGATGCGCTCAAGCGTCTGGCGGAGCTTGAGGCGCGCGTCGTCCGGCATGTGCTTGAGCTTTGCCTGCAAGTCTTCGTTCACGATCTCGTGGAAGCTGCGGCCGAAGATGTTGGACTGCCAGATCTTCGTCGTGTCGCCCTCGAACTCCTGCAAGAGGTAGTTGACCATGTCTTCGCTCTGCTTTTCATTGCCGACGATGGGCGAAACCGTCGTTTCGATGTCGGCGCGGATGATATGCAGGCTCGGCGCGCTCGCCTTGAGCCTCACACCGTAGCGCCCGCCCTGCTTCATGATCTCCGGCTCTTCGAGGTTCAGCTCGTCGACCGTCGGCACAACGATGCCGTAGCCTCTCTCGCGCGCATCGGACACCGCCTGCGCCACCTTGTCGTACTCCGCCTTGACCGACGAGAGCTCAGTGAGAAGGCTCAGCAGATCGCCGTCATCCTTCACATCGAAGCCCGACTGCTCGCTCAGCGTCCGGTAGAACAGTGCGCGCGGGAGCTGCAATTCCGCCGCGGCGACGCCCGTGCCGAGCTGAATGGACGTGATGCGCGCGCTGCTGACGCTTTCGCAGCCGCCGATGGCGCTGATCGCGCCCTGCACCTCTCGGATACAGTGGAGGCTGCCTGTGTTCTCGCGGATGGCCTGATAGAGGCCGCTTTTGATCGGGTGATCGTCGGCAAGCGCCTCGACCCACGGCGGGATGAAGAGGTCCAGCTCGCAGAGCGGGAACTCGTAAAGGATGGCCTTGAGAATCATTCCCACTGCGTTGTCGTCGAGCGTCAGGCAATTGACGGGCAGACATGTCACGCCATAGCGTGAAGCGATATCCCTTGCCATTGCCTGCACGCGATCGCTTTCCGGCTCTGTCGCGTTGAGCAGGACGAGGAAGGGCTTGCCGATCTCCTGTAATTCGCGGATGACGCGGCCCTCGGCCTCTATGTAGTCCTCGCGCGGGATATCGGTGATACTGCCGTCGGTCGTCACAACGACGCCGATGGTCGAATGCTCGCGGATGACGCGCGTTGTGCCAAGCTCCGCCGCCTCGCTCATCGTCACCTCGTGGTCGAGCCACGGTGTCGAAACCATGCGGGGGCTCTCGCCCTCCATCTGCCCCGTCGCGCCCGGGATCATATAGCCCACGCAGTCGATGAGCCGAACCGAGCAGCTGCTGCCCTCGTCAAGCGCGATGTCCACCGCCTCTTCCGGCACGAACTTCGGCTCCGCCGTCATCACCATGCGGCCGCTGCCGCTCTGCGGCAGCTCATCCTTCGCCCGCTCGCGGCGGTAGACATTGTCGATGTTCGGGATGACCTGCGTTTCCATAAAGCGCTTGATGAACGTCGACTTGCCCGCGCGCACGGGGCCGACGACGCCGATGTAGATGTCCCCCGCCGTGCGGGTCGAAATATCCTGATAGATCTCCGTATTCATGCTCATACCCTCTTCCTCCGTTCCTCAGCGCCTGCGCGGGATCAGCAGCAGCTTTCCGATCACCGCGGCGGATTCCTCCTTGAGCTCGTTGGCCGCAAGGATGGCCTCGACCGTCGTGCGGTACAGCTTGGCAATATCCCACAGCCGCTCGCCCTGCTTCATCGCGCGGAGCACGAGCGAGGGGACGTTCTCGTCCTTTTTCCCGCACTCCTCGGCCTCAAGCGACTGAAGACAAGGATAACGCGGCGTTTCCGCCACGCTGACGGCAAACGTTACGGGGAAGCGCAGCTCCACGCCGTCCGCGCCGACGGACGCGGCGATCTCGCCCGCGTACATGTCCTGCACCCGCGCCTGTCCGCTGCCCGGAAGGTCGGTCTCGAGCAGCACCTCGCTCCGCCGCTCGGAGAGCAGCGGCACGGCGTTTTCGTCGAGATACAGCACGCGCAGATTCGCCGTCGCGCGCAGCGACGCGCTCTCTCCTCCGCCGCTCACGCCCGCGCTGCTGAAGATCACGTCCGTCGCCAGCACCGTCTGCACCTCGGCCCCGGTCTCGATCTTTTCGCGCACGAGCTGCTCGCGCAGCACCAGCGCCGCGCTGTCGCACAGCTCGACCGTCTCCGTCTTCGCGGTCAGGTCGTAGGCCGTGCTGTAAAGGTCCGCCACACAGCAAACGCTTTTCACCTCGCGCACCGCTGTGAACGCGCTGATGTAGAGCCGCAGCGAGATGGCGCGGTTGTTGTCCGGCTCGCTCTCGCTGCCGACATGGATCTCCGCGCCTGTCAGGCGCAGCGACGCGCGCACCGTCGTCTCGCCCTCCTCTTCGGCAAGGCCGTCTAGGATCTGCGAAAATGGCAATTCACTGCTCATCGACGCAAGATTCCCGCTCTCATCCAAGTAGATGGCATCCAGCCGCGCGACGCCCTTGAGCACGATCTTGTTGCCGATCGACTTGCAGTCGGTCACGCGCAGCGCGCACTTTGTGCGTAAAAGCTCCTGAATGGGCTCCTTCGTGCCCGAAAGCAGCACTTCATCGGAAAACGTGAAGTCCTTTTCCCGAATGGCGCGGATAATACCGATGTCCTTTTTCTCGCACAACGTTTCGATCTTGTAGGCTTCCTGCTCCTTCACGCCGCTGCACACGCTCAGCGACGCGGGCACGTAGGGCGTAAGCGTCAGCTCCACGTTTACGCGCGTGAACACCTTACGCGGATTGAGCATGCGCACTTCGCACGAGCAGAGCCGGCCGTCGAGGCAGCTGTCCGCGCTGCCGCTCAGCGCGCGCCCCTCGATCGTCTCGTCGAGCGGCAGCGTATATTCAAACGACTTCATCCCCTGCGCGTCCTCGGCCACGTACAAAAGCGTCATGCGGACCGTGCCCGACACCTGCGCTTTTCCGTCTGCGATCTCACGGCTGCGCAGGAAAAGGCACCCGCTCGCATCCACGATGCGGGCAATGTCCGGCAGATAGTCCGGCACGATGGTCTCCGTTGTCTCCTCGCGGTTCTCGCTGAGCTGCGGTAACGCCTGATAACAGGCAAACTGCTCCTTTTTCAATTCCAGTTCCATTGCAGTCCCTCTCCTTCGGCTAAGTGGTTACTGCACTCTATGCACTGTGGACGCGCGTTATGCTTCCTCCCTGACGCCAAATACGCGCCGCAGCAGCGACGAGAGGACCTTGGGTGACTTCCAAACGACAATTTTCATGCTTTTCCCTCCCAATATTCATACCCTTTTCAACCGATGTTAGAATCTGCGCAGGCAGCCGATGCCGCAAAAGATGAGAAGAAACGCGACCAGAAACATCAGCGCCCCCACCGGAAAAACAGCCGCGATGAAAATACCGAGCCCCAGCGCCAGCGCGCAAACACCCACGCAGTGCCACGGGCCGAACAGCGGCGGTCCCGGCGGGCGCGGCGGCGGATTCGAATACATGCTTTTCCCCTCCTCTCCCGGCGTTCGCCTGCTCCATTCTATACAAAAGCGGCCGCCGCGTTCCTGCTTTATCGTGACAAAGCGTCGAACTTCGTCATGTTGTCCTTTGTAATACTTGACATTCTCTCATCTTTATGTAATATTAAGAACAACTTCACTTGATCGCGGCTCTGCGAGCGTGTTCCGCACTGACCGCAACGGAAAGGACGGCACACCCATGCAGGAAATGAGCAGAAGAAATCAGCACTTTACCGACTCCGTCATTCGCAGAATGACGCGTATCTCCAACGAATGCGGCGCGATCAACTTAGCGCAGGGCTTCCCCGATTTTGACCCGCCCAAGGAGATGATGGACCGCCTCGAGGTCGTGAGCCACGAAGGCCCCCATCAGTACCCCATCACGATGGGTGCGCCGAATTTTCGCCAGGCCATCGCGCGCAAATGCGGTCACTTCATGGGCCGCACCATCGACCCCGAGACCGAGATCGTCGCGACCATCGGCTCGACCGAAGCGATGGTCGACACGCTCTTCGCCCTGACGAATCCGGGCGACCGCGTCGTGATGTTCTCCCCGTTCTTCGAAAACTACCGCGCACAGGTCATCATGGCCGACTGCGAGCCGGTCTTTGTCCCTCTGAATCCGCCGACGTTCTCCTTTGACCCGAACGTGCTCGAAGATGCGTTCCGCGGCGGCGCCAAGGCCATCATCATCTGCAATCCCTCGAACCCGAGCGGCAAGGTCTTCACCGAGGAAGAGCTCAAGACCATCGCCGACCTCTGCATCCGCTACGACGTTTACGCCATCATGGACGAGGTGTATGAGCACATCATCTACGACGGCCGCAAGCACGTCTACATGAACAGCATCCCCGGCATGTGGGAGCGCACGGTCTCCTGCTCGTCGCTCTCCAAGACCTACTCCGTCACCGGCTGGAGACTCGGCTATGCCATCGCGCCGGAGAACATCATGGCGCGCATCCGCCAGTACCACGACTTCAACGCCGTCGGCTGCCCGTCGCCTCTGATGGAGGCCGCCGTCGTCGGCCTCAACATGCCGCTGAGCTACTATGACGAGTTCGGCGCGCACTACGCGCACATGAAAAAGATCTTCACCGAGGGCATGCGCGACATCGGCATCCCCTTCACCGATCCCGAGGGCACGTACTTCGTGCTGGCCGACATCTCCCCGTACCTCAAGAAGGGCCAGAGCGACGTCGACTTCTGCGAGCAGCTGGCGAGAAAAGCCGGCGTCGGCGCCGTGCCGGGCAGCTCGTTCTTCAATGAACCGATCAACAATATTGTGCGTCTGCACTTCGCGAAGAAGGATGAGACGCTGTACGCTGCGCTGGATCGGCTGAATCATATCAAGGATATGATGTGAGTTTTCCGCACTTCATGCGGAAGGAATGTTCCCCACACTGTGTGGGGACGCGACAAAGGGGGGCTATTCTCTTTCCGAGGAAAGAGAATAGCCCCCCTTACACCCCCCAAGAGAAAGGGTTTTGATTGGCAATCTCGGGCTTGCACAAGTCTTTTGCCTCCGGAATGTAATGCCTGCGCGCGGCAGAGCCGCGTTGATTCCTGCTATACGACTTAGTGTGCTCCTATCATCCGCTGCCGCTCTCGAATCTTGTTTTGGTGCAGTGTAATCACCGTCTACCAGTAGTACGCATATCGCGGCGAGCGCCAGCAATGCCGCATTTGGCACACAGTCTGCCGCCGAGTAAACGTCACTCGCGCCTCACGGTAGTAAGGCGCGGTTGAGAGTGGTAACGAGGCGGTAGGGATTCATGGCAAAGCCATGTACACCGCACCTGATTGCGCAGCGCGTGCAGCTCTTCGAGCTACAAACTGCCAATGTAAAATTTCTCTCGAGGGATTTAAAGGGGGATACTCTCTTTTGAAAGAGAGTATCCCCCTTTAGTTGCCCGTTTCCGCACAGTGCGGAAAACCGCCGCTGCACGGTGCAGCAGCAGATCACAGCAGTGTATCAATGCCGATTTGCACTTCCGCAGAGTCAGCAGATTCGGGACCTCCGAACCGAGAGACAAATTCTTCCTCGGAAAGAATAGGAACCCCCAGTTCCTTTGCCTTTTTCGTCTTCGACGAATTCGATTCCCCGTCGTTGCTGACGAGGTACGTTGTCTTCCCCGAGACGCTGCCGGTCACGGCGCCGCCTTGCTGTTCGACGTAGGCTTTGAACGCGCTGCGGTTTTTGAAGAGGTGCACATCGCCCGTGATGACGAAGCTCAGACCTTTGCAGGTTCCGTCGGCCTCCTGCTTGGGGGCGGCGTCCTCCAGTGTGAGCTCTGCCATCAGGCGGTCGAAGAGGTTTTTGTTTTCATCGTCAGCAAACCAGTTCAGGAGCGCGTTTGAACGCTCGACGCCGATGCCGTCCACGTCCTCGAAGCTCTCGCCGCTCTCGATGCGTGATAAAAAGCCCTTCGTGCCGAGCGCTGCGATGAGCTTCTTGCCCGCGTCCGTGCCGATGTTTGGGATGCAGAGGGCGAAGATCAGGTGGATGGGGTCGACTTTGCGGCTCTTTTCGATGGCCGCCAACAGGTTCGCGCAGGACTTTTCGCCAAAGCCTTCGAGCTTTACGATCTCGTCCGCGTGCGCGTCCAGATGATAGAGGTCGGCAAAATCGCGCAGATAGCCGCGGTTGACGAACTCGTGCAGCGTTTGCACGGAGAGGCCGTCGATATCAAGCCCGCCCTTGCTCGCAAAGCGGACAAAGCGCTTCAAGTGCTTGGCGGGACAGTTCGGATCGGTGCAGCGCAGCGTCTTCACGCCGCTGATGGGACTGATACGCACCTCGGTCGCCGCGCCGCAGACGGGACAGGCCGTCGGGACTTCATAGCTGCCCTCGGCCCTGACGACCGCGATGCACTTCGGGATGATCTTGTTGGCCTTGATGATGCGAAGCTCGGTCTTGCGGTCCTTGCCGATGCCGAGGCGCTCGAGCTCGCTGACGTTGCAGAGGCTTGCGCGCGTGACAGTCGTGCCCTCGAGCTGCACAGGGTCAAAGACCGCGACCGGCGTGATGGTCGAGGCCGCGCACGACCATTCGATGTGATCGAGCACCGTGTCGGCGGAAACGTCCGCCCACTTGTAGGCAAGACCCGCGCGCGTGGCGTGATGACCCGTCACGCTGCCGGTCGCGGCGTAGTCCGTGTCGTCGTAGGTGATGACAAGGCCGTCCACGGGAATGCCCATCTCGCCGGAGTCGACCTTTTTCGTCCAGCGCGCGATGGCGTCGGGCAGGTCCTTCGCGCTCGTGCGCTCGCGCTCGACAGTTGTAAAGCCCATTTGGTCAAGATAGTCCATCCGCGCGCCCCAGGAGCGGATCACTTCATCCGTGTGGACGAGCGTGAACGGTGTGAATGTCACGTTTCGCTCTTTCACCTTGTCGAGATTCGTCTTGTCGAGCGCCAGCGTGCCGGCGGCGAGGTTGCGGGGGTTTGCGTAGCGGTCGTCCGCGTCCTCGAGCGTGTCGTTGATGGCCTCGAAATCTGCGTAGGAGATGGTCGCCTCGCCGCGTACGACGAGGTGGCCCTTGTCGCTGATTTTCGCAGGAATACCGCGGATGGCGGAGGCCATATAGGTGATGTTCGTGCCGACGGTGCCGTTGCCGCGCGTCAAAACGCGCGTGAGCGCGCCGCCGTCATACGTCGCCACAAGCGTCGAGCCGTCGAGCTTCCACGAGAGCCAAATGTCGCGCTCGCCCGCCCAGTCCTGCAATTCCTCGACCTTTTTCGTCTTGGCGAGCGAGAGCGCGGGGTACTCGTGCGCTTCCTTCTCCCCCTCGCCGTCCATTTCGTTTCCGGAATGGCTCGTCACCTGCGTGGGACTGTCGGGCCGGACATAGCCGGTCGCTTTTTCCAGAGCGGTCAGCTCGTCAAACAGAGCGTCCCACTCGTAGTTCGTCATCTGCTCCTCCTGCCCGCCGTAGTAAGCGTCGGAGGCGGCATTCAGCCGTGTTACGATCTCGTCGATCCGGATATTTTTGTCCATAGTGCGTTCCCTCTCTCCGGCGGTGCGCAAAAGGCAGTCAGCCGTTGTTCATGATGTAATCTTCCGCGTTCTGCTCCATGTCCTCGCCATTGCTGAAATAGGTGTAATTGTCCGGCACGGAGCCGACGATAACGGTCTCCGCCACGGAATAGGTGTTGCTGAATTTTGTCGTTGTGGAAAAGCCCGGCAGCAGGATACTGACGTACACGTCCACCACAAGATAAATCTGGTGCTTCGTCTGGTTGATGCCCGCCGACGTGAACGCATTTTCAAAATGCGCGCTCGACGAGCCGACCGACTGCATCCGCACGCGGATCAGCGGCCCGCGCCCCGCCAAAAACGGCGAGCCGAGCAGCGTGCCGACCGGCACGGAGAGTTCCTTCGTCGTCACCTCGGAGAGCTTTTCGAGTACCTCGTCGATGATGGCGGACTGCAAACGGTTGAACTCTGCCATGTTGCTCTTGACCGCCGTGATCTTTCCCTCGTTGTCCTTTTCAAAGGAGATGAGCTGGTCATAATCTACGCCGCCGCTGTAGATCGTTTCGTTCACGGCGGCGGTCACGATGCCGTTGACCGTATTTGACACGCGCGCCGTTGCGAGCGACGTGAGCACGGGTTTTAGGTGCGTCATTGCCACGATGGCGAGCGCCAGCAGCGCCGCGAGCAAAAACAGCACAAGCAGCAGCGCCCGCTTCTTTCCCGAAAGTCTTCTGTGTCTCCATTTCGGCACAGAGCCTCACCCCGATTCCAGTGAAGCCTATGCCGCGCGGGCTTTTCCCTATTCGCCCAGCGCCATGACGAGCTTCTTGAACACCTTGCCGCGCTCCATGAAGTTCGCGAACTGATCGAACGCCGCGCACGCGGGCGAGAGCGTCACGATATCGCCGCGCACTGCGCGCTCGTAGGCGGTCTTCACGCAGTCCTCCAGACTCTCGCAGCGCACGATCTCGGGGCTGCCGTGATAGTCCGGGCACTCGCGCACGGCCTTTTCGATGGCGTCCGCTGTCGCGCCGCACAAAATAAGCAGCTTGACGTGCTTTATCACCTCGGGTGCAAGGGGTGCAAAGGGAATATGCTTGTCATATCCGCCCGCGAGCAGAATGACCTTTTCGTTGAACGCGTTGAGCCCCGCGATGGTACGCGTCGGGCTCGACGCGATGGAATCGTTGTACCACTGCACGCCACGGATCGTCCGCACCGGCTCGATGCGGTGCTCGACGCCGGCAAAGGTACGCGCAGTCTCGCGCATGACCTCGTAGGGCACCAAACCGTCGAGTGCCGTCACGGCGGCGAGGTAGTTTTCGACATTGTGCATCCCCGGCAGACGGATGTCAGAGATCTGCATGACCGTTTCCTTGCATCCGTCATGGCGCAGGACGATACTATCCCCGCGCAGGAACGCGCCGTCCGTGACCTCTTCGCGGCGGCTGAAGAGCCGCGTCCACGCTGCCGCCTTTTTCGAGAGCTTGCGCGTGATGTCGTTGTCCTCGTTGAAAATGGCAATGTCGTCCTCGCGCTGGTGGAGGTAGATGTTCTCCTTCGCCGCGATGTACTCGTCCATATCCTTGTGCACATCCAGATGGTTCGGCGCAAGGTTCGTCATCACCGCGATGTGCGGCGAGCGCTTCATATCAAGCAGCTGGAACGACGAGAGCTCGACGACCGCGAAGTCTTCAGGCTGCATCTTTTCCGCGTCGCACAGCAGCGGGTGGCCGATGTTGCCGCCGAGATACACGGTCTCCCCCGCCGCGCGCAGCATTTCGGCGATGATGCTCGTCGTGGTGGTCTTGCCGTCGCTGCCCGTCACGCCGATGATCGTACAGGGGCAGACCTCGAAAAAGATCTCCATTTCCGACGTCACGATGCTGCCGCGCGCTTTCGCCTCGAGCAGCGCCGGAATGTCCGGCCGCATGCCCGGCGTGCGGAAAACGACGTCCGCGCGCAGATCATCGAGGTAGCCTTCGCCAAGCTGCAAGTGTGCGCCCAGCGCTTCGAGCTGCTTCGCGCGCTCGCCGAGGTCTTCGCGGCTCTTTTTGTCGCAGGCGATGACCTGCACACCGTTTCGGCACAAAAGCTCGATGAGCGGCGTGTTGCTCACGCCGATGCCGAGCACTGCCGCTGTTTTTCCCCGCAGGGAGGATAGATATTCCTGTATCGTCATAGACGTTCATCCTTTCGTCTGCACATACAAATTCAATATATAGTATAGCGCAGGAACGGCAAAATAGCAATGGATTTTCCGTTGACAAGCCCCGCGCCATGGGCTAAAATAGTTGTGCGAGTATGACAGACAGTCGCGCGGCGAGGCCGAAAGGCCCGCTGTGAGGAAAGTCCGGGCTCCACAGGGCAAGGATAACGGGTAACGCCCGCCCAGAGCGATCTGAGGAAAAGTGCAACAGAAATAGACCGCCCGAGGTATGCAAGTATCTCAGGTAAGGATGGAAAGGTGCGGTAAGAGCGCACCCGTCGGCTCGAGAGTGTCCGATGCTGTAAACTCTATCCGGAGCAACACCGGTATGGGAGCAATAGGTTGGCCCGACCGCTCCCGGGGTGGCTGGAGTACCGCGGCAACGCGGCGCGTAGATAGATGACTGTCAAATACAGAACCCGGCTTACAGTCATGCTCGTGCAAAATATGAGAGGGACGGCGGAGATCGCCGTCCCTCCCGTTTTTTCTTTTCTGACATAAACTGTCCAAAATGCAGAAAAAGCGGCGGGAGTTCCCGCCGCTTTTCTTTTTTATGAATCAAACTTCCTTCTTGCCGATGCGGATGAGACGCACGACCACAGGGCTCAGCACCACGTTGAAGAGGAGCTCAAAGATAAAATTCGCGCCGACAAGGCCAACGATCATATACTGGCCGACATTCGCGCCAAAACCCATCGCATCCGCCCAGCCGCCGATGGTCTCCATAAAGAAGAGCAGGCAGCCGATCAGGAACACGCCGGTATTGACCACCGGGCAGACCACAGCGGCCACCGCCACGGCAAGCGTGCGGTTCTTGTTCTCAAGCGCCTTGTAGACAAGGCCGGAGAGAAGGCCCGCCAGCGTACCCTTGACAAGCACCGTCAGGATCGTGCCAAGCGCGTTGACGCCGAGGAACGCCGCCGCGTCGCCGCTGAGCAGCACGACCACGCCGAACACAAAGCCGAGCCACGCGCCAGCACCTGCGCCGTAGAGCGCCGCACCGATAACGACCGGCACCAGCACCAGCGAAATGCTGAACGTGCCAAACCGGATAAAGCTGCCCATCAGCTGCAGAACGATCACAATAGCGGTGAACAGACCGAGACCAACGATCTTCTGCGTGTTGTTGTTCTTACTCATATGTTTCTCCTTTCACCCGGCCGTCCGTGCAAGGGGGGGCTATACAGGTGTTACAGCAGGAGCGCGCCGCGGAAAAAGCTCCTCCTCACAGCGCACCTTGTTTTTCTGCCGAAACTGGACGTCCGACGTTCCGAGATATAATACCAAACAACGGTGACAATTTCAAGTGGAATATTTATATATTTTTATAGGATATCCATATAAGTCAGGCGGCAAAAAAGAGCTTGAGAAAATCTTCTCAAGCTCTTTTAATCTCCATGATGTATGTCACAACAGAAGCCGCCGTGTACGCCATAGCAGGACAAAGATATGTCACAACTGCGCGCTCTTCCCTGCTGAAAAAGTCAGCATTTGCAAGGGGTTTAGTCCTGGTCCCAGTTGTGGTAGGTATTCTGCACGTCCTCGTTGTCGTCGAGCATGTCGAGCAGCTTTTCCATGTTCTTGATGTCCTCGTCGCTCTCGAGCTTCACGTAGGTCTGCGGGACAAGGCTGATGTCCGCGCTGACGAAGGCGTAGTTCTTCTCCTCGAGGGCCTTGACGACGTCGTTGAACGCGTCGGGGTCGGTCGTGATCTCGAAGACGTTATCCTCGGCGTTGAAATCGTCGGCACCGGCCTCGAGCGCATCCATCATGACGGCGTCCTCGTCGTAGTCTCCGTCCTCGTTGTCGATGATGATGACGCCCTTGCGGTCGAACGACCAGCTGACGCAGCCCTGCGCGCCCATGCCCTTGCCGTACTTATCGAAGTAGTGGCGGACCTCCGGCGCGGTGCGCTGGCGGTTGTCGGTCAGTGCCTCGACGATGACGGCCACGCCGCCGGGGCCGTAGCCCTCGTAGGTGACGGACTCGTAGTTGTCGGTGTTGCCCGAGCCGAGCGCCTTGTCGATGGTGCGTTTGATGTTGTCGTTGGGCATGTTGGCAGCCTTCGCCTTGGCGATGACGGTCGCGAGACGGGAGTTGTTATTCGGATCGCCCGAGCCGCCCTGCTTGACGGCGACGATGATCTCCTTGGCGATCTTGGTGAAGGCAGCGCTGCGCTTGGCGTCAGCTGCGCCCTTCGTCTTTTGAATATTGTGCCACTTGGAATGTCCGGACATGATGTGATCTCTCCTTACAGATAGTATTGAATGACGTCTCTGTGCGACGTCGATATTACGGTTTTCACCTCGGGGAAATGCTCCTCCAAATACGCCTTGACCGTCGGACAGACGACGTTCTCCGTCGGAAAATGCCCTGCGTCGATCAGGTTGAGTCCCCGCGTATCCAGAAAATCGTTGTAGCGCAGATCGCTCGTCACGAACGTATCGCAGCCCTGCGCAATGGCCTGCGGGATGTATTCGCCGCACGCGCCGCCGCCGACGGCTACGCGGTGCACCCGCCCGCTGCCGCGGCAATAGCGCAAGCCGCCGCAGCCGAGTAATTCTATCACATCCCGCAGGAACTCTTCAAGCCCTTTTTCGCAGGAAAGTGTGCCAATACGCCCGATTTTTTCGTCGTTGAGCAAAAAAACATCGTTAAGGCCCAGTTTTTTCGCCAGACAGTCGTTCACGCCGCCGTCCGCAGCATCCAGATTCGTGTGCATGCAGATGGCGGAAATGTCGTTTTTGACGAGTGTGGTCAAAACGCCGCCGAGGCGCGTGTCGGGCCGAAGTGTCTGCATCTCGCGCTCGTGCCAGCGCACGTTCATCACCGGATGGTGGGACACGATGAGCTGCGCGCCGCAGTCGATGGCCTCCTGCACCACGCGCTCGGTGATATCGAGCGCGACTAAAATGCGCTCGACCTCCTGCTCGGGATCGCCGACGAGGTGGCCGACATTGTCCCAGTCCATCGCGCTCTCGCGCGGTGCCCAGGAAAAAAGCCTCTGTTCGATCTCATGTACCGTTGCCATGTTCCCACTCCCCTTTTCTTCTCTCGATCTCTTCGATGAGATTTTCAAGATGCGCGATACGCGCCTCCTTATCTGCGAGCGACGAGACGGTGAGGCCGTCTCTCGCCCGATTGAGCTTTATAAGATGCTGCGACAGGTATTCGCCGTACAGCGGGTCATTTCGCAGCAAAAGTCCCGTCAGCGCATCGGCCTCGCTCAGCTCCTGCCCCATCCCCGCTCTCACACGGAAGACGACGTAAAGCTGCTCCTTGTCGCGCACGAGTGTCTCGCTCAAAAAGCGGTAGCCGTGCCCGCAGAGCCAGCAGCGCAGAAGGTCGATCTTTGTCTGCGGCTGCAAAATGAGCGTATGCACGTCCTCATGCGTCCAGGGCGCGGCCTCGAGAATACCGAGGATCGTCTCGCCGCCCATGCCGGCGATAGCAATGGCGTCGCACTCCTCTGCTTTGATCTTCGCAAGGCCCGGGCAGAGGCGAAAATCCATGCGCTCCGTCACGCCGTATTCTCGCGCCGTCGCGCGCGCGTGGTCAAGCGGCAGCGCGTTGATGTCAGACGCAATGGCGCTTTCAATGCGCCCGTGCTGCAAAAGCCACACGGGAAGATACCCATGGTCGGTGCCGACGTCGGCCAGTCTCGCGCCCTGCGGCACAAGGCTTGCGATGCATTGCAGCCGCGGCTGAAGCTGTAATCCCTTTTCCACCGCCGCCCTCCTTTCGCTGAGCGAACAAGACGCATACGGAAGACCCGTATGCGTCCTTTTCTTATTCCTTGACAGGCTTGTTGGCCTCTTCGTTCACGAGAGCCAGCAGCTTCTCCACGTCGATCCCGTGGACCATGCAGGCCTCTTCCACCGTCTCACCGCGGGAGCTGGGGCAGCCCAGGCAGTGCATGCCGATCGACAGGAAGATCGGCGCGGTCTGCGGCGCAACGTCCAGAATGTCACCGATGATAGTGTCGCGCTTAATTTCGATCATGTTTGATTCACCTCCGTGAAAATAGCTGAAAATAGTTTATCCCATTTTTCGCACTTTTTCAATAGGAAATATGAAAAAAGAAGCTGTCATAAAGCCAAAAAAGAAAGACGCCCGCATTAGCGGACGTCTTTCGATCAAAACGTTTACAAGAATTACTGCTCAGCGCGCATCTTGGCGAAGCACTCGCTGCAGTAGACCGGACGGTCGGACTTGGGCTCGAAAGGAACCTTGGCCTCGCCGCCGCAAGCTGCGCAGACTGCGGTGAAGTACTCACGGGGGCCACGAGCGGCGTTCTTGCGAGCGTCGCGGCAGGCCTTGCAGCGCTGGGGCTCGTTCTGGAAGCCGCGCTCCGCGTAGAACTCCTGCTCACCGGCGGTGAACACGAACTCGTTGCCGCACTCTTTGCAAACTAAAGTCTTGTCTTCGTACATGATTTTACCCTCTCTTTGAATCAGAAAAAAATATATGCGTTCAGCGTTTGCTGATATCGCCGGAAAAAATGTGCTGCGCAGCCTTGCGGCGAACGCGCTGCACGGCGTTGTCCACCGACTTCGGAGACTTGCCCACGGCCTTTGCGATCTCGTGACAGGAAAGGCCTTCCAAATAGTACCCTAAGATCTTCGCCTCGAACTCGGACAAGTGCTTGCGGGTACTTTCGAGTAGACTCTCCACGTGGTCCCGCTCCGCGATGAGGAGCTCGGGGTCTGTGTGGCTGGGGTCTAAAGTACCGGCGGTGTAAGAAGAACTGTCAAAGGAAGGGGTATCAAGGGATATGGATTCGTTCAGCGGATAATGCTTGCCGCGGGAGGCGGCACGGAGCGCGGAGAACAGGCGGTTGCGAATGCAGATCTCTGCATAGGTGTGAAACGACGCCGCCTTGTCAGCGTCATACTCCCGTATCGCCTGAATGAGACCGAACATGCCCTCCTGAATCAGATCCTCCCCGTCGCCGCCGGCGAGGAAAAGCGGACGCGCACACGCGCGCACCATTCCGTAATAGCGCGTGACAAGAAGCTCTTCTGCTTCCCTGTCGCCCGCGGCGGCCATGGCGCACAGCTGCTCATCCGTGCAGGCTGCAAGCTCTTTATGATGGCTCTCACTCTGATGATACTGCATGTATTATACCTTCTGTGCTCAGGTTTTGTCAAGTATTTACGAAAATTCAGTATTAGCGCTAACGATTTTACAGCATTTTTATCACATTGACCAAATTCTCGGCCGCAAGAAGGGCGATTTGTTCTGTTTTTGCCTCAACCATGACGCGGATGAGCGCTTCCGTGCCGCTCGGGCGGACGAGCACGCGTCCCTCGCCGGAGAGCTTTCCCTCCTCCTCCGCGATGGCCGCGGAGAGTGCATCGGACGCCATGATGGCATCCTTGACGCCGCGCTCATGCGAAACGGCGACGTTGAGCAACACCTGCGGATACTGCGGGCAGACGGACGCAAGCTCAGAGGCCTTCTTCCCGCTGCGCGCGAGCACGTCGAGGAACTGAAGCGCCGTCAGCTGACCGTCGCCGGTCGTGGCGTAGTCGGTGAAGATCGTGTGGCCCGACTGCTCGCCGCCAAGCTTGTAGCCGCACTCATTCATCTTTTCGAGCACGTTGCGGTCGCCCACGCTCGTGCAGACGAGGCCGACGCCGTTTTCGCGGCAGAACTCGTGAAGGCCGAGGTTCGACATCACCGTCGCAACGATCGTGCCGCCCGAGAGCTTCCCGCGGCGCTTCATGTCCGAGCCGCAGACGGCAAGCACCTTGTCGCCGTCGATAACGCCGCCCTGCTCGTCGACGAGCAGGCAGCGGTCCGCGTCGCCATCGAACGCGACGCCGATGTCATAGCCGCCCGCGACGACCTTTTGTGCAAGGTCGTCGAGATGCGTCGAACCGCAGTGGTCGTTGATGTTCACGCCGTCCGGCTCGCGGTGGATGAAGTCACAGAAGCAGCGGAAGCGGCCAAAGAGCTCCGGTGCCGTCGCGGACGACGCGCCGTTCGAGCAATCGACCAGCACGCGCAGGCCGGACAGGTCTCCTTCGATCGTGCCAGCTAAATGGTCGATATACGCCTCGCGCGACTGCCGCAGACCGTGGCGCAGGACGCCGATCTCGCCGTGCGTCGCGGCGGGATAGATGTCGGTGAGAATTTTTTCTTCGACCTGCTCTTCGATCGCGTCGGGCAGCTTGTAGCCCTTTTCGTTGAAGACCTTAATGCCGTTGTGCTCGTAGGGGTTGTGCGAGGCGGAGATCACGATGCCCGCATCCGCGCCTTTGAGCACGGTCAGGTACGCGACCGCCGGAGTCGGCAGCACACCAAACGGCATCACGTCGCCGCCGACGGAGCAGATGCCCGCGATCAGCGCACTTTCGAGCATATCGGACGAAATGCGCGTGTCCTTGCCGATGGTGATGACCGGCTTTCTGCCCTTTTCTTCCTTCAAAACGGCCGCGATGGCCTTGCCCGTACGGAACGCGAGATCAGCCGTGAGATTTTCTCCCACAACGCCGCGAATGCCGTCGGTGCCAAACAGTTTTCCCATGATTTTGATTCCTCTTCTCAAAAAGATTTGAAGTTTTGCCGTAAAGTAGTTTGCATTTATAGACTAAGCTGTTCCGGCACTTCGTCCATGCTCTTCGGCACGGAGAGGCCTAAGTGCTCATATGCCTTGCGCGTGACGCAGCGCCCGCGCGGCGTGCGCTGCAAAAAGCCGAGCTGCATCAGATACGGCTCGTAAACGTCCAGCAGCGTGACGGCTTCCTCGCCGATGGTCGCCGCCAGCGTCTCGATGCCAACAGGGCCGCCGCCGTAGTTTTCGATGATGGCGTGCATCATCCTGTGGTCGATGGGGTCTAATCCGAGGTCGTCGATCTCGAGCGCGCGGAGCGCTTCGTCCGCGACCTCCTTCGTGATGACGCCGTCGGCCCGCACATCCGCAAAGTCGCGCACGCGGCGCAGCATGCGGTTCGCGATACGCGGCGTGCCGCGCGAGCGGCGCGCGATCTCGAGCGCACCCGTCGGGTCGATGTCGACATTCAGGATGCTCGCCGAGCGCGTGACGATCTTCGAGAGCTCCTGCGGCGTGTAAAGCTCCAGGCGCAGCGTGACGCCGAAGCGGTCACGCAGCGGCGCGGACAGCTGGCCCGCGCGCGTCGTCGCGCCGATGAGCGTGAAGTGCGGCAGATCGAGGCGGATGGAGTTCGCGCTCGGGCCCTTGCCGACGATGATGTCGATGGCGTAGTCCTCCATCGCGGGGTACAGGATCTCCTCCACGCTGCGGTTCAGGCGGTGGATCTCGTCGACGAACAGGATGTCCCCCTCGCTCAGATTCGTCAAAAGCGCCGCAAGGTCGCCCGCCTTTTCAATGGCGGGGCCGGACGTGATGCGGATGTTCACGCCCATTTCCTGGGCAATAATGCCCGCGAGCGTCGTCTTGCCGAGGCCCGGAGGGCCGTGCAGCAGCACGTGGTCGAGCGATTCGCCGCGCTTTTTCGCCGCCGCGATGAAGACGGCAAGGTTGCCCTTCGCCTTCTCCTGCCCGATGTATTCCGAGAGCGTCTTCGGGCGCAGCGAGCCCTCCTGCGCGTCCTCGCTCAGGAAAGTCTTGGCCACGATAGGCTCTTCATAAATGTCGGTTCCAAAATCAATGCTCAAAATGTCACTTCCCTTTTCTTCCGTCCGACGGGAAAACACTCAATACGCAAGCGCAAAATAAATCACATACAGCCAGCTCATCAGACCGTGCACAATCGCCCAACCAACGCTATGCCAGTTCGCATAAGAGATAACCATTGCAAGGCAGGTTCCAAAGGTAATGCCCTTTTTAGCAGCCTCTTTTGTATTTTCGTTCATTTATCGTTTCTCCTATTTTACCATTTTCTTTAAGCTCTGGCGCACGATCTCTTCAAGCGGTAAGTTTTCCACGTCCACGCCCTTCATCGCGACCGCGATGTCCTGCTGCGTGTAGCCGAGCACCGCGAGCGCGGCGGCGGCCTCGACGGCCTTGCTCTTCTCACCCGCAACGATGCCGGGGGCGGTCGGCATACCGATCTCCTGCTGCTCCTTGGTGAGCTTGTCCTTGAGCTCTAAGATGATGCGCTGGGCGATCTTCTTACCGATGCCCGGCGCGGCGATGAGCGCCTTTTCATCGCCCGTGATGACGGCCATTGCAAGCCCCTGCGGCGTGCAGACCGAAAGTATCGCGAGCGCCGCCTTCGGCCCCACGCCCGAGACGCCGATGAGCTGCTTGAAGCTCCCGAGCTCACCCTGCGTGGCAAAACCGTAAAGGTCAAAGATCCCCTCACCCACGTGCAAATAGGTGTAAAGCTTTCTTGCTTTACCCACTTGCAGCTGTGAGATCGTCGTGCTGGTGGTCTTGCAGGCGTAGCCCACGCCGCCGCAGTCGATCACGGCGAGGTACGGCTCCACATGCGCGACCGTTCCGCTGACATAATAAAACATAAACTGCCTCTCTCCTGCTTAAATGGTCTGCTTGACGTCGTTCCCGCCCACGCGGCTCAGGAGCGACGTGGCGCTGCGCGCGTGGCAGATGGCAATGGCCAGCGCGTCGGCAGCATCGTCGGGCCGCGGCACAGCCTTGAGCTTTAAGAGCCGCTTGACCATGTCCATGACCTGTTTCTTTTCAGCAAGGCCATAGCCGACGACGGCCTGCTTGACCTGCATGGGTGTGTATTCGTAGAGCGGCACGCCGCTCTTTTCCGCGGTACACAGAATGATGCCGCGGCCGTGCGCCACGGCGATGCCGGTCGTGATGTTGTTCGAAAAGAACAGTTCTTCGACCGCGATGGCATCGGGCTTTAGCTGCGCGATGAGCGCTTCCATGTCCTGCTCGATCTGCACAAGGCGGCGCGCCAGCGGCAGTCCCGCGGGCGTGGTGATCGCGCCGTAATTCAATAGCCGCGTTCTGCCGCGGTCCGCTTCGATCAGGCCAAAGCCCACGATGGCGATGCCCGGATCGATGCCGAGTATCCGCATGCGCATCACCTCCCACGATACTTATTTAAAAATTATATCAAACAACTGTCCGAAATGCAACGAGAAATCACAGCATGAAAAAGGCCGCTCTCTGAGCGGCCTTTCAATTTTCTCTTTATGCCCGCGGATGCGCCTTCTGATAGACGTCCTTGAGGTGCTTTTTGACGACATGCGTGTAGATCTGCGTCGAGGAAATATCCGCGTGGCCCAGCATCTCCTGAATGGAGCGCAGGTCCGCACCGTTTTCGAGCAGGTGCACGGCAAACGAGTGGCGCAGCGTATGCGGCGTGATGTCCTTTGAGATGCCAGCGGTCTCCTGATAGTGCTTGACGATCTTCCAGAATCCCTGGCGGCTCATGCGCTCGCCGTTCATGTTGACGAACAGCGCCGTTTCCTCCGGATCAGCCAAAAGCTGCGGACGCACCTCCTTCATGTAGTGCGAAAGTGCCTTGACGGCGGCGGGATAGAGCGGGATGATACGCTCTTTGCCCTTGCTCTGTGCGCGGATGAAGCTCGCGCTCAGGCTCACGTCCTCTTCATTGAGCGAAATGAGCTCGGAGACGCGGATGCCCGTGGCGTACAGCAGTTCGAGCATCGCGTGGTCGCGGTAGCCCTTAGCGTCCACGCACTGGGGCTGGTCAAGGAAGAGCTCGACCTCTTTGCCCGTGAGGATCTCGGGGAACTTGTGCTCCACCTTCACCGCGGCAACGCCCTTGGCCGGGTTCGCGCTGACCTCTCCGGTCATCTGGAGGTAGGTGTAGAGCGACTTGATCGACGCGATGGAGCGCGTGATCGTCGCGGCGGACTTGCCCTTGCCGCCCATCCAGGCGACATAGCCGCTGATGACCTCCTGCGTCACCTGCGGCAGCGGCATGGGGTGGAACTCGTCCAAATACACGGCGAACTGGTGCAGATCGCGCATATAGGAGCTGAGCGTATTCTGGGAGGCGTGCTTTTCCGTGGCCAGATATTCTTCGTATTGCGCCAAAAGGTCGGCCATGATCGCACCCCTCCTTCCTAAAAAACAGCTCAAGACGCCGCCAGCAGCAAAAACTGCGGCACAAGCCACAGCTCCAGCAGAGCGGCAAACAACAAACACACACAACAAATGCCAAAGCGGTACCAGTACGCGCTCCCGTAGCTGACTGCGCGTCCCCGTCCCCCGCCGCCAAGCGAAAGCGACAGCAGCGCGCGGGACTTGTCAAGCGACGCGTTCCCGAGCAGCAGCGTGCACGGCAGCACCGCCAGAAGTCGGATGCCGAACAGCGCCAGCAGCAACGGAAAGCTCCCCCGCCCGAGCGAGAGCGCAAAGCAGAACAGCGAGTACGATAGAAGAAACCCCTGGCACGCACACACGAGCGGTACCGCCACAATGCCGATGGACGCAAAGCCCAGCAAAAACACGATACCCGGCGCGCGGAAATAGCACAACAGCGTTTCGCCCAGCGCCCTTACCGAAAACGGCCTGTTCACGCCGCCCGATAAAAACGCGTCGAAATACTGTTTCAGCTCGCCGCCCGCGCTCTGCAGCGACCGGAGCGCAAACACGTACCCAAGGATCACACCCAACACAATAAACGCCGATAACACCAGCATCGGCACAGGCACGCGCTGCGGCAGCGCGCCGCGGCGGTCTCTTCTGTTCGTTCGACTCAGCAAGTATGTCACCCCTCGCGAAGGGAAGCGGCATTCTGCCCACGGAGCAAATCGATAGAACGTACCTATAAATATAGGCCGTTTGCACTCTTTTCGCAAGCGGAATTGCCAACTTTTCCCATTTTTGTTAATTATGTCAAAATATTATGTAAAGTGTATTATGTAGACTATTGAAACAAATTGAAAAAGCGGTGGCATTTTACCAAGATATGGGGTGGTTTTCGTACCCGTTCCCCATATCTGGAAGCAGTTCTCCGCTTCACCACCCAAGTCAGAAAAAGTCATATTTTCCCGTCGCTCTTGCTCCATTTGTGCAAGTTGTTACAGCTTTTCGCGCCGCATTTCCTCCACCGCCGATCAAAAACGTGTGAATACGCCTATTGCTTTATGTTCACCTGCGCTTGCGGCGAGCGCGTGCCTTGGTGCCTCTCCCCTTTTTCCCGTTTCTTTGTAGTAGGAGCGGCGCCACCGCGCCGACCGCCATCGCCGCCGCCAGCTCGAGCGACCGCTCCGGCGTCAACCCATCATAAACAAAAAAGCCGATCACCTGCATCGTGACCCATGCGCTCGCCGCGCAGCCCGCCGTCATCATCGCACGCTTGCTTGTCTTCCTCGCTCCGATCATGCAACCCAAAAACGCCGCGACCGCCGCGCAGACCAGCACCGCGCCGTTCGCCATCTCCTCGCTGATCGCACCGCGCAGTATCAGCGCCGATGCCAGCATCAAAAGCACCAGCTCCGTGCCGCAGCACACAAGCGTACCCAGCGCGCATTTTTTCGCGTACCACGCGGTGTTCACCGTCTTTTCCACGCAAAAACCTCCCCTGCATTCGCCTACATGAGCGTATGTCAGGGGAGGTTTTCTTATGCCGTTTTCTTTTTCGCCTTACTTGATCTCAGGATCGTAGCCGGGCTTTTCTTCCTTCTGTTCTTCCTTTGCAGCAGGCACCTCAGCCGCCTCGACCGTCTTCGGTTCTTCAGCCTTGGCAGCAGGCTCTTCTTCCTTCTTCTCGTCCTTCTTGGCAGGAACAGACTTCTTGCCCTTCTGCGCAGCAGCGGCTTCCATCGACTCGGTGGACTGGATACCCCACTTTGCGACCTCGATGCGAACGCGGTCCTCGGAGGTCTCGAAGACGACCGTCGTGTCGTTCACCTGAACGATGCGGCCGACCATACCGCCGATGGTGGTGATGCGTTCGCCCTTCTTGAGGCTGTTGCGCATCGTTTCCGCCTGCTTCTTGCGCTTGTTTTCCGGACGAATGATGAGGAAGTAAAACACCGCGATCATTGCGACCAGTAAAATCATGCTATCCATAGTACAGTTGTTCCTTTCAACACAAAGATATTATTATTATAGCGGATATTCCCCCATTGTGCAAGGGGTTTCTTCGCGAGATCAGGCTCTTTCCGAAAGCTTTCCGCTGTACGCCTCGCGGAAGGCCTCAAATTCGCCCGCGTCGAGCGCGTCGCGGATGCGCTGCGTCAGCTTGTTGTAGAAATACAGATTGTGCATCACCGCAAGGCGCAGGGCCAGGATCTCCTCCGCCTTAAAGAGGTGGCGCAGGTACGCACGCGAGAAATTCCGGCACGTCGGGCAGTCGCACTGCTCGTCGATCGGCTGCTCGTCGAGCTTGTACTTCTCGTTTTTGAGGTTGATCGAGCCGCTCCACGTGAAGAGCTTGCCGTGGCGTGCGTTGCGCGCCGGCATCACACAGTCAAAAAAGTCCACGCCGCGCGCCACGCCCTCGATGATGTTCGACGGCGTACCGACGCCCATGAGATAGCGCGGCTTATCCTGCGGCATATAGGGCTCGACCGCGTCGATGATGTCGTACATTGTCTGCGTCGGCTCGCCGACCGCGAGGCCGCCGATGGCGTAGCCGTCACAGTCGAGCTTTGCGATCTCTTTCATGTGCCAGATGCGAAGATCTTCGAACGTCGCACCCTGGTTGATGCCAAATAACATCTGCTGCGGGTTGACCGTATCCGACAAGGTATTCAGCTTGTCATGCTCGATCTTGCAGCGCTCCAGCCAGCGCAGCGTGCGCTCACAGGATGCCTTCGCGTACTCGTAGCGTGCCGGGTTTTCCACGCACTCGTCGAAGGCCATCGCAATGTCGCTGCCGAGATTCGACTGAATGCGCATGCTCTCCTCCGGCCCCATGAAGATGCGCCGGCCGTCGAGGTGCGAGGCGAATGTCACACCCTCTTCTTTGATTTTGCGCAGGCCCGCAAGGGAAAATACTTGAAACCCGCCGCTGTCGGTCAGGATAGGGCCGTCCCAGTGCATAAACTTGTGGAGGCCGCCCATTTGGCGCACCACATCATCGCCGGGGCGCAGATGCAGGTGGTACGTGTTGGAAAGCTCGATCTGACAGCCGAGGTCTTTTAAGTCCAGCGCGCTCACGCCGCCCTTAATGGCCGCCTGCGTGCCGACGTTCATAAAAACCGGCGTCTGCACTTCCCCGCCGTGCGCGCATTTGAACTTACCGCGCCGAGCCTTGCCCTCGTATTTAATCACTTTGAACATAGTCTTCCCCCGTTTCAGGAAACGAACATAGCGTCGCCAAAACTAAAAAATCTATAACGTTCTTTTACCGCCTCTTCGTAGGCATGCAGTACGTGCTCGCGGCCCGCGAGCGCCGAGACCAGCATGATGAGCGTGGACTGCGGCAGGTGGAAATTCGTCACGAGTGCATCCATCACCTTGAAGCGGTAGCCCGGGTAGATGTAGATGCTCGTCCAGCCTGCGGACGGCTCCATGTGTCCGTCCTCCTGTGCCCAGCTCTCGAGCGTGCGGCACGACGTTGTACCGACGCAGATCACGCGTCCGCCGCGCGCCTTCGTCTCGTTGATAAGCGTCGCCGTCTCAGGCGGGATAACGCAGTATTCGCTGTGCATATCGTGCTGCTCGATGTCGTCCTCCTTGACAGGACGGAACGTACCGAGGCCGACATGCAGCGTCACATAGCCGATGTTCACGCCCTTTGCCTGAATTTTTTCCAGCAGCTCCGGCGTGAAGTGCAAGCCCGCTGTCGGCGCGGCGGCGCTGCCGTTGACCTTGGAATAGACGGTCTGGTAGCGCTCCTGATCCTGCAATTCCTCCTTGATGTAAGGCGGCAGCGGCATCTTGCCAAGGTGTTCGAGCACCTCGAGGAAAATACCCTCAAAGTCGAATTTCACCATGCGGTTGCCGTCAGGTAACACGTCCACGACCTCCGCTTTGAGCTCGCCGTTGCCGAACTGCATCTTTGTGCCCTTGCGCAGGTGCTTGCCCGGCCGCACGATGCACTCCCATGTTTTGTCGCCGCGGTCGATGAGCAGAAGCACCTCGCACGCGCCGCCGCCCGGTAGGCGCTGGCCCAAAAGGCGCGCCGGCAGCACGCGGGAATTGTTCAAGATCAGGCAGTCGCCGGGGTTCAAAAAGTCCGGCAGCTCATAAAAATGGTGGTGTGAGAGCTCACCCGTCTCCTTGTCAAGGCACATCAGGCGCGATTCGTCGCGCTTTTCGAGCGGCGTCTGCGCGATCAGCTCCTCGGGCAGGTAATAATCAAAATCTTTTGTCTTCATGTTGTTTCTCTTCCCTCATCGGATGCTGACATCCGTGTAGTAAAACTGCAAAATATCGCGGTAGGAATAGCCGAGGTTTGCCATCGAGTACGCCCCCCACTGGCTCATGCCGACATTATGCCCGTAACCGCTGCCGGAGATCACAAAGCTGCCGCTGCCGGACGACGTTGTCGCCCGCTGCTCAAGCTGCGATGTGCCGTTCGATGTGATGACGTACACGTTGCCGGACAGCGCCGAGCTCTTCCCGCTGCTGTCGATCGCGCTCATAGAGCCGAGCGCGACGCTTTCGCCCGTGTCATTCACGCTGTAAGCGTTCTCGCTCCCGCCGCCGATCGTAAAGCGCTGGCTGCGCAGATTCAGCAGCGTCCGGCATGCCTCGCGCGAAACAGTCTTGCTGCCGCTCGTACCGGTAAAGGTGACGGAATAGACGTTACCTGTGTCGGTATAGGCCGAGACATAGGCGTTTTTCACCGTACCGATGCCGTAGCCCCGGTTATTGAGAAGGCTCGTCAGCTCCGACGCGGTAAACGTCGTCGACCAGTTGTACCGTGGGATGATCGAGGCGATCTTGCCCTCATAGGGGTCGATCTTGCCTTTGAGATAGCCGACGTCATTGCCCCAGACGTTCAGGCTGTCCTCGCTCGCGCCGCCGTTGCTTGAATAATACACAGCCTCCTGCACGAGTCTTCCGCTGTAGTAGAGGAACTCCCCCGCCGTCTGGTCGACCGCAGCATCGGAATTCGCACCGCTCGCCGCCGTGCCCTGATAGACCTGACAGTGCGTCGTCGCGCAGATGTCAAAGCCCTGCGCGCGATGCTTCGTCTGACAGACCGCGTAGGTGCGCGCACAGACCGCCTGCGCCTTGAGCGCCTCGACCGGCCAGTCCTTGCTCATTTCCCAGGGAATGACGCATTTGACATAGTCCTCGAGATCCACCACGTTGATGACATTGATGTTCCCGCCGCTCACGCGCTGGTATTCAAAGCCGCCGTAGTAGCGGTAGCCGCGGAACCATGTGACCGTCTTTTCACGCGTCTCGATCGGCAGGATGCCGAGGTTTTCGCTCCCGCCGCAGTCGAATTCAAAGAGGATCGTATCCGTTCCCGTCACGATGACCGTCACGCCCGTGCTGCTGCCGCCGACGGCAGTGCCGCCGTATTGGGCTGCCGCGGACCGCGCCGCACTCAGGCTCGTGTAGCTGCCAGCGCGCGCATAGAACGCGCCATCCTCGTAGGCAGCGAAGCCGCCGCTGTACTGCGCCGCTGTGCGCGACGCGTCGCCGTAATCGTAAAACGTGCCGGAAAGCTGCACATGATAGGTCGTATCCGTCGTCACCGTGATCTTTTCATACAACTGCGGCAACGCGCCCAGCTCTTCAAAGCTGCCGTCCGCGCCAAAATACCCCAGCGCGTAGCCGCCAAAGGCCGAATAATTCTGAAGGTTCGCCGCGCTCATCGCGTCCGAGCCGTACTTGAGCCCCACGCGAAGCGTCTCACCGTCCGTTGCCTGCGCGAGCGTGCACAGTGAAAGGCACAGCAGACAGGAAAGCAGGAACGTTCTGCACCATTTTTTCATAGTATCCTCCACAGCCAGTTTTGCAGAAGCGATCGCTCTGCGCCCGGCTGAACATATCCATATGAATCGTATTTTACATTATACGACAGTTTCCCTCTGCTTTCAAGCAAAACTGTATCTCTTTTTGGCCGCCGCTCCCTCCTACCGTTTTGGCGGTCAAGCGTCATGGAAAGGAGTCCTTTATGAAACCCTGTGTCTTTACCGGCAGCGCCGTCGCTATCGTCACACCGTTTTGCGGCGACGGTGTCGATCTCGAAGCCTTCGACCGTCTCATCGAGCGCCAGATTCAAGGCGGCACCGACGCCATCGTCGTCTGCGGCACAACCGGCGAGGCCGCGACGCTGAGCTACAATGAGCGCATGGCGCTCATTGAGCGCTGCGTGCGCACCGTCGACCGCCGCGTGCCCGTCATCGCGGGCAGCGGCACGAACAGCACCGCGTCCTCCATTGCGCTCTCCAAAGCCGCGCAAAGCGCGGGCGTCGATGCGCTGCTCACCGTCACGCCGTACTACAACAAGGCCTCGCAGAGCGGTCTTGTGCAGCATTTCTCCGCCATTGCAGACGCGGTCGACATTCCGGTCATCCTCTACAACGTTCCCTCCCGCACAGGCGTCGGCTGCACGGCGCAGACCTATCAAGCGCTTGCCAAGCATCCGAACATTGCCGGTGTCAAGGAGGCGAGCGACGACTTCGACCTCATTCAGGATACCCTCAACCTCTGCCCGCCGGACTTCACCGTCTGGAGCGGCAACGACGGCTCCACCGCCGCCATCATGGCTCTTGGCGGCAAGGGCGTCATCTCCGTCGCCGCAAATGTCGTCCCACGCGAAATGCACGAGCTGACGCAGCTCTGCCTTGAAAATCGCTTCTTAGAGGCAGGTGCGCTCCAGCTCAAGCTGCATGAGCTCATTCGCGCGCTCTTCTGCGAGGTCAACCCCATCCCCGTCAAGACCACCATGGAGCTCTTGGGCCTGTGCAGCGGCGAATTGCGGCTGCCGCTGTGCCGCATGTCTGAGCGTCATTTGGAACAGCTCTCGCATGCACTGGAACCGTTCCGTCCCGCAGTATAAGCTGATCTTATCTCTCGTTTGTGCAGTATCCATCGTGCATTCACTTTGCATCTGCATAATATTCATCTTGATATTCAGCGAATATTCGCCGTATTCATTTCACCGTTTTCCACCTTGTGCATTCAGTCAAAAAGCAGGACTCTGCGCTGAAAACGCGCAGAGCCCTGTTTCACTTTTTCGTTTACGTTTTGTAATCAGCCTTGCTTACGCCTTCACGCGGTGGAAGACCTTCTTACCCTTGCGGACGATGACGCCCTCGCCCTCAAAACGTTCACGCGCAAGGCTCTCGTCGATGGAGGCGACCTTCACATCATCGATCGTCACACCGCCCTGCTGGACCAAACGGCGCGCCTCACCGCGGGACGGGCACAGGCCGGTCGCGACCAGCATCGAAAGGACATTGATGTTGCCGTTTTCAAAGTCGGCATCCGTCAGCGTGCTCGTCGGCATGTTGGCGTTATTGCCGCCCGCGCCGAAGAGCGCCTTGGCAGACTCCTCCGCCTTCTTGGCCTCCTCTTCCCCGTGGACGAGTGCGGTGAGCTCGTAGGCGAGGATCTCCTTCGCGCGGTTGAGCTGGCTGCCCTCCCACTTATCCATCTCGTCGATCTGCTCGAGCGGCAGGAATGTGAGCATACGGATGCACTTCAAAACATCCTGATCGCCCACGTTGCGCCAGTACTGGTAGAAGTCGTAGGGCGTGGTCTTGTTCGGGTCGAGCCACACCGCGCCGCTCGCGGTCTTGCCCATCTTCTTGCCCTCGGAATTAAGAAGCAGCGTGATCGTCATCGCCTGCGCGTCCTTGCCGAGCTTGCGGCGAATGAGCTCCGTGCCGCCGAGCATGTTGGACCACTGGTCGTCGCCGCCGAACTGCATGTTGCAGCCGTACTCCTGGAACATGTGGTAGAAGTCGTAGGACTGCATGATCATGTAGTTGAATTCCAGGAACGAAAGGCCCTTTTCCATGCGCTGCTCATAGCACTTGGCGCGCAGCATGTTGTTCACAGAGAAGCACGCGCCCACCTCGCGCAGCAGCTCGATGTAGTTGAGCTTCATCAGCCAGTCGGCGTTGTTGAGCATCATGGCCTTGCCCTCGCCGAAGTCGATGAAGCGCTCCATCTGGCGCTTGAAACATTCGGCATTGTGGTCGATGTCGGCCTTGGTGAGCATCTTGCGCATATCGTTGCGGCCCGAGGGGTCTCCAATCATGGTCGTGCCGCCGCCGATGAGCGCAATGGGCTTGTTACCCGCCATCTGGAGTCTTTTCATCAGGCACAGCGCCATGAAATGGCCGACGTGCAGACTGTCCGCCGTGCAGTCAAAGCCGATGTAGAACGTCGCCTTGCCGTTGTTGACGAGGTCGCGGATCTGCTCCTCGTCCGTCACCTGCGCGATCAGGCCGCGCGCTTTGAGCTCTTCATAAATTCCCATTTGTTGATTCCTCCTGTATTTCTATTTTACTTCATTTCGGACATTTTGAGACGCTTTCGGATAGCAAAAAAACGCCCTCTGTCCGTTTGGACAGAGGGCGAACAAATTCGCGGTACCACCTCTGGTTCGCCGTTTTCTCGCAAAAACGGCCTCACGGAGTGCCGACACACTCCCGCGCGATAACGGGCGCTCCCGGGGCGCGCCTACTGGAAAACTTTCGTTCGGGCGCCGGCTCCGCGGTGTATTTCGGCACGTTTCCTCTCCTTCTTGCACCGGCCGAAGGCTCTCTGCGCAGGAAATCGCTGCTTACTTCTCCGCTTCATCACCGTAAACGCGGATATTGTAACGTAAAGAATCGGTCTTGTCAAGTATCAAGTATTCTGCGGATTGTAATACATCACGAGCTTGCACAGCCCGTCGCACAGGAGCGACAGGTTCTCCTCGTCAATTCCCGTCGCTTTCCGCGGCAGGATACAGCGGCCAAAGCCCTTGACCTTTTTGCATGCGCAGATGACCGTGCCGCCCGTGAACGCGCGGTTGTCCGAGGGATAGTGAACAAGTCCGTCGGTCTTCAAAAAGCAGGTCTTCTTCTCGCTGTTGCTGAACTGCTCAAGGATCGTATCGAGCAGCTTGTCGTTCCAGCGGCTCGCCTTGCCCGGCAGGATCAGCAGCTCGTCGCCCTCACCCACGCAGTCGAGCACGACGACGCTCTTCTTTTTGAGCTCGGGGTGCGCGTGGATCAGGCGCTTGGCGCCCTTGCCCCCCTGCGTGCCGCCGTCGAGGAACAGGAAGCACACCTCACCGCGGTAGCGCGGCGTCAGCGCCTTTGCGACCTCGAGCAGCGCGATGACGCCGGAGGTGTTGGCATTTTTGTTGTTCGTCTCACTCTTGCCATATTTGGGGTAAAAGAGCCCAACAACCAGCAGCAGTAAAAAGAGCGGCAGCGTCATATTCGGCATGTTGAGCGCGAACGTCACGCCGAACGAAATAAGGAAGCTCACCGCCAGCGCCAGCAGAGGCATCAGCGCCTCGTAGAGCATGTACGTCGCCGGTCGCGTCGGGCAAATGAGCGGCGGCAGGACCTCGCGCACGCCGGTGTCGTAGTGCGCCGCGAGAACGATCTTTGCCTTCTCGATGTCGCCGACGACCACATTCGTCACATTGCCGCCCGCCGAGAGCGCCGACGTCCCGCTCTCGAGCTTCGGCGAATAGCCGAGCTCCTTGAGTGTGTAGACAAGCCAGGTGCGGAAGTCCACTTTTTCTTTCTCCTTGCGCCGCACCGGAAAATCCCGCTCGATGCGCTCAGCAAATTCGTTCATCTAATGTTCCTTTCTTCGAAAAAGCGCCGCATCGCGGCGCTTTTCTCTGACATGTGATTTCGCTTTACAGTAGTTGATTTTTAAAGTTCTCCGCCGCGCAGAGCAGCTCCTCTGCCCCTAAGAGCATCGTCTCGCTCGGGTGGTCTCCCCCGCTTAGGCGGGCGATCTCGCCGCGGCGCGCCGCGCGGTCGAGCGCGACGACCTTTGTGAGCGTGCGGCCGTTTTCCTCGCCCTTTTCCACGCCGAAGTGCGTGTCGGCCATCGCCGCGAGCTGCGGCAGATGCGTCACGCACAGCACTTGCCGTGTGCGCGAGAGCTTGGCGAGCTTTTCCGCCACGCGCTGGGCAGCCCTGCCCGAAACGCCGGTGTCGACCTCGTCGAACACCATCGTCATCACACTGTCCTGCTCAGCCAGCACGTTTTTGAGCGCCAGCATGATGCGCGACAGCTCGCCGCCGGACGCGATCTTCTGGATGGGGCGCAGCGCCTCGCCCACATTGGTGGACATTAAAAACGCCACGGCGTCCACACCGTCCTCGCCCATGTCCTTTTCCTGAAAGTCGATGGCAAAGCGGAGCTTCGGCATATCGAGCTCGCGCAGTTCCCTGGAAATACGCTCCTCAAGCTCCTTTGCCGCCGCGTGACGGCGGTCGGAGAGGGCCTGCGCCGCTTCGCGCGCAGCCTTTTCCTGCTTTTTGAGCGTCTGCTCGAGCTGCTGCGCACGGTCGTCTGCATACTCGATGCGGTCCAATTCCTCACGCGATTTTTCAAGATATGCAAGCATCTCCTCGACGCTTGAGCCGTACTTCTTTTTCAGCCGGTAAAGCTGGTCGCAGCGCGACTCCACGGCGTCGAGCTCCTGCGGAGAAAAGTCGTATTCATCCTTCTTATCGCGGATCGTTTCGGCAAGGTCATACGCTTCACAGCGCAGCGCTTCCAAGCGCTCCGAGAGCGTGATGAATTCATCGCCGAGGCTGCGGAGCGAACGCAGCGCATCCTCCGCCTCCTTGATAGCGGACACCGCGCCAAGGCCCTCGTCCCCACCGTTCAGGCAGGCGTCCGCCTCGGAGATGGCGGAAATGAACTTTTCGCCGTTGCGCAGAATATTGCGGCGGGCAAGGAGCGTCTCCTCCTCCCCCTCCTGCAAGTCCGCGCGCTCGAGCTCGCCGATCTGATGGTGCAGCATGTCGACACGGCGCGCTTTTTCGGCCTTGTCCATCTTGAGCGCGTCGATCGCGCGGCGCGTCTCTTTCATCGCGTCATAGCGCGCGCGATACGCTTCCAGCTCGTTTTCCACGCGGCCAAAGCGGTCGAGGTAGACAAGGTGCTGCTCTTCGTCGAGTAACTGCTGTCCGTCGTGCTGGCCGTGGATATTGAGCAAGCTCGCGCCGATACGCTTGAGCTGCGCGACCGTCACTGGCCGTCCGCCCACGCGGCAGACGTTTTTGCCGTCACCGTACAGCTCGCGCTGCAATAAAAGCGTTCCGTCCTCCTCCGGCGTAAAGCCGTTTTCGGCGAGCCCCGGCAAATCTGCCGGGACCGCGCTGAACGTCGCGCTGACAAACGCCTTCTCCGCGCCCGTGCGGATGAGCTCGCGCGACGTGCGCTGGCCGAGCACCGCGCCGAGCGCGTCGATCACGATGGATTTGCCCGCACCGGTCTCGCCGGTGAGCGCGTTGAACCCGCGGCCGAACAGAATGTCCGCCCGCTCAATGATGGCGATATTTTCAATGTGCAAAAGCTCAAGCATCGCTCATTCTCCTGCAAAATTTTGTTCTTACTTGGTCTGGCGCTGTCTCTGCATGTCCTCGATCTCCGAGCAGAGCTCGGCGGCGGACTCGTTTTCGCGCATCACAATCAGCACCGTGTCGTCACCCGCGACAGTGCCGACCTTGGCGGAGATATCCATCCCGTCAAACGCCGCGCCGGCCGCGGGGCCGAGGCCCGCCATCGTCTTGATGAGCACCAGATTCTGCGCGCAGTCGACCGAAACGATGCTCTCGCGCAGGATGGTCTGCAGGCGGTCAGCCAGATTCAGGCGCATCTTCTGCGTCGAAACGGCGTAGCGGTAGGTGCCGTTGCCGGTCGGCTCCTTAATTAAGTGGAGCTGCTTGATATCGCGGGAGATGGTCGCCTGCGTGCAGGAGATTCCCTCCTTGCGCAGGCTGTCGATCAACTGCTCCTGCGTTTCGATCGCCGAAGCGGCAATGATCGCAAGGATCTTTTCCTGTCTTTCATTCTTCATTGCTGGTTCCTCCCATCAACATTTTCTTTTGTAAGATCTCGCAGAAACTGCGTTTGCTCAGTCGAACGAGCTTGGTGTCGAATTTTGAGCGGCGCACTTCAATACTGTCGCCGCTGCGCAGTGAGAATGCGCGCCCGCCGTCCACGCTCAAAAGGACGGGCTTGTAGCTGTTTTTTTCCGTCTGCACAGTGATGACCCGCTCGGGCGAGAGCACGTAGGCATTGGCGTGCACGCTGTGCGCGCAGATGGGCGAAACAATGAAGTTCCGTGCCGTCGGCTCGACCACAGGGCCGCCCGCCGAGAGCGAGTAGGCCGTCGAGCCCGTCGGGCTCGCGACGATCACGCCGTCGCCCGCCACGTCCACGAGCTTTCCCTGCTCGGTGAAGATTTGCAGCCGGATCACGCGCGAGATATTGCCGCGCGCGATCAGTGCCTCGTTGAGCGCAAGGTTCGAGTAAATAACCCGCCCGTCGCGCTGGACGCTCACATCGAGCATCATGTGGCTCTCGATCTCATACTTTCCGTCACACAGGTCGCGCAAGCGCAAAAGGTCTTTGCTCTCAAGCTCGGCCATGAAGCCGAGGCTGCCGAGGTTGACGCCCAGCACCGGAATATCGCGGTGCGCGGCGGTTTTGGAAAGGTGCAGGATCGTACCGTCGCCGCCAAACGCGATGATCATGTCCGCACCGCGGATCTCCTGCTGAAGCGGCTCAATGTTGAGCCCGTAGCCCTCCGGCGGCTCCTGATTGCGAAACGGCAGGCACACGACATTCGGGCAGCCAACCTCGTCGAGCACGCGCTTGGCCTCCTTCGCGACGCGAAGCTGCGCGTCGCGGTAGGGATTCGGGCATAAGATGACTTTTCTCAGCATTCCGCGCCCTCCTTCCCGTGGTCGAGCGCCGCGTGTGACTGCTCCACAAGACCCTGGAGGTCAAACGTCTTCTCCACCCAATCGCCGCTTTCGAGATACCCGAGGTATTCGATGTTTCCCTCGGGTCCACGAATAGGAGAGAATGTGATATCAAGCACTGTAAAGCCAGAATCCTTTGCATGTGTCAGGAAGTTTTCCAGCACCTCAAGGTGTACGTCCGGGTCGCGGACGACGCCCTTTTTCCCCACCTTTTCGCGTCCCGCCTCAAACTGGGGCTTGATGAGGCAGGCGACATGTCCGCCCTCTTTTAAGACACGGTGCACCGCAGGCAGGATCAATTTCAGCGAAATAAACGACACGTCGATGCTGGCAAAATCCAGCTCGTCAGGAATCTGGTCGCGGTCGAGATAGCGCGCGTTCGTGCGTTCCATGCACACAACGCGCTCGTCGGAGCGGAGCTTCCAATCGAGCTGTCCGTAGCCGACGTCGACGGCGTAGACCTTTGTCGCGCCGTTTTGCAGCATACAGTCGGTAAAGCCGCCGGTCGAGGCGCCGATATCGGCGCAGATACAGCCGTCCAGCTTGAGGCCGAACGTCGTCATCGCCTTTTCGAGCTTGAGGCCGCCGCGGCTCACATATCGGAGCGTGTTGCCGCGCACCTCGATCTGCGCGTCGTTCGGCACGGCGGTGCCCGCCTTATCCACGCGCTGCCCGTCCACAAAGACGAGCCCGCTCATGATCATCGCCTGCGCGCGCTGGCGGGTCTGTTCCAGCCCGCGTTCAACGAGCAGCAAGTCCAGTCTTGTTTTATTGCTCATCGCAGCACCTCCGCAGCCTTTTTTGCCAGCGATTCCGCGTCCAGCCCGAACTCGCGGTACAGCTCCTCCACTGTTCCCTGTGCAGGAAACGCCTTGCCGAGGTTGCACAGCTCCAGCCGTTCGGGCGAAATTTTGTTCCAGCCCAGAATGGCCGCCATGCGCTGGCCCATGCAGCCGACGCCCGCGCACTCCTCGGCGACCAGCATCGCCTTTGTTTTGCCGATGACCTCGCGCATGTCGCGGTCATAGAGCGGCGAGATGGCGTTGATCTTTACAACGCGTGCCTCGATGCCCTGCTCGTGCAGGATTTCCGCCGCGTCGAGCACATTGTTGATCATCGTGCCGTAGGCGCAGAGGGTAATGTCCGCCCCCTCGCGCAGCACGACAAGATTCTGCCGCCCGCTGTCTTTCTTATAATTTCCCTCGCCGCCGCGCGGATAGCGGATGGCGACGGGGCCTTTGATCTCGTTCACCGCACGGTCAAGCATCGTGCGCAGCTCTGCAAAGTTCGACGGACACAGCACCGTCATATTCGGAATTTCCGAGAGGAATGTCGCATCGAAAATGCCGTGATGCGTCTCTCCGTCCGCGCCGACCATGCCCGCGCGGTCGACCGCGAAGACAACATGCAGGTCGGAGAGCGCCGTGTCGTGGATGAGCTGGTCGTAGGCGCGCTGCAAAAAGCTCGAATAGATCGCCACGACCGGCGTGAGCCCCTGCTTGGCCATGCCCGCAGCCATCGCCACGGCATGTCCCTCGGCGATGCCGACGTCAAAAAAGCGCACGGGATACTGTTCGGAAAAATCGTGCAGGCCTGTACCGTCGCGCATTGCGGCGGTGATAGCGCAGATCGTTTCGTCATTTTTTGCGAGCTTACAGAGTTCGTCGCCGAACACCGCGGAAAAATCTCGCTTATGCTCGCGCGGCACGCCCATCCGCGGGTCGAATTTGCCGACACCGTGATAGCGCTCCGGCTCGCGCTCGGCGGGCGGGTAGCCCTTGCCCTTTTTCGTGTGCACATGCACGAGCACCGGACAGTTCAAGTCCTTCGCCCATTTGAGCGTGTTGGTGAGCTGCCCCACGTCGTGTCCGTTCACGGGGCCGAGGTAGGTAAAGCCCATGTCCTCGAACATCGTCGAATTCGGCAGCAGAGCCTTTTTGACATTCGTTTTCAGATGATGGTTAAAATCATACACTGCGCGGCCGACCGCGTTGCGGTCGAGCAGATCACGATAGGCTTTTTTGAATTCATAGTACGCAGGCTTCGAGCGCAAAAGTCCCAGATGCTCGCTCACCGCGCCGACATTGCCGTCGATCGACATGCCGTTGTCGTTCAGAATCACGATGAGCGGCTCGCCGAACGAACCCGCATTGTTGAGTCCCTCATAGGCAAGGCCGCCGGAGAGCGCGCCGTCGCCGATCAGCGCCAGTACGGAATAATCCTGATGCTGCAGCGTCCGCGCCCGCGCCATGCCGAGCGCGACGGAGACGGAGTTGGAGGCATGTCCCGCGATAAAGGCGTCATGCCCGCTCTCGCGCGGCTTGGGAAAGCCCGAGAGGCCGCCGTACTGGCGCAGAGACGAAAACTGCTCGCGCCGGCCGGTCAAAATTTTATGGGTGTAGCACTGATGCCCCACGTCGAACACCAGCCGGTCTCGCGACGTATCGAACACGCGGTGGATAGCCACCGTCAGCTCGACCGCGCCGAGGTTCGAGGCCAGATGCCCGCCCGTTTTCGACACATTTTTCAGCAAAAATTCACGCAGCTCCGTACATAAAAGCTGCGTTTGCGAGTCGTTCAGGGCCTTGATGTCCCGGGGATCATGGATGGTTTCAAGAATCAATACGGTTTCCTTCTTTATCTGACAAGATGCAGCACCGACAGCACCTTCGCCGTCAGGTAGATGACATCCTTGCTCTTTTTCATGGCGATCTTTTTGCCGATGGCCTTGCCGCCGATCGTCAATCCGGAAATGAGCGCCGTGACCACGGTGGATACGACGATACTGCGCCAGCCGAAGCTGTTTTGCAGCAGCACGACGATGACCGTCGCGGTCGAGCCGCTGACGATGCCGCAGATGTCACCGACCACATCGTTGCAGAACGAGGCGACCTTTTCCGCGTTGCGGATGAGGTACAGCGCCTCCTTCGCGCCCTTGACACGGTGCGCGGCCATCGAATTGAACGGCTTGGGATTCGCCGCCGTCACGGCGACGCCGATGATATCGAACAGGATGCCCAGCGCAATGAACAGCAACAGGATCAGTGTTGCCACCACATACCCCGCATCCTCAAGCAGCGCGCCCGAGCACAGGCTCATCGCGGTGGAAAGCGCCACAGCGATCAAAAACACACGGATGACCCAGCGCGCGTGGCTGGACGTCTTTTCCGTTTTCTTCTGCTTTCGGTCTTCTTCGTTTTCCAAGGCTTTCTTCTCCACAGTTATTTCATAATCATGCTAATCAGCGGCAGCAGCAAAAGGTAATCCTGCGGCATAGGTCGGGTTGGCTTTCCCTGCAGCGCACCTCTCGTTGCCGATGGAGGCGGTTCCCCCTTAGGCGCTGCACCCCGTTGTCACCAGACGAGGTACCCGATTGCCACTTAGTCCGCACTGTAACCCTTTCGCTGCTCTTGCGACAGCCTAGGTGATTTCCACCCCGGAGTCACGCCGTTTCTTATCCTCTTTTGCAGGAAAAATTTCAAGGAGCGATCGTACTTCGCTCTTGGCCGGAGTCTGTACGTTGTTCTCCTATCCGAATTCCCCACGCAAGGCAGGCTACGCTGCACACAGCGTTCGCGGCACAAAGGCCGGGTAGCACCGCAATGCAGGTTCATATCCCGTCCCGTACCGAAGTCGATACCCGAAACCGGGAGTCCGCTCCGGCACAGCAACGAGTCTCCGCAGAAACAGGGTCGGTTCCCCCATGCCATTAGGGGTCGCCCGGAGTCCGCAGGCGCAGCTTTCGCTTTCGCCTCCCTTCAGCACCCACCCCAAACTGGGCGTAAGAAGCAGGCACCAAAGGCTTCACAGTTGTGCCCTTTAAAGGATTTTTAGGCCCTTCTTAGGAAACGGCAGCTCCGACTAGGATACTGCGCCGCTGCTTAGCATTGCCTATTATACACCAGTCAAACTGAATATGCAAGATATGCACAATAATATTCACCTTAGGAAATTGTAAATTTTTTATTTCGCAGAAAATCCTGTCTGCCGCGCGGAAACAAAAAAGAGGTCCGGCCTTCGCCGAACCTCTTTTCATCATATTTTGTAATTTGGAAATTACTTGTTGCCGTTGACCATGGAAGCGATCTCAGCCGCAAAGTTCTCCTGCTTCTTCTCGATGCCCTCGCCCTTCTCGAAGCGAACGGCGGTGTTGAAGCTGACCTTGCCGCCCAGCGCCTTGGCAGCGTTGTTCATATACTGCTCGACAGAGACGTCGCCGTCCTTGACGAAGGCCTGCTGAAGCAGGCAGTTCTCGGCATAGAACTTGTTGAGCTTGCCCATAACGATCTTTTCCTTGACCTGATCGGGCTTGTTCGCCATCTTCGGGTCGTTGGCCATCTGGCCGAGCATGACTTCCTTCTCCTCGTCCAGAACGTCCTGCGTGACCTGGCTCTTGTCCCAGAAGCGGGGGTTGAGCGCGGCGATCTGCATGGCGATGTCCTTGCCGATCTCGGTGGCGTCGCAGCCCTCGACGGTCAGGTTGACGATAACGCCGATCTTGCCTTTCATGTGGACATAGGGGACGGAGAAGCCGTCAGCGATGCGGGCGAAGCGACGGATGCTCATGTTCTCGCGGATGGCGAGGAACAGCTCGTCCTTCGCATCCTTGACGGTGCCGTTGCCGGTGACCCAGGGGCAGCCCATGAGCGCGTCGACGTCAGCGGGGTTCTCCTTGGCGACGACAGCAGCCACGCCCTTGACAAAGTTGTTGAACGGCTCGCCGTTGGCGACGAAGTCGGTCTCGCAGTTGACCTCGACCACAACACCGACACCGTCGATGACGGTGGCGTAAGCCATGCCCTCAGCAGCCACGCGGCTGGCCTTCTTCGCCTGAGAGGCGAGGCCCTTTTCGCGCAGATACATGACGGCCTTTTCCATATCGCCCTCGCACTCGATGAGGGCCTTCTTGCAGTCCATCAGGCCGCAGCCGGTGGCCTGGCGGAGCTCGTTAACAACAGCAGCAGTGATAGCCATTCTGATATCCTCCTGAAAAATAGTGTGGTAAAAATGAGACGGGGCGAGGCTTTGCCTCGCCCCGTAAGGTTCTTTTCTCGCTTGATTGGGAAAATCAGGCCTGAGCCTCGCCCTCGGCCTTCTCCTCGGTCTCTTCGCCCTGCTTGCCCTCGATCATGGCGTTGGCCATCACGGAGGAGATGAGCTTGATGGCGCGGATGGCGTCATCGTTGCCGGGGATGGGGTAGTCGATCTCGTCGGGATCGCAGTTGGTATCGGCGATGGCGACGACGGGGATGCCGAGCTTGTGCGCCTCGGCGATGGCGTTGCGCTCCTTGCGGGTGTCGACGATGAACAGCGCGCCGGGGAGCTTCTTCATTTCCTTCACGCCGCCGAGGTACTTCTCGAGCTTCTCGATCTCGGCGAGGTGCTTCATGACTTCCTTCTTGGGAAGCATATCGAACGTGCCGTCAGCCTGCATGGTCTTGAGCTGGTTGAGACGGTCCACGCGGGTGCGCATGGTCTTGAAGTTGGTCATCATACCGCCGAGCCAGCGAGCGTTGACATAGTAGCCGCCGCAGCGGGAAGCCTCTTCCTTGATAGCCTCCTGCGCCTGCTTCTTCGTGCCGACGAACAGGATGTTCTGGCCGCTCTCAGAGATGGAACGGACGAAGTTGTAGGCTTCCTCGAGCTTCTTGACGGTCTTCTGCAGGTCGATGATGTAGATGCCGTTGCGCTCGGTGTAGATGTAGGGAGCCATTTTGGGGTTCCAGCGACGGGTCTGATGGCCGAAGTGGACGCCTGCTTCGAGCAGGGCTTTCATGGATACGACGTTTGCCATTGCTTGTAGTTTCTCCTTCAAATTTAGTTTTACCTCTGGAGCCTTCATCCCTCCTGCCAACCTGATGGCACAGACAAGAAGTCCGGTCTCCATGCGGAATACCCGGGTATTATACCCCGCTATTTTCAAAATTGCAAGCACTTTTTGAAAAATCCTGTGTTTTTCCCGCTTTCTTTTCCCTTTGCCGCCTTTCCCGCGTCGTTTTCCCGCGCTTTTGCACCCAGAAGTTGTCATTTTCCTTTTTTAATAATGTCTTTCTAAAATTTAGGCTTGCAAAAATGTCGAAAATCCTTATAATATAGTAGGTCTGCTATTGGGGGACTTTTCGTCCGCCGCCCTTTTCAGTACCGGCGGCGGCGCGTGCGGTGCTCTCTGCGCGGGATCTCCTGGCGCGGAAAGGGCTTGTCAATGAGAATGATATCGTCCCCGATCTGCTTGATACACTCCCATGGGATGCAGTATTCCTCTCCCCGGCCGAACAGCCCGAAAAAGCGGTACGGCCCGGGAATGATGAGTGCGGTGAGCTGCCCGTCCGGCAGCCTGCATTCCACGTCGCCCACATAGCCCAGGCGGCAGCCGTCGCAGATGTTGATGACCTCCTTGCAGCGGAAGTCGGCAAAGCGGCAGTTCATGCGCATCCCCTCCTGTTCCCTTTCATTGTATTTCCGGAACAGGAAGTCCTATCCCTCGCATTTTCCGCGACTTCTCTTCGGGCTATGCCGGAGGGAAAATTTTCTCTACGGAGGTTCCCACACATGACAGAGATCCAGCTCAATATGTACCATGCCCTCGCGCTTGGCGCCGCCATGTACGCCCTCGGTCTGGTGCTGACGAAGAAGATCCCCGTGTTCAGCCGCTTCTGCATCCCCGCTCCCCTGGTCGGCGGTCTGTGCTTCGCGATCTTCAACACCATCCTCTATGCCACGGGCACGGCGGTCATCACCTTTGACGACACGCTGCAAACGGTCTTTATGATCTTCTTCTTTACGACCGTCGGCTTCACCGTCAGCATTCCGATGCTGCTCAAGAGCGGCAAATCCGTCATCATGCTCCTTATTTTGAGCGTTGTGATGATCATTTTGCAGAATGTCGTCGGCAGCGGCGTGATGGCGCTCATGGGCAAAGATCCGCTCTACGGCCTCGCCTGCGGCTCTATCTCGATGATCGGCGGCCCCGGCACGGCGGCGGGTATTGGTCCTGACCTTGACGCGGCCGGTGCCATCGGCGGCACGACGGTCGCCGTCGCGGCGGCGACGTTCGGCCTCATCTTCGGCTCGCTCCTCGGCGGCCCGATCGCCCGCAAGCTCATCGTCAAGAACCACCTGCGCGACGAGCTCGCAGAGCAGACGGTGGAAGAGGATGTCGACGACACGCATTACAACACCCACGCCAATAACTTTGTCTACGGTTTCCTGCTGCTGATGTTCTGCGCCGGCGTCGGCAACGTCGTCAGCGTTCTGCTCACGAACCTCTGCGGCTTCAGCTTCCCCATTTACATCGGTTCGATGCTCGTGGCCGTCGTCGTGCGCAACGTGATCGACCACTTCAAGATCATGGAATTCCCCGCGCAGGAGATCAGCACGATGGGCAACATGTTCCTCGCGATCTTCCTCTCGATGGCGCTCTCGGGCCTCAAACTCTGGCAGCTCGTCGACCTGGCGCTGCCGATGATCGCCGCCCTCGCCGCCGAGGTGCTGCTGATGGTCGTCTTCTCGCTGCTGGTCGTCTTCCCGGTCATGGGCCGCGATTACGACGCCGCGATGATCACCGCCGGCTTCATCGGCTTCGGCATGGGCGCCACGTCCAACGCCATGGCCAACATGCAGGCCGTTTCCCGCCGCTACGGTCCCTCTCCCTCGGCCTACTTCGTCATCCCGATGGTCGGCGGCCTCTTCAACGACTTCTTCAACGCTGCGATCATTGCATTCTGTATCGGTCTTCTTGCGTGAGAACCGTTTGAGGGCGCAAAGTCCATCGAAGCGCGCCGAACGATAAAAAATATCCCCTCTTCCCGTTCCGTATGTTTCCGCTGCGTGCGGACATACTGAAAGCACTACGCATGGGAGGCGGGGATTCTTTTTATGCTTGGCAAGGTGGAGATCTGCGGCGTGAACACGACAAAGCTGCCGACGCTGACCGCCGCGGAGACGGACGCACTGCTTCATCGCGCAAAGGACGGCGACGCAGCCGCGCGCGAAAAGCTCGTCGAGGGCAATCTGCGGCTGGTGCTGTCGGTCATCCAGCGCTTTTCCGGCCGAGGGGAAAACGCGGACGACCTCTTTCAGGTCGGCTGCGTGGGGCTGCTAAAGGCCATCGACAACTTCGACACTTCGCAGAATGTTCGTTTTTCCACCTACGGCGTGCCGATGATCATCGGCGAGATCCGGCGGTATCTGCGCGACAACAGCTCCATTCGCGTCAGCCGCTCGATGCGCGACACGGCCTACCGCGTCTTACAGGCGCGTGAAAAGCTCCAGCGCGAGCAGCAGCGCGAGCCCACGGTCGAGCAGATCGCGCGCGAGCTCGGCATCCGGCGCGAGGAGGTCGTCTTCGCCATGGACGCCGTATGCGACCCCGTGTCGCTCTTTGAGCCCATCTACTCCGACGGCGGCGACGCCGTGTGCGTCATGGATCAGGTGCGCGACAACAAGAACACCGACGAGGACTGGCTCGAGCAGATCGCGCTCAAGGAGGCCATGGCGCGCCTGAGCGAGCGCGAGCGCCAGATTCTCGCCCTGCGCTACTCCGACGGCAAGACGCAGATGGAGGTCTCGAGTGAGATCGGCATCTCGCAGGCGCAGGTCTCGCGCCTTGAAAAAAACGCCATCAAGAGCATCAAGAAGAATATGTAGACTCAGACAAAAAGGAGCGGAAATGTTTCCGCTCCTTTTCCCGTTTCTTCTCTTGACTTTATCCGCCATTTTATTACAATATAGTATGTATTTTTGCGCCGGTGGGATGCTCCTCCGGCAAATCCGGATCAAATGGAGGTTCCTTCCATGCATTACAACGTCATCATCATTGGCGGCGGCCCCGGCGGCATCTTCTCCGCCTACGAGCTGACAAAGGATCGCAGCGACCTGCGCGTCGCCGTGTTCGAGGCCGGTCACAGCCTTGAAAAGCGCCACTGCCCCATCGACGGCGACAAGGTCAAATCCTGCATCCGCTGCAAGAGCTGCTCGATCATGAGCGGTTTCGGCGGCGCGGGCGCATTTTCCGACGGCAAATACAACATCACCAACGACTTCGGCGGCACGCTGCACGAGTACATCGGCAAAAAGCAGGCGCTCGACCTCATGCACTATGTCGACGAGATCAACATGGCCTACGGCGGCGAGGGCACGAAGCTCTACTCCACCGCCGGCACAAAGTTCAAAAAGCTCTGCATCCAGAATAAGCTGAATCTGCTCGACGCCTCCGTCCGCCATCTCGGCACGGACGTGAACCTCGTCGTGCTCTCGAACCTCTATGATCTGCTCAAGGACAAGGTCGACTTCTACTTCGATTCTCCCGTCACCACCATCGCCCGCGAGGGCGAAGGCTACCGCGTCACCGTCGGCGAGACGGACTATACCTGCGACAAGTGCATCGTCTCCGTCGGCCGCGTCGGCAGCAAGTGGATGGAGGGCGTGTGTCAGGAGCTCAAGATCCCCACGAAGTCGAACCGCGTCGATATCGGTGTGCGCGTCGAGATCCCCGCCGTCGTCTTCTCCCACCTGACTGACGAGCTCTACGAGAGCAAGATCGTCTATCGTACGGAAAAGTTCGAGGACAACGTCCGCACGTTCTGCATGAACCCCAACGGCATCGTCGTCAACGAGAACACGAACGGCATCGTCACGGTCAACGGCCACAGCTATGAGGATAAGTCCCTCCAGACCGAGAACACGAACTTCGCGCTTCTCGTTGCCAAGCACTTCTCCGAGCCGTTCAAGGATTCCAACGGCTACGGCGAGTCCATCGCGCGCCTGTCCAACATGCTCGGCGGCGGCGTCATTGTCCAGCGCTTCGGCGATCTCGTCCGCGGCCGCCGCAGCACGGTCAAGCGCATCGAAGAAGGCCTCGTCACGCCGACGCTCGCGGCGACCCCCGGTGATTTGAGCCTTGTGTTGCCCAAGCGCATTCTGGACGGCATCATCGAGATGATCTACGCGCTCGACAAGATCGCGCCGGGCACCGCAAACGACGATACGCTCCTCTACGGCGTGGAGGTCAAGTTCTACAACATGGAGGTCGCGCTCGACGAGCACCTTGAAACGCCGTACAAGGGGCTCTATGTCATCGGCGACGGCAGCGGTATTACGCATTCGCTGTCGCACGCATCGGCAAGCGGTGTTTATGTTGCCAGAGAGATTCTGGAAACGGTTTAATTTTCTGCTTTGCAGAAGTTGAAATGTTCCCTGCACCGTGCAGGGGACTCGTGGAAAAGGGGATATTCTCTCACGTGAGAGAATACCCCCTTTTGATCCCCCAAGAGAACGGCAGGGGCGTTTCGATCTCGCCCCTGCACCCCTAACGACCAAAAGGGAGGGGCCTTGCCCCTCCTTTTTGGATTATCCACCCCTTGGCACTTCCGGCAAGAAGTGTGCCTACTTTGGATAATTCTGTTTCGACAGTACCCTCCAAGGCGGCATTGCTGCGCTCGCCGCGGGAAAATGAAAAGCTACCGACTAACACACCGGTAGCTTTCAGATAAATTCGATAATATCGTTTGGGGTGCAGTCGATCAGTTTGCAGAGCTTTTCCAGCGTCAGCAGTGTGATGTTCTTTCCCTTTTTCAGCGAATCCAAAGTCTTATTGTCAAGCCCATTTTGCAGCAGATAATACTGCGAAATACCTTTTTCCTGCAACGTTTTCCATAAAGGCTCGTAACTGATGATTGTCCTCACCCCACCTTCTTACGAGCCTATTATATGGAGCAAAGTGAAAAACAAGTATTGTGTATATCTCCACAATGCGGTAGAATGCCATCAAGGAGGGATGCACTATGACAACTTATAAAAGTCTCTACCACCTGATGGTACGCTCCATGAGCGAAGCCATCGATCTTTACGATGAGGGCAAGGGCATTCTTGCCCGTGAAGTCCTGAAAAAAGCCCTGTTAGACGCAGAAGAACAAGTCATCACACATGATATCATCCCCGACGAGCCTATCGGCAGTACCGATTCAGCAGAAAACTGAAAAAATTCCCAGCGCGGCGAGCGCAGCAATGCCGCTCCGGCAGGTACTATCAGCTCAGAAGCATCCAAAGTAGGTGCAGTGCTTACCGGAAGTGCCACGGGGTGGATAATCCAAAAAGGAGGGGCAAGGCCCCTCCCTTTTGGTCGTTAGGGGTGCAGGGGCGAGATCGAAACGCCCCTGCCGTTCTCTTAGGGGTTCAAAAGGGGACCTTCTCTCACGTGAGAGAAGGTCCCCTTTTATCCGCGCTCCCCTGCTTGCAGGGGGAACATTTCAATGATTACTTTTTAAAGCTGTCTTTCAGCGTCACAGATCTGTTGAACACCAGATGCTCCTCGGAGCAATCCTTGTTATCAAGGCAGAAATACCCAAGGCGCATGAACTGGAAGCTCGGCGCGGTCTTGCCCTTCTTTTCGGTCTTGTCGTACGCCGCGGCGATGTCGCGCATGCGCGGCTCGACCTTGCAGCCGGTCAGCACCTCGAGCGAATCGGGGTTCATGCAGGCAAGGAAATCCTTGTCCGCGCCGTCGGGTGCGGGGTCGCTGAACAGCTCGCTGTAAACACGCACCTCGGCGTCCAGCGCGGTCGCGGCGTCGACCCAGTGGATCGTCGCGCCCTTGACCTTGCGGCCGTCGGCGGGATCGCCGCCCGGCGAGTTCGGGTCGTACTCGGCGTAGACCTCGACGACGTTGCCGTTTTCATCCTTCTTGCAGCCCGTGCAGGTGATGAGGTACGCGCCCTTGAGGCGGCACTCGGGGCCGTTCGGCGTCAGGCGCTTGTACTTGGGCACGGGGACTTCCATGAAGTCGTCTGCCTCGATCCAGCACTCGCGGGAGAACGTGATCTCATGCGTGCCGGACGCAGGGTCGGTCGGGTTATTCTCGACCGTGAACGTCTCGCTCTTGCCCTCGGGATAGTTCGTGATGACGAGCTTCACCGGATGCAGCACGCCCATCGTACGCTCAGCCTTCTCGTTGAGATCCTCGCGCAGGCAGTGCTCAAGGAAGCTGTATTCGACCACGCTCGCGCTCTTGGCAACGCCGATGCGGTCGCAGAAGTTGCGGATGGACGCGGGCGTGAAGCCGCGGCGGCGCAGGCCGCACAGCGTCGGCATACGCGGATCGTCCCAGCCGGAGACGATGCCCTCCTCCACAAGCTTGCGGAGCTTGCGCTTTGACATGACCGTGTGATCGATGCCAAGGCGGGCAAACTCGATCTGGCGCGGCTTACAGGGAACGGAGACATTGTTCACCACCCAGTCGTAGAGCGGGCGGTGCGCCTCGAACTCCAGCGAGCACAGCGAGTGCGTGATGCCCTCGAGCGCGTCCTGAATCGGGTGGGCAAAGTCGTACATCGGGTAGATGCACCACTTGTCGCCCTGACGGTGATGGTGCATGTAGCGGATGCGGTAAATAACAGGGTCGCGCATGTTGAAGTTGCCGGAGGCTAAGTCGATCTTTGCGCGCAGCGTGCGGCTGCCCTCAGGGAACTCGCCGTTTTTCATGCGCTCGAAGAGGTCGAGGTTCTCCTCCACATCGCGGTCACGGTACGGGGAGATGGCGGGCTTGCCGATGTCTCCGCGGTACTCTCTCGCCTGCTCGGGCGTCAGGTCGCAGACGTAGGCAAGGCCCTTTTTGATGAGCTCGACAGCGTACTCGTAGTCCTTTTCAAAATAGTCGCTGCCGTAGAAGAAACGGTCGCCCCAGTCGAAGCCCAGCCAGTGGATGTCCTCTTTGATGGCGTCGACAAATTCGACGTCCTCCTTCGTGGGGTTCGTGTCGTCCATGCGCAGGTTGCAAAGGCCGCCGAAGCGCTCAGCGGTGCCAAAGTCGATGGTCAGCGCCTTGCAGTGGCCGATGTGCAGATAGCCGTTCGGCTCCGGCGGAAAACGGGTGTGGACCTGCTGGCCCTGGAAGCGCCCACCCTCCGCGATGTCTTCTTCGATGAAGGCGTCGATAAAATTTTTGCTGCCGGATTCGCCCTCAGCGGCGGCAGTCTTGACTTCCTCAGCCATATGATCCATTCCTTTCTTCGCGTCTGCTGTGAGGCAGACAAAATAATGAAATATTATATCCCGTATTGGGAGTTATTGCAAGCATAATATGCTTGCAGATTCCCTGCGGCCGCGCAGGGGTGCGGGACAAAGGGGATATTCTCTTTCGCGAAAGAGAATATCCCCTTTGGAACCCCAAGAGAAAGGCGTTTAGATTGGCAGTCGCGGACTTGAATGACCTTGATGCCTCCGGAATGGAAATACCTGCGCGCGGCGTTGCCGCGTTTAGTTCTTCTATACGATTTGGCCTACTTCTATTTTCGCTGTCGCTTTGCCTGCGATTCGTTACCCTTACGCAATTTCCGACTACTTCAGATTTGTACAAACTTGCCATTGCCTGCCAAGGCGGCATTGCTGGCGCTCGCCGCAATATACGCACTATCGGTAGACGGTGATTAGGCTGTACCAAAACGAGATCAGCAGAGCGGCAGCGGATAATAGGAGCAGAGGCAAGTCGTATCACAGCGCCAATGGCAGCGAGCGATGCGATGCTGCCACGCAGGCTCCCGATTCCGCAGGCTGTGCACCTCTTCAAGCTGCAAACCCGCAATGTCGGGGGTCGAGGGGCCCTCCTCTCGCGTTCTCTTGGGGGTCCAAGGGGGCCATTCTCTCGCGTGAGAGAATGGCCCCCTTACTCCGTGCAGCGCCTCCGGCGCTGCTATCTCCCGTTTCCCCTTGGGGAAACAACTTTTCACTCTTTATTGAAAGAGCCCCTGAAGCTCTTCCCTGCTCATCAGCAAATTGAGCACCTCCACCAGCGCATTTGCGCTCAAATGCTCCGGCAGCTCCAGCCTTTTGCACAGCGCTTTGCGCTTTTCCACGCTATCCGGGCCGATCAGGCCCAGGTCATAGAGGTCTGCTTTTGTGATGGATTTCCCCTTTACAGTGCTTTCTTCATCAATGGTCGCGCCCGCGCGGCGCAGGGCGTCAAGCAAAATTTCCGGCTTCATGCCCTCGACGCCGAGCTTACCCTCCTTGCCGCCCTTGCGCTTGCGCTTCTCCTTACCGTAGATGTCCGGTACGTAGGCTTGCAGCACACGACCCTCGGGGATATTGCCCTTGACGCGGTTACGGATCACGAATCCCGCGCCGTCGGGGTCGGTGAAGAGGATGATGCCCCGCTCCTTGGCGAGCTTTCGCAAAAAGGCCTGCTTTTCCTTGTCGTTGAACACGGCGAAGCCGCCGAGCTCCACGATGACCGCGTCCACGACCTGCGAGAGCGTGTTTTTGTCGTACCGCCCCTCGACGACGATGACTTCCTTTACCTTCGGCTTTGCCATAGATTCACTTCCCCTGTGCAAGGCGCATCAGCAGCAGCTTGAGCTCACCCTCGCTGTCGATGCCCTTTTCACTCTTCATGCGTTGGTCGAGCCGCTGGCACATGAGAAGGCTCTGGCTGCACCACTCGCTCGTCGTTTTGCGCGCCGCCTCCATCAGTAAGCGCGCGGGATAGTCTGACCGCATCCCCCACAACTCCATGAGCCAGAGCTTGTCCTTGCCGTTGTCGAGCGCGATGCGCGCGGTGTAGATGCGCCGCAGCTCCTTGCTGATAACGGCCAAGATCACAAACGGCTCCTCCTGCTTTTTGAACAGCTGACCCAAAAGCTCCGACGCACGGCCGTAGTCGCGCTTCGTGATAGCGTTCGTCATATCGAACACCACCGCGTCGAGCACAGGATCGGCCACGGCGTTGATGTCGTCGGTCGTGATGTTCTTTCCCTTGGCGTAGGCGCCGATCTTCTCGATCTCCGGCACAAGGCCAGTCATCAGCGCGCCGCAGGTGAAGATCAGATGCTCCGCCGTCTGCGCGTCGATACCCTTACCGAGCGCGCGGAAGCGCCGCCCTATCCAATTGATGAGGTCGCTGCGCTCCTGCGCCTCGAACTTGACGCTCTGCGCGTTTTTGTCGAGCGCCTCGTAGAGCTTTTTATAGGTCTTGCTCGGCTTATACTCAATGAGATCATACACAAACACGAGGCAGCAGTACGGCGGAAAGTCATTGAGCAGCGCGATGAGCGCCGTGCGCTGCTCCTCGGGGAGCTTAAAAAGGTCACAGTCCGTTACCACGATGAGCGTGCGCTCGGCCATCATCGGCATCGCTTCGACCGCCTCGTTCAGCTCCTGCATCGTCAGCGTCTTGCCGCTCAGGCGGTGGTAGTTGAACTCCTCAAAGCCCGCGGGGACGAGCTTTTTTTTGATCTCGCCGAGGTAGTATTCGCGCAGATAGCTCTCCTCGCCGTAAAAGATGTAGACCTGACCGATATTGCCCGCGCTCAGGTCGCTTTTCAATTTCTGATAGCCCTTGTTGGGCGTTTTTCTCTCTGCCATGAAGTCCTCTCAGTCCACTGTGATCAATATATTGCCCTGCATGTCCGTGCGGTAGACCGTCATGCCCGCGTCCGTCAGGCGCAGCAGCGCCTCCTCGGTCGGATGGCCGTAGCTGTTGTCGCCCACGCTGATGACGCCGGCCTCCGGCGTCACCGATTCGAGCAGCGTCGTACCGGTGGAATACTTCGAGCCGTGATGTCCGACGAGCAGCACTTCGATATCCGGTAAATCATAGGTCTCGACGAGCTTCGTCTCGGTTTTCGCGTCCATATCGCCGGTGATGAGCGTGTCGAAGTCGCCGAGCGAGCACAAAATCGTCAGGCCCAACTCGTTCGCGCCCTTGTCGCCGAGCGGCGGATAGATCGTCATTGTCGACGCGCCATTCGTGACCTCTATCACCTCGGTGACATAGTGGATGTTCACGCCGTAGCGCTCGGCGAGCGCTTCGACCTCATCGCGGTCACCCTCGCCCGCGTCGATATCGGCAAGGTAGATGGTATCGACATCCACGCGCGCAAAGAGCGCGGCAAGGCCGTTGGCGTGGTCCTCGTGATAATGCGTCAGCACCACGGAGTCGAGCGTCGCCCCTGCGGAGCGCAGATAGTCCGCCGCGATCGCGCCGGCGTCGATGTAGGAATTTTTGCTGCCGCAATCCACGAGCGCCGCGTGGCCCTCGGAAATGAGCAGCACGCTCTCCCCCTGCCCCACATCGAGCGCGACAACGTTCAGCCCGCCCTGTTCATAGTGTAGGGCATTGACCTTTGCCGCGGCGAAGAGCGACAGGACGGAAAGCCCCACCGCCGCAAAATAACGGTACTTCCCGCGCTTTGCCAGCGCGCAGGTGATGAAGATCGCGTACACGTACGCAAGCCATGCGACGGAAAACGCGGTGTTGAAATAGATGGCGTGGAACGGAAGCTCCTCCAAAAGTCCTGCGATGGCTAGCACCGCGCGAATGCCGAGCGCCGGCACAAAGGCACAGGCCGCGCCGAGCTGCGGCACAGCCGCCGCGATCAGTACCGAAAGTAATCCCAGCGCGAACACGACGCTCACGAGCCACAGGCAAAGCAGGTTGCTCAAAAGCGACACGATGGAGAGCGTTCCGAAATAGTAGCACGCAAGCGGCGTTGAAAACACCATCGCGCCGAGCGTTGTCGAAAACGACAGCATCGCCGCGCGCACGAGCTTGTGCTTGCCGTGGGCACGCTTCGTGAGCTTCGGCGTCAGCCAGATAATGCCCGACACCGCGGAAAACGATAATTGTAAGCTGATGCTTGCGATGGCGAACGGATTTTTGAGTAAAATGAGCAGCAGCGCAAACGAGATGGACGTCGGCGGGTCGTTGTCGTGCCCCAGAAGCGGCGCGATCATGCCCATCGAGATCATGATGCACGCGCGCAGGATGCTCGGCGTCAGGCCTGTGACGAACGCATAGAGGAAAATGAGCGGGATCGTCACGGCGCAGCGGAGCTTTTTCCGCTTATCGCCCATCAGCGAACCGATCAGTGACGCCAGAAAGCAGCAGTGCAGACCCGAGACGGCCATCACGTGGGAAAGGCCCACCTCGGATAAGTTGCTCGCGTCCTCCTCGTCGAGATATTTCTTGTCGCCCAGCAGCAGCGCCCGCAGAAATGCGCCCTCGCGCTCGCTGTAGCTGCGCTCAATGGTCTCACCGAGCGTCCTTGCGATGCGCTGCGGCAGATACTTGAGCGCGCCCGCGTTTGTGTCGTCATAAGTCGGGTCGCCGCGCTGATAGAGCAGGATGTAGACGCCTTTGGCCGTGAAATTGCGCAGGTGCAGCCCCTTCCCCGTCGGGTCGGTCGCGCTGTTGAACAGTGCCTCCGCCGTCACATGCGCGCCGGGCTCGAGGTCCATAAGATCCGCGTCACCGTAGTGGATGGCCCGCCCCGGCAGGCCGCGGTTCAAGATCTTCACCGTGACCTTTGCGCCGTGGCTCGTCTCCTCGGCATAGCCCAAAAGCTCGACCTTAACCGTGTCCTGCGTGCCGAGCAGCGCGTCGTTCGGCGCTTTGATAAAATGCGCATAAAGCGTGTTGTACCCGAACGCAAAGCATAAGCCCAGCGCGCACAAAAATGCGCGCTTTGCCCAGTCCCCGCGCTTGTTTGCGCAGCCACAAAGTCCCATGACAAGCGCCGCCGCGGCAAACACGCCGCACAAAATGAGCGCCCACTGCGCACTCAGTAAATACTGCGAGAGCGCAACGCCCGCCGCAAACGCCGCGCAGAAGATCGCCAGTACCCTCATCGGCGCGCAGGGTCGTCCGTCAGCCCGAGCAAGTAGTCGGTGCTGACGCGGTAGTAGTCGGCGAGTTTGATAAGCGCCCATACAGGGATCTCACGCTCGCCCTTTTCATATCGCCAATAAACGTTGCGATTCAGATTGAGATATTCGGCGATCTCGATCTGTGTCTTATCGTTGTCAACTCGAAGGTCTTCCAGTCGCTGGAAATACATGAAATCACCTCGGATTTATGCTACCATTCGGTAACATTTCCGAGAGAATCTTCACCCATATGGCTTCACATTATGCATGTAAGCATACAACAATTCTTGCCGTTTGGCAAGGAAGAAAATGCCGCCTGCGGGCGGCAAGGGCAAAGGGGGATATTCTCTTTCACGAAAGAGAATATCCCCCTTTAAATTCCCCAAGAGAAAGGTTTAGATTGGCAGTCTCGGGGTTGAATAACCTTTATGCCTTCGGAATGCAACTGCCTGCGCGCGGCGTTGCCGCGGTTAGTGTTGCTATACGATTTGACTTTCTTCTATTATCCGCTGCCGCTCTGCCCATCTTG
>ERZ1106963.215-NODE-215-length-89837-cov-14.626417_pt1 | contig 89837 bp, 79 predicted proteins | sample MGYA00403681_ERZ1106963 | MGnify/ENA primary metagenome ERZ1106963 (study PRJEB35170, sample SAMEA104062407) | human gut metagenome | biome: human gut; feature: human-associated habitat; material: faeces | place: Denmark | collected 2012-05-03 ...
ACGGCGTAAAAGCATTGGTTCTTGCGTTGCCTGTGAGCTTTTTGATTCATTGTGCCATCTACTACTTCATATCGTCGGGTATGACACCATTTGCTTTTTATATCAACGGTGGTATTTATGCTCTTGCAGTTCTGGCGGTCGGTGCTATGGTATGTATCGCTATGCTGTTTGCTGTCAGAAGCGTATCAAAGGTGGAAATTGTAGAGGAACTGAAATTGAGCAATATGTAATCATTCAATCTAACAAAGCAACTGAAACAGAGGTAATAGAAATTGCGTAAAAAGAAACTGGTAAAGAGAGTTGCAGGCATTGCTTTGACTGTTGGTGTAGTTATACTTGCCATTGTATGTGTCGGTAAAGTAAATCGCATTCAGAACGAAAAAGATATTATTGGCACATGGAAGGATACAAATGCGGAGGAGGTATTTACCTTTCAAGAGAACGGGGAACTTGCTGTGAGTAAAGATATGCCCGATTCGGGTCTGTCCTGCGGTAACGCATCTTATGGTTTTTCTTACTCGGATATAATCTGCGTGACACAGGGAGATAGTAGTGTAGAATTTGAGATAGAAGTAGATCATGACGAATTGACAATCTTCTTTATGGGGCAAGAATACTTAGCGTTAGAAAGGTAATGGTAGAAACTCTCTTGTTTCGTAAAAACTGAATAGAATGAACAAACCAAAGGCGACTAACCGTAAAAAGTTGGTCGCTTTTGCTTTGCTCATTTGCAAAGCGGATGTGTCGGAAACGGCATATCCGAAAAGTGGAGAAATCCGATTTGACGAAATTGGACTTCTCCATTTTTTTGTGAAAGTCTCCGATGGAGAGTTTCGCAAAAACCGATGGACTGCAAATGTCGGCAGCTGACGATGTGAAGCAGTTTATCGGGCAGGAGTACAGAGGGCGGCAAGCCCTTTGTGCATGGGTACAGGGAATGCAATATCCCTGTGCAGGTCAAGGGCGGCAGCCTTGCCCAGTTAAGTGGCGTTTCGCCACTTAGTACTGGGTATTACTTGTCGCAAAATTGCAGCAAGGATGGCAGCTTCGCTGCCCCTTTCCCCTGCGGGGAAAATCTGAACGGAGGTTAGAAATGGTTTGAAATTAACAAGACACAACGGTCGCTCCGGCAAGCATGGCACTTACAACCCGAAGCACAATGACCGCACTTTTGATGTGAGCAACAGCGAACACATTGACGAAGAACGAGCCAAGCACAATGTCTATTGGGACTGCTTCAACGGCTATCGCACCTTTGCAGAGAAGCAAGTCCAGAGCGAGCTTGCAGACACTTTCGAGGAAGTGGAGGAACTGTTCTACTCCGCAAAATACGGTGCTTATGTCGAAGCACAGAACGCCAGAAACGATAAGAACAGGCACTCGGAACGCAACCGCACCACAACGGATTTGCTTAAAGACAAAAGGACTTGCCCGGAGGAAACCATCTATCAGATCGGAAAGATGGGCGACCATGTTTCGCCTGATGTTCTGCTGAAAGTCGTGACGGATTTCTTCGTGGAGATGGAACGGCGTTTCGGCTCTCATGTTCACATTCTGGATTGGGCATTACATCTGGATGAAGCGACACCGCACATTCAAGAACGCCATGTATTCGACTGTGAAAACCGCTACGGCGAGATTTGCCCACAACAGGAAAAGGCACTTGAAGCATTAGGCTTTGAACTGCCAGACCCCACCAAGAAGCAAGGCAGACACAACAACCGAAAAATGACTTTCGATTCTGCCTGTCGTGCCATGCTCTTTGATATTGCAAAAAGGCATGGTCTGCATTTGGAGCAAGAGCCGGAATATGGAGGGCGAGCCTATCTTGAAAAACAGGACTTCATTCTTGCCAAACAAAAAGAGCAGTTGGAGGTACAGGAGCAGAGATTAGAGGAACTGACTTTGAAAATCGAGGATGTGGAAACGCTGATTGATGATGTTGCCGATATTGCCTATGACAAGGCGGTGGAGGTCGTGACAGATACAGTCAGAGTGGAAACCCACAAGGAGGACATTCGGCTGATTGAGGAAACAAAGACATGGCTTCAATCGCCGGAACGCAAAGCACCGAAGAAAGAGCGTGACTATGCAATCAGCCGTTTGGATGGCGTGATTGGCAAAATCAAAAATGCCATGCAGTCTGCATTGCAGAAAATCCAGTCCAGACTTCTTTCGCCGGAGGTCAAGAAAACGAGCAAAGAGCAGATTAAGGAAAAGGTCAAGCCCTCCATCCTTGCCAGACTTGAAAGAAACAAGGAACTGGCAAAACAGGAAAATGAAGCGAGACGGAGCGAACACCGTCCGCACAAAAAACAGAATATGGAGCTTTAAGGCACTTGCCATTTTCGATTTGAGAATGACAGGTGCTTTTTCCATTTTGGGAGGTTGATAATGAATGTATTTGAAGCAGTAAAGCAGTCGGTCACGACAAGGCAGGCGGCAGAGTTTTACGGCTTTCGTGTAAACCGAGCCGGAATGATAGCCTGTCCGTTTCACAATGACCGCACACCGAGCATGAAAGTGGATAAGCGTTTTCATTGTTTCGGCTGCGGTGCGGATGGGGATGCCGTTGACTTTGTTTCCCGACTGTTTGAATTGCCGAGCAAAGAAGCCGCTATGAAACTGGCTGACGATTTCGGTATCGCTTATGACCGAAACGGCAAGCCGTCCATCGTGGCAAAAATCCGAGAGCCTACCGCCAAACAGAAGTTTGAAGCGGAGGAAAAACGGTGCTTTCGTGTGCTGTCCGATTACTTCCACAAGCTCCGAGCGTGGGAAAAGGACTATGCACCGAAGCAGCCAGAGGACGAATGGCATCCGCTATTTACAGAAGCCTTGAACAAGAGAGATTATATTGAATATCTCCTTGATATTTTGATTGACGGAACACTTGAAGATAGAAAGGCACTTGTAGCCGAGCAAAGAAACGAGGTGATGAAACTTGAACGAAGATTTGCAGACAGCCGCCAGAGAGGAAATTCGAGACCGATTAGAACTGACACAGCAAGGTAAGCCTGCGAATACCGCCATGAATTACAAGACGGTATTTCAGAATGACCCTCTACTGAAAGGTGCTATCCGCAAAAATCTGTTGACGGAACGCACCGACATTGTAAAGCCGCTTGGTTGGTATCGTGAAAGCTCCACTCTGACCGATGTGGATATTAAATATCTGCTTCTCTACTTTGAAGAACACTACGGCTTGACGGTTGAGAAGAAAATCGAGGATGCCGCATTGGTTATTGCCAACGAAAACCGCTACCACCCTGTCTGCGATTTTCTGAACGGCTTGGAGTGGGACGGACAGGAACGCATACGCTTTTGTCTGCACCGCTTTCTTGGGTCGGATGCCGATGATTATACCTATGAAGCCTTGAAGCTGTTTCTGCTTGGGGCAATCAGCCGAGCCTTTAAGCCGGGGTGCAAGTTTGAAGTCATGCTATGCCTTGTCGGAGGGCAAGGAGCCGGAAAGTCCTCTTTCTTCCGTCTGCTTGCGGTCAAGGACGATTGGTTTACCGATGACCTTAAAAAGCTGGATGATGAAAATGTGTACCGCAAAATGCAAGGGCATTGGATAATCGAGATGTCGGAGATGATAGCCACAGCCAATGCAAAGAGTATTGAGGAAATCAAGTCCTTTTTGAGCAGACAGAAAGAGACCTACAAAGTCCCCTATGAGACACATCCGGCAGACCGCAAGCGACAATGCGTGTTTGGCGGTTCGTCAAATACTCTGGACTTCCTACCCCTTGACCGCACAGGCAACCGCCGTTTCGTGCCGGTCATGGTTTACCCCGAAAGAGCCGAGGTGCATATCCTCGACAATGAGGAAGAATCCAGAGCCTACATTCATCAGATGTGGGCAGAAGCAATGGCGATCTACCGAAGCAGAGACTTCAAGCTGCGGTTTAGCCCGACAATGAATGAGTATCTGAAAGCACATCAAAGGGAGTTTATGCCGGAGGACACCAAAGCCGGACAGATACTTGATTATCTGGACAGCTACACAGGCAATGCCGTCTGCTCCAAACAGCTTTACAGAGAAGCATTGGGGCATGAGTATGACGAGCCGAAGCAATGGGAACTGCGAGAGATAAACGACATTATGAACAATGTTGTCAAAGGTTGGAAGTCTTTCAGCAATCCGAGACACTTCCCGAAGCCGTATCTTCGTCAGAAAGGTTGGGAGCGTGAGTTGCCCGACAACGGAGAAGCTGACAACGGAGACGGAAGATTTATTCCTCTCTCCGATGCGGAGCTTGAACAGATGGAACTGCCGGAGGGATGGCGATAGAAAATTGCTATCCTGTTGTCAGCTTGTTGCCGAGCCGGTTGTCAATCCCGTTGTCGGGCAAAATCCGAAAAAGCCTTGTCAAGACTGGACTTTTCTCTCTCTGACAACCTTGACAACCAAGATTTCAAAGAAAAAGTAAATAGTAAGCAATAAGAGCCGCCCGATAAGATAAAAGGTTTTTGAATGTCCGTTGTCAGGACTTCGTTGTCAGCCTTTCCTTGTCGGGCATTTTTCATTCACAGGAGGTATTGAATGACAGAAAACAGAAACACAGCAGCACAGACCACCACCCAGCACACCGCACCCACCGTCAGAAAGCAGATAAACGGCACGACCTATATCGTCCGTGTCCACTTCAACGAGAACGCCAGAGAGACAATGGAGGACAAAATCAAGCGTCTGCTTCGCAACGAGATTCAGCAAAATGTAACTTGTTTGTGAATTTGATGAAAAAGTCCTTGACTTTTCGTCTCTGGCGATACAGCAAAATCTATCCTTATTTCTACTGCGGTAAGATTGCAGGCGTTCAACATTCCCGAAGTTATGGACTTGACCTGCTGTGACAATATTCACCTTGAAATGATAGGTGATGAAAAGACCGTTATGTATATCATTATTCCGTCCTCAGACGATACTTTCAATTTTTTGGCGGCTATGATGTACACACAGCTTTTCGATGTTCTGTATGACAGAGCAAATTTTAAGCACGGCGGCAGACTTCCTTTTCACGTCCGCTGTCTGCTGGACGAGTTCGCAAACGTCGGTACTATCCCTCGATTTGAGGAACTTCTGGCAACAATGCGTTCTATGGAAATTTCAGCAAACGTCATTATACAGAACCTTTCGCAGCTTAAAAAGATGTATAAGGATAGCTGGGAAAATGTACTCGGTAACTGCGACAGCCTGTTATTCTTGGGCGGTCAGGAGCCGACTACTCTTGAACACGTTTCCAAAACGCTGGGCAAGGAAACTATTGATACCCGTTCCCATAATCGTACAAGAGGCAGAAACGGTTCTACCTCTGAAAATGACGGTATCTTGGGACGTGAGCTTATGACAGTGGACGAGCTGAAGGTTATGAAGGATAACGAGTGTATTCTGTTCGTTCGTGGTATATATCCGTTTTTCTGCATTAAATTCGTGATTGAAAAACACCCGAATTACAAGCTGTTGGAGGATTGGGACAGGAATAATGCCTACCTGATAAGTGACATAAAGACGGTGCAGTACGGTTATTACGATGAGCAGGAAAACGAAGATTTACATTCCGAACCTATTGATGATTCAGAAGGCACAAGCGGCAATGTCGTTACCAAAACGGAAATAACAGACCGTAGAACTTCAAGTGAAGAAGCTCTCGACCAAGAATTTGAGCAGTCTGTCACCATTGAAGATATAATCGGCAATCAGGTGCATACGTTCATCGGTGCAAAGGAGTTCCCAAAAGACCCGAAGCACGGCTTTGCGCCTGCAAATCTTGATAATACCGAAATGGTAGTAACGGCAGAGCCGAATTTGAAACCGCCTTTTACAGAGGTAACAGACGAGAGCTATCTCGACAGTTTTGATGTTATTTAATTTTATGGAGGAGTTTACATATGAGAAGAATTATTACATTTATCAAGGACAAGTTCGCAGATTTCAAGGCTTCTATCAAGAGAACGCAGATTAAGATGAAAACCAATCTCAAGGAAGATTTCACGCCTAATAATCAGCTTACCGACGAACAGCGTGAAGCAAAGAGAATGCGCTCAATCAGCAGAATTACAACAGGTATTATGGCTGCAACAATGGCGATGTCCTGTATGGGCATTACCTGTTTTGCGGCTGACGGAGCCTCTTCCGAGGGTGTTGAAACATTTAACACAGTAGTTGAGTTTATCGTTGACTGGGTAGCAAGAATCGGTCTTGTTATCGGCTTCATCGGTGCTGTTCAGTTTGCAATGGGCTTCAAGGATGATTCTGCTGACGGTAAGACAAGAGGTCTTATGTGCCTTGCTTCAGGATTCATCGTATTTGCTGTTGCAAAGGCTTACGATATGTTTACGGTATAAGCCTTTCGGGAAAATCCCCTGCTTATGCAGGGGGAGTTCCTTTAATATCAGCGAAAGGAGCTGACTGATTGAATGATTGAATGGGAAACCGTTGAAGGTTGGGTCAGAACTTGGCTCGATATGATTAACTATACATTTGATAATGCAATACAAACGCTTACAGTTTCTCCTTTTGACAGCAGTATTACGATAATTGACACAGCAATGACAGCAGTAGAGGGTGTTGCTCTTGTGCTGGTATCAATGTTCTTTGCGATACAGCTATGCAACGACGCAATGTTATTAAAAATACAAAGCTACGAACAGGTTTTCAAGCTGTTTTTTAAGTTTATTCTTGCAAAGGTAATCGTTCAGAACGCGAGAGGACTTATGGGGATTCTGTTTAATGGCTTTAATTCCGTAGCTGCAAGTCTTGGCGATTCAAACTATGGCTTTCTTTCGTCCTTTGGTACAGACGCATTAATATCACAGCCTTTGGATGCAGGATTTTTAAACCTAAATTATCTGCTGAAATATATTGAAACAATGCCGACATTCCTTATTTTAATGGGAGCTTGTTGGGTAATCAATCTTATCCTTATCGGCAGACTTTTTGAAATTATCGTATATACTGTTATTTCACCAATTCCGCTTGCGACTTTCGCAGGTGAAGGCTGGCACGATAGTGCAAAGGCTTTCATCAAGAGCTATGCGGCTGTTTGCTTGCAAGGACTAGTGGTAATTGTTATGTTTTATGCATTTTCACAGGTGGCAGCATTGTTGGGAGGAACAGATACAATGGGGATTACAATAACAGCGCTGGCTTTGGCATTGGGTGTTGCGAAAAGCGGACAATGGGCAAGGCAAGCTGTAGGTGCTTAAATTTATATAGTGGAGGTTAAAAAATGAATTTACATAGTGAATTGAAAAAGGTAGGAGTATCTCATAATTGTTCGCAGTGCTGCCGCAGTTGTTGTGGTCGCAAGGAAGCGTGTAGGGAATTTTATCCGAGCAATATGAGCGCTTTTATGGCTTATATTGTTGAGAGCCTGCGTGATATTGTTCCGCAGAGCAAGGACAGCAAGCTGAAAAGACATGTCACAAGTGACTGCAAATGTTTCGATGATGGTGTTACAACACTTGACGCATATTATGTTCAGCTTATAAATTCTGTACTTTCTGAAATACGCAAAGGCAAAGCCGATTATGTTTTCAATTTTGAGCAGATAAAGGATATAATGCGTTTTGAACCAAGAATAACCGTCAGATACATAGCTTACGCAGAATGCTACGAAATACGAAAGGCAAAATGACTTTATGAAAATTCACTATGAGGATATTTACTCCATTACGATGATTATTGCAGGAACATTATCCCTTATATATGTTATCTGCAAGATTGTTGAATGGACAAGTTGAAAGGAGTTTTTTGAATGAATAAGAGATGTATTGTTGCTATCGTTGCGGCTGGAGCTGCTGTGCTTACAGGTGGTATCTGCACGGCAGTATGTGTAATACGCAAAAAGAAGAAATCATGACTTTGATATAGGAGGTAAGTCCGATGATGACAAATGCCATTATAATCGCTTTTCTCGCTGGAGGAGCTGGCGGATGTGTGTATTTCGTCCGTTCACTCGTAAAGCTTGATGAAAAGCTCAATTCACTGTATTGGGGGGATGGCAGTTATGATTGAAATCCGCATTCCGAAAGAGATTAAGAATTACCGAGAAAAGCTGTTTTTCGGTTTAACACTTCGCCAGAGTATTTGTGCAGGTGCTGCACTCCTGATATGTGTTCCTCTGTATATCTTCGGTAATAAGTTTCTGCCGCAGGAAGCGGTATCTTGGGCAGTAATCCTTATTGCTGCTCCGCTTATGATGGCAGGCTTTTTCAGATATAACGATATGGTGTTTGAACAGTTCGCTGTAGAACTTTTCTATCATCATTTCACACCTCAGAAACGAGTGTATTCTTATGAGCCGCCGTTTATGGATTTCAGAAACGCATACATTGCTGAGGAACTTGCGGCGGAAATCGAGGAAAAAGAGAGCAGATCTGCTTTCAAAAGATTTTTAAGAAAGGCAGGTATCAGGCGTGGATAACTTTGTTTACGAAGAAGAAATTTTGCTTGACGAGGACGGAGTTCCCGTTGAGATATATGCCGATGAACCCGAAGAAACTACAAGGGTATGGCAGACAGCGGATACAGAAACGCAGGGAACAACAGCAGAGCAGATGATGTATTTTACCGCTGAAAAAGTAGAGAAATTAATATCAATGGAGGTAAATCGTGATGAGTTCACACAGACAGAAGAATTATCCGTACAGAAAGAGACAGAAGTGGCAGTTACAGCAGTGCCGGAGGTTTCCGAAGAACCAGAAGCCGAGGGAACAGAAACAGCAGTATCGTCAGTTCCGTCGGAAACAGGGGTAAGCGAAACGGCTACAGAGGTCACAACTCCTGAATCTGTTACTTCTGCGGTAACATCAGAGATTGCTGTTGTTCCCGAAGCTCCCGCTGAAACTCCTAATCAGAGTAATAGCATAATGGCTTTTCTGCTCCTTGCTGGTGTGTTTGGTGCGGCAGTTGCGGCAGCAGTCTTTTATATGAAAAACAGCAAAAAGAAGCTTGCTGATCCTAATGATATTTCACAGCTTTCAGCAAAGGAACGTGATTCGCTCCGTCTTAACAGGCAGAAAAAGAAAAAGCCCAAGAAAAAGCGTGTAAGCAAGAAGCGAATTGTGCCGAAAACGACACAGAAAACACTTCCGTACAAGAGGGTTTGCGATGAATATATCATCAAAATTGATGATAATAAATTCAGCAAAACTTACCGTTTTGAGGATGTGAATTACGCTATCGCAAAGCAGGAGGAGCAGGAAGCAATTTTCCTTGCGTATTGTTCTGTGCTGAATAGTTTTGATACATCTGCGGATATTCAGATTACGGTACATAACAATCGTGTAAATAAGGCAGATTTCAATAAAATGGTGCTGCTGAAGCATAAGGGTGACAGCTTCGATCACTACATTGACGTTTACAATGAAATGCTGGTTGAAAAGATGGAGCAGGGACAGAACGGTATTATCCGTAACAAGTATCTGACCGTAACGGTTCAGGCGGCAGACTTGGAATCGGCAAGAGCTAAGTTCGCTTCTATTGATTTGGAAGTTATAAACGCTTTTAAGAAAATCGGATCGATTATAACTCCTCTTACCTCACATGAGAGAATGAGTATCCTTAAAGATATTTTCAGAGGTGTAGATGAGGAAATTCCTGTTCTGAGCAACAAGGATTTCAGCAGACAGGCTGAGAGAGCGTATTGCTGTCCCGATTATTTTGAGTTCAAGAAGGACTACTTTATGTGGAACAACAAGTATGCCCGTACAATGTTTATCAAGGATATGCCTGCAAGTCTGAAAGATAACATTCTTACAGATATTGCAAATACAAACCTTGATGTTATGGTGTCGGTGAACGTTGCTCCCGTTGACCCCTACAAGGCTCTGAAAATCGTTAATCACCAGCTTACCTCTATGAGAGCAAATAAGCTGCAGGCAGAGAAAAAGGCAATTCAGTCGGGATATACTTCCGACGTTATCAATGAAGATTTGAAGCACAGCCTTATCGAAGCTGAGGAGCTGCTTGATGACCTTCGTTCAAAAAATCAGAAGATGTTCCTTGATAACATCATTATTATGGTAACAGCGGATGATTTTGACGAGCTTGAGAACAATACTGAAACCATTGAAGCAGTTGTAAGAAAGCATATCTGCTCCGTATCAACACTAAAATTTCAGCAGGAAAAGGGACTGCAATCAGTTCTTCCTCTTGGCAACTGTACGCTTAAAATCCGTAGAACTCTTACAACAGAGAGTACAGCGGTATTCCTCCCATTTGCTTCAAAGGAAATTACGCATAAGAACGGAATGTATTACGGTCTGAATACGCTTTCCAACAATATGATTATCTTCAACAGACTTATGCTGAAGAATCCCAACGGCTTCATTCTCGGTTCGCCCGGCTCTGGCAAGAGCTTTTCGGCAAAGCGAGAAATGCTGAACGTATTTCTTGCAACGGATGATGATATTATCATCATTGACCCTGAGCGAGAATACACAAACCTTGTGGAAGCTCTGAACGGCGAAACGATCAATGTTTCACCTGCGTCCACAAACTTTATCAATCCCCTTGATATGTCAAAGGATTATTCCGATGATGAAAGTCCTCTCATTATGAAGTCCGACTTTATCCTCTCATTCTGCGAGTGTCTTGTAGGTAAACAGGGACTTACGGCAAAGGAAAAGACTATCATCGACCGCTGCCTTAATATCACTTATGCGGAATACTTGCAGGATTTCAACCTCGAAAAAAATCCTACTCTTATGGATTTCTATGAAATTCTCAAATCTCAGCCTGAAAAGGAAGCGCAGGGACTTGCACTTTCCTTTGAGCTGTATATCAAGGGTAATCTGAATGTGTTTGCACACAAGACCAATGTGAACACAACCAACCGTGTTGTTTCCTACGATATTAAAGACCTCGGCAAGCAGCTTAAAACGCTGGGTATGCTGATTGTTCTTGACTATGTATGGAACAGGATTACTGAAAACCGTGCAAAGGGCAAGCGTACTTGGATTTATATGGACGAGATCTACTTGCTCTTTGCCAATGAATACTCTGCGAACTTCCTCTTTGAGCTTTACAAGAGAGCAAGAAAGTGGGGCGGCATTCCAACAGGTATTACACAGAATGTTGAAGATTTGCTGAAATCTGAAACTGCCCGTTCTATGCTGTCGAATACGGACTTTGTTATGATGCTCAATCAGGCTACAAGTGACCGTATTCAGCTTGCAAAGCTTCTGAATATTTCGGATAATCTGCTTGGCTATGTTACCAGCAGTGAAAGCGGACACGGACTTATCTGCTGCGGCGGTTCTATTATTCCTTTCAAGGATAAGTTCCCACACAATGAGCTGTATGACCTTATGACAACGAAACTGGAAGAAGTGCAGAAAAAGTAAAGGGGCGATGAAATGTCGGAAATCAAGACAAACATTCAGAGTTCCGAACCTGTAATACATTCACAGAATAAAGTGGTTCATAATTATGCGGAGCAGTTAAAATCGGCAGTTGTATCTGCCGACCACAAGAAAGCTATACTCCGTGAAATGCAGTTGGAGCTGACAGCACAGCATTACCGCAGACCTGAACATCGTTCTGTTGCTTGTGAGGTTACTCATAATTCCTCTGTGAAGCTGGAAATGAGTTCACAGCCAAGTCTGATACAGACAGGCGGGCAGGTTTCTGCCCCGTCTGTTCAGACAGCGGTTGACAACAGCTTTATAAAAACTCGGCGTAGTACAGATTTCATAAAAACCTCTACACTCACCTATTCCGATGATGTGAAAGAAATCTTTAAGGCTTCTGAAAATCTTGATGAAAAGATTGCTAAAGCCAATAAGCTGTGGCAGAAGAAGGTGAAATCCCATGCTCTCGGATTAAAACAGCGAGGTTTGAAAAACAAGAAATATACCTTTGCAAAGCTTGACAGCGAAGGCTCTGAAGCTATTGAAATGGTACAGATAGTTCAAAGCGCAGGCAGTGCCGTTTCAAAGGCTGGAGGTATGATACGGACAGCCGTAAAAAGCACCTCAAACGGTATTGGCAGTATAAAGACGATGGTTAAAAACGGCGGTGTGAAGCTGGGTTCAAGAAAGGATATTTCACGAATAGCAACATCTGTCAAAGGGAGCGTAGCTAATATCGCAAAGGATACCGGACAGCAGCTTTTGAAAACCAAGATTGATAAGTCAAAGATTACCGATACGGGAAGCGAGGCTATCAAGCAAGGTCTTACCGATTTGCGTTATGTCGATAATGCAAGAAAGGCTGTTGTTAATACCGCTCGAACAACCGCAAAGGCAGGCTATGCGGTTAAAAACCTCCCTAAGAATGCCCGTGCAAAAGCACAGGAAGCCAAGAACAATGTGAAACGAGTTAAAGAAGCTGCAAAAAAGACAGCGGCTACAGTAAAAAAGGTTCTGACATCAAAAGTGTTCTGGATACTTATGCTGGTAGCGTTGCTTGTTTTACTCGTGGTCTTGCTGATAAATGGGATTATTACAGTAATATGTTCTGCTGTCAGTAGCTTGTTTGCTTGGATGTGTCCCGATGGTGATACCTCGGATGAAACGATTAAGAATAACATAGGGACATATATTTCACAGATACAGCAATGCGAAACTGATATTCAGGCAGAAATTGATGCTGTTGTAAATAGTTTAGCTCCCGAATACCGTTATGATGGTACGCAGATACAGGGCTTAAATCAATTCGCAAATAGCAAGTTGCAGTTATATGACTACAATGCTGTTCTAGCAGTTCTTGCAACGCAGAAATATCAAAAAGTATTGGAGGGCGGTACGGATGATTTTTATTTTACCGTTGAAGAAATAAGGGAAGCTGTAGAAATGTTCTATAGCTTTACATATTACTATGGGTACGATTATTGTCCTAATTGGGATTGCTCTCTTGATGAAAACTGCTTGCTTAGTCTTTCAGCCAATAGTTTTGAAATATCTGGAATAAGTTATAATTCTTATTACAATTATTATGAAGTTACAATGCATGGACCGACTTATGAACATGCTTCAAGTATGTATACTTATCTTGAAATATATATGTTGGAGGGTGGAACCATTTCGGGTTCAGGGTATGCAGATGTATCGGGTGGGATGTGGTCTATAACCTACACAATAAGTACGGACGCTTATGTACAGATTGATTGGGATGAGTTCTATCTGACAGTATCAACGGTGTATTGTAATAATTCTAACCACTGTTATATGTACGGCGGCGTATACAACTATGATATCGAAACGGTAATGCAGAAAGCAGGATTTGATGATGAGGAACGAGAAATTTTTGAAATTTACCTTGCACAGATTGAAGCTATAAATGGAGTGTGATGCAATATGTTTGACTATTTCAAAAAGATGAAACAGACGCAGCATGAAGCAGAGGAAAATGAGCCACAGGAGAGCAAGCCTAAGAAAGATATTGTTTTTATAATTATCCTCATTATGTTCGGAGCAATAATTGCAGTAGGCTTAATTACGGGTATCAATGACCTTGCCGGTGATACGGCGCAGGATACAAACCTTGTTTTTCGGTTCAGCGTTACTGACGGAATTATTCTTGGTGGTATTACAGTGGCGTACATAGTTACCCATATAAGAAAGGGGCGAAAATGATTGGCGGATAAGGAAAAGAAATTCACACAGGAACTGGAACGCTGCCGTGCGAATGTAAAAAAGACAAAAGAACTTATTGAGTATCATAAAAATATGCTCAAGATCTATGAGAACAAAGAAGCAGAACTTATGTCAAAATTGGATGAAGTAAAAATGAATTCTCTATGCGTGATGATTAACAAAAACGGTTACGATATAGATTTGCTTCGTGAAGCAGTGCGGCTTGGCGATTTCAGTGCTATTCTACAGCAGAAAAAAGAAATTATTTCAGAGTCAGAGGGTATAAAAAGGGAGAAATCCATCCTCAATGATGAAACATAAACTTCTATTTTAAATGTTGAGAGGAAAATCAAGCATGAAGATGATTAGATTTGAAAATGTATGCGACAGTATCAGAGAAGCAATGTTTCGTTTCTATATGGAACAGACTTGTTTTGACAGAGATGTATGTGTAGAGAAAATTGAAAAGCTTGTAGACAGGACATTTGACGCTATGAGTGAAATTCCTAATACTAATCTTACGGTCGGTAATATTCCACGTTTTGCTGTTATGGCTGATGAGTATACAGAGGAGATTCTTCCAATGTATATAAAAAACAGCGATATGCTTTATACCGAAGCTGTACAGCTTGCTTCATTTGTAACGGATGGGTATTCTTCGGATAAGTCTGTGGGAGCATACACGGCTCGTGGGTATGACATTGTATATGATTTTACAAGTGGTAAGGTAAAGCTATTGTATTTTGTTATGACAGATTGCAATGATATGCTTACGCTATATCGTACTGAAACTGACTATATTGAGAAGTTCTCTTGTTACAAGTTTACAGAGATTTTGTATTCGCAGATGACAGAAATGCTGAAAAATAGCATTTTTGTTCCAACACTTAATGTTTTTATGGAGGTATGCTGATATGTTCAGACTTATCATTTCAGAAAAGCCCTCGGTTTCCGCTTCCATTGCCTATTGCATAGGTGCAACGGAAAAGATTTCCGAAGGAGATACATTCTACTGGCAGGGCAATGGCTACATTGTAACCAACGCTCTCGGACACCTATTCGGTATCGGAATGCCGGAAGATTATGGTTGGGGAAAGTGGGAGCTTGAAACACTTCCTCTCATTCCGCAGGAGTTCAAGCTGTTTCCGCTTAAGGGTTACAGCGGTCAGATTAAGCTGCTTAAAAAGCTCATCTGCCGTGACGATGTGACGGAGATTATTAACGCTTGCGACGCAGGACGTGAGGGCGAATGTATCTTCCGTTACATATACAACTACTTTGGCTGTAAGAAGCCGACAAAACGCTTTTGGATTTCCTCACTTACCGACGAAAGTATCAAGCAGGGTATGAAGAACCTGCTTGACGGAAAGGAAAAGGACAATCTTTTTGCGGCAGGCTTCACAAGAGCAAAGGCTGACTGGATACTCGGTATGAGCCTTTCACGTCTTTACAGTATTGTAAATGATGACAGCCACAAGGTTGGCAGAGTTAAGACACCTGTCCTTAACATTGTCGTAAACCGTGATGAAGCGATTGCGGCATTTACAAAAAGACCGTTTTACAAGGTAGTCCTTGAAAACGGCGCTGAATGTGAAAATGTTTTTGATACCGCAGAACAGGCAGAAGCGGTGAGAGCAAAATGCAGCGGTAAGATTGCTGTTGTATCTTCCTCAAAGACAGAGCAGAAAAAGGAAAACCGTCCTTTGCTTCACAGCCTGACCTCCTTGCAGCAGGAGGCAAACGATGTGTATGGTATGACCGCTGCCGATACGTTAAAGTCGGCACAGAGCCTTTATGAAAAGAAGCTCCTTACATATCCTCGTACAGACAGCAGTTATCTTTCGGATGATATGATACCGCTTGTTGAGAGTATCGTAAAGTGCCTTGCGGGATATGACGGTGAGCGTGTTCAGCGTTTACAGGAGCAGGGACTTATAATTGATAAGCGTATCATCGACAACAGCAAGATTTCGGATCACCACGCTATTATTCCAACAAACCTCATCGGCAGGCTTGACGATGAGAAGCTGGACGATAACGAACAGCGTATTGTAAAGCTGGTAATCAACCGTTTCCTTTGTGCCGTTGACAAGCCGTATATCTACTCCGAAACAAAGTACGAATTTCTTGTTGAGGATGAGATTTTCAAGCTGACGGTTAAAACTCCGATTGAATGGGGTTGGAAGCAGTACAAGCTGTCCGAGCCTGCGGAGCTTGATGAGGATACAGACAAAGTGTTGTCGGTACTCTATTCCGAAAACGCAACCTTTACCGCAGATAACATTGAGGTAAAGCAGGGCGAAACAAAGCCGCCGAAGCATTTTACAGAAAGTACACTTCTTGCGGTTATGGAAAACATTGACCGTCTGATTGACGATAAGGAGCTGAAAGGCTTTGTCAAGGAACGTGGACTCGGCACACCAGCAACAAGAGCTTCCATTATCGAAGAACTTATTGCCGCAGGATATATCGAGCGTAAGAAGAAACAGCTTGTTTCAACAGATTACGGCAGAGCGTTTGCTTCTTCTGTTCCCGATAATGTAAAATCGGCAGAGCTGACCGCACATTGGGAACAGGTGCTTTCCGATATTGAAAACGGAAACGGCAATGCGGATATGCTGCTTGATGAAATCAAGAACAGCGTTTCGGAAATTATTGCTTTTGAAAAGAGCAGAGGCAATCGTGTCAAGGTTACACGAAAGGTAAGCGTGGGCACCTGTCCTCGCTGTGGAAGTCCTGTTATAGAAAATAGCAAGGCTTTTAGTTGCTCCGCAGGGCGTGACAAGTGTGGATTCTTCATTTATAAGCAGGACAAGCGTATCGGCAGAAGCTACAGGGCTGACGAGATTGCGGAACTGCTTTCAAAGGGCAAAGTTACGCTGAAGAATTGCACATCATCAAAGGGAAATAAGTACAGTGCGGTATTTTCTCTTGAAGATACGGGCAAGTATGTGAACCTCAAGATGGAGGAGTTTGTGGACGGTAAGAAAAAGCGTGGTGCATAAATTAAAATGCGGAAGCCCACTGCCAGTTTAGCTTTTGGGTTTCCGCAGTAAAATCATTTTGAGTTAGAGTAGTTATAATGAAGTATCATAAAAGTTACGATATTTCTTTATAATTGATTGGGCAAATAAGTATCCTGTCATATCACCCTCATCACCCAACTTCATATCTTCTTCAAGATTGCGAGCAACAATACGATAAACTCCATAATAGAATGAATTATAAAACATATTTTGAAAGTCAGACATACATTCACTAAAGTCCGTGGTTACACCTCTAACATCAATATAGACATCTTGACCTCTATATGTTGCTTTGCAAAATACATGTCGCATATAATCATCATAATCTCTTATTTCATACACTTCATATCCAAATTCTTTATGTAAAGCCAAAGCAAACAAGTGGCATGAACCATGTAGAAATATCCAAGCATCTGTATAGAGATAGTCCATTGCATTTTCATCTTTACATTGGATTTTTGAATATCCATCATTTGTAATCCTATTTAGGCTTTTTGAAACATTATCTTCCAAATAGTGTCCTTTATGAAAATGGAACCAACCGTTTGGCTGCATTGTGTCATTGTTCATAATAACGCTCCATTCGTAAATCTTAATTTATTATACTTTATTTTAAATATAATAGGGATATGGTGTTTTAAAATCATTTTCTAAAGAAACGAAATTTTTATGTTAAAATTTGAACTTATCTGTGTCAACTGGTTGGACAAGTTTCTTTGATATAAGCTGTTGCATGAACATTCTCTACGTTTTTCCATATAGAGTTATAAGCAAAGTTTTCCTGATGCAGTTCTATGTGTTAACAGAATATAAATGCAACACAGGCAACATCTTCTGAAATGGTAGGGGATTTGTGGGTGGCGAAAAATGGATATTACTGGCTTGAATATCTTTTCTTTATTTTTTCCCTTAAGCCTGTTTCGTCAAGTTGTTTTTGAACAGTAATGCTTTTTTGCACAATGTTTTGAATAATATAGTTTGTTTCTTCTTTAACAATATCTGTTATGCTTTTATCGTATGGAGTGGTGTCAAGGCTAATCTGAATATAACGTTTAGGTTGATAAACAGTTAAAAAAATCCAGCCGAGATATGAGGTTATAACACAATAATGCTGTTTTGTGGTAGTCGAAAATGAATAACCTGTAACACAATGTGAGAGCAATTCTATTTGGGGAGCAGTGTAACCTAATTCACAAAGTGAAAAGATGTAATTTTTAATTTCTGAAATATCTTCAGGCAATTGAAGCTTTTGAATATTTTCAATAAATGCAATCGCTTCGCCAAAAGATTGTGGTTCACCATTGGCGTAATTTGTAATAAGTTGTTGATCTATTAGTTCCTGTTGTTGAGGGGAGTGAGTTGAATTTAAATATCGTCTTATTTTATATTCTAATCTTTCAAATGCCGTTCTTTCAGATCGTTCTTTAAAAGAATCATACACGTATAGATCATCATATAGAATTCTCCACGATACGGTAAGTAAATAAAAGTTGATATTTTGCGTAATTGTGGAAGGAATTAATTTGTCGGCTGTATACTTATCTAAAAAGGTATTGCAAAAATCTCTTTCATATTTACTAAAAAATTCTTCGCAGTCATGACAAAGCATTGGCTTTTTTTCGCCATCTTGATATATTTTTTGTATATCGTCCATTTCTCGAAAACGAGAGTTTTTAAATGTTTTGATTCTTTTATATACAGCTTTAGGAATAAGGTGACTTTGCATTAACTGGATGTTTTCTTTTCCGCATAATGCACATGTACCCATTTGATTATTAGTTGTCAATTATTACATCCCCTTTAGTTTAAAAAATATTTGCTTTGGAAGAACCCCCAGCGAAATTTAGACCTATAAATCCTATGTTGATGGTAATTCCGGTGAATTTAATGGAGTTTACAAGTGCTTTAATGCCGTTAATAATCATATGGCATCCCCCCTTTAAAAGTTCACGTGGGTTTATGTGGTTCTTCCAAGGACCGTTGGGGTAGTCTTTCCAAAGCAAACATTTTACTATATTATAGCACGACTTCTCTAAAAATTCAATATTTTCCAACGGAAGGAGCGATATTTATTGTCAAGACTACAAACCGTTCGTGAAAACTGGACGGAAATAACAACAAAACTGCTTCGGGACAAACAAGAGCTTGCACATTTTCTGCGGTTTTCCGCAAAGATGTATAAGCAGAGTTTTTCCGACGCAGTTCTCATATATCAGCAGAATCCCAGTGCCACAAAGGTGGCAACTCTTGAAACTTGGAACAAGCTGGGCAGGCTTGTAAACAAGGGCGAACACAGTATTGCTGTGTTCGGTGAGGACAGCAAGTGCAAGCACCTTTTCGATGTTTCACAAACAAACGGCAAGCGTGTTCCTGAGCTTTGGAAGCTGACGGAGGATTTATCCGCCGACCTTACCGCCGTTATAAATGAAAAGTACGGAAAGGATTGCAAGAACATTCAGGAAACTATTGCGGCTGTTGCTGTGGACAATATCAAAAGCCGTCTGCCCGATATGCAGTATGCGGTAGGGCAGATGAAGCTGTCAGAAAAGGATATAACAGCATATCAGCAGTCGATTGTTTCAGCGGTACGATTTGTAATCGCAAACCGCTGTGAGCTTGACAGCGATATGAAAATATCGGGCGGTATTAACCTTAATGCCGCAGATATGTTTAAAGACAGCCGTGACCTTATCCGTTTCTGCAATATTGTAAATCAGTCGGCAAAGGACGCTCTATTGGAAATGGAGCGAGAAATTGTAAATATTCTTAAACAAAGGAGAGAACGAAGCAATGACATACAGATTAAGCCCGACAGGACAGTATCTTCCCGAAATCCAGTACACGCAGAACCCCAGAGAACAGGCACTTCTGAAAAAGCCGATAGGCAGATGGGGCAGAATGTGGCAGGAGTGGGTGAAAACGGAGTATCCCACAGAGGTTCAGATATTCATAATGGAGGGTCGTTGGAGCATAATTCCGAGGGAAATCGACAGAGAAGCGGAGAAACGCTTTCAGGAGATGGACGAACAGTACCGACAGCAGAATCCCCGTCCGACAGCGTTCAGCGAGATACAGGTTTGGGAGAAAACAAGAGTGCTGACGATAGAACACAGGATAATGGAGGAAATCGTGTTCAGGCTCAGAATGTAGTAGTCCAAAGTCTCATTGACAGATTTCTTCATGCTGACTTCAACCGCCGCCTTGACAGCTACGAAACGGCTGGTATGGTCTTTATGGACTACGCAGACACGGCGTTTGACCCTGTGCAGTTCTTTGACAGATTCCATTCCGACAGATTTTCCGATACGCATGCGGAGGAAATCAGAAACATTATCAAAGCGGCAATGCAGAGTCGTGAGTATGTTCCCGAACCTGTGTCAGAGGAAGAACCCGTTATCGTAAATAACGAGGTTGTGGAAACAACAGAGCTGCCGCCGCTTCTTGACCAAAATATCATAAACGGCATTATGAAGCACGACAGATTTTTCAAGGTCAAGCGTGATGAAATTGCAGAGTTCTTCAAGGAAAACGAGGATTACGATAAACGCTGTGAGTTTATTAAATCAGTTTTCCGTATGGAAGAATATACAGAGCTTGATGTAAATGATGTTCGTGCAGGCTACAAGGCAGAAGCTGACGGTCTTACCGTTTGGGAGGGCAGTTATCTTTCCCGTACAAAGGAGTCAAAGTTAAGTTGGGATTTGGTGCAGAGCTTTACCGCCGACCTTATCGACAAGGGCAAATATCTTGATGAAAAGCCGAAGCTTGCAGTTGAAGATGTAAAGCCGAGCAATGACCTGCATATCCGCAGTTTTTCCGAACAGGACGGACAGATATTTGCAGAGGTTGTGCAAGGTGAAAAAAGCTCCGTTGCTCCCGTAAAGCGTACCGATGAGAATATTCCATATATCGAAATCGGCGGTAAACCTCATAAGCTGACGGATATTCAGAACTACGATTTGGAGCAGTTTGAGATATTCCGTTCTCCTGTTACTCACGATGTCAATGGCTATTACGCCGATGATTTGGCGGAGGGTGATACCGTTAAACTTGACGGAGAGCTGTGGACGGTAAAATCAGCGACTACATATTCCATTTCTCTTGTAAATGACAGCGGTGAGAAGAATATATATAATTCTCCCGAAAGCAAGTGGCAGGAAACTATTACAAAGGCAGGCTTTGAGTTTGTTCCCGAAAAGGCACTTGAAATTTCCGAGCCTGTTTTTGCTGAACCTGAACCCTTTTACACACAGGGCGAACAGCTCACATTTTTCGGAGAGCCTGTTCCCATAGAGCAGACAGAAAAGAAAACAAGAACAAAGCCTGTGAATATTGCAGTATCCCATACTGCTCCCACAACGGATATGATAAATCACGTCCTGCGTGGAGGAAGTGCCGAGCCGAGAAGCCTTGAAAGAATTGTAGCACAGTTCCAGAAAGGCAAGAGCGTAGCTGAAAATGCCGAATTTCTCCGTAAGGAATTTGGCGAGGATGGCAGAGGATACAAGTATGCATTTCCCGATTTCAGCAGTGCCGCACTTGTGTCAAGCTGGACGGACAACACGGGAATTACGGTGGCTATAAGCAATACTGCATTTCCCGAAGGCAAAAACGCACATCTTGAATGGAGCGAAGCCGCCGAGCGTATCAGTGAAATGCTTGAAAACGGCGAATATTGTTCACAGGACATTATTGACCGTGCGATTGACAACGATATGAAGGATATTGCAGGCAAGCTGTGGTATCTTCATCAGGATTGCGAGGTAGAATATTTCATTCCCGATGAAATGTTCAAGGGCGGTTTTCCCGACAGCACAGAAAGAATTAAGGCAAGTCTTACCGATTCCGCAACCTTGCAGAAATATATTGACGGACTTGATGATTTAATCCGTCAGTACGAACAGGATAGAAATGTTCTGCGTTTCCATTTCCATAAGCCGAAAGAGCTGCTTTCTCGTCTGAAAGATTTACAGCTTCCGAAGCGTGATTTTATCACAAAATCAGATTTCAGCTATGAGCCTAAATTCTTTGTGACAGAGGACGAAAAGGACAAGCTTTTGACAGGCGGAAGCGGTGTGCAGTACGGTAAGTTCCGTATTGAAAAATTTTTCAAGGGAGAGCGTACCGAAAAAGAGAAGATTGCTTTTCTGAAAAACGAATACGGCACAGGCGGACAGGGACGGTCAGGCTTCAACGAATGGCACGACGCAAAGGGTATAAGCTACAAGAAAGGTTCGATGTCAACTCCCGATTGTGAAACGTTTCTGAAATGGAACGAGGTTTCACAGCGTATCGACAGACTTATTGCAGAGGGACGATATGTCACACAAAAGGACATTGACGAGCGTATCAAGGACGCAAAGCGGACTTTAAAGTACAAGACTCCCGATGATGATTACAACAGGGCGATGATTGAACAGGCTAAAAAGGTTCTTGAGGAATACGGGGTTTCTCCCGACGAAGAACCGAGGCAATCACCACTTCAAAAAATCATTGCAAAAGCGGAAGCAGAGGGTATTCCCGTAGAGATTACAGACGAGCCTGCAAAGGAACGTGCTGTATTTATGGATAATCGTGATGAAACATATATCGAGGTTCAGCAGACCGAGGGCGGTGTAGAATACACAATTTATGCTCCTGACCTTACTCCTATTGACGGCGGTGAATGGGAAATGGAAGAAGCAATGGAGCTGGACGAAGCTGCCGCCGCACTATTGCAGACTTCAACCTATGCTCTTACCGAAATTTCCGATTACGATAGATTTATCGAAATTGCAGACAGAAATACGGAGATTGATGTTCCTGCCGAGCTTGCAAAGCTGAAAAATGAGGCTTTTTCTGCACCTTTGCAAAAAGCTGAAAATCCGAAGCAGGAAGAGCAGACAGAAACTCCGACAGTAAATGCTCCCGAAAAGATAACAGTTACAAAGAACGAGCCGAAAAGTGGCGTCCCTTACACCTACCATTTTAACGCCAATGATGTTGTGACAGGCGGTGCAAAATCAAAGTTCAAGGCGAATGTTGAAGCAATACAGGTATTGCAGAAAATAGAAGCCGAGAATCGCTATGCAACTCCCGAAGAACAGTCGGTTATGGCAAAGTATGCAGGATGGGGCGGTATTCCGCAGGCATTTACAACAGACAGAGCCGCCGAAAGTTTAGGCGGTAATTTAGGCGAAGCTGCACCAAGCGGCTGGAAAAACGAACAGAAACAGCTCCGTGAACTTCTCACACCCGAAGAATACAAGGCGGCAAGAGCTTCAACGCTCACAAGCTTTTACACACCTCCGGTCGTTACCGACGGTGTATATCAGGCACTTTCGCAGTTCGGCTTTGAGGGCGGCAATGTCCTTGAACCGAGTATGGGTGTAGGCAATTTCTTCTCAAAAATGCCTGAAAATATGCGTGATAATTCCCGCCTTTACGGTGTGGAGCTGGACAGCATATCGGGCAGAATCGCACAGCAGCTCTATCCAAAGGAGCGTATCCAGATTAAAGGCTTTGAGCAGACTTCCTTCAATAACAACAGCTTTGATGTTGTTGTAGGTAATATCCCTTTCGGAGATTACCGTGTCAGCGATAAAGCCTATGATAAGCATAATTTCAAGATACACGATTACTTTGCCGCAAAGTCTGTTGATAAGGTGAAGCCGGGTGGTGTAGTTGCACTTGTAACAAGCAAGTTCACTATGGACAAGCTGAACGAAAAGGCAAGACGATACCTTGCTGAACGCTGTGACCTGTTGGGAGCTGTCAGACTTCCGAATACTGCTTTTAAGCAGAACGCAGGAACAGAAGTTACTACGGATATTCTGTTTCTTAAAAAGCGTGAAACAATGACTGTCGAGGTTCCCGATTGGGTTCATATGAGCGAAACGGCTGACGGTATTCCTTGTAATAAGTATTTCGTGGATAACCCCGATATGGTGCTTGGCACTATGGCTTGGGACGATCGAATGAAGGGCAAGTACGGCGATGACAGCAGAGTGACAACCTGTGTTGCCGATGAGAGTATTCCTCTTTCGGAACAGCTCAAAGCGGCTATTGCTAAAATCGAAGGCAGCATTGAAACTGTCAGAGCCGAAGAAAAACAGCGTGATGAAGCTGACATTATTCCTGCCGACCCGTCGGTACGAAATTTCACACATACCGTTGTTGACGGAAAACTGTATTTCCGTGAAAACGAAATTATGACGCGGGTAGCCGAAACGGGCAAGACCCTTGACAGAATGATGGGTATGCACAAAATACGTCAGGCTGCTATGGCAGTAATCGACGCACAGGCGGCAGGTTGTTCCGATGAGGAACTGAAAGCACTCCAGACTGAGCTTAATGCCGTGTATGACAAATTCAGAAAGGCTTATGGAAATATAACGGACAGCGTGAATGAACGCTGTTTCAGACAGGACGATGATTTCAATACCCTTGCGGCACTTGAAATCGTGGACACAGAGAAAAAGACGGTAGAGAAAGCGGAGATTTTCTCAAAGCGTACTATTCAGCCCGAAGTCACTGTAACAAAGGTTGATACTTCGCAGGAGGCATTGCAGGTATCCCTTGACCGCACGGGCAGAGTGGATATTGCATATATGTCACAGCTTGTAGGCTGTGAGCCTGAAAAGCTGATTGCTGATTTAGGCAATGACATTTTCAGAAATCCCGCCGCAATAAAGGATGATGAACCGCTGTCGGGATATGAGGAGGCTTCCGAATATCTTTCGGGCAATGTCAGAGAAAAGCTGAAAATTGCAAGAGAATATGCAAAGCATATCGACAGCGGTTTTGAAAAGAACGTTGCTGCTCTTGAAAAGGTTATCCCGAAGAACCTTGAAGCAAGCGAAATTTCCGTCCGTATCGGTGCGAACTGGATTGATGTTGAGGATTACAACAGATTTCTGAAAGAATATACAAAGGCTGATACAAGTATGTTCGGACACCCCGTAACCCGTACAAAAATGGGCGAATACAAGATTGAGGGTAAGTATCAAGACCACTCCATTGCCGCAAATCAGACCTACGGCACAAGCCGTATGAGCAGTTATCATATCTTTGAAAATCTGCTCAATCAGCGTGATGTGGTTATCCGTGACAGAAAAGAGGTTGACGGAAAGGTATATTACGAGGTCAATGCAAAGGAAACCCAGCTTGCAAAAGAAAAGGCAAGACAGATGAAGGAAGCCTTTAAAAGCTGGGTATGGGAAGATATTGACCGCCGTGAGAAATATGTTGAGAGATACAACGAGCTTTTCAATGCAATTCGTGGCAGGGAGTATGACGGTTCACACCAGACCTTTCCCGGTATGAACCCTGCTATAAAGCTGCGACCACATCAGGAGAACGCTGTACTGCGTGGAAAGTTGGGCGGCAATACGCTTCTTGCTCACTGTGTAGGTGCAGGCAAGTCGTTCGAGATGATTGCAACAACAATGGAAAAGAAAAGGCTGGGACTTATCAACAAAGGCTGTGTTGTAGTTCCGAAGCACCTTACCTTGCAGATGGCAAGCGAATGGATGAGATTGTATCCAAATGCAAAGCTGCTTGTTGCCCGTCCCGAAGATTTCACAAAGGACAACCGACAGAAATTTATCGCCCGCTGCGTAACAGGTGATTATGACGCAGAAATTATGTCTTTCACGCAGTTTGAAAGAATACCGATGTCAGACCAGTACCGCAAGCAGTTTATGGAACGTGAGCTGAACGAAATTATGGACGCTCTTGAGGAAGTCGATGACACCGACAGAGTTTCCGTAAAGGCTCTTGAACGTCAGAAAAGGCAGATTGAAGAACGTTTGGAAAAGCTGTTGTCCTCCAAAAAGGATAACTCCCTTTGCTTTGAAAAGCTGGGATTTGATTACCTTGTCTGTGATGAGGCTCATAACTACAAGAACTGCTTTGTTACAACAAAAATGTCGAACGTGGCAGGTGTACAGACAACAGCGGCGCAAAAATCAGAGGATATGCTTATGAAAACGCAGTATCTCAATGACAAGTACGGCTGCAATAATATCCTTTTTAGTACCGGAACTCCTGTGAGCAATTCCATGGTAGAGTTTTACGTTATGCAGAGATACCTCCGCCCCGACCTGCTTAAAAAGGCAGGCTTGCAGACCTTTGACGATTGGGCGAGTACATTCGGTGAGGTAGTATCACAGCTTGAAATCAAGCCTGCGGGCAACGGCTTTCAGATGAAGAACCGTTTCAGCAAGTTTGTTAATATCCCTGAACTTATGCAGATGTATAAGGAATTTGCGGATATTCAGACCCCCGATATGATTAAACTCCCTGTGCCGAAGCTGAAAACAGGAGAGCCGATTGTTGTTACAGCAAAACCCGATGACAGACAAAAGGCATATATGAAAGAGCTTGCGGCACGTTCCGAAGCTATTCACAACGGAAACATTGACCCGTCGGTTGACAATATGCTGAAAATAACGCACGAAGCAAGGCTTTTGGGACTTGATTCACGCTGTATTTTCAAAGAAGCAGAGCCTACTCCCGACAGTAAGGTTATGAAGCTGCTTGATAACCTTGAACAGAATTACCGTGACACTATGGAACAGAAAGGCGTGCAGATTGTATTCTGTGACATTGCAATCAACGAGGATTCGGAGCATTTCTCGGTATATGAAGCAATCAAGGCTGACCTTGTGAAGCGTGGCATTCCTAGAGAGGAAATCTGCTTTGCGGGTGACGCACAGACAGATAAGGCAAGAGCCGAAATGTTTGAACAGCTCCGAAAGGGTGAAAAGCGTTTTATCATCGCTTCGACCTCAAAGCTGGGAACAGGTGCGAACATTCAGGACAAAATTTGTGCTATTCACCATTTGGATATTCCGTGGAAGCCTGCCGACCTTACACAGCAGGACGGACGAGGAATACGACAGGGCAACAACTTTGACGAGGTAGGTATTTATCACTATCTGACAGAGGAAACCTTTGACGCATATATGATGGGCATTATCACTAACAAGGCAAAGTTCATCAATCAGATTATGACATCAAAAGACCCTGTGCGTGTTTCCGAGGACGTTGACGAAATGGTGCTTACATATTCACAAATGCAGGCAATCGCTTCGGGAAACCCTATGATTAAGGAGAAAATTCAGCTTGACAATGATGTCGCAAATCTGAAAAATCTTGAAACAGAGCATAAGAAAATGGTGTTTTCAATGCAGGAGCTTGCGGAACGTAAGCTGCCGCAGACCATTGACAATTATGCGGATTTGCTCCAGAAGGCAAGCGGAGATTTAAAGGCGTTTCAGGAACAGCACCCTGACAATGCCGAATTTAAAATGGAAATCGGTGGTAAGATTTTTGATGAAAGAGCCGATGTAGGCGAGCAGATTGAAAAAGCAATCATAAAATGCTCAACTACAGGAGAGAGCGTAAAGCTGGGTAAGTATTTCGGCTTTGATGTTTCCATTGAGAAAAATCCTGCTAACGGTAATTTCTTCAACAGCGGTACTCCTTGTGTTGCGGTATTGCAGGGTAATTTGAAATACACTTCCGAGGTTTCACTCGGAAACAATGTGGGTAATGTCCGTCGTATCGAAAACCTTGCAGGCATTCAGATAAATCAGAAAATTCAGCAGCTTTCCGCTAATCTTGATAAGGCGAAAAGCGACCTTGAAGAAGCAAAGGCGAATGTCGCAAAGCCTTTCGGACGTGCGGATGAGCTTGCAGAAAAGCTAAAGCGGCTTGAATATGTAAATGCACAGCTCAGTACAGACAAAAATGATGATGAGCCAATTCCCGTATCGGATATTCCGACAGAGAATGAGCCTGTGCAAGCCGCAAGTGTGGTGGTTGCTATGCCTGTTTCCGCATATACGGCGGACAAGATAAATCCTAAACCGCAGACTCCGCCTGTTCCTCAGAATAACGCTCCGAAGCCTGTGTATAACAAAATGAAACGATAATAAAACAAGCAGGACGATCAATGTCCTGCTTGGATAGGATTATTCAAAATAAGTGTATGACTCGGAGGCGATTTTCTTTCCGTTATCATATAGTATCACCGTGTTACGGTAAGGTTCATCATCATTCCCAAAGGAACGATATTTATCACGAGTTCTTATTGTAATCACGATTTTTTGAGAACCATCGGTTTTCTCTGCATGAAAACATTCATATTCGTCAGTAGGATCATCGCTCTTTTCGCATTCCATGATCGTAAAATCCTTTTGATGTGCAATATTTGATATAGGTGTGTGGGATTCTTCAAATCCCTGAATTTCATTTAGAATATCGTTATAAAGTGACATATGATTTCTACTCCTTTCGAGTGTCTATTTTATCTTATTATACATCATGCAGAGTCAAAAATCAAGAGGAGGTTTTAAATGTTTTTGAGAAACAGAGATGAGAGCATAGATCAGCTTTCGGAGATGATACGTCCAGAGCTGCTTCGCAAGGCTATTACACAGGGGTACAGTGATGTATCCCTGTCAGTAATGGCTGATTTTAAGCCTGCGTATGCTGAGATGATTATAAAAAGCAGTTACAAGCCTGAAACGATAAACAAGCTGACAAATGCTTATATGGAAGATAAGCTCAGTATGGACGATATGTTCCGTGTAATAGATTATACCGAACATACAACGAGAAACGAGCCGTATGTTGACGCATTTCTTGAAAGCGTCGGCAATAGTGTTTATCACGAAACGGCAGCAAAGGCTTTTGCGACTGTAAATTTTGAAAAGTGTTCATATAATACGGCAATAGACTATATCAAATCGGAAGCGTTTTATCCTACTGATTTTTCAAGTTTGTCTGTTACTGATAATGTGGCTGGAGAGCTTCATAGTATGGGCGTTCCCTTGCGAGCCTGCGAGGGTTTCAATTACTGTTATGATGTTACAAACCTCAATGAAGCACTCGGTAATGGTGCAGCAATATTTGTTGCTGATAAAGAGCTGGCAGTTAAGGTAAGCGAAATGATGAAGCTGCCCGATTGGGAGCAGTTCCGTGATGAGGTCAGATATATTATGGGACAGAATATAGGGGAGCTTACGGGCGAAAAGCTGTCAGAGCTTCGTTTCGATTACATTACCGAAAATTACAGCGTAGCTTTATATGATAAGGTAAAGGCTGAGTACGACAGCTTTATTACTGACATAAAGAAAGAATCTGCCGATGTAATTGTGGAGTCTGCATACGAAATTGTGACAAAGGACGAAATCACGAATTATTGTCAGGAGTACACACCGAGGCTTACCGAACAGCAGTATGAAGCCTTGCTGTCAAGCAAAAATACGCTTCATGAGGTTTATGAGCAATGGTGCAATAACGGTGAACTTCACGGTCTGGAGGATATAGGCATTGCACTTGAAGAAACTGCCGACAGAATAAAGGTTTCTCTTGACCGTGAAAGAGAAATGAAGCAAGCGGCGGTTGACAAGGTAATGGAAGCTGCTCCCGAACAGAAAAAGGAACAGGCGGTAATGCCTAAAAGAAAATCAAGATAGGAGGTATGTTCTATGGTATACACAAGAAAAGGATACACTCCCGAAGAAAGAGCCGCCTATAACGCACAGAAACAGGCGGAGATGGACGAAATGATAAAGCGTATCGACGAGGGCGTTAAAGCGGTATTTCAGTCCGACAAGTACAAGGAATATCTCAAATTCGCTTCAAAGTTCACCGACTATTCCGCACGAAATACGCTTCTTATAAATTTACAGCGTCCCGACGCTACTCTTGTAGCGGCATACGGCAAGTGGAAACAGCTTGGCAGACAGGTTGAACGAGGTCAGATGGGTATTGAAATTCTTGCACCTGTGGCATACAAGACAAACCAGGTGCTTGAAACGGAACGTCCCGCCGTTGACGAGTTCGGCAATCAGTTATATAACCCTGACGGAACAGAGAAAATGGAAACGGTTGAAAAGCCGATGACAGGACTTGCGTTTAAGAAAGTCTATGTTTTCGATGTTTCGCAGACAATCGGCAAGGAGCTTCCCGACCCTGTTACTGAACTGACGGGAGATATAGACAGTGCAAGAAAAGAAGCTGTCTTTGCGGCTCTCAAAAAGGTTACGGGTATTGATATTGAGTTTAAGGACATCAAGGGCGGTGCAAAGGGATATTACAGCGCCACTAACAATGAAATTGTAATCAAAAGCGGTATGAGCGACGCACAGACCTTGAAAACTGCCTTTCACGAAGCTGCACACAATCTTTTGCACGACCCTGCAAAGGATATTGTAACAAACAAATCTCCCCGAAACGAAAAAGAGGTTCAGGCTGAATCCGTTGCCTTTATGGTAGCGGAAAGGTTCGGCATTGATACCTCGGAATATTCTTTCCCGTACATAGCTTCTTGGAGTGACGGAAAACAGCTTGAACAGCTTAAAAGTGCATTGCAGGAAATACAGGAAGCGGCGAAGAAGATTTCTTCCGAAATCGAATCGGAGCTGCTGAAATTGCAGAAGCGTAATCTCACAATGGACGAAAAGCTGGCTGATACAGAGCTTAACAATATTCAGAAAGCGGAGTTTCTTATTGAAGATTGTGCCGACAGAGGTGTGAATTTTTCAAAAGAGGATACCGACAAAATTCTTGATTTTGCAGGTAATCACGAAAATATATCCGATACGGTACAGCTTGTAACGGATATGGAAGAAATTCAAAGACAGCGTGACAGCTACGGCTATGATTTTACATATATGACGCCGATTGACACAAAGGAAGCTGCCCTTGAATCCTATGACAGAGGTGAAGCGGTATATCTTCTTTATCCCGATAATACGGAGGGAATGGCAGAGTCACGCTCCGAAATTGAAAATTTTGAGGGATATTTCGGTATCGAAAAAGAGCCGAGTCCCGATGTTGTTCGTGAGCAGAACAGCGAGCTGATACCTGTTTCAAAGGAAATCGCCCTTGAAATGTGGGATAAGGATTTGGACGTATATGTTGACGGTGTTCGTGCTGAAAGCCGAGAAGATATTGAAAACGCTCCCGAAACGGCAAAACTGTATCTTTCAGAATTTCAGTACACAGCACAGCTTGAATTTGAAAAGTCCCAGCGTGGCTATGTTGACAGAACAGCCGAACCCGCAAGCAAAAATCCGAATGTTATCGGTAATACACCATACAAGGAGCTTGGTGAAAAGGGTCAGCTTGAATATTTCAAAGACCTTAAAACCCGTCACGCTCTGAACGTTGCAAAACAGCTTGACGAGGACGGTGTAAAATTCAGCGGACTTAAAAAGGGAAATGTTACTACAATAACCATAAACAAGGCTGATAAGGAAAAGTACGAAGCAGCTGTTGCAAAGGTCAAAGCAAGCTATTCCAAGAGTAAGGAGCAGGCTGCTGAACCGAAAGAGCAGAAGGTTAATGATAAAAAGCCAAAGGCTGAGCCTGTCAGCAAAAATCCCAACGTCATCGGTAATACCCCGTATGATGAGTTAGGAGAAAAGGGTCAGCTTGAATATATTACAAAACTCAAAACCCGTCACGCTCTGAACATTGCAAAACAGCTTGATGAGGACGGTGTAAAATTCAGCGGTCTTAAAAAAGGCACTGTTACCACAATTACCATTAACAAGGCTGATAAGGAAAAGTACGAAGCGGCTGTTGCAAGGGTCAAGGAAAGCTATTCAAAGAGCAAGGAACAGACCGCCGAGCCGCTTGCGGATAAAACTCCTGTTCCAAAGCCTGCACCCAAAAAGCCTGTGAACATAGCGGCTGATATTGACAAGGCAATTTCAGATAGCAATTATGAGTTGTACCGATATAACTTGAAACAGGCTGCTGCAACGGTTATTGAGGAACACGGTGCGGAAAAGGTAAGCAGAACCCTTGCGGAATATATTTCTCGTCACGATTACGACGGACGGATTTCTGAAAAGAACAAGGAATGGGCAAAGAGCTTTGATATTCCCGAAAACAGGTATCCTCCTGTATTCCATACGCACCCTGCTGTGCTGGATGGCTTCATCACAGAAGCACAGGTACAGATAAAGGCACTTGAAAATTCCGTCAGTCAGCCTGAATTACCCGACGTTTGCAAGGATAAGTTCCTGTTGCCTGTTGAACGTGTAGAGCTTCGTGACGATCATCGTGGTATTCCTGAAACGAAATACTACGATTCGTCAGTAAATGAATACTTTGTTGACGGTATAGGCTGGCTTGACAATGCCGCCTATGACCGTGAGCAGAAATTTTCAGAATTAAGTCCAAAGGACTTTTATGCAAAGGTTACTCAGATAAATTGTTCCTATGTTGATACAGAGGGAAGAACGGGGCAGATTGACGTTTCAAAAAAGGACTATGACATTTTGACCGAAAAGACCTATTCAAAGGAAAACAGCGAAGCATACAAGGCGGCGAAGGACAAGCTGGAGCAGAGAAAACGGGAAGCAGGGATAAAACCGAAGCCTGTTGAGTATTATGCTGTCCGTCAGACCGCTGACCGTAAATTTGCGGTAGCGACAATAAGTGCAGACGGACTTGTAACAGTTGCAAAGGCAGGTATTGCTACTATTGAGGAAGCTAAAAAGGCTCTGCTTGATATTTATAAAAGCAAGCAGAGTACTGTTAAGTGTGAATTTGTTCACCCGCAGACCCTTGACGAGAAATCAGCGGAGATTTACAGAAGTCAGACAAAGGAGCTTCCTGCTGTGACATATCGCATTACCCCTAACCCCGATAAGAAATCGCCCGATACTCACATCTTACAGGAGTATGTGAAAAACGGCGATGATACCTATGCGATAGGAAAGGTTATGGCAAAGGGAGATTATGAGAAATGCAACAGCAGGCTTGCAAATCTCATCAATCCTCCGAAGATTGAAGCACCCGTCAAGACTTTTGAAATCTATCAGATAAGACGAGTTGACGAAACCCGTGACGTAAGGTTTGAACCTTATGAAAGGCTCTTAAAGGCAGGCTTGAAGCCCGATTTCAAGACTTATGACAAGATGTATGAAGCTGACGTTTCAATGTTAAGCGGCAAAAGTACGGGCGAAAAGCTGGAGTCAGCGTTCTATGTTTTCAATCAGGAGCGTCCCGAAGATTTTAAGGGACACTCGTTAAGCGTTTCCGACGTGGTAGTGCTTGACGATACAGCATATTACGTTGACAGCGTAGGATTTAAGCCGCTGAAAGACTTTATACCGCTTGAAATTCAGCAGAGCCGTTTTCTTGATACGCTACCTCAGACCTTGAAGGGTATACCTGATAATGCGGTGGAGCTTGAAGCTGTTTCAGACAAGGCTCTGAAGCTGAATATACCGCCCGAAATTATCCGAGAAGCCTGTGATATGGTAAACGGCGGCGAAAGCCTTGATAATATGGCAAATGCTTATGAAGAAAAATTCACAGAGAAAAACGCTCCTGCGGAAGAAGCTCCCGAAATAGAGAAGCCGAAGCCGCAGAAGAAGCCGAAATTATGATTGGAGGATTGATAATATGATTATGATGAACAGCGTACTTACAGCCGAGGAACGTTATGTGTTGCAGTCCCTCGGCTGCAAGGATAAGACTCAGGCACTCTCCGTGCTTGGCGAAATGAAGATGATACTCCCTATTCGTTCGGAACTGTTCACGCAGGTTGTGTGCCTTTCTGATAAGCTGGAGAAAGAGAAGATTGATTATGCTTACGAGATGTCGGCGGTTGGGTTTAGGAAATGATGATATTAATTGACAAAAAAGACTGCGGTATCGTTATGATACCGCAGTTATCTATTGATAAAAGCATTATTCAGCACTCATTTGCTCATAAAAATTTATGAGTATATCTGCTTTGTCTTTCGGTAATCGTCTGTAGAAATCTAAAATTCTTTTTTCACCATCCGATAGATATGTTATATCGTTATTTTCAGTGTTGAAGAATTCAGAGAGAGTAATATTAAGACCGTCTGTTATAGCTTGAAGAGTTTTGATTGTAGGTTGTTTCTTGCCGTTTTCAAGATTGCGAATATGATTTTCCGAAACACCACTTATTTTCGACAACTTGTATACGCTTGTCTGTTTTAAATTTCTCCAGTAATATAAGCGTTCACCTATGTTCATTTTGACACCTCGATTCAAATTGACTGGTCGGTCAAACTCTAATTATAGTATACCCTAAAATTTTCCTTTTGATAACTTGTCTAAAGGGTTGATTTTTAAATCCTAAAGGTGTATAATGTGAAGGGTAGAAAAGAGGGATTTTGAGTTTACATTTAACGAATTTAGTGGTATAATCTGCTTTGTAGACCTTGTTAGAGACAGAACAGGAGGAGTAGAGGTATGCTGCATATTGCTGTGTGTGATGATGACATTAAGATGTTGGGCGAAGTTAAGCAGATATTGACTGATTATTGTAAGGCGAAAAAGTTAGCGTTTAAAATATCAGCATACTGTGATGGGACTGATTTATTAGCTTCAGAAGAAAGTTTTAGCGTCATATTCTTGGATATTGAAATGCAGCAATCTAATGGGATTGAGGTTGCGCAGAAGATAAGACGGATGGATATGAATGTTCCGATAGTCTATATAACAAGTTATATAGACTACTGGCGCAGAGCGTATAAGGTGCATGCGTTTGATTTTATTACTAAGCCGTTCAAGCCCGAGGATCTATATAAGGTAATGAAAGATTATTTAGCAGCACTGGATGATGCAAGTGAGGAGACTATTACGCTTCCCACTGACGATGGAGTAGTTTGTTTTAAAATGAATGATATATATTATTTTATGTTTGAAGCGAAGAAAAAGGTCTATGTACATACGGCTGATGGGCGAGTATTAGTTAGAGAGAATATTACCGACATCTATAATATACTGAATAAAGAAAGGTTTTATCAGACACGGCGTGATTGCGTGTTGAATCTTAAGTATGTGCAGAAAATTCAGAATGAGTTTGTCATTATAATGAAGAACGGAGATATGTTGCCGTTGGCGCAGAAGAAAAAAGATGAGTTCGTAAGAAAATTATCAAATGTTTTTGTGGAAACACTGAAAGGAAAAAATATATGAATGAAAATGTTATGGCAATAATAAGTCAAAGTGTAAGCACTACGGTGATGAATTTATTGCTATTTTTGTTTTATCGAAGGATATATGAGCCAAAATTTCAAAACAAGACAGTATATATATTTACTTTTATAGCTACTACTGCTTTATTTATAACAATAAATCAGATTTCTAATTTTTTAAGTGCACCGCTGATAAATACTATTTATTCGTTTGTGTACTTTAACTTAGCGAGTGTGGTTCTGTTTAAGTGCAAATTAAAAAAAACATTTATGTATAATTCGCTATATTTTTTGTTCTTGGTGTTCATTGATGTGCTTAGTGTTGCGTTTTGGTCTGTAATTAAAGGTGAAAATTTTCAATCGATTTTATCCAATGCGCAATATCTAATAATAAGTTGTATTACCAATATTTTAATAATGGTGTTGATGTGGCTAATATTTATATCGGTTCTTTCTAAAAGTGAATTAACGATCATAAAACGCAATCAGATAGTATTATTGGGTGCGTTTACAGCTTTTGCAGCTTTTGTTGAATATAATTTTGCTGTTCGGATAAATAATAGTAAAGATGGAATAATTGCAATTTGTGTTCTTTTAGGCTTTTTATTTTTAAGTATATTCCTCGTTTATTTTACAGGAGAAATTATAAAAGCCTACAATGCAAAATATGAATCTGAGTTGATGCAAGTTCAAAGTAAAATACAGTTTGAACATTATGCGGAAATAAATCAGAAATATGAAGAATCTAGAAGGGTTATTCATGATATTAAGAAACACTTGAGTGTACTTGAATCTTTAAACGCTATTGAAAGCAACAAAAAAGCAGGAGAATACAGAGAAATCATTGAAAATGAGGTAGACTCTTTGTTTAGTGGATTTCAGTGTTCTAATCAAATTCTCAGTATAATTATGAGTCAAAAAATTATGGTGGCTGAAAGTGAAGACATAAAAGTAAATACTGAGGTAGAAGATATTATGTTTGATTTTATTAGTGATATAGATATTACTGCTATATTTGCAAATTTATGGGATAATGCAATTGAAGCTTGTCGTAAAGTTGAGCTATCAGAGCGATTTATAAATATAATAATAGGAAGAGTAAATGACTTTGTAGTTATAAACTTTGAAAACGTCTTTGATGGGGTTATAAACGAACATGATGGAAAGTTGCTGTCAACCAAAGAACAACACGAAGGTGTAGGCATGTCAATAATAAAATCTTCTGTAGAGAAATATAAAGGAACACTTGTTATAGATCATGATGAAAATATATTTAAGGCTAAAGCATTAATCCCTTTGGCGTAGAGAAAAAGAGTTGAAATTGTCGTTTCAACTCTTTTTTTGGCATTCAAGGCGGTATTTTGGCATTCAGGGCAAATCTGTTGAAATTATACATATAATGATTTATACTGGAAGCACCAATAAAATTGAAAGGTGGTCTATGATCATGACAAAATCAAATCTCAAAAAGAAAATGGCAAGTATGGCAGCAAAGGTAGGTGTTAAGCAAACACAAAATGATTTCAATCAGGCTTGTGTAATGTTTATTTATCAGCCTAAGCAGCCAAGAGCGTTAAAAAAGAGAAAAACATCTTCTTGATTATATTACCATTGAACAGTACTGAATGGTATAATGATACGAGATTTTTGGAATTATGAAATTTTAATTTTTTCATATTTGAAAGGATTTTGATGATGAGAAGTTGTAATGTGATATTAGATCTTACAGAAGATTGCATGTTATGTTGTAGTTATTGTTACATTAATGGTGGTGAAAATCATCTGACAATGAATACTCAAACAGCATTAAACGCTGTAATTAAATTTTCAAAATCCTATGCTGACGGCAAAGTTCACCTCCTGTTTCACGGAGGTGAACCATTGCTTATGTTTGATAGAATTCAGGAGATTGTAGATTTTATCGAGTCGAACGAAATATGTAACATTGAACTTTATATACAAACTAATTGCATCGGAGTGGATCAATATATTTCAAAATATCTAAAAAAGAAGAATATACGAACCTGCGTAAGCATAGATGGTTTCTCTCCTAAAGCTAATGCAACAAGAAAATCAAAATCTGAAGATTCTGTTATAACCACCAAACGGATATTAAAAGGATTAGATCATTTATTAGAAGATGGACACGAAATCTCAACAATATGTGTTTTGAATAAAACGAACATTGAGTTCGTTAGTGAATATTTTGATGAATGTGCTACTAGAGGTATAAAGCTCATTTCAATGAATCCAATTATAAACCTCGGACGTTCTACTCTTCACGAAGAATTACTGTTAAGTAATCATGAAATTGCACAAGCGTACATATCAGCTATTTATAAGATCAATTCTTTAATTGAAAACGGAATCGATATTATGGAAAGAAATTGTTTTTATTATTTTCGTCGATATATAACAGAGAAACCAGAATATATGTGCATGAATACACCGTGTGGTGCTGGGAATTGTGTATTCGTTGTGAAATGCAATGGCGACATTTTCCCGTGTTCAGATTTCAGTTTTATACCTGACCTAAGATTAGGTAACGTCAATGAGGAAAGTCTTTTCAGCATAAGGAGAGGACAGTCAAAAGAATTACTTTATCAGCTTTACAGTGACAGGCTTGACAAAAACAGTAAATGTGTACAATGTCACTGGTATAAAAAATGTTCCTCTGGATGTGTTGCTCGCAAATTTTTGAATACGCAGCAAATTGGTGGTATTTTAGATCCTCTTTGCTCTATGTATCAGGAGCTGAATTCTTTTTTTCAGAATGAAGGCGATAAGTTGACACATTTCTTAAATCGAATTAAACCCAATTAATATTATTAGGAGGTAACGATGTGAATCGACTTCAGAAATACTTTTCTATATTGAAACTAACAATAAAAACTATTCCTGCTTGGTCGATATATACTATTTTTAATAGTGTTTTAGGAGTAATATGCAATATATTGGGTTCTGTTATATTGGTTGATGTTGTTTTGACAGGAATAAGCTCAAATAAAAGCTTTATTAACATTATTTTCCCTGTGTTTATAATACAAGTGATTATAATGCTTGGAGGATTTTGCACGTCAATTTATTACGGAAAAATTGACCCGATTGCTCGCCAGAAATTACATAAAAAAATAACATCAAAATTAATAGATAATGTAATGAAAACTGAGATGAAAAATCTAGATAATAGCGCTTTTTTAGATGGTTTTGAATTTTCAGTTAATCAGATTGAACGGGTTACGACTGGTAGTATATTTTTAGTTTCAAACCTTATTTCTAATATAGTTGGACTAGTTACTTCGATGATTTTTATTGGTTTTTTTAACTTGGAAATGGTTTTGCTAGTGGTTATTGTTGCTATTATATCACTTTTGCTGAACAAAGCATTGGTGAAAATTCAATTTAAATTCGACAATGAAGTCATATTACCAAGCAGAAAAAAGAGTTATGTCGAACGCACATATCACATGAAAAAGTTTGCTTTGGAAATACGGTTATATCCAATCAGTAAATTCCTTCAAAGTATTTATAATGATGCGGTTAACGATATTATGGATATCATACATAAATATGGTTTGAAAATTGGGGTTCTTTCATTTTTTAGATCTTATAATCAAGAGATTATTCTGTATTGGGGTTCTATGATTATTATTTTATCGAAACTTATCAGCGGAGCTATATTTGTTGAACCAATCAGTATAGTTCCTATAACTGTTGCGACTTGCGGTTTGGCTAATTATATTCTTGCTTTGACAGGTATTTTTAATACATTAAAAGAGAATGAGCTGTATTCAGAAAAGCTTTTTGAATTCATGCACAAACCAAACAACTATCAGACAAAGAAGCTTATTGCTAGCGACTGGATGCATGATATATCGTTTCATAATGTATCTTTTCGCTATGATGAGAACGAGAAGTTCTCATTAAGTAATGTAGATTTAAAATTTTCAGCTGGAGAAAAAGTGGCTTTAGTAGGCGCTAATGGTTCTGGTAAAAGCACTATCGTAAAATTGCTCTTAGGTTTATATACAGATTACACTGGTGAAATAGAAGTCGATAATGAGTCGATTTCGGATTTCGATATGTACAGCTTTAGAGAACTGTTTTCTGTGGTTCAACAGGATTTTCAGCAATATTCATGTACCATTGCTGAGAATATTTTAATGAATAGTGCGACAAAGAACGATGTAGTTAAAATAAAGGACGCATTGGAATTAGTTGATTTACATTTAAATTTATCAGATGACGAATTACTCACTAAACCACTCACATCGGAGTTTTATTCAGATGGTTTAATTCTCTCAAAAGGCCAATATCAAAAGCTTGCACTTGCACGTGTTTTTGCAAGTAACAAAAAAATTGTAGTTCTTGACGAACCAACTAGTGCATTAGATCCAATATCTGAATATAAAGTATTTAGCCGCCTACTTGAACATTTACATGAAAAAACCGTTATCATTATTTCACATCGTTTGACAGCCACCAAAAACGCGGATAAAATTTATATGATAGAAAATGGTAAGATTATCGAAAGTGGTAAACATCAGCAACTCATGGATTTAGGTGGTAAATATGCGGAGATGTATTCGTTGCAGGCCGAAAAATATCTGTAGGAGGCACACGCATGAAAAAAAATTCAATTAAAGATAGTATGTATTATATAAAATACATTGTTAAGTTTGATTGTATCAGGCTTCCAGGTGTTGTGATAACTACTTTGATAAACTCTTTTGACGACTGGTTTATGAAGGTTTTTGTTGTAAAAATGATTATTGATGCATTGCTTAATTCATTTGATTTAAATTATATATTATGGATGATTATCATTGCAATTGGATTTAAATCCTTAAAGACAATATATGATTCCTGTTGGTCATATTATACCAAACGCTCAGACCAGAAGATTGTATCGGGTTTTCAACATGTTGCTTTTTTAAAAGCTGCTGATGTTGATTTGCAGTGTTATGATGATTCTGATTTTTATAATGAGTATGTTTATTCTGTTCAGGATTCTTCATCACGCCCTATTTTGTTTATCAACAGTATTGCACAGCTGTTACAAACTGTTTTTACGGTTAGTTTTTCAGGCTTGTATGTCATTGTTAATGATCCTGTTTTATTATTTTTTGTTGTTATTCCAATTTTAGGCGATTCTTTCCTTAGAACAAAGATGAGCAAGGCAAGAGGCGAAAGAACCTCACTCATCATTCCTGAAAACAGAAAGATTGATTATGTGAAACGTATCAGTTATCTTAAAGAAAATGCGATGGATATTCGGACGACAAAAATCCATTTGGTTTTGATGAAATTACTTCACGATGGTGTTGATAATATTATTAATATCTACAAAAAATACAGTAAGAAATTTATCGGTATGTATTTTTTTAGTGATTGTCTTACTCATTTAAACAATACTATAGTAGTTTTTTATATTATTTATAAAATAGTTATTCTAAAGGCGCTTACAGCAGGAGATTTTGTTGCAATTAAAGAAGCTATTTCTCTTGTAAGCAGTAACCTCGGAAAAGTTATGGAGAGGGTGCAAGTTTTTCAGGAGCATAGCATTTACATAAGTCGATACAGGGCTTTTTGTGAATACGAGAACAAGGTGGTTTTCGGTTCTTATGCTCTGCCAGAGCCAAAAGAGTCTAGTCTAGAGCTGGGAATAAATCACGTATCTTTTTCTTATAATCCGGAAAGCGAAATACTAAATCAAATTGATTTTTCAATTAAGAAAGGTGAATTAATTGGAATTGTTGGTTCGAATGGTATGGGAAAAAGTACGTTGGTTAAATTATTGTTACACATGTATGATCCTACAAATGGTGTTGTGGAATTCAGGGGAATAGATATTAAAGAGTTACGTAAAGATGATTATTTATCAAAATTTGATACTGTATTTCAAGAGCATAATAGTTATGCTTTTACGCTTGCAGATAATATTGCTTTTATATCAGATTTATCGGATTATCAAATTAATAAAATGAAAGAAATATTTCACTCTCTTGGCATTGATGAATTTTCGGAATATGTTGATAAAGCAATTTCGCTCACAAAAGAATTTTCAGAAGATGGGTTGGTGCTATCGGGAGGACAGATCCAAAAAATTGCAATAGCCCGTGCACTATATCGAAACAGTGATGTGCTTATTTTAGACGAGCCTACCAGTGCACTTGATGCATTAGCAGAACACAAATTTATGAAGAGTCTAAGACAACATGCAAAAGACAAGACTGTTGTGTTAATCTCGCATCGCTTATCATTGGTGCGCAATGCTGATTGTATTTACTTTATTGAGAATGGGAAAATTTCTGAACGTGGAACACATGAAGAATTAATGAATCAACAAGGCAAATACTACGAAATGTTTACAATCCAATCTAATGCATATCGTGATTAGTTTGTCAAAATGCCAAATAATGGCTGTTGAGGCGCTGTTTCATCGCCTTATTAGCATAAAACAACACATATGAAAGGAGGTTTTGAACTATGCAGGATAAAGATATGTCCAAGAAAACCAGTAATGAAAGTGCTGAAACAATTGATAAATTGGTTCGTGAAATTGCGGAAACCAAAGACTGGTCTGTTTTGGTGCCTGATTATGATGAGGATGCTCTGATGGTGCATTGGACGAGCAAGAGTTGAGTGGACAGTTGGGGCATTAAACAAAGTGGTTGTATGCCCCAACTTCTTTTTTGAAAGAGGTTATTTTATGGTGGATGTTTTATTAGTTTCATTACCATCTTATTGGGGGCGTGAATACGTATATGTTGAAAATTATTGGATGATTGCTATTGCTCAATTCTTGTCTTCATATGGGTATACTGTATCAACAATAGATGCCTCGTTAAAGCAATATAAATTAATCGATGTGCAAAAAAGCGTTTTTCAGATAAAGCCTAAAATATTGGTATATTTAGTATCAAAAAAAAATTTGAACATCGTTATTCACGCTAGAAGCAAGATTACTGCAAATTACAATATTCTGATATGGGATGACTCGTTTAATGCGAGTGAGATGTGTAATTATATTCTTGAGGATGATAAAACAATTAATACTAAATTGGATCGTCTATTTGATTCGATATGTACAATTTTGCCTACTCCATACTGTTCTCAACTATATTCTAAGAATGTTTTCTTAGTAGGAAGGGATTGTCTTAAACAAGTACTTTTAGAAGGCGGCGAGTGTGAAGTCTTAATGCAAATGCCAAAGAGTAAATATTTTCCTTCCGATTATTATTTTTATGCAGAACATTTGTTGTTTGAGAAGAATGGTGAATACATACGGCAGGAGATCATCACTCTTTGTAGTGAATTTTGCCTGAGAAAAATAAATATAATAGCTCAAGATCAAGAATTATATATTAATGAAATTGACAAAATTCAAAATCTCTTGCAAATAAATGGCTTGTCTCATGTTAGGCTTGGAATATATATACAATCAACATTCATTACCAACAGAATGTATAATTTTTTGGTAGAAAAAAAGGATGTGCTTTATAAGATTACATTCTTAGGTAATAATCTTACCTCAACTCAAATAACAAGATTTCAGAAATTAAAAGAGTTTGATATTAAGATTAAAGTGATATTGGAGCTCTTTCATGAGCAAGCAACAACCCAATCCATTCAGTTTTTAATTGAAGCTATGAGAAGCGGTGATGTTCAAGTAGCTCCAACGGCACTTATAGCAGGTAAAACTTTGGATTTGCATTTGGTGCAAATCCAAAGTATACTGCGTACGTTATTTTTTAAAATATTTTTGCCATATTACAAAAAAATTATTGCATATGAAAATAATAAAAAGTATGAAATGAGAATTGGAAATTCACAGCAGTATTCAATTATACCTAAAATTGAAAAAGAGGTCAATATGTTATCACAATCTCTTAATGAACTTATTTTTAGTATATTGGAAGAGCTGTTATCCTATATGACATTAAACGAATATGAAACAGGAGATATTATCATTGCGATTTTAAAAAAATACGAAGATAGAATAACCGAAGTCGGAGGCTATATAGATGCTAATTTATTTAATTCATGCAGGATTCAGTAATAAAAAAATACCATATATAGGCGAAATGATCAGTTTGAATTATATGAGTTCTCTTTTAAAAGAGAACGGCTATAAAACCAAGGTAGTAGACTGCTATTTGGAAGGTTTTTGTCAAGAAGATATTATGATTCAAATCTTGCAAAACAATCCATCCATGCTTGCTATATCTTTTTATGAATCAAATCAAATCGAAGTCGTTGAGTTTGTTAGAGCATTGAGACTTAATGGGTATTTGAATGCAATTGTTTTTATTGGTATTTATGCAACATTAAATACCAAGTATTTACTTGATGAAATGGGTGACGCCAAGAATATTTGGTGCATACGCGGAGAGCCAGAAGAAGTGATTTTAGAATTCGCTGAAAAAATAAAGAAGGGAAGTTTAAATCTGAATGTAGATAAGATTGTTTATAAGGTGGAGTCTCTCTATATCAATTTAAATCATGTGAATATAGTGAGAGATATTAATACTCTTCCATATCCAGATTGTACTGTCATGGATCGAATGTACAAGAAAGAAAATGTTTCTGCATATATATTGTCATCTCGCGGTTGTTACGGAAATTGTTCCTTCTGTGTATTGAATATTTATAATTCTTGTGTAACTGGTTGCAACAATCAACCAAAATGGAGAGAACGTAACGTTGCCTCCGTTGCAGATGAAATGGAAATCTTGGCACAACGTTATCCTAATACTTTAATTAAATTTGCAGATTCAAACTTTATGGGCTGCAACCCGAATAGAGGGATAGAATTAAGTAAAGAATTGAAACGAAGAAACTTAAAAAGCAAATTTGCAATCGAATGCAGGGCAAATGATGTTGAAAAAGAAAATTTTAGGGCATTGAAGGAAGTGGGATTAGTATCAGTTTTTCTTGGAATAGAATCAGGATCGAACAATGTGTTGAAACGATATAATAAAGAGATTTCTATTCAGAAAAACCAAGAGGCTATTGATATTATTAGGGAACTTAAAATTGGCTTGAAGATTGGCTTTATTCTATTTGATGAATACTCAACTCTTAATGAATTAGAAGAAAATACAGAGTTTTTACATAAAAATAGGTCTTGCGTTTTTCATCCATATCGTCCTCTTATTATTGAGAAATACAGAGTGAATGGTAGAGATCCATTTCCTACGATGATTAAAGATGAAAAAGCTAGACTAGCATATGAAATCATCAAAGAAACTTGTCAAAAAATGCTCCCTTATCGAGCCACATTAAATAAGCATCGAAAAAATACTATAAAAAAAGACGCAGATTATAGAAATAGTGTTTATGCTATATTTGGAAAGTTTATTTTATTTGATAAGCATGGCATGGATTTGCTGTTGTCAATGTGTCGAGATTCTTCCAGTTCGACTATGCATATAAAAGCAGAGTTTATGACCTTTGTGAAGCAGTTCCTTGATGATATTGAGATCGATTTGAGAAAACTTGAGGTATATTAGGAGTTGAGATTATGATAGAACTTTTTATGACTATTTTTGATAAAAATATCTGTATTCATGCGGAAGATCAATCTGTGATTGGCGATGTTGCTAAAACTTTTGATTATTTTGTGTGTGAAAAAGAGGATTCATTCATCGATATTGACATTTATGTTGAGGAGAGTTCAGATAACGACTATCGTATTATTTATGATGGAAAACTTAGTGCTTGTGCCAAAGTGAATATTTACCCCAAAATGTGTGACATTATACGCCGTTCTTTGATTTTCAAAACAAACCTGTTTTGTTTTCATGCTGCTGCCGTAGAAAAAGATGGAAAATCGTACGTTTTTATTTCTACTGGCAACTCTGGAAAAAGTACACTATGTACAGCTTTGCTATTTAGTGGATACAAATTATTAACTGATGATACTTGCTGGATAGATCCGCTTACTGGTATTGTATATCCATATCCACTTGCTATTGGTACGCGATATAAGACCCTTGATTTATTGCCAACACTTCGCAGTATGGCAATAAAAACAACTTTTCCAGGAAAATTGATTTTACCTGTACAGACTGATTGGGTTTCATGTCCTTCAAAATCCTTTTCTTATTTTCTGTGGGAGCTTGATTTTAGTAGAAATGATTTCCAAATTGATAAAGCCGATAAAAAGGAACTTGTTTTTAACTTGCTTAGTCATTCTTTTAGTTATAAATATTGTTCGAATAAAAGCGCGACTTTTGATTGTCTTTTGAACGCTTTAGAAAATTGTAATTGTTACAGATTAAGTGGCAACAACTTGAGTGTTCTCCCTAGTCTGTTAGAAACAATAAAATGAGTACAATGTTATAGAATAAAGGTAGAGAATGCATAGAATAACAGATATTACTTGAAGATGTTTTAATCGCATTGTATTGCAAAGAATAACAGGATGCATATTGTGTAATATCTAAAGTTAAAGATTTTTATTAAAAAGTTAACTTCAATGCTGGTTACTATATAGTTTAGGAGCATGTGATTGGTTTTTACTCATATTGCAACATATATTTTCTGTATAATCGTATAATATTTAAATTTATTGCCGCTTTTTAGCTAATTCAGTTTTTACCTTGTGGTTGGTACTAATTGCGGCAGAATGGAGAACAATATGTCTCTAAATGTCTATCAGTTTGTCGATGAGATAGTTAATGAAAAATATAATATATGGATAAGAGGTGATAGTGATACTGGAAAAACGACTTTTCTTAAATATCTGTTTGATTGCGATGTATCCCATAATTACAAATGGATGCTTGGTGGATGCCATCCGGATAGGAGCGGGATATTCTATCATCAACTAATAAAGGATATTCTTAAGACTCCCTATGATTCCAACGCAACAATTGTTATTTATGTTGACGAGATCCTGAACCAACATGTAAAAAAAATCATGGAATTGAAGGATGAATTGAGATTATCAATACGCTTTGTTATTGCTTCTCATCACTTGCCACCTTCTGATTTTAAAGAATCATTTACGGTTTTTCAAATGGATGAGATATTACCTATTAAATTGTTAAGAGAATACATAAGAAAGAACTGTAATTTTACTATATCAATTGAAGAGAAACTCAGTATTTCAGATTGTTTCGTTATCATTGAACATATGAAAGAAATCAACTCTTTGAGTGATTTGATGAAGTTATATGATGAGAATTGTGTTGCAAGTCAAAAAAGAAAAAATGACAAAAAAACAGTTAAACATAGTATATGTATATTGCAGACTTCCGAATATGAACGAATCAATATTTATAAAATTAAGGAGAATGGATATGGGAACTAGATTATCGATTAATGATAAGATTATTATTTTATCAAACAATCTTGATGGCCGCTGGTTTGCTATATTAAATACATATAAATTGCCACATTGTCGGAATGTAGCGGTGAATATTAATTGCATTAGTGAATATGTTGGAATTAAACTTGGCCAAGCGCTAGTGCCAATTATAGAGGTGTTGTCAAAAAACGAAAAAAAAGAAACATATAATGAACTTCCGTTTCATCATCTTATTTTTAATACAACGTACAAATGTAATTTATCATGCAAATACTGCTATTTTTCAGCCAATTCGATAGGGGAATCTATAGATGCTAAAACAATAGAGCATTCTATCCGTAAGTGTCTGAATTATATCAATGATAACGCTGAGCTTACTGTGCTCTTCCAGGGGGGAGAGGCACTATTAGAATATGACACCATACGAGATGCACTTGAGCGACTTGGCGAGCAACCAAGGATTAAGTATCAAATTCAAACTAATGGTACGTTAATTACTAACGATATTATGAATTTTTTTGAAAAACATAATTTTCATGTATCTTTCAGCTTGGACAGTTATGTGCATGAACATAATAGTTTGCGAAGTAACAGAACACAATACTTTACAGACAAGATGTTTGATGTTTGTCAGATGTTTCAAGAAAGAAATATGGACTATGGAGTAATATCTGTTGTCTGTAAGAATAATATTGATGACCTCGTTAAAATGTTTCACGAGTTTGTCAAAAGGGGGATTCATACTTTTGCTTACAATTTACTATGGCCGATAGGGCGAGCAGAAACAGAGAATATGGATCAATCAGTTGTATCTACCGAGAAATTAGTGGAAACACTATCAGCTGTTTATAGTGAAATTTATCAATATAATATTGATTGTGGATATAAACCTTTTGAAAAATTCCGCGAACGTAATCTATATATGTTATGGCAACGATTGTTTTATCGTAAGCTTTCAAACTATATGTGTATGAATACACCATGTGGTGCTGGTGTTAATACGCTGACAGTTGACGTTAACGGTGAAGTCTATCCATGTGCTTTGATGTTGCCGTCGCTTGAAAGTGGGTTTAAGATAGGAAATATATATACTGACAGCATATCTTCTTTAATTCAAAAAGACAGCATCATAAAAAATCGTGATTTAGATTTGATTGCTCCATGTGTGTCTTGTGTCTATCGAGCAACCTGCTCTGGAGGTGGCTGTGGAATCGCATTTTATCATTTAGAAAAAAATATCAACGCAGTAAGTCTTTACTGTGATTACTATCATGAAATCCTGTCATTTATGATTGAACATGCAATGATTAAATCCAATATAAGAACGCTAAAAAATTTTTAGGAGTTAAAATATATGAACATTTTTATTGAGGTAAACAATTATTGTGAATTAAAATGTCGTTTTTGTATAGCTGACTTAGGGTATAAATATCCAAGCACAAACATTTCAACAGAGTTAATTGATGAAATTATTAATACATATCAAAATGATAAACATAAGGCTGTATTTATTACAGGAGGGGAACCACTTCTGCATCCAAAGATTGCTGATATTATACGAAATTTTGCTATAAACGGGTACTATACATATATCACAACAAACGGACAAAAATTCAGTGATGAAGAATTTGCTGTTAATTTCATGTATAGTGGTATTCACCGTATATCCATTCCAGTTTATGGCTGCAGTAATTCTGTGTATGATACTATGACAGGTGTGGAAAATTCTTTCAATGTGTTGAAAAAGGGACTGGATAATATTTTTTATATAAAGAAATATTATATGCCTCATATTAAAATCGAATTGAGATTGCTTATGGCTAAATATAATATTAAGCACAATATAGAAACCATTGAGTGGATTCATCAAAACTATCCCGAAGTTGACTATATCTCAATTCTTGGCTTGCAGCTTTCCAGTCGAACAAATAACTACGAACATATGATTGAAATTTCCATGACCGAAGCTGCTCCGTATTTGCGTTCTTGTCTGGTTAAGCTACGCGAATACGGCATTAAGTGTATAATTACAGGCATTCCTCTTTGTGTTTTAGGAGAAGAATTTTCTGATTTTTATTGTAAAAATTCAAAACCGACAGCATATAAAATTGAAATGTTTCCTCATCTCTCTGTTCAGCCTCATATAAAAAAGTTAGCTGATTGTGTATATAGAGAAGAATCTTCAAAACAAAAGTCGGTAGATATATGTAAGAAATGTCGTTACCTGTCAACATGTGAAGGCATTCAGGAACGTTATATTAAAAAATACGGATTTGAAGATCTGAAAGCCATCCTATAAAACGAATCTGGAGGATAAGAGGGATGAATGATTATCAGGAGATATGGAAATGTTTGATTGAGAATGTATTATCAAAGAATTATGATAAAGCTTCTGAAATATGGGAACCAAAAACACGAAAGGTTTTTTTGAAAAATATAAAGAAATTTCGGAAAAATTTTTGTTGTTGGAAAAAGGTAGAGTATGTAGAGACGACAAGTGATGATCATATAATTATTCGATGTTTGCATCCAAAGGGATTAATTGCCCGGTCTATTCTTGCATTTAATCAATATCGGTTTCAAGGGCATACAAAATACGGAAAATTGATGTTTTTGTTTTATCAATTCCTTTCTAAGGTCAGAGGACAGGGTTATAGCTATTTCCATTCATTTTGTGGAGTGTTGTTAAAGCATTTTGAAGTAAAAGCAAGAGAGTTTTGCAGCGAAGAGATCTTCAAAAAATTCACTGTGCATCAAGATGAAAATCAATGCTATATTGGATGGTCGTATGCAAAATCAATTATCCCTGAAAAAATTTGTTATCGATATGAATTTGACACATTTGTCTTTCTATCTGCCATAGACTATTCCTTACATATTTCAATGCTTGTAAAATTAGATCGTTATGTAAAAAGAATTTTGGAAGAAGGAGCTTTGACTATACCCAAAATCAATATTTATTTTCATGCCAAGTTGAATTCCTCAGCAACAGGGATTCCAAAATCTGTTTTTGTCGTGCCTGGAACGAATGATATATGTATTTATCATATTCGAATCAAATATGATACGTTACGTCATGAAATGCTTCATGCAGTTATTCACGCTGCAACATCAAGTTGGCCACCGTTATTTTTTAGAGAGGGTTATGCTGAATCATATGAACATAATTCAAACCAAATATCAATGATTAAATGTAAATATCCGCTTGTCTTTTTGCTTCATGATTCACTTTTTTTTGACTGTTCTGAATATCCTCCAATTCTTGCGGGTTTTTTAGTGCGTTATCTCATTTCTCAATTTGGTGTCAAAAAATTTTTTACGGTGTATCAAAATGCTGAAAATTCAAGCGTAAGATATACACTGAAAAAAGAATATGGATTAAGCATAAAAGAATTAAAGAAGCAAGCTATTAAAGCTTATCAATATGAAATGGATTTTGAAGAACAGTGAGGATGATATGATAACTTTGAAACAGAATGATGATTTGTTTAATTTAAAAAGGTGCTGCGCGAAATATTTAGCATTGGCACCGATATTTGAATGTCTGAACGTGAACAATATTCCTTATGCAAACATTAAAGGAGAAACTTTATCTTTGTATGCGTTTGACCAATATGGTCAACGTTCATATGGTGATATTGATATTTTAGTGTCAAGGAAAAACCTGCATGTGCTTGAGGCAGTACTGGCGCAAAATGGGTATATATCACCGTCAGTAACAAGGGAGGAAAAGGTTATGATGATTTCTGCTTCACATCAGACAGCGGCTTGGTATAAAATAACAAATCAAAAATTCAAGAGCGTTATTGATGTTAATTTCGATATTTTCTGGGGAGAACATATGGGGCGGCATATTGATATAGACCAATTTCTATCCGATACTATTGAAATGAAGATATATGGCGTGAAGGTTAGAGTTCTTTCTCCTTTGAAAGCTATGATACAACTCATTCTACATCATTACAAAGAAATGAATTCAATCTATCATATTGCTGAGCATGACTGCATTAAGGAAAGTATGTTTCGAGATGTTTATTATCTTTGGAAAAACAATAGTGATGCGATTTCATTAGAAAAACTATATGAATTGAGCTTGGAATACGAAATTATTCCATATGTTTTTTATATCTTGTATTTTACAAATAAGATATTTGATGACCAGAAGCTTTCACGGTATGTCGAAGCTTTTCATACACAAGATGGATTTGATTTGTTAGATTATTACGGTTTGGCAGTTCGTGAACGCAAATTATGGAAAGTAGATTTTCAAACTAGATTGAAAACAAATAAAATGTATGATTTGATCAAGGCTGATTTGACAGAAGATGATTTGATAAAATTGGAGCGAAATAGAAAGATTTTTGGGTGAAAACATGACAATTCATCATATAGGAATAATCACAAAGGATATTCAGAAAAGTATACTACAGTATGAAAAGTTAGGTTATACATGTTTGGGCGAAACAACATTGGATTATATTCAAAATAACATTGTTACCTTTCTCTCAAGTCCGGATAATAAACAAAAAATCGAATTAATTAGCCCAGCAAATAGGAATTCTACAATAGTTAATTTTCCTGCTGGATATCACCATATTTGTTATGACATATGCGATGATCCTAACTATTTGAGTCAATTCAAGAAATTAAAAATAGGGAAAGTATTTACACAACCAACAATAGCACCAGCTATAGAAAATCGTAAGATTGTGTTCGCTTTGCTTCAAGACGGAACCTTTGTGGAATTTATTATAAGTAGGTGAGTCGAATGAATGAAATGACTATAAGGATACTAGATGTTGTAAATAAATGCATTAACTCTAAAGAAGATGAGGATATGATAGAAATTGATAACACTCAACTTGATGATGATTTGGTTGAATTAGGTGTGGATTCGATAACGTTTATTCGTATTGTAGTGGAGTTGGAAGAATTGTTCGAAATTGAAATACCAGACGAAAAGTTATTAATTACCGAAATGGGAACTATCCATAAAATTGTTGAAGTTGTTGCGGTGTTAAGAGATACGGCAGAAGTGTAGGGTGTAATTATGCAGGAAGAGAAAAAAACCAATCAATTCATGAATATTAGTATCATTTCAAATATTATTTTAGAACCATTTTTGCGGTTATCTATAAAGCAATACTTTATTGAATGTGAAACCAAAATATACCTTATTCCATACGGAGAACATATGGAGCAAGAATATTTGACTCAGCTTTCAGTATCTGATCAAATAATTGTCTGGTTAAATCTTGAAAGTTTATTGCAGACATTTGGTTCTTCCACAAATTTTATCAAATTAGAAATAAAAGACATAAATAAGGTTTTGGAAATTTGTGAGTTTTTGTTTTCTGATATTACGCAAAATTCAAACGCTCAAATACTGTGGTTTTTATTTGAGGATTATGATACGAAAATATCTATCACAACGGGACATATATATGATTCTTTGGTTGATGAAATAAATTTAAAATTATCGAATCAACTTTCCAACAGAGTTGACTATATTGATTTGAAGAGAATGATTGCAAATGTTGGGATTAGCAACGCCTATAACCCTAAAGGTAAATGTCGCTGGAATGCCCCTTATTCCAAGGTGTTAGTTGATACTGTTGCTCAGGAACTTTATAAACAATATCAAATTTCAAAAGGATTTTCAAAGAAGTGTCTTGTATTAGATTGTGATAATGTTCTTTGGGGAGGAATTCTATCGGAAGATGGCATTGAAAATCTTCAATTGGGTAGCAACGGTTTTGGGCGAGTATATCAGGATTTTCAGCGCTTTGTTCTATCGTTATATCATCACGGAGTAATTCTTGCTATATGTAGTAAAAATTCTTTATCGGATGTAAGGAGGATGTTTCGTGAACACAGTGAAATGATTCTCAAGGAGAAACATATCTCATGCTTTCAAGTGAATTGGAATAATAAACCAAATAATATAAAGAATATTTCTGAAATACTCAACATCGGTTTATATGACATTGCATTTATTGATGATTCCGTTATTGAAATTGAAGCTGTAAAGTCAATGTTACCAGAAGTCACAACTATCCTCTATGAACAGTACAATGTTTATACAAAGTTTTCTTGCTTCAATTTGAAAAGTAATATTGACATTTCTAATAACGAGAAACGTAATGAAACTTATCGAACTAATCAATACCGAAAAAAACTAAAATCTCAATATGAAAATTATGGCGAGTATATAAAAGCACTTGAAATAAAATTGGATATTCATTTAGCGAAACCTACAGAATACGCACGTATTTCAGAGTTGACACAACGAACTAACAAATGTACTAATGGGGTTAGATATACTGTGCCTGAAATAAAAAATAAAGTTATTTCAAACGAGCTAATGCTGTATTCTGTTTCGTTAAAGGATCGTTTTTCGGATTTGGGAATTGTAGGTGCTTTGGGTATTAAGGGAGATGTCTTGATTCTTTTTAGTTTGTCTTGCAGAGCATTGGGAAGAGATGTAGATAAAAAAATGGCAGAATTTACTTTTGATAAGTATCAAATAAAAGAAATATTATTTAAATCAACAGGGAAGAATGAAGAAGTTAAAACGCTTTTATTAGAATTTCTGTCAGGCAACGGTATGAATTACTCTAAAAGTACTTGATTCTTTTTAAGAGTGGGTTGTTCAAGAATAATAAAGGAGAGGTATCATGAAAAAAAGGTTAAATATATGCCCGTTTGATTATTTTTGGATAAATTGCGTGGTTAATGATAAACTATCAATCATTAGCTCAGTAGAGCAAAGTTATGAAACATGTGGATTTTTGAATGATTATAGATACTCAATAACAGGAACAAGTTGTTGGTGGCGTGAATTAATGATTTTACCTGGTGATTCTTTGTATAATAATTTAGATGTTTTTCAAGTAAACGATCTATATATCAATCCAGATAAAATAATAGAGGAGTTAATTTCCAAGCTTAATATGGATTGTTGCATATCAGTACTTGTAGATTTATATAATTGGTTACCACATAGTGTTAATTGGCAAAAAAATCATTACCATCATCATAGATTATTGGTTGGGTATGACAGTGATAGACAAGTTTTTTTTACTTTAGGTGACACGGTTAATGGCTATGAAGAAAGTGAAGTTTCATTCGAAAACTTGTTGAATTCTATAATATTGAATGAAGATAAGTTTTTTGTGAAGCATTATACATTTGATAAGACAGTGACACCGTATAGTTATTCATTTCAAGAGGTTTATAGATTTGCAAAAGAACTAAAAGAGAATTTAAATTGTCTGTTATATAGTCGAACATGGATTGTGCCCGATGATATTGATCCGTTAAGGGTATACACACAGGTGACTAAATTTGCGGATAGACAAAAGGCAAACTCGATGTTATTAGAGAAAATTAAAACAGACGGTTTGATTACAAATGAACAATGCAGTATATTTCAAGAAATATGCAAGAGTATATTCAATAAGTGGAGTATACTTAAAGGTAAATTAATTAAAGCTGATATAAAGAGAGAAAGGCTTGATATAGATTATCTAAATTTATCAACGAACGTGGCTTTGAATGAAGAATACAGCTTTTGGTGTGATTTTTATAATTGTATCTCAAGTAAGTTTGCTATTGAGTTGGATAGTATTTCTTATGAGTTGGATGAATTTGATAAATGGAGCGTGAAAGTTGTTATATCATACTCTAATGTTCAAGGGAAACTTAATATCGTTGATGGTCTTAATGGATTCAAGATAATGTTGGATACAGAAGAAAATTATGTAAAGTCAATCAAAGCTTTTGATAATAAGATTATCATATATACAACAATCTCGTATTATTGTTTTAATCAAATTTCGGATTTTAAGCTGTACTATAAACAAGCACCTATTAGCATGATAACAGATGATGGAGGAAGATTCTTGCCGCAACTGGATGGCATTAAAATTGACAATGTGAAAAAGTCAAGATTTATAACTAACATGCTGTATGGCGTTCAAGAACAAACTAGTATTGAATGTATTGATTTTTTATGTAATTTGAAAATAGAGTATTTGCCCAAAATATTTAAAGAAAATATTTGTTCGTTAAGCGAGGTGGTTGATTCAGATAAGTTTAGTAACACAATTGTATGGTTTAAATTTAGATATATAAATGAACAAGAAGAGGAACTCATGCTACGAATTGGGCATAGTGATCCGATACGAATATGGATAAACGAAGAACCGTTTATTTTTGTTAGAAGTAAGTATACTCCTATTTCTTATAATGATGTTGTTATTTATACAAATGAAAAAAACATTGAGGTCATAATTGCTATTGAGATTTCAAAAGGTAATGCGAATTTGCAAGATAGAGGTATTATAGTTAGAGTCGATAGTTTGTAATGGTGAAATAATAATGCTGTTATTATCATAATATTTACCTCAAGCAATTTAATCTGTCTCAATATAAAAAACGGTTGCCGTTTGACGTAACTGACATCGGCAGCCGCTTTTTCTGTTATATAGATTTGTTCTTTTTATTCTGCTGAGCTTTACGCTCTCGTTTCTGCTGTTCCTCTGCAACAAGGCGTAAGATATAATCTCCACTTGAAATGTCATAGTAAGTATGAGCAATATCAGCATACACCTCATAAAGCTGTTTGCATTTCTCAAAGCTATATTTGAGAGCTTCAATTTTTTTGTCCGTTTCTTGCTTGACAGATTTTATGCGTTCAAGGTCAGCACGGCTCTGAATGGTGCTGCCGTTTATAGTCTGCCTGCAAATATTCAGTTTCAGCTTTTCTGATAGGGTAAGCTTTGGCTTGTCTGCAAGCTCAAAGTAATGTTCAGCCTGTTCTATAAGGCTGTCCATATTGTCCTGTTTGGCTGTTAGTTGGTTCAGCTCTTTCCTCGCCGTTTCATACTCCGCTTTCAGATTTTCAATCTTGCCCTCCAACTCTCCGATAGAATGGATATTGTCACGATTTATAATCGTAAGCTGGGCGGACAGCTTGTAAATATCCATATCATTAGCAGGGGAGTAGGGTGCATTGCTGTCACGCTTTCTTTGAGCTTTTTTGCCCATAGCGGCAAGCTGCGTCACTTCATCAATAGTTTTGATATAATCCGAACGAATCGGAGCAGGTCCTCCGTTCAGGGTAACATCTGCCCCTACATCACGCCAACGAATACGGGAAATAAGGCTTTCGGCAGTGTAATCTTCTCCGAGTGTTTTTGTTCTGACAAATCGCTGTTGTTCCTCCGCTTTTATGGAAATATATTTTCCTCGTTTTATTGAGTATCCCATAAGTTCAAGCTCGCACAACAGTTCATCAATATTTTTTACGGAACCTACAAGCCTGTCAATATCAAGACGGATTTTCTGTTTCCACGATGTACCACGCTTTTTATGCTTCCATTCGTTGTAAGCAATATTTTTGCTTTGCCCTCTGTTTTCCTTTATAGGCTGAATGTCAAAAGCAAGGCATACTCTGTCGGAATATTCCCGTACCTTTTTCAAGGTGGTCTGATTATCATAAAATTTCTTGCCCGATACGGAGTAGCTGTTCAGAATAAAGTGGTTGTGCAGATGTCCTTTGTCAAGATGTGTGGCAATTACTATCTGGCAATCATCACCAAAAGTCTTTCTTGCAAAAGCCTTTGCAATTCGGTGAGCCTGTTCGGGAGTGATATTTTCGTTTGGGTCAAAGGATTGGATATAATGAATAGCTTTAACGCTGCCTTTGCCGTCTATCGGCGGAGGGGCGTTATATTTTTTGCCCGAAAAATATTCATATACCATTTTCATATCATTATATGCGTCTTTAGCATTTGCCATACAGTTCAAGGCGGTAGTATAAACCATATCTTCCGTCTTTTCAGGATTTAATATGTAGGCTATGCTGCGGTTGACGGTAGAGTGGATAGGAATAGATTTAACGTATGGCATATATCTTCGTAGTTCTCCTTTAAATCTTCAATATCTCCTGCATAAATGCTATTGATTTCATTTGCCTTTTTAGCAATCTGATTGATATTGTTGCCGATAATACGCAAAGCGTTCATTACGGGAGTGACTTCATTCAGGTCAATGACGTTGATTTTTCCGTTGAGGGATATTCGCTTTATATATGTGCCTGTTTTGAGTGAAGCGATTTCGGCAAGCCTTTTTATTTCTTCCCATTCTTCAATGCTGTATATTACTTCCTTGCGTTTAATCTGTTTGGTTTTTCTCAAAAGTACACCTCCACTATTGTTTTTGGTCTTAGGCAGAGCCTAAAAAATATTATAGAGCCACATTCAGGGTAAGGGTTCCCTCCTGAATGTGCATTTTTGAGGGGTAATCCTCTAAAATGCGGCGATTTGTGAAAGAATACGTATTCTTTCTGTGCTTGCTACGCATACCCAAAACAAAAAAATACGTACACCATCATTTTGATGTTTTTTCCTGTATAGGGATACCCCTCTTGAAATTTTCTGCGGCAGCGAACAGCAGAATTTTTTTGCCCTCTTATATATAAGGAAAATTTTCTTTGAAATTTTAGGGGTATTAGGAGAAAATCGTGAAATTTTGTATATATGCCTATTGCTCAATATTGTTTTTTGTGCGAAAAGTAGAAAATGAAAAAAGTTGTGCTGTAACCCCTAAAAAAACTCCAATTATTTTCCTTATAGGTGAAAGGGTCTAATTCTCAGAACGATTCTTCGCCGCATTGTTCTGAACCTCGCCATAAAAATTCAGCCCCTTTCAGATTACAAAACGAAAGGGGTTGTTTCATTGGAAAATGTTTTTGATGAAATACGCAGCAGGGTATCTATGCGGGACGTAGCAAAATTCTACGGCTTGCAGATGAACCACTCCGGTATGGCTCGCTGTCCCTTTCACGATGACAGAACACCAAGCCTGAAAGTGTATGACGATCATTTCTATTGCTTCGGCTGTGGGGCAACGGGAGATTGCACAGGTTTTACCGCAAAGCTGTTCGGTATCCCTCAGATTGAAGCTGCAAAGAAAATCAGCTATGATTTTGGACTTAACCTTTTTAATGGGGAAATCGCCGTTTCTGTTAATCCAAGGCTAAAGTCTGAGAACGATTTTCATGTTTGGCTGAGAAATGCTAATCTTGCCGTATCGGAGTATTTATCAAAACTCAACGAGTGGAGAAAAATCTATGCTCCCAAAAATCAATGGGAACAGCTTCACCCGCTGTTTGTTGAGAGCCTAAAAAGAACCGACTATGTTGAGTATCTTTCTGATTTGCTGGCTCATGGTTCCGATAAGGAAAAGAAACTGTACTATAAAGAGAACGGCAATGACATCAAGAAAATACAGGAACGCCTTGAAAAGCTCGCCGCTGAGGTTCGTCCTGTGAAACGCAAAGCGATTTGACGGAGGGATACCTATTTATGATACTTGAAGATAAACAGACCTGCTGCTTCATGCACCTCGTCGAAAGGTTCATTGCAGATAACAATAATTATCTGCTCCCTGTGAAGCAGTATATGAATACTGTGCCGAACAAGGTGCTGCTGGGGTACTATGATGATGAGTACATATATCTGATACCGAGTGTTGTTATCGGTATGTGCGATAAACTGCTCGTTGAAAATAACCTTGCAACGTTCAATATGCAGACTGTTTTGAAACAGCTTTTTGCCCTTAATTATATTAAGGTACATTGGATAATGAGCAAGGAAGTCAGATACCGTCCGCAGAAGCGTATCGGCTCGACAAAGAGAAGATACATCACATTTCATCGCAGGGTATTTCCGAAGAGTATAAGAGAAAGGGGCAGAGTTTAATGGATAAGAATGAATTTATAGACGCAGTTGCAAAGCAGAAAGGTATCAGCCGAGGAAAAGCCTACCGTTCTGTTGAGGCGGTAATGGATACCATACGCATTTTGATAATGCAGGGAGAGGAAATTAAAATCGGAGGGTTCGGTACTTTTGATATTGTAACTGACCTCAAAGGAGAGCGTATCCCTGTGTTCAAAGCGGGCAGGGCATTGAAGAAGGTTGTCAATACCCTTGGTAAAGGGGGAGATAAAATATGAGCGAACAGAAGCAGCGTGATATAATTCTGACCGATGACCAGAAAGACGCATTGGTACAGAGCTTCTTTCCTGTTATGTTGGAATTCTTCCAATCTGATAGGGGTAAAAAAATCTATACCGAATACCTTAAAAATAAGGAGTGTGAAAAATCGGGAACCCCTTAATTCCTGCTGGCTGTTTTCTAATCATAAAAAATGCGATTTAGCACTTTAAAGCGTTGACAAATTGTTTTAAAAGTGGTATACTATTAAATATAGAAGGCAATTGACAAAGCAGTAAGACAGGAGGTATATAATGATAAAGGCAGTAATTTATGCACGATACTCTTGTGACAACCAGAGAGAAGAGAGTATTGAGGGACAGCTTCGTGAATGTAAGGAGTTCGCAACTCGCAAGGGATATACATTGGTTGGCTCATACATAGATAGAGCAATGTCCGCAAAGACTGATAACCGTCCTGAGTTTCAGAGAATGATTAAGGAGAGTGCAAAGGAACTTTTCGATGTGGTCATTGTTTGGAAGCTGGACAGATTTGCAAGAAACAGATATGACTCAGCACATTACAAGGCTACGCTCCGACGGAACGGTGTAAAGGTCGTTTCTGCAACGGAGGTAATCTCAGAGGGTGCAGAGGGTATCATTCTTGAATCGGTACTTGAAGGTTATGCTGAATATTATTCGGCTGAACTCTCTGAAAAAGTTATCAGGGGTATGACTGAGAATGCTCTCAAGTGTCAGTACAATGGAGGATATATTCCTGTAGGGTATAAGGTTGACGAGAATAAGCATTATCAGATTGATGAGCTGACCGCACCTTTTGTAAAGGAAGCATTTCTGATGTATGTTAATGGACGTCATATCAAAAAAATCGTTGAGTACTTCAATGAAAATGGTATCCGTTCATCACGAAACAAGCCTATGACCAAAACAACGGTGTCTACAATCTTGCAAAATAGAAAATACATTGGTGAATATCAATATAGGGATATAGTTGTTTCCGATGGAATCCCAGCGATCATTTCAAGAGAACTTTTTGCGCTGGCGCAGCAGAGAACGGAACAGAACAAATATGCTCCGTCTGCTTCTCGTTCGGAGATAAAGTATTTATTGACGGGAAAGTTGATGTGCGGCGACTGTGGTTCGGTTTATGCAGGTGAAAGTGGAACAGGACGTACAGGACAGAAGTACCACTATTATAAATGTGTAAAAGCAAAGAAGCGTGATGGCTGTGAGCGAAAAGCGATAAAGAAAGATGAAGTCGAGGAAGCTGTTATTGAAGCTACCGTTGAAAACATTTTTGTGGATGAGGTCATTGAAGAAATTGCAGACCGTGTAATTTCATGGCAGGAAAAAGAGAGTACACTTGTACCGCTTTATCAAAGAGAGCTGGCAGAGGTTGAAAAGAGCATTGCCAATTTGCTGTCAGCCATTGAACAGGGTATCATCACATCTGCTACAAAAAATCGAATGGCAGAGCTTGAAAGTCTGAAAATCGACCTTGAAGTGAAAATTGCCCGTGAGGAAATCCAAACACAAATTCTGACCAAAGATCAGGTTAAGTTCTGGCTGAAGAATATGGAAAAGCTGGATTTAGCAAGTATTGATAATCGTCAGAGAATTATAAATACGTTCGTCAACTCTATCTATGTCTACGAGGACAGATTTGAAGTGAACTTCAACTGCCGAGAGGGATTTGAAACAATCCCTCTCGATATTGAACGGTTTGTTTCTCGTTTAGAGATAGTGGGGGAGCCAAGCAATTCTAAGCACTAACCATCGAGAAAAGGTATAGAGAGTGATATTTGTGAATCTCTTCCTTTGAACGATGGTTAGTGTCGTTTTATACAGTTTTATTGTATTTATTTGAAGTATGGAAGGTTAAGCCTCCGTATGCGTACATTTTGTATGCGTACGGAGGCTTTTTTGTTGCTCCCAAAAAGGAGACTAAAAATGGCTACAGATTATATTAACCGTCCTAATATGGAAAATTATATAATAGATGATATTCTTAAAATACTCAGTGATGATACAATATATATTCCCAAAAGCGTTGCTCGGCGTGATGATATTTATGATGCCAGCAAGACATTGTTCGGCGTTGTATTCACTGACTGCGTTGAGTAACTCCAAGAATACGGAAAAGTTATCGACGGTGAAACAATCGGTAAAATGATGAAAGCATACGTTATGGATATGACCATTCCTGATATACAGTCCGAATGCCTGTGTTCACCGTCAAGGGCTTCGGCTGCAAGGAGTGAAACTGTTGTGCTCATCAATAAAACTGACCTTTCGGAATGTTTGCGGGAAAGACAGGTGATATGAATGCAATACCTCATAACACCATTACTGGAAGTTCTGAATCCTACGAATACGGTTTCAAGGAACAGGCTTCTGTCTTTTGCCATAGGCAATGCAGAAGCAGAGATATATAACTGCCTTATCGCCAAGCACGTCTATTACAATAACCTCGGCAAGCTCACAGATGGCGGCTGGTTCTATTCGACTGTTAAGGACCTTCATCTTAGCAGCGGTTATGCGGAAAATGCGCAGAAAACAGCTATCCGTCATCTCATCAAGCACGGTCTTATTGAATCGGAGCTTAAAGGCTTGCCTGCAAAAAGATATTTCAGGATAGTTCCCGATGCGGATAAGCTTGCATCTCTGTTGAGATCGGGTGAAGAAGCTCAGGAAGCCATTGCACTGAAGTATGATGAAGAGCTTGAAAAGAGAAAGAAGCGCAGATATAACAGAAAGCATCGTCTTGTAGAGGTAACAGCATTTGATTCCGTTCAGAGCGTTCCCGATGATGAAAAGTCCAAGGCTGTAACGAACCTGAATTCCGTTTCAGGCGTTGATGATACCGATTTCGCTCGGATCATCGGTAACAGCAGTGATAATTCTGTTAGCAGCGCTTTTTCTACTGAAAATACTTGTTCCGTTGGGTACGGGGGAACAAGGTCAGGCGAAGTACGGGGTAAAACTAAAGATAATAAAAATCAAAGTAATTGTTTTTCTGATTCTTCATTCTCTCCGCATGAGTGCGATGAAAAATTTTTGAATGACGGAATGAAAACGGAAAGCAAATTGTCTTTCCTTGAAATTCTCTCGGCTATGGGGCTTGACCTTGACAACTGGCATTACATTTACACCCGTGACCCGACTTCCGAAATGGATCTGATATATGTTGACGAGGAAGATTGCAGGACAAAAGCTCTGCATATTCCCGAATCATTCCGAAGTGACAGCAGCTATGTTCTGACGGCTTTGCAGTATCTTTCGGCATACAGCAATTATGCCTTTGACGATGATATGAAGCCGATGCCGAACAAGAATTTCATAGACATAACGTTGAAAATGCTGACTGAGTTTATTATGGCAGACAGTTTCAGGTTCAACAGGCAGATTGTTCGTTACACGGAAGTGCTTGATACTCTGAACAGTCTTATCCGTGAAAATTCGCTTTATGATTTTATTCTCAGTTTTCAATACGAATGGGAGACGATACTGAGGAAAAAAAACGGAAAGCAGCATTCGCAACAAGGCTGCATACATGAAAGTTTGCTTATGGGACTGGCTGAAACGCTGGAAAATTGAGGAGTATAATCAGCTGGCAGGATTGGAATGAGGTGGAAAGTATGATTGAACTTTTTATTGTTGCATTGGTTTTGGAGATTTGCAGGCAGGTGACTTTGTGCAAACTTTATGGCAGAAAAAAGCACAGCACCCGTTAAAGTGCTGTGAGTATAAACTACCCGATAAATGGGAATATATTATGGCTTTTCAATAATTTCAAATTTTACGGTCAAATCACATTCTTTTAATTTAAGTCCTGTAAGTTGAATTGTATTATCAATAAATGGATATATTGCGATATTTCTGTTTTTTTCATATTTATCGACAAGTAAATAATTTTTCCCGTCTTTGTCCGTACAGATAGCAAACAGCAGTTTAGGTACTGCAAGGTTATAAACTAAATTAGTAACAAATGGGTTTAGCAAATCTTCATTTCTTTCAAGAATTTTTATACTTAATGATTTAGTATTATCTCTGACACGTTGTACGAAATCTTGCTGCATATAAACTTTTTGGAATCTTCTGTTTTGAAAATGGTCATATATCAGACTATAAGGAAGAAACCACAAGCCGTAATCAATAAAACCAAGAAATGCTAACCATTTAATAGGAGAAAACAGAAATGCTACAGCAAGAATGAAACCTCCGAAGAAAGGGACTCCGGATATGAATTTATTTCTTTTTTTGCTTTGATATAGAGCAATATATGTAATAGAGATCAAGAATAGTCCAATTATGCTGAGGGCAGTAGTAAAGAGCCATTCTTGCATAACGATTTTCCTTTCTGGATGACAATTCCAATACAAAAACAGTTAAGCTTATTCCGATTTGTCGAGCAGCTTATGCCCGTTAAATAGATTATACCACACTCAACACAAAGATTCAAGAAATATTTCCGCAGAAAGGCAGGTGATTATTTGAAAAACAAAAGCTTAGAGGAGCTTTCTGAGCACATCGGAGGCGGCAGCCGTTCCGGGCATATTACCGTCAACGCTCAGAAAAAATCACAGCACCCGTTAAAGTGCTGTGAGTATTAACTGCTCGATAAATTGGAATTTGACGAATTAAAGCTTACATATCATAATGTACTCTTCTTCGTTTTCGTCAGTTATTTCAAATCCAACATTCTTGTACATATTAACTGCATAGTTTGTTTTTTGAACGGCAAGTGATGCCTGTTTATATTTTTCTGTTTTCAGTAGATCAATCATTGATTTCATCAAAGCAGTTCCTATTCCATGGCTTCTGTATTCTGGAAATAATGATATTGCAAAAGATGGAGTTTCATTATCAACATGACCATAATCATTCATAATCCGAACCCATACGGCACCCACTATTTTTTTGTCAGACTCTGCAACAAGACAGTAATCTCCACTATGCTTTCCAAAATCTGATATATACACCTGTAGTTCAGGTTTATTAATAATATCTTTTGGAGGTGCTTTGACACCTTCGGGAATAAATATTGCCTCATATAAAAAATCGCTTAATATTTTATATTCAGCTTCTCTTATATTTCTAATTGTATAGTCCATAGATTACCTCTCCAAATTCCGATTTATCTTTCAGTCATATTTCCTTTTGTGCTGTAAATATAAACTGCTCGATAAATTGGAATTTGACAAGTACCTTATAGCTTCATATTTTCAAACCTATTATATCAATTTTTTCTTGATTTAATCATAAAAAATGCTATACCAGCAACTATTATGTATCCGAACAATGAAATAACAGATGATTCAATTCCAAATTCTCCACCTGTGATGGCGAAATCTTTTGAATTAAGTACATATGTCATTATAGAATATTTATCCATTTTTTCCCCAATAGCTAATCCTCCACCAATAATCACAACGTTCCAGATAGCATGAACTATTCCACTATTCCAAACTGAACCACTTTCTATTGCAATCATCGAAAACATAACGCCTACCATCGTTCCGGCGATAATTACTAATAGACAACTGCCTATTGAAAAATCCTGTCCAAGAACATGTACAATACCAAATAACATTGATGGAACAATTACAGCCACATTAATATTCCATCTTTTCTTTAATGCATTAAGTATAACTCCTCTAAACACCATTTCTTCAACAAATCCAGCCGCTATTCCGGTAAATGCAACCCCTGCACTTAAAGTATTGAACATCTGATTTCCATTCATATTTGAGGATACATACTTACCGTTGAATATTAAAAGATAACTTCCTTTTATAACAAATGGTAATAATACAGCTATTAAAATCCATCTTATTTTAATAGCAAATTTAGGCATTCCGAAATCCGAAGTCGGCAATTTAATAATTTTGCTAATAAACATTTTCAGAATAAGATATGTCAATCCAGCATATATAATTCCAGCGATAATATTACAAATGCCAGTTGGAATTTTTATTATAACAAACATACTTGCAATGGATTGTGCAATAATCTGTGTGATTATTAAAATAAATATGGCAACAAATGATGTGCCAATTGCTTTTTTTGTACTCATTTTATTTCTCCTTTATAACTTCCGATATATCGAGCAGCTTATGCCCGTTAAATAGATTATACCATACTCATCACAAAGATTCAAGAAATATTTCCGCAGAAAGGCAGGTGATCATTTGGAGAACAAAAGCTTAGAGGAGATAGAAAAATCAACAAAAAGCTTTCTGAGCACATCGGAGGCGGCAGTAGTTCTGGGCATCTCTCCGTCAACGCTCAGAAAAAGAGCAGATGAATATTCGGAATTGTTTCCGATACAAAGGGTAGGAAAGAAATACAGAATACCCAAAGCTCCGTTCATCGCATACGTCAGAACGGGAAAAACATTTAAGTGAAAGGTGTGATGAGATATAAGCAACCGGATCAGAGATTCTCCTGATGATTCACTTCTGTTTTGTGCGTCATGATTTTGGTAGTATTGTTGTGTAAATTTATTCTCCTTTCTTTCGTTGCAAACGGGTTGTTTGGGCGATTCAACCCGTTTGCATATATTGAGAAAAATGAGAGGACGCATGATTTTGGTGCCGAAAGGTCAGATGCATGATTTTGAAAAATACGGGGGAGTAGGAAGATAGCAAGCAGGACGGCACAGTATATTATTTCGACGCTGACGGAAATGTTACAAAGATAATTGACACAAACGGCAGCACCATCGAAATGACCTATGACGGAATTATCCATTCGGACGGAAAATCTATCAATTACAACCGTGACAATAAGGGCAGGATCACAAGCATTGTATCTCCCACTGGCAAAACAGTCGAATACACCTATGACAATAACGGCGACCTTACCGCAGTCAAGGATGTAAGCGGCTATGTGACAAGGTTTGAGTATGACGCTCATTACATCACGAACATCATTGACCCCCGAGGAGTAAGTGTTTCAAGAAATATTTACGATGACAATGGCAGACTTATCAAAACTATCGACAGCGACGGCAATGAAATTGTGTATGACCACGACATTGACGGCAGGCAGGAGATCATTACCGACAGAAACGGCAACATAACTCTTTATGTTTATGATGATAACGGAAATGTGCTTTCTCAGACTGACCCCAACGGCAATACCGTCAATAACTCGTATGATTCAAACGGCAATCTTGACAAGACTGTCGATGCACTTGGCAATGTAACCGACTATGGCTACAGCGAAAGCGGCGATCTGCTCACTCTCACCGATGCAGAGGGTCATACTGTCAACAACAGCTACAACTCCAAAGGACAGCTGACATCTATCAATGCAATGGGTATCAACACCATAATCGTTGCATATGATGACAAGGGCAATACAACCTCCACCACCGACGCACTGGGCAATGACATTGATTATTCCTATGACAGCAAGGGTCAGCTGACCTCTGTTACCGATGAAATAGGCTCGTATATGAACATGACCTATGACAGCAATGGCAATGTTATTTCCGCAACAAACGGCGCAGGCACTACATCTCAGTTCACATATGATGCCGACGGAAACTGCACATCAAAAACTCTGACTTACACCTCCGAGGAGGGCGTAAAAAGCGTTACCGAGAATTATTTCTATGACGCTGCGGGCAATCTTATCAAGATAATCGACAGCGAGGGCAATGTCACAGCCACCGAATACAACAGCATGGGCAAGGTGTCCTCCGTAACAGATGACAAGGGCAGAAAAACTTCCTATGATTATGACGATTTCGGAAATCTTGTGAAGATAACCTATCCCGACAACACCACAGAAACCTTTACATATGACCGTGAGGGCAATAATCTGTCCGCAACCGACCGTATGGGCAGAACTGTCACTATGACCTATGACAAGGTTGGCAATCTTATTTCAAAGACATATCCCAACGGCGCAGGCGTTTCATATGTTTATGACGCAAATTACAATCTCGTTTCCGAGACAAGCGCAAGTGGCGGCGTGACATATTATGAATATGACAAGATCGGCAGAAATACCGCTATCATTGACGCTCTCGGCAACCGCACAACGTTCTATTACAATGCAAAATCACAGCTTGAAAGTATGACCGACCCCATGGGCAGGACATACACATACAGCTATGATGACAACGGCAACCGCATTAAGACAACATATCCCGACGGCACAAGTGTGTCCTCTGTTTATGATGCAAGAGGACGTGTTACCCGTCAGACCGACCAGCACGGCTACAACACATATTATGTTTATGACGGTGCAGACAGGCTTATCCGTGTGACAAATGCTCAGGGCATTTCCACAAGCTACACCTATGACGAAGTGGGCAATATGACAACTGTTACCGACGGAAACGGCAATGTTACAGCATATGCATATGACGATTTCGGCAGAGTTGTAAAGACCACAAATGCTCTCGGAAATTCAGCATACACCACCTATGACAAGAGCGGAAATGTGCTGACAACTACCGATTATGCAGGCAATATTACAAGCTATACATACGACAGCCTTGACAGGGTTTCAAGTAAAACAACTCCCGACGGCACGGTGAACTATACCTACACGACTGACGGAAAAATCAGCAGTGTAACCGACAGCACAGGCACAACCATGTTCACATATGACCTTATGGACGGTCTGACGAGAGTGGATTATCCCGACGGAAATTATGTAAGCTATTCTTACGATAATGCTTGCAGATTAACGTCTGTAACTACACCTTTCGGCTCGACCGCTTACGAATATGACCTGCTTGACAGGCTTACAAGAGTGGTTGACCGCAATGGTTATGCAACCGTTTATGAGTATGATGCAAACGGAAACCGTACTGTTGTTCATTATGCGAATGGGCTTACTACAACTTATGATTATGACCTGCTCAACAGACTTGTTTATGAAAAAACTGTTGACAGCGAGAATAATGTTGTAGTACAATATATCTATACTCTCGGTGCTGCAGGGGAGCGCAAGTCTGTGACTGAGCTTGACCGCACTGTGGAGTATAGCTATGATTCCCTGTACCGTTTGACTTCGGAAACCATTACCGAGGACGAAAAGGTTACTGTTTATACCTATGCTTATGATAATGTAAGCAACCGCATCTTGAAAACCGAAAATGGTGCTGCTACTGAGTATGTTTACAATGCACTCAATCAGCTTGTTTCCGACAGCGAAACAACCTACGAATATGATTTAAATGGAAATCTTATTCGTGTGATTGGCACGGCTAACTCTGCACTTTATGAGTACAATGCTGAAAACAAGCTTGTAAAAGCTACTGTTCAGAACGGCGTTCTTGTTACTGAGGAAAGCTATACCTATGACTACGAGGGCAACAGAACTTCTAAGACTACACATAGAAGTGACGGCGTAACCGAGTATGTAAAGTATCTCAATGATAATTCAAGCCTTACCAATGTTCTTGCAGAGATTGGTTCTGAGGGTTCGGTGCAGGCATACTATACCATTGGAGCTGACCTTATTTCTCAGGAACGTGACGGAAAGGTGTCTGTATATCTTTATGACGGACATGGTTCTGTTGTTGGTTTGGCAAATGAGAGTGGTGTTGTTACTGATACCTACGCTTATGATGCGTTTGGTAATCTGATTTCTTCTACTGGCTCGACTGAAAACTATTACAGATATTGTGGCGAACAGTTTGATGAAACTACTGGGCTGTATTATCTCCGTGCGAGATATATGGATACTTCTACGGGTAGGTTTATTTCGCAGGATACATATCAGGGCACAATAAATGATCCTGTTAGCTTGCATAAGTATCTTTATGCTAATGCTAATCCTGTGATGTATTCTGATCCAAGTGGTTATGCATCTATTATGGGTAAGGTTGTTGAGTTGGCTGCAAAGGCAGAGTTAGCCATTGCAGAAATGATGTATAACCAAACGGCATTGGTGTACTGGAGCATGTTTACTGGTGCAGTTATAGCGGCAGGCGATGTGATTTCCAAGGGTGACTTTACACCTGAAGAATTAATAGATGCTATGTTTTTGGGGGCCATTGGGGGATTTGTTGCAGTATTTGTCGGAATATATTTCCACGGAATGATTCTTGCGGCGTTGGCTGGATTAGGTGTTATAGGCGGTTTTGCTGGTGCGGTAGATTCGTTTAAAAGCGGATATTTATGGCAGGGTGTATATAGAAGTTCATGGTCGGTACTCGGTGCGGTGGCTTGGTATCGTTCATTCGCTAATATTGTTAAAGATTGGTTTGAAAGCTTCGGAAAAAATTCGAGTGTTGCGGATGAATATTCTTCAAATTCTGAAACGATTTCTAAATCACACCGTGAAGAGTATATGGGAAAAACACCTGGAAAAAATTCTAGAACAGGGAGGGCTGTAATTGAAAGAATGATGCAAGAAGGAAGGGTAAAAGAGACTGAAGATGGCTTGATTTTTCAAGATAGTGAGGGGCATTGGCATCCGATAGAAGAAGCAGATATGGCACATATTACAGACGCGGTTTCATGGTGGAATCAAATAGGAAGATACTATGGTCCCAAGTCCCCTGAAGTTAGGGCATTTATGCTAGACCCTAATAATTACTATTTGGAATACTATAGTATAAACCGTTCACAAGGCGCAAGAATCGGTGAAACTTATTTGCCACCTGCAAATAAAGAATAGAAAGTCTGATATACTAATGTTTTGGGTTTACATGCACATTTATTTGATCTGTTAAAAAGTGTTGGCTACTTTATGATTCTAATTAACAGAAGTTTCTTATGGAGGGTTTATAGATGGAATTAAATGAAAAAAAGTATAAAATTATTTTAGACTTGTGTGCTAAAGGGGATAATTATCTTGAAAAACATAATTACACAAATGCTATAAAATTATATACAAAAGCTTTGGCATTAGTCCCGTCTCCCAAAGAAAGATGGGAAGCAAGTACATGGATTTATACAGCTTTAGGTGAAGCACATTTTCTTAATTTTAACTACCGAAAAGCCTTATGTGAATTTATGAATGCATACAATTGTCCTGATGGTATTTCTAATCCATTTATAAATTTGCGTATAGGACAGTGTTTTTATAAAATAAATGACATTGACAATTCAAAAGAATATTTACTGCGTGCATATATGTTGGATGGTGATAAAATCTTTGAAAAAGAACCGGATATTTATTTGAATATTATCAAATCCATATCTTCGGTGAGCAATGATAACATAAATAAATCCAAAGCAAAATATGAATCAGAAAAAGAGATAGATGAATCTGCTATGATAGACAGGTATAATGAACTGTGCAAATGTAAGAATTATGATAAGGCTATATCTGAACTTGAAAATACTTTGAACAGCTTATCAGGTGATAAATATTCACATTCAGAAAGCTATTTGATTATTTGGCTCATTTTGGCTGCTGCAATCAAAAGCAATAATATCAGTGTAATGGAGAAGTGGGGTGAAAAGATTTTAATTGCTGATCCAATGACGGAATATAATGGTGAAAGAGAACTTTGGGCAGGCAAAATTGCATACGAATTGAAACGATATGATAAGGCTTACGATTACTTAAAAACAGCTTATATTAAATCTGATAAAGGACGCTGTTTTACTTCAAAGGATAAGAAATATTTGGACTTTTTAAATTCTTCAAAATAATATTATCATAATTAATTTTTAAGCGTACTTACTACCTTTGGACAGCTATGAGGGTTCGATTGATGCTCCTGTTAGCTTGCATAAGTATCTTTATGCTAATGCTAATCCTGTGATGTATAGTAATCCGAGTGGATATTTTACACTGGAAGATGTTGAAATTGGAACAGCGGGCGAAACTATTCTAAATGTAGCATACCAAATGGCAAATCAATCTGCTATGAGAATAGAAATGGCAATACTTGCGTCTGTTATAACTATAGCTGATGTTGCATTGTTTACTTATATAATTACTGAATATCTTCTTGATAACATTAATAATATTGCAAGTGGTGCTACTACTTCGGCAGAAGGAAATGATGAAATTAGAGATAAAACGGATAAAGAAAAAGAAGGAGAGAGTGATGACACTGATAGAGATGATGAGTCTACCGATTCTCCGGATTATCCAGGAGATAATCCCAATAAAGCACCAGGAGATGATTGGGAATGGAAAGGAAAAGGCTCTCCAGATGAGGGAAAGGGGAATTGGACTAACCCCAATACAGGAGAATCGCTTCATCCAGATTTTAAACATCCTGAACCATATGGACCTCATTGGGATTACAAAAGTCCAGATGGCAAATGGTATAGAATTTTTCCAGATGGTACAATAATTCCTAAATGATTATTATAGTAGGAGGTGAAATAAATGTCAGATTGGAGATTAAATGGGCAAGAAAGGTATTTATATGGTGTTAAATTGAAGCATATGAATATTAAGGATAAATTAAATCCAAGTGATCATGAACATTGTGAATTTTGTCTTGAAAAAATATCAAATTATCCTAATACAATACATGATGCATATTGTACAGAAGACGAATATCATTGGGTATGTGATAATTGTTATAATGATTTTAAAGCGAGGTTTAATTGGAAATAAAAAATCAGACATTACACTTTAATTTAAAGAGTAAAAATAATTTGTGATTTGTTGAAGTTACTTGTTTCGCCATTTTTAGATAATTTGACAAATCAAATAAGTTAATGCAAATTACTAAGGATTTTTAAATCGTCTCATTTGTGAAAAAACTGTTGACAGCGAGAATAATGTTGTAGTACAATATGTTTATACTCTCGGCGCAGCAGGGGAGCGCAAGAGCGTTACCGAGCTTGACCGCACTGTGGAGTATAGTTATGACAGCTTATATCGTTTGACCTCTGAAACTATCACTGAGGGCGAAAAGGTTACTGTTTATACCTATGCTTATGACAACGTAAGCAACCGCATCTTGAAAACCGAAAATGGTGCTGCTACTGAGTATGTTTACAATGCTCTGAATCAGCTTGTTTCAGATTCCGAGACTTCTTATGAGTACGACCTTAACGGTAATCTTGTAAGGGTAATTGGCTCTGCACAGTCTGCACTCTATGAGTACAACTCTGAAAACAAGCTTGTAAAGGCAACTGTTCAGAATGGTTCACTTGTAATTGAGGAAAGCTATACCTATGACTATCAGGGCAACAGAACTTCTAAAACAACACACAGAAGTGACGGAGTTACTGAGTATGTAAAGTACCTCAATGATAATTCAAGCCTTACCAATGTTCTTGCAGAGATTGATTCTGAGGGTTCGGTGCAGGCATACTATACCATCGGCGCTGACCTTATTTCTCAGGAGCGTGACGGCAAGAAGTCTTACTATGTTTACGACGGACACGGTTCTGTTGTTGGTTTGGCAAATGAGAGTGGTGTTGTTACCGATACATATTCTTATGACGCATTTGGTAATCTGCTGAAATCCACTGGTTCTACCAAGAACTGTTACCGTTATTGCGGTGATTAGTTTGACGAGACTACGGGACTTTACTATCTGCGTGCAAGGTATATGGATACTACTACAGTGTGTTGCATTTAATGGATACTGATCCAAGTGGAAATTTGACAGTTGCAAATTAGACAGGAGGAGCGCTTTGGAAAAATGATTAAGAAGACTATTTAAAAGTATTGGTCATCATAATAGATTTCAAAAATATATTAAGCCTTATATGACAGTTAATTTGTCATATAAGGCTTTGTTTATTATGTGCATATTTATAGGCGACTATTTGTGGAATGTGTAGAGTTTATAGAAATATGTGTTACAATTTGTCAATTTTAATGTTTTATTATGTGTAAATAAAATACACAACACATTTTATATTTTGGATATATGCTATTCGTGTAGTATAAGTGTTTTGTATATCAATAATCATGGGGGAACAAGCAATGATTTGAGAGAAAATTATAATTAGAATGTGTTATAACGTAGCATTATAAATAATGTTTATAAGCTATGTGTAGCCGGTTACTGGGTTGTACTGGCGTTTTTTGCGTTAATTGATATGGTTAATTAGATGGAGGAATGTTAATGGAAGGTAAAAAGGTTGTAGCAACTGCATTGGCGGCGGCAATAGCAGTGTCAGTGTCTCCTGTAAATGCAATAGATGAAAGTAAAAATAAAAACGTGACTTTGGGATATTCTGAAGATGATGAAGATAATGGCGTAATGCTGATGTCCAATGAGGATGTTGCTGTTAAAAAAATATCTGAAACTGATACAAGCATTACAATATCGTGGACTGGATTCAATAATGATAAAGTATCATATTATACAGCTGTATGCAATGGCTTAGAATCAGGTAAAATTTCATAATGCACATATACTATCAACGGATTGACAAGTGGGTGTGAATATAGCATAGCTGTCAGGGCATATGATGAGGAGGACAAACTTATTGGATCCAGTCAAACTATTTATGAATACACAGATTGGAATGTTGCATCAGATACAGTATTAACATCAAATAAGACGGTGGCTGATTTAAACATTAACGGTGGTAATTTAAAACTTAATGGATATACGCTTACGGTTAAAGGAAATGTCTATTTGACATCCTCAACTTTATATGTTGATCAAGGCAAGTTATATATCAGCGGCAATTTCAACATGAGCAGTACAAACGGAAGCAATGGAAACGGCAGTCTCACAATGAATAAGGCAGAGGACTATATCTGTGTAAACGGGGATTTTCTTGCGTATTCATACTATGCAAGCACACTTACAGACGGAATTATTGAAGTGAAGGGTAACTTTGAGCAAAAGAAAGCATACTACGGCTACAGTAATAATTTCGCACCGAGCGGAGATCATAAGGTGATACTGAGCGGCAGAGGTGTCCAAAAAGTAAATTTTGAATCAGAAATATCAAGGTTTAATGTACTGGAAATAACCAAATCACTTGAAACAGGTTATATTTTCAGCAGAACGCCACTTTGGAATGAGCTATTGGAGAAGAAGCCCGATGATAAGCCGCCTACTTCTCCTACAAATCTCCATATTGAACGTTCTACTTCTACGTCTATAAAAATCACATGGAATGAATCAGAAGATGAGTCAGGAATTTACTGCTATTATATTTATCGTGATGGAGAGCGTATAGGTTCCACCAGAAATTTATATTATGTTGATACAGGATTGAAGTCACATTCACAGCATCTGTATTACGTTATTGCATGTGACATTGATGGAAATATGTCCGAAAAGAGCGATATTATAGAGGCAGCGACAGATGCTGATGAATATGCCCCTACACAGCCTGCAAATCTTACAGCGGTAGTTAAGGGTGATAGTACTATTTATCTTTCATGGATCGCATCAAGCGACAATGTTAAGGTAGTTGAGTACAACATTTACCGCAACGGGGTTCTTATTGCCAAGACCGTGGGTACAGCTTATACTGATAAAAATGCTTTTGCAGGGCTTTACACATACTATGTTGAAGCTGTTGATAATGATGGTAATGTATCAACGGCAAGTCAAAAGGTCACTGTTGATAACGAAGCCCCCGCAAAGCCTGCTCTGACTCTCAGTAAAGTCGGTGACAGTTATATCTCTTTGGAATGGACAGGAACGGACAATGTTGATGTAGTTTTTTACAGTATTTACAGGAATAATGTGCTTGTAAAAACAGTTGCTGCCAATAGTTATGTTGATACAAATGTTTCAATAGATTCAAACTATACATATTATGTTGTTGCTTATGATGCAGCAGGCAACAAATCAGAAGCAAGCAATGAAATATCTGTATATACCGGAGAAGACAGCACAGCCCCTGAAGTGATTTCTGTTTATGCGGCAAAGAGAAAATATTCTAAGGCCATACCAATATCTGTTTCTGTAAAGGATAATCAGGCTGTTGCTGCAATTTATGTTCAGGCATCTTCTGATAATAGAATGTGGTCAGATGTAATGGAAATAAATGCAGGAGGAAAAATAGAGGCAAATGTGATTGGCTCTATTGACTTGACAGAATGTTCGGATGGAGCCCTTTATCTTCGTGCGTATGCTGAGGATGTATCGGGAAATAAAAGTAACGCAGAAAATTCTCCTGTATTCAGTATAACTGTAGATAATACTGCACCTAAAACTCCTTACGACCTTACGGTTAATACAGAAAATGGTTCACTGGAGCTGAAATGGGATACTTTCGAATCTGATACAGATATTGAATATTTCAAGATTTACCGTAGAGAGAATGATGAAGCTGATTATACTCTTGCTGCGGATAATTATAAATATTGGAATTATATCGACTGCAATATTGAGCTTGGTACCCAGTATTATTATGCAGTTTCCGCCATTGATGATGTGGGAAATGAAAGTATGCTGTCTGAGGAAGTAATGAAATGTATTTCCGACGACAAAATAAAACCCGTTATACATAGTATAAGCCCGGTTGAGGGCAGTAAAATAGGAGAAAATCCTACAATAAATGTTTCGTGTTCGGATAATTTCAGGCTTGGCAAGCTTACCGCCGAAATAAAAAAGACTACAGATGAAAATTGGTCAGAGGTTCGTTCAGAAAAATTAGACTCTTATGCTTCTGTTGTTTCATTTTCACTTAATACAGCTGACCTTACAGATGGACGTTATGATATGCGCTTCAAAGTATCTGATTCAGTTGGAAATATCAGTGATTATGTCAATGCAACATATGATTACAGAAAATGTACATTATCATCACCGGTATTATCAGCAGTGCCTATAGGTTGGGGAGCTGATTTGACTTGGAGTATGACCGATACAACCGAACTTGCAGGATATGTTGTCTATCGCAAAGCTCCGGGAGAAGACTCGTTTAAGGTTATTGGACGAATTAAAGAAGACCATTTTACGGATACAACGGCAGATGCTGGAAAAACGTATTATTACAGGGTTGATGCCTGTGATATTAGGGGAAATATTGTTGAAGGTAATATTGTATCTGTTGTTCCGACATATGAGGACAGCAGTGCACCGACATCTGTTCCCGGAGAAGGCGTTTTTGGAATTGCAGGTAAAGCGGTATCGTTTGATGGCACTGCATCGTATGACAACCATTATGTTGAGAAGTATTATTGGGATTTTGGCGATGGCACTGTATCTGATGAGGCGAAAGTCAAGCATACATATAATTCAGAAGGTGACTACAATGTTAGCCTTACGGTTTATGATAGCGCAGGAAACTTTGATACAGCTCAAATGAAAGTAAAAGTATATCCCGAAGACTATAGCTGTACAAGGATAAAAATAACTGATTCCAATGGTATGTATATACCCAATGCACGTATTTACTGTGAATCACTGCCTGAAAAACTTGATGCTATGTCTGATTCATCAGGATGTTATGACTTTGTATATCTGGAAGGAAGCTTTAATATTTATATTTATCAAAATGGATATCTTCCACAAATGATAACAATATCATCGGAAGATAGAAAGTTAAATGAATATGTCAGCTTAAAGAAGCAAAATGTCGTTACGGGTAATATTTCTGTTCAGGAGCTTGATTTTAATGAAATCAAGTCACTCGGGATTGACATAAATGATCCTGAAAATCAGAATGTATATGAATACAGCATTGACATCAAATACGATGTGCATTACGACATATATAAAAGAGAAGTAATTTATATAAATAATGCAGGTAATATAGTAGGAAGAGGTTCATCGGGAAATATCAACAGTGATTACAGCTACAGCAGTGGAAGCAGAAATGTTTATGTAAAGACATTTACAGGCTCTTCTGAAAATTATTACTGGGATAGAAAACCGGCGGTTTATGTTGCTGTTATGACTGTTGAGACAAATGCAACATGGCTTAAAGAATTTTATGATGTTCAGCTCTCAATAATAAATAATGCGGATGAAGAGTTCAGTATAGAAAATACTTCAGCTATACTAAGTGTTCCTGATGGATTGTCTTTGGCAGATACTGCAAGAGGAGAAAAGCACATAAATGATATGGGAACAATTTCCGGTAAAGGTCAAAAGTGTGCGAGCTGGATCCTTAGAGGAGACAAGGCAGGCAGTTATGACCTTACAGCTCAATTTACAGGTAAGCTCATGCCATTCGATGAGGAAATAACAGTTGAATTTAAAACAGATGAGCCGTTGGTTGTAAATGGATCAGATGCTTTAAGCATTAGTTTTAAAACTATTTCTGAAGCTGAGAACGAATGGAATGTGGAATTCACAGTTACCAATATATCTGATAAGACAATAAATAACGTCAAATTGGATTTTAGCAAACTAAGTGACAGCTTTTTAAATGCTTACGATATTCTTATTGAATATCCAAGTGGTTTGATTGAGTACATTTTCTGGAACAAGGGCGATTATGATGAAAAAGATAATGAGGAGTTTCTGCCTGCACTTTATGGCGAAAATGATTTTATTGATAGTCGTGAACTGAAGCCGGGACAATGTATAACAGGAAGATATACCGTAACAGGACATAAAGATGATGAATATGTTTATTAAGTAAAATGGAGGATATTATGAAAAAAGACAATATATATGGTTTTGATTATAAGCAAGAAATAAAGGAATACACAGCACTCTGTAAAAATAAGAGAAACAGGAAATATAAAAATTATCTGGATTGGAAAAAACATATAATTGAAAATCTTGATGGCATGAATATGCGTACACTTGAAAACTTTCTTCATTTGTGCCTGTATCAGGAAAAATTGGAAAACAGAGGAATAGAGGTATTTATGCCTTTATCACTGGGCGTAGTATCGTTATACTTATCTCAGCTGATTGTTCCGGAAAATGATGTTTGGGGAGCAGCTATAGGATATACAGCGGTTATGTTAGTAGTAATAGCGTCAATTATAAAAAGCTATTTCTCATATGTTTTTCCTAAGGATTTTTATCATGATGTTGCTGAGATTACACGTGAATATATGAAATCCTTACCTGAAAATAATAATAAACCTTTGATTGAAGCAAATGAGACTGAGGTACAGAGATGAAAAAAAGAATAATATCAGGTTTGCTGTCAGCAGTAATGGCATTAAATATTATTTCTATACTTCCCGGTGATGCGTTTGCATTGACATCTGAAAGCAGAATATATGAAAAAGACGGATACACCGTTACATATCGTATAGGCAGCGAATGGGATAACAATCGCAGTGTTGAAGTTTCAATCAAGAATACAGGTGAGGAATCTATCCTTAACTGGGCACTTAAGTATGATGTCGGAGGAGAGGTATATAACCTTTGGAATTCCAAAGTGTATGACAGCTCGGAAGAATATACAATTATCAAAAATAACGGTTATAACTATGAGATCGAACCGGGACAGTCTGCAAATTATGGATATATCGTAAAAGGCGAAGAAACTGTTATTCCCGAGGATATTGAACTTTGCAGCCGCAGGATAGATGTAAAATCAGGCTATGAAGTTGATTTCAATGTTACAAGTGACTGGTACACGGGATTTAATGGTGAGATAAATATTACCAATACTTCAGATGAGCCTATTGAAGCATGGACCCTGAGTTTCGACAGCAATTTTGATATAAACAATATCTGGGATGCAAAGCTGCTCACGAGCGAAAACAGAAGTTATGAAGTAGCAAACCAGCTTTGGACAACTCCTATATTGGCAGGGGAAAGTGCGTCATTTGGCTTTTCGGCTGATAAATCCGCAACGGAGAATGCAAGTGCTGAAAATTTTGTGCTTACAGCTGTTGTGGTAGGGAAAAGTGCTCTTGAATATCCTGATTTTGATGATGATATTGATTATGAGCTTGACAGCGATTCGGACGGACTTCCCGACTATTATGAGGATATTCTTGGAACGGACAAGAATGATCCGGATACAGACGGAGACGGTCTGACCGACGGTTACGAGGTATTCTACCTGGGTACAGATCCCCTCAAAGCTGACAGTGATGATAATGGTGTCAATGACGGCGATGAGGATCCGGATAATGACGGGCTTTCCAATTTAAAGGAATGTGAGCTTGGAACAGATCCGCACAATGCTGATACTGACGGAGACGGTCTGACTGACGGTGATGAGGTAAATATTCACGGTACCGATCCACTGAAATATGATACTGATGATGATGGCATTTCAGATGGTGACGAAATCGCTCTCGGACTTGATCCGAATAACGGTTCTACCAATGGCACACCTGACAGTGAGCGTACTTTCACGCAGACAGTTTCCGCAGATTCAGAGGTGCTTTCGGCTATAAATGAAACTGAGGACAATCCTTTTAGGGTTTCACTTGAGATGGAAGCAGCAGGTGTGGCGGAAAATAATGTCTATGCCAGTAAAAGCGGATATTCCGATGCAATCGCAAACAGTGCCATTATTGGTGTTGCCCCTGAATTTGCATATACAGAGGGGTTGACTGTTGAAGAGGTAACGGTTAAGTTTGAGCTTGACAATTCCATAGTGAATAACACTCTTGGTACATACGCTGAAACAGGCAATGAGTTTGATGGAATAAAGCGCCTTAATGTATTTATGTTCATTGAAGACGTAAATATGCTATTGCCGGTAGAAACATTTCATGATGCTGCCACTAATACTGTTTATACCAAAACAGACAGAATGGGTACATTCTGCCTTATGGACATGGAGATATTTGCCGATAACCTTGATTCAGCTCTTAATAAAAGTGCTGAGGCTGAGGTCAGCGAAGCTATGTCTCAAAACATGAGTGATGAGAACGGATACATAAGCTGTTCTGTCGAGAAGTACAATGCTAAAGCATCGGCTCCGGATGAAAAAAATCAAGTCATTGATAATTTTGATGTAGTATTCATGATAGACTGCAGAAATGTGGTTGATCCTGATGAATATGCTGTAATTCAAAAAAATATAATAGAAACTGCTGACACGGTACTTATAAAATCACCGAATGCACGTATAAAAATAGTTCTGATGTTTTCTGTGAAGGCGTCGCTTGAGAACGGAAAAGCATACCGTGTGCTTAGAATGTCGGATATCAAGGGCGTTGCCCCAAATGATAATACAGAATATTTTACTGATATAGATGATATATACGACGCTCTTGCAAAAGCCTCGGAACTTGTTTCAGATGGCAGCAACTGTAATATATCAGATGCGATAAACAGCGTCTATAGTATAGCAAAGTATTCGGGAAGAAAGACATATTGTTTCAGTATTTTCAAGTCAAAGAATGTATTCTATCAGTCCAAAAATGATGATGGTTATACCGCTCTGCATGATATTCAGGATAACTCTCTTCCGATAAATATAAGTGCTGTCTGCGATAAATATGACGATCAGATTTATGGATACGCCATAGATATGTGCCTTATGACTGGCGGATTTTGCGGCAATCATTATGAAAATTCGTCAGCGAATATGATATCGCATATTTATTTTGATGGCGGAGAAGTCAAAAACGGTTATAAGGCAATAATTGCAACAGGATATAAAACAGTTCAGCTCAATGCATCCCTGCAGCAGAATTATGAGTAGTACAGAAAAAACGAAAAAGTTGACCCTTATAATCCGCTCATGGATACCGATAAGGACGGACTGGCTGATTATCAGGAAATAATGTTTGAAAATTATTTCGATAATTACGCTGTGCGCCGTTCACTGATAGATGATACAGATCCGGATAATGTAAAATTACTGACATATTCTCAGATAGTTGATATTCTCGGCGATAAGTATTTTTATGTGGAAAACGGCTTGGAGCGCTACAGAAGCGCCACAGGTGAAGCTGCTTGGAATCCCGGGTCACTGCTTGATTCTTATATTCTGCCTATCAGATCCGATCCTACTGACAAGAATGGAGATAAGGACGGAATATCGGACGCATTGGACGGAACACCTCTCTATGATGCAATGATGCCCGAATTATTCGAGAATTTGGTTGAATATAAGCTGGTAAAATATGATGATATATCCAAGGCTGACGATGAATTATCAATATGTACATTGTCCTATGCGGATATCCTGAGTAATGTAAGGTCCTTGCCGGAATTTAAGCTGTTAATGTATGATTATTCGATCACTGCTGCTGAATTGAAGGAGATCGAAAATGTGACCCAAGCGTCGTATATCGTAGGATATACGATCATCGACACTACTTTTTATTCGGTAATGACAGTTGAAAAACTCAAAGACAAATACAGCTTCCATGATATTTACACCATAAAGTACAATGTCCGTTCTAACTCAATAGATTATGCAAAGATGGTAAATGAAGTTGACGGATATGATTTTGCATATGCGGTAAGAGATAATGCCAAAGATAAAGAAGCTTTTCTGGGAGAAATAGTTTCGGCATCGGTTGATAGTCTGTTTGGCAATGATTTTATTAAAACCATCAGAGACAGAATGCCGGAATTCCAGTATAAAAAAGCTGCGTGCACATATCTGGACATATTGGACCTTCCCAATGCGATAAAAAGAGGAAGTATAAAGGGCGGCATCATGGCTGTAGCATTCAAGCCAATGATAGCTTCGCATGCGTTTTCTTTGAGTGCCGATACACTTGAGTATGACTATCTGTACAGGCAGGCATATTATAATAAATACGGAACATATCCGTCATCATTAAGTCCGCTGCGTTCATTTTTTGTTTGCGGCTTTGAGATGTTCAGAGACATGGACTCAATGATAATCGGCGATACTTACAGTTCCTTTGTAAATGACGACGGTTCATTCAATATTGAAGGTTCCGGAGAATTTTTCGGCATGATCGTAGGCGGCGCTGCGGTTACTGCTATGGGTCAGATATCGGTAGAGGATTTTGCCAATAATGTAAAGGATACATTCAGCAAACCCAAAACACAGCTGTCTTCTGCCGATTCTGTATATAAAAAGCTTTACGAAACGAACGGTACAAAGCCTGCTGAAAGCGGCGAAATAGATAATTATCAAACATACATTCCAAGCGAAAAAAATGAAATATTCAAAGAAATTCGTATTGGAGAAAAAACAACAAAAATAAGCATATTGAGGGAAAATGAGGCTGTATTTGATAAAATCGCAAGTTTGAATAATGCAAAAGCAAACAGACTTATGCGAATATTTGAATACACCCGTTTGAATGACATATTAAAATTGGGCAAGGACAACCCCACAGAATTTGCACGCAAGTTCGTGGAAGCGGCTGATCCCAAGAACCCTGCAAAAATACTTAGTACCACAGGCAGCACCTTGACGCACACCGACATTTTGGTCAGCTATATTGACAGATACGGTGCAGAATTTGTTGACATTTTGCTGAAGTCTGACGAGCGGTTTGTAACTAATACAAATGTGTATGGCACTGAATTTGTTGATGCTGTATTAAAGAATTTGAAATATTCTGATGATATAATTACCTTAACAAGTGAATTTGGCAGCGGATTTATACACGATATTTTAGATTCTTCATCTGAAAGCATAGGAAAAAGCATAAACCTAAAACTGCTTGAATCTTACCGGAGTGCACTAAATGCAGAAAGTTTGGAAAATGTTAATAAGGTGTGTGTTGCTTTTGACAGTGCAGATCCTTTAAAACGAGGTATATCTGTAAATGGCAGCTATTTTAAAAACAATAGGCTTCTTAGTACAGATGAAATATCTTCAGGTGCTGATGAAATCCTGAATAATATGTATAAATCCAAATATGGAGAGGAGGCTTTCAATAATATGACGGATTACACCGACTATTATAATTTGTCAATGTCAGAAGAATATCTAAATAAGTTGCCTGATAGCTATTTCAAAGAAAAAGGAATCAATAGGTTAAGCGTAAAAAAGCAAATGAAAAAGCTTAGTGCAGCTATTGACAACACTAAAAAACTTGCTGAAGCTGCTAATTCAAATAATCAATATAATAATCCAAGCTTTGCCAATGAATGGAATGTGGAAAATTGTGCAGAGGTTTGGAGTGTGCGTCAGGCAATTATGAATGGCGCTGAATGGAAGAAAATGTCGTTTAAATGCATTAATATAGATGATGGGGTTTATTGGAATCTTTGCAAAAATTGTGAAAAAACATTTAAAGAATTAATAGATAAAGGAGAAAAGTAAAATGTTGACAGATATAGCAAAACAACAGCTTAGAAAAGCCGGATGGTATGAGGGAAGAAAAATTGATTTGACTAAATATGAGCAAGGATATGCAAAGCTTGGTTGTGAATTATTTCCGGCTGCAAGAAAATTTCTTGAAGAGTATGGTAATCTGCATTTTTATGACAAATGTGAGGCACTTGATTTAAAAAAAGGGTATTACATAAATGAAAGTTCAACTGAACTTGCTTATTGTTGTGGACGTAGAGATATGGAACTTGAAGAAATGGTGAGAAATTTATTTGGACAAAAAGCACTTAAAGTTGGTTTAATAGATTGCGGTAATATCTATATTTTTATTTCAGAAGACGGAAGATTTTTTGTGAACTGGTATTTTAATGGCTTGTGGGCAGAAAATTCAGATCAGCTTTGGAATGAATACTATGGTGAAGATTATGGTAGGGCAACTTGGGATGATTTAAAGGCCGGAAAGGGCAGGACAATGTATAAGAAAAAAATAGAAAAATACTTATAATTCAGTACAAAAATTATAGTAAACAGGCTGTAAAACAAAGCCGCCCTTGAAAGAGATTTCGGGGGCGGCGAAGTTTAATATGGGGTGAACATTTAAGGCGAATCCGGAAACTCTGAAAGTACCGTATGGCAACGGAATGAACGGTGTACAGGTTGACGGCAAAACATTTAGTAAAGGATATAAGCCGGAAGATCTTCCGTTTACCGGAAATGGTATGTCAGGAGGAATGGAAACGGACTGTGTAACACCTGAATATGAATTTTTAAAAACAGCTGCTAATGATCGAGGTGTATATGATATAACCGGTGGAGCAGAGTTGTATATTGTTACACAGGATGGTGAGGAAATATTGATTGCAATTTATGATGCTGATGAATATAATCCTAAACATCCTAAAGCATCAGGACGATTTGTAAGATTGGAGGATATAAAAAATGATAAGACAAAATAAATATGTAATATATAAGGGCATTGAATATATTTATAGAAGGTGTGATGAGAATAAAAATAACGGATTAGTGCGATTAGTTTCATACGATAGACGAAGTTTAGCAGATGGCTTTTTTACAGATAGAAGTGAAGAGTATATGAAGGATCATGGTTTCAGATGCTTTAAAGATGTACCCAAAAGCGAAATAACAGAAGCATATGATATTAGAACTCACGCAGTTTATAAGGAAGTTGGGGCATCAATAATAGGTTGCTTAAAACCGAACTGGATCGGTTTGCGGACAACTTGCCTGTATGGTGAAGATGAAAATGAATTTCTTAAAAAGGTTAATAATGCAGGTTTCAAGTATATTGAGCGAGAACAGGGAGGTGTCGATGTTTACGGAATAGACGTATCTCTTGATGACCCAGACCTTAAGCTTGAAGAAATACGCAAAGAGCTTGATATAAGCAAGCTGTAAAAACAAAGCCGCCCTTGAAAGAGATTTCGGGGGCGGCGAAGTTTAATATGGGGTGAACATTTAAGGCGAATCCGGAAACTCTGAAAGTACCGTATGGCAACGGAATGAACGGTGTACAGGTTGACGGCAAGACATTTAGTAAAGGATATAAGCCGGAAGATCTACCGTTTACGGGAAATGGTATGTCAGGAGGAATGGAGACGGACTGTGTAACACCTGAATATGAATTTTTAAAAACAGTAGCTAATGATCGAGGTGTATATGATATAACCGGTGGGGCAGAGTTGTATATTGTTACACAGGACGGTGAGGAAATATTGATGGCGATTTATGTAGAAGGTCCTAGTGGGGAAAGAGGCTCTTTTGTTAGATTGGAGGATATAAAATAATGAGTATTATAATTAGAAGTGGAACATACGTTAAATACAGAAATAGATTATACAAGAAAAGCACAAAAGACACTGCTAAAGGTATGGTGAAGATACTGTCGGGTGATAAATCAGATTTAAAAAATGGATTTATATGTGATTACAGCCAAGAATTTATAGAAAAATATTGGTTTTGCTGTGAGAAAGATGTTCCCAAAAGTGAAATAACAGAAGCATACGAAATAAGAACCCACGCAGTTTATAAGGGAGTGGGGGCATCTATAATAGGTTGCTTAAAAAAGAACTGGATCGGTTTGAGGACAACTTGCCTGTACGGTGAAGATGAAAATGAATTTCTTAAAAAGGTTAATAATGCAGGTTTCAAGTATATTGAGCGAGAACAGGGAGGTGTCGATGTTTACGGAATAGACGTATCTCTTGATGACCCTGACCTTAAGCTTGAAGAAATACGCAAAGAGCTTGATATAAGTAAGCTGTAAAAACAAAGCCGCCCTTGAAAGAGATTTCGGGGGGCGGCGAAGTTTAATATGGGATAAACAGTATTTGCTGCGTTTCATAAAGCACTGTGATATGACATTATGTGATTTATAAATTTAGGCTGAGTTAATATAGTTGACGGGCATTTTAATGAAATGATATCTTAATAATAGCATTGAATAAATAATGATTCAAGCCACATATGACTTTTAATATGTCATATGTGGCTTTGGCTTTTTATACATAATTTTGTTTATATAATTGTTTAAATGTACAATTTGTACAAAAGTAATGTTACATTTGGCATTTCGCATCAGTCTATTAAATTAAGCTGATCCAGTAAAGCTGATCAGCAAAATATAAGCTTAATAGTGGATTGCTTTGAAGGAGGCTGTTATGATTATGGCAGTTCACAATATTATTATGAAAATAAAGCAGGAGGAATAGTATGTCATGTCAAAACGCCAGGTGTTTTTTAGCTTTGAATTTGGAAAAGACGCATGGAGAGCGGGACAGGTTCGAAACATGGGAAAGGTATCTAACTCTTCCACATTTTCAGATAATGATTGGGAAGAAGTTAAGGAGAAGAACGATGAGGATATAGAAAAATGGAACGACGAGCAAATGGCAATGAGATCGTGTTTAGTGGTTTTGATCGGTAAAACTACATCTACACGCAAATGGGTCAAGTATGAAATTCAAAAGGCTTATGAGCTTAACAAAGGTATTGTAGGTATTTATATACATAAGCTTAAAGATGAGAATGGAGAGCAAACGAGTAAAGGATCAAATCCATTCTTTTCGGTATTGACTAATGACGGTAAATGCTTATCCGGTTATGTCAAATGTTTTGATTCAAAATATTCGACAAGTCAATACGTTTATGACGATATCTCAAACAATATAGAGGTTTTAATTGAGGAAGCTTTGGATAACAAGGCTCCACAGTAACAAAGAGCTGAGATCTGTGGAAGGTGGTTCTTTTGGAAGAAAAGAAAATAAAACATCTTGTGATACAGGGAGTAATCAACAGAATGGCAAGTAATTCATTTATCCTAAAAGGGTGGACAGTTACATTAGTTGCCGGACTTTTAGCATTGGCAGGAAGTAAATCAGAAGCTTCTTTATTTCGGATTGCTTGTGTACCTATAATGATATTTTGGGGACTGGATTCATATTATTTGCTGCAGGAAAGACTTTATAGGTCCCTTTATGTAAAGGTATGTAGGCTGAGCGATAAAGACATTGATTTCTCAATGAGTGCAACAAAAGCAGAGTTTGGCAGCCAGAAAAACTCTTTCCTTTTTTGCTTCTTTTCTGCTACTGAATTTTGCTTTTATTTTTTTCTGGCTTTTTCATGCCTTGCGTTAGAATTTGCTATTGTTAAGTAAAGAGGTAACGGAAAAAGCAGGGCTGAATGTCGGAATATAAAGTGTTGATAATATAAATAATAATGGAGGTAAATAAAATGAGAAATGTATTTTATAGTTTTCACTACGGCAAAGATATAATGAGAGCAATGGTGGTCAGAAACCAATGGGTAACCAAAGGCGGACAGAAGATTTCAGGAATTGTTGACAAGGCAGAGTTTGAAGAAGTTAAGAGAAAAGGAGATGCTGCAATAAAAAGATGGATAGACTCTCAAATGTTAGGAACATCTGTAACTGTTGTTCTTATAGGAGAGGAAACCCTTGAACGTGAATATGTACAGTATGAGATAATGAAAAGTATTGATCGTGAAAATGCTATACTTGGAATACATATTTCACAAATAAAAGATGCTAATACGGGTATGACATCGAAAAGGGGAAATGTCCGTACGATAATCGGATGGAGAAACAATATGCCGGTTTATTTTGATGATGTATGTTATGCCATACATGATTATATAGCAGATAATGGCTATGAGAATTTAGCATCCTGGGTAGAGATGGCTGCAAGGTCTATGGGAAAATGAGCAGCATAAGTATATAATGAAATTATCTGCTCTGCATTTTTTAGGAAGTGAGAAAGTGAAGATATATATTATAAATCCTACGTTGACTATGGAGAATCCGGACAAAATACAACCATTTGTAACAGCACTTAGAGATCAGTTTGATAAATACGACATTATTCATGCCGTAATAACAAACCCAGTCCAATATATGAGTACAATATATGGAAATGATATTGTGCTGATTTTTAATGGCGTGAATTTTACACTTGATAAGCCCACAAATGATTTGCTGGACAAGCTTAAACAGATTGGGACATCTATATATCCCATTGCCTTGGATATAGACAACAGAATACCCGCAAACATAATAACCTCAAAACAGAGTTTTGATATTTGTGAGCAGCTTAGATGTAGAGGCCTTACGTATGATCATATGTCTGTTATCGCACAAGGCTTTTCCAGAAAATTGATATCAGAAGTCATGCCAACTATCTATAAAGAAGATGGGATGATTTTTATTAGTCATAAGCGAATAGACGGGGAAACCATAGCAGCCAACCTCTGCGATGCACTGAAAATCCAAATTAATCACAGCAAATTGTTTAGAGATATCACATCGGTCGAAGTAGGGCATGAAGCACAAAAGGAAATAGATGAATCTATGATTAAGAGTGATGCATTTATTTTCCTTCATACACCTAAGTCAATAGATTCGAAGTGGATACAAAAGGAACTAAGATTTGCGTTGATCAGAGGAATTCCGGTACTGTGGATACAAATTGACAATGCTGATTATGATAAACTTGCAGTTAAGCCATCAGATAAACCTCATCTAAGTTATGCTTCTTCCGACTTTGATGACAAAGCAAAGTTATCCGTTATAGTCGATGAAATAATGGATAAGCTGTTTGAAATAATTATGCTTAAATCGAACAGAGTATTTGATTACTACAGTGCGTTGCAGGAACTATTCAAGGACAAAATAAAACAAGCAGATAAAGATAAAATGATATATAATATCGACATTGAACGAAAAGGTTACTGCTATCCGCAGCGTAATATTGTTCAATACATTCAGTTGTATGGACGAACTCCGACGGAAGCGGATAAAAATGATATTACAGCCTTAGTTGAAAAGTTTGATAAGCCCTATGATTCGGCTGTGATATTGACTGATACCATTGTTAAGCGTGAGCAATGTTCCCATTGTATAGTTGAGACTTATGATGACTTCATATATAATTGGAAGATATTTCTTTATAAAATGAATAAGAACATAAATAAAGAAATAATAATCTCCGGCGCTTTTCCCAATTGTGATGAAATATACAAGCAGACTTTAACAGATGCATTGGTTATTTTCTGTAAATCAATATTGCGAGCAGGATATACACTTACGTTTGGATCCCATCCAACTTTTCAGGAATTGATTTTTACACTATCAAAACAAGTTAAAACTTCGGATAATAAAAATCATCTGAAAATGTATATTTCCAAATTTTTTGAAAATAAATATCAGATATCATATTTGAAGGAAAATGCACAGGTGTATGAAACAGAAAACAAAGGCTCAATAGAATCAAGTTTAACATTGATGAGAACTGAAATGATTCAGCGGGACAATGTTGCTGCGATGGTTTGTTTGGGCGGAATGGTCAGGGATGATAAGAAAAAAGAAGGAATCCGAGATGAGATTGGTTTAGCTGTAAATAAAAAAATACCTGTATTCATCGTTGGCTCTGTAGGAGGATGCTCTTTGAGAGTGGCTGAAGAATACAAATTACAAGGCTGGAAAGGATTAAATAATGCTCCGGAGTCTCTTAATAATGCCTTTGCAGATAGTATAGATTATTACTCTTTATCGCAAATGATGCTGGAATTTTTAAATGAAACAACAAGTTCCTGAAAACGGTTAAGATTTTCTTGTGATTAGCAGAGTGCATTAAGATTTTTTGGTTTGTAAAAAATAATTCCATTGAACAATCTCTGCAAACAGGAAGATAATATATCTGATCTGCAGTTATATAATGAATTATGTTTTCACAAATAATATTTTTAATTGAAAATTGATGCTTATAATACAGGAAAATCATAAAGCATGAAATCTGGAATAAAACAGCTTGAGAATATCAGCTGATATAGTGTGGCAAATCATGTGTATATGACAGAAAATGTCGGCCCAATGGGTATCCAATAATGTTGGTGTCGGCAAACAAATAAGTAGTTCTATAATAAAGTTGGACATTTTGGCGATTTGAGCTAACAGGCTGTTACGCTTGCTAGCTCTTTTTCTATTTAGAAATATATATGATATAGCAAGGCGAAATGTCCATATATTTTAACAGAAGGCTGTATGTTCACAGTATGTGTTCGGCAGCTTTTTGTTTTGTATTTGTAGAGGTCGATCACATGACAATAGCAGTATATTTTGCAGTCATTACCGGACAATAGAGAATCAATTTATATGACTGATTTTTGATGGAGGTATTTTGCAATGAGAAAAAGTGCTATTGGTGATTTTATCGACCTTTTGTCATCTTTTGTTAGAAATGAACAAAAAGCAAGGAGAAAATTTTGTGCTTCATACAATGCCTACTGGCAATGGGTCAAAAAGATATGTTTTATTATTTCTTTTATATCTACCACGTCTGAAAGTGCCTATATACCGTTATATATTTATAACCTATTTACAATGCGTCGCATTTTTTTATCATTTATGATAAAATACAATACAGAGAATCTTATAACACGAATAACAGAAAGCAGCAAGGGAGGTGAGCTATATGGATAACCTGAATATCATAGAATTATCTCGGGAGGCATTCAGCTTTGAAATGTATTCAGATGATAATTTTGGAATGGTTTTAAAGAAATACATGGTGGAGCAAAATCTTTCTGTAAGTGATTTGGCAAGGAAAAGTGGACTTTCTTTTAATACAATAGTTAAGTATAGAGCAGGACATATACCAAAGGATTACATAGTTCTCGTTATGCTTTGTATTGGACTGCAGATAAATTTCTCAAAAGCAGAATATCTATTTAAATTGGCTCACATTTCTCTTGGTACTGATAGATGCTCACTTGTATATCAATTGCTGATAAATATGGCCTTTGTTTCTGATATTACTATTGAGGAATGTAATGAATTTTTGTTGAAACATGGTTTTCCAAAGTTAAAAGCCACTTCCAATTTTATGAAAAGAGAATGTTATGAAAGAAAATCGTACTACTGTGATTATTGAAAGAGTATTTTCAAAAAGAGGGAAAACTCTTGAAGAAATATATATAGATTATTTAGCGAGGAAAATAGCTGAATTTGAAAAAAATACGGATAATATTTTCATTACTGAAAAGGAAAACAGTGAGAATAGAATTTAAAACTTGACATTACCACTTTACTATGGTAAAATGAAGTTGCAAATATCACTCGCTGTACCATAACGAAAGGAATTTTGATTATGGAACAGAGAATATTAAAAGCAGCTTGCTATTGCAGATTATCTGAGGATGATCTGAATGATGGCACAAGCATTTCGATTGAAACGCAGATCACTATCGCAAAACAGTATTGTAAAACCAATCGCATAGAAATTGTGGACTTCTATTGTGATGATGGTTATACCGGTACGAATTTTGTTGAGGTAAGATAACGATACCTTTTTTGCAGAGGGTGTTATCTTACCTCTT